>JAAIGE0100538569.1_pt1 | contig 28021 bp, 36 predicted proteins | sample 6487951 | NCBI WGS metagenome assembly JAAIGE01 (sample SAMN13974128, study PRJNA590717) | phyllosphere metagenome | biome: tomato field; feature: multiple bacterial spot infested tomato fields; material: tomato leaves; isolation source: leaves from tomato fields | host: Solanum lycopersicum ...
GATCGGCTGGCAGGGCGTGCCGGGACAGACGCGCAGCTGGTACAAGGGGCGCATGCAGAACCGCCGCGGATCGCTGCTGGAAGTCGTCATCAGCGACGGCGACGGACGCATGTCGCTGACGTTCTTCAATCAGCCGTGGCGCCTGAAGGATCTGACGCCCGGTCGGCGGGGGATGCTCGTCGCGCAGAGCAGATGAGCGAGTCGCTGCGACGCACCCTCGAAGCGATCGGTGAGCGGATGCCCGCCGACGCGCGTACAGCCGCGACGCCTGCCGCCACGGCGACGCTCTCGCCAGAGGAAGAAGCGGTGCGTCGCGCTCTGCGCGGACTCGCCGCGCCCGGCACCCGGTCACCGCTGCCGAACATACTCGCCTCCCGGCCCCGAACCACGTCCGACACGTCGCGTCAGCAGGGCGGCCACAACGGAAGAGAAGGAGACCAGGGTCATGGTCGATGACACAGACGGCGTAGGCGAGACGTTTGACAGCTCTCTGCGGATCGCGCTGACGGTCGCATCGCAGTTCGGGGAGCGGTTTGCCCGGCTGCGCGAGGAATGGAACCGTCAGCGTGAGGCTGCAGCCACGCAAGGAGCCCGGGAGCTGCAGAGCAGGCTCGACGCCGAGCGCGCAGCCGTCCGTGGACAGCTGTCCATCGTCGACCAGCCGGCGTGGTGGGACCGTGCCGACGTTCAGGACATTGCCGACGCTCGGGAGGCCGCTGCCGCGTGGAGCGATCACGACGACGTCGCTGCACGCGCCAACGAAACCATCCGCCGCGAGGTCCAGGTCCGCTACGGGATCGACGTCGACGCTACCGGCGCCGAGCCTGCAGCTGTGGCGGACGCTCTGCGCCGTGCCGAGGCCGACCGCTCTGAGGCGCGCGAGGAGCAGCGTCGGTCTGGTGAAGAGCTCACCGCGAGTCAGATCCTTCTCTCATCCACCGAGGCGCGCGACCGCGCCGCCGACCGCGCCTACGAGACCGAGGACCCGACCGCCGCGCCTGATTCGGCCAGTCAAGGGCGGGAGGCCGCAGCAGAACGGTCGCTGGCCGCAGGCTCCTACGACAGTGCCGAGCGCCGCGCCGAGTTCGCGCGTTCGCTCGAGGGAACTGCGTCGGCCGAGGAGGTACGCGGCCGCCTACTTGCAGACACCGGCAACGCGAAGAGCCCCCGCGAGGCGATCGCGGTGCCCACACGTGCTGCAGTGAGGGGACGGCGAAGTGCGACGACCGGTTCCCAAAGGTCCCGAGGTGGGCTGACGCGATGAGAGCAAGCAGGCACGTGGCGGAGCGATTGGCTTCGAGGGACGCATGTGGGTCGGCCCGGGATGGACGGCGGAGATGCTGACCAGGAGGCGGGCGATAGGTCTCGTCATCGCTGCCTTCGTTGTCGGGGTCATATCCCGAGGCTTCTTTCCTCCGTTCGTCTTGGACGATCCGTTCTGGCGGGCGTTTTGGAGCGGTCCACCGGCTGCGGGAGTTTTCGCGCTCATCGGAGCTGGAGTTGCCTACCTCGCAGCGCGCGTCGCTGCCGCTACTGCCCGTAGGAGTGCCAGGAGGCAAGAGTGGTGGGACCGCGCGGAGTGGGCATTGACGCACGCAATGGCGAAGGATGGTCGAAGCCGCGATGTCGGCTTGGCGGCCCTTGAAGTGCTCATAGAAGAAGCAACGACCACTGAGGGCGCGATGATCGACTCAGTAACGTCTCTCATACTCGGACCGGAACCCGAGGTCGTAGACGCCGCAGTGGTCGATGACTGACAATGAGGACGAGGAGGTAGAGCGATGGCGAACAAATCTGGAGCGCGACAAGGCAGAACGAAGCGGTCCCTCTCGGGGCGTTTCGTCTCGAATGCCACCGCCGCACGATGGCCCACCGCGACGGTCACCGAGAAGGCGGGAGGCGGATCCCGCCAGACGGCTGACGCCGACATCGTTCCCGCCACCCCTCAGGCGCCGACGACTCCCCGAGACGTGGACCCGATAACTCCAGAGCAGCGTGCTGCTGCCGCTCGTATCCGCGTCGCGTACGACAGGAAGCTCGGGCGTCAGACGGAGGCCTGGATCAAACGACTGGCGGGCTGATGCACTCCTCACGCAGGTAAGAGCTCAAATCCATCCGTGGATATGAGCTTGAGTTTCTGCCCCTGAAGCTTCGACTTCTTGTGCAAGACCAAGAAATTCAGTCGACCGTTGGTGAATCCCTCTGCGATAAATGTGGTCGAACCGCGAGCCGTATCGAGGGTGATTTCGCACGGGGGAGCGCTTCCCGCCGGAAGGCTTAAGAGTGCGCCGAGCTCGGGGTAGGTCGTCTGGCCGATGCGAGCGCGAAGCATCGTGGATAGCGGCCCATATCGCTTACGGAACCTTGCGGACTCACACGTCTGGGCACCAATCACGTCGACAGTGCCGCCTGTACGTGTGTACCGTCCGGTGGCGATGATGGCAACCTCGTGTTCGCTGTCTTCTACGTAGTGCCGAAGAGCTGCATGGGCGGAAGCTCCATACTGTGGGGCGAGGAAGAGTGCGACGTCGAGTCCGGGTGCGTACTGGTCGGCCTGTCGGGTGAATCGACCGGCGCCGAAAAGAAGCTGAGCAGAGAAGATGTTCGCTTCGCGCTCGAGTACGTCCTTCGTCGAGGTGTCGAGCGTGCTCTCATCGTCGCCCCAGAAGGCCGCTTCGTGCCAAGGGAGGGCGTCGTGGCCGATCTCATGTGCTTCCGTGAAACGTTGCCGCGGAACCGGCATGGTGCGGTCGATGAAGTACTCGCGCTTCTCAATCGACAACAGGCCAAGAACCTTGCCACTCAGCTTCTTGATGACATCCCGGAACCGGTGAGGTGTGTCAGATCCAAGTTCGAAGAGGTCGTGGCGACGCAGCCCGACGGCGGCGGCTACCTCGTCGACGGGAACCTTTGAGACGTCGCTCACGCCGGCCGCCGAGAGCGCGCCTCGCGCGTACTGTCGGATTTTCTCCTTCGGGGCTGCGCTGTCTGCCACGATCAGCGCTTGCTCTTCAGATAGTTCAGGTAGTCCATCAGGTCTTTCTTCTCTGCCTCGGTCAGATCCTCAAGTGCACGCAGAGGGATCCCATTCAAGGAATCTGCCGGCTGGGAGGGGGTGGAGGGTACGCGGTGACCGGCGCGGACGAGCAGATCGGAGTAGCTGACTCCATAGAGCTCTGCAAGCTGAAAGAGCACATTGGGGGAGGGCTTGGCGATGAGCTGATTCTCAATCTGGGAGAGGTAGCCGTTGGTGATGCCCGTCCTGGCCTCCACCTCCCGGAGCGTGAGCGCCACAGATCGGCGAGCACCCTTGAGGAAGGGGCCAAGGTCGTTGTCGTTCGCGTCAGTCCGGGGAGCCATAACGCCATTCTTGCGCAGTTGACCAAGCTTTGCATCGAGGAAGTTGCGGATCGGTTGCTTTTTGCGTAGTCTGCTAAGCAATGCAGGGAAGAGCCTGCAGACGTCTCAACACGTAAGGAGCCTGTTATGGCACACCGGAGCGCGATCACCGGTCGCTACATCTCGAACGCCGCCGCCGCGCGGCACCCGCGCACGAGCATCACCGAGAGCGGTGCCAACCGCTCCAGCGGTGTTCATCACCGCAGCTCGATCTCGGGTCGGTACATCAGCCCGGCCGCAGCGGCTCGGCACCCCAACACGAGCGTCACTGAGCGGGGCTGACCGAACTGGATACTGCAGGGGCGCGACATCTCTGGATGGCGCGTCCCTGCCGTGCGACTTGGAGGTAGCGGTGGCCAACAAGAGCAGAGGCGCAGCGACGCGCGAGCGCATCGTGCGAGTGATGTGGGCGATCGGCGGATTAGCCGTAGGAGCTACGGGAGCAATTCTCGTTACCAGATGGATCTCATCCGACTGGGTAGAGGCGGCCGGCACGTGGTTCGGGGGAGTGGCCACTGTTCTCGCGCTTCTGTGGGCCGTGCAGACGTTCCGCGCTGACCAGCAGCACCGAGAGTCTGAGCGAGAGCAGCGAGAAGCCGCGAAGCAGGCCGCTGCTCAGGAGCGGGAGGCGGAAAAGCGGGCGGAAGAAGAGAAGCGAGAGCTTGAGGTCCGGGCTGAAGCAAGGCGGGTCCTGGTCGCTCTGCACGGAGGCGGCGGTCAGGGCCGAACCGGTGATATGCACATGACGAGTTTGCGCGTGAACCTCATGAACAACTCCAGTCGGCCCGTAATGGTCACCGATATCAAACTGAATTCGCCGCTGCAGGCGAGACAGCGCCTCCGCGAACCGGTCAGAGTAGACGCCGCGGGTGTCCAACCTGTGAGCTTGGACGTGGAGCCGATTCGAGTCGACGACCATCTACTGAGCGGGACAGTTCTTACCCAGTACTCCGCCGTAATCACCTTCATTGCAGAGGGCACCACCTGGATACGCGACTCAAGCGAGTCGACGCCTAGGGCCGCCGGGTCGGACAGTTAGCGCCATGGGCGGCGACACCGAAGTTGTCGGCGACGCTTGGCGGCGTGTCAAGGCTGCGGGCGTAGCGCGAGGACCCGTCTAACTCGATCGAGGTCTTTCAGTGCTAGAGCCGCGCCCGGGTTGATGCTGCGCAAAAGCAGGGTTGTGTCTTTGAGCCGACGAGCGTGCTGAACTCGCAGAGTCTGCTCATGATGACCGACTCGATTGCGGAGGCGTCGGAGGCGCTCCAACGCGAGGCCAACCGCGTAGCCATCTTCCACGTCGGCAGGGAGCCCTGCCGGCAAGAGCGGCTGCCAACTCTTGGTCAAGTCGGGAGTAAGTCCAGGGAAGGCTGCGCTCAGACCATGGATCCACAAGTTCTCACGTCCGCTCAGTCCGGAGCTTAGCTGGCCCCGGTGCGCTGGCGGGTCGATGGGGAAGAGATGAACGAGGCTGCCGAACTCGAGCTGCGCAACGCGGTCATCCAATACGACTGGAGCGCCGCGGCGCGGGTGTGTAACTGGGCGGCGCAGACTCGCCTGCGTGGCTCTGTAGCTAGTGTCGCTCGCAGCCTTCCTGACTAGGCCAGCTAGGGGTGGTGCTGCATCATCCAGCCAGTCCTCCGTGCGGCCTTGCTGCACGTTCCAAGCACGGAGTGTACGGTCCACCGAGTTCCGGACGACCGCCTCCGTGTAGGCCAGCGTTTCATACCACGCGGAGCTGAGCGAGACTTGCCACGCGTAGAGAGCGGCGACTGCGGGTCGGCTGACATCAGCCGGCGCTATCTTCGCCGCCCGGGCCCACTCGTCCGCGTAAGTCGCGAGGCGCGCGTCGTTCATGGCAGCGATCAGTCGATGTGGCATAGATCCCCCCAAAACTGCGAAAGCCCCACATGATGTGGGGCTTTCACACTAGTAACGAACAGATCCTGTCTGCCGTTGTTCTATATCACCATAGCACTTCAACAGGGCATTGTCTCCGTGCGCAGCTCCGCATCTCAGCCGGCTGCGGGAGATGCAGGCGAGAGTCAACGCCCACCTAAAGTCAGGTGATCTGACATAACGATGATTATCGGTCAATCCCGAAAGGGGCTAATGGGCCGGGTGGCGCCCTGTCTAGAGGCGGCCAAGCAGCTCCAGGCTGACCAGCCTGCAGCCTTCACATTCGGCGATACTTTGTCGCAGAGCGCTCCTTATCGAGGCTCGGTCTGCGCCGGTATGACGGCTCAGGATGAGGGCAACCTCTGCGCATGCATCGACGATCAGATTGCCGGCAACCTTCTCGCACTGTAGGTAACTCTCGACGAACAATGCCCGTTCCTCGACGGTCAGTCGACCGTCGAGGAACGGGCAGTTTGAGGAACTCTCGTACTGGCGTCATAGAGGCATCGTCAGAAATCCGTCATTGCTGCGGTGCGCGACCTGTTGCTTGGTCGAGCGCGTCGGTGAGGTCGGAGAGTTGCTCGAGTTCTAGCTTCTCGCCGTTGAGGAAGAAGGTGGGAGTGCCGGTGACGTTAAGGTACTGCCCATCGTCAAAATCCTCCTCTACCCGCTGCTGCGTTGCCGGGTCCGCGACCGCAGCGTCATAGGCATCCATGTCGAGGCCGAGGTCTTCGGCGTAGCTGCGGAACAACTCCGCGCGTGATTCGCGGAGTTCCCCCCATACAGCTTGGGTTTCGAAGAGACGGCTGTGCATAGCTTCGAACTCGTCTTGTTGAGCGGCCGCTTCTGCCGCGAGGGCGGCGTTCATCGAGTTGAAGTGCCCTGGAAGCGGGAAGTACCGGACGACGAAATTGATGTCCCCGGCGTACTCCTCACGAAGCTGTTCTACGACCGGGTAGAACGCTCCGCATGCCTCGCATTCGAAGTCGAGGAACTCGACCAGGGTTGGCGCGTCGGGCCCGGCGTCATCGAGAACATGGGAATTGGCGCGAGCCCCGGGGAGTGCCCCGTCGGTCGCCGTCGGGGGTGTGGGTGCTTCCGGACGGTTGATGAATGCGATCGCGGCAACAAGTGCGACGAGGACAACGACCACGGCGATGGTCACGATGGTGGCTCTAGCTGTGGGTTTCACGAGACTCCTGATCTTTCGGGTGGCGGTGCGTTCTGCTTGCCTCTTGTGTTTGGGCGCTGGGTAAGGGTTCGGGCAGACCCATCGGAGGGCCCGGGGTCTGCCCGAACGGGCAGCGGCGTGGCACCATCACGCAGCTGCCGCAGGGCGATGAGGGAGTACGCCCCGCCTACCATTGGCTGTTCGGCTCGGTAGTTAATGGGGAGAGGAACCGACACTGAGCGTCGGAGTCTCCGTAAAACTGGCGATGTCGAGGGTTGCATTTGTCAGAGGCCGACTCCGCGTGCTCGGAGGAAGGCTGCTGGGTCGACCCGTACCCCGCCGATGTATACCTCGAAGTGGAGGTGGCACCCGGTGGACGCCCCAGTGGTGCCGGCATAGGCGATGACCTGCCCGGCGCGCACCGTCTGCCCGTAGCTGACGTTGTATCCACCGTTGAGGATATGCGCGTAGGCGGTGACGCTGCCGTCGCGGTGTTGGATCTTGATGTAGTTGCCCCATGACCCGCTCCATCCGGCAAAGATGACTGTTCCTGCTGCTGCTGCGTAGAGCGGTGCGCCGCAGCCTGCGGAGAAGTCGAGTCCGCGGTGGCCACTGGATGTGCAGTACCCGTTACTGCAGATTGTGCCGCGGGAACCGAAGGGAGATGTCACTCCTCCGTGCGCCGGCCGCACCCACCCGGAGGAAGCGGGACGCCCACCGGCTGAGCTACCGCCACTGGGTCTTCCCTGGTTGCCTCCGCCTGCTGCGGCTTGTTGGCGGCGGCGCTCTTCTTCCTCGAGTCGGCGGCGTTCTTCCTCGCGTGCCCGCTGGGCGGCTTCTTCTCTGGCTTTCCGCTGTGCTTCTTCACGGCGCTTGCGCTCGGCCTCGACACCTGCCCGATATCCGGCAGTGGTTTCGGCGGTGGTGTCTTGCAGCGCCGAGAGCTGCGCTTCGAGGGTGAGGCGGTGCTCATTCTGCGCGGTGAGGGCTGCCTGCGCGGCCTGCGCGGCCTGTCGCGCTGCGTCCATGCGCTGCTCAGCTTGCAGCTTCAGACGGTCTCGCTCATCGCGCGCGACCTTGGCCTGGTCGGTGAGGCTCTGGGCGCTGTTACGTGCGCCAACGGCGTCCGCGTACACGTCACGATTCGCGCCGACGAGCTTGTCGACGGCGCCGAGACGGGCCAGTAGATCGTCGGCATCCGCCCCGGATCCCGAGAAGAACAGTTCGAGGGTGGGATCACTTTTCCCGTTGCGGTACTGCAACGCGGCGAGGTCACCGAGCTTCGCCGCTGCTTCACGAGCACGAGCAGTCTCGGCGTCCGCCTGATCCTGGAGGGTCTGCGCCCGATCGACGGCATCCTCGAACGCTTCAAGAGCGAGCAGATACTCCTGCCCGAGCCGTTCCGCCTCGGCTTGTTTCGCGTCGACGTCGCTTTCGAGGCCGCGGATGAGGCCCTCGATACGGGCAATCTCAGTGCTCTTTGCGGCCTGATTGGCACGCGCTTTCTCCACGTCGTCCCACGTGGGATACTTCGCCGCGAACGCCGGTACTGCTACGCCCAGCCCCACCGATCCGACTACGACTCCTATCGCGGCCAAGCCGACGACGCCGCGGCGGGAAATGGTGCGGAGCGATCGCAGCTCGTCGGCTGTGGGGGCGCACCCGCAGTCAACGTCAAGCACATGCAGGGGTCCCTCCGGGTTGCGGCGTCTCATCGGGCGTCCTTTCGGGCGAGGGCGGTGAGGTATTCGTTGTACGCGTCGAGGTCGGCATGCCCGTACGCGTCAGCGTGCCGGTCGGCTTCGACGGCGCGTCGTGTGTCGTCGCGGAACCACCGATGCACGACGTAGATCAGCATGAGAAGCGTGGGACCTTCGCCGTAGGACCAAGCGAGTGCACCTGCCAGCCACTGATCATCAAGAGGTTCAATGCCCCACGCGGCGGGCGGAGCGGCGAAACGGTCGACCAGGAGGGTGGTGCTCATCATGAGAAACACCCCGAAGAACGCGTGGAGCGCCGCCTCGGCAAAAAGATCGAGAGCCCTGCCCGGGTACGACATCCGCGAGGGCAGCGGATCGTTGGAAAGAATCGGCACCGTGAACAGGACCCCGACCGTCAAAAATGCGACATCGAGGAGCTGATGTCCGCCGGGCACGGTGAGAATCGGGTCGGCAAGTTTGGCGAGGTACAACCCGTAGAACGCCAACAGGTGTAGGGGCACCGCGACGGCGGGGCTCAGCGCCCATCGAGCGGCTCTGCTGCGCAGGCCCGCATGCGCCAGTCGAAGGATGATGATGCCCAGGCCGTGGTGTGGTGTCGAGCGCAGAAGCAACGTTCCGGGAGACCCCAGGATCAGCAGCGGCGGGATGGTGAACATCAAGGTCAGCTGCTGGAACATCGATACGGAGAACAGTGCGTAGCTGTAGTTCTCGACACCCAGACCGGTGACGACGAACAGGATCACACATCCCAGCAGGAACGACCCCGCGCGCGCCACCGACCAGCGTCTCCGCTGCTGCCGCAATCGGACCATTCCTGCCACGTACGCGGCCGCAAGCACGAACGCGACGACCGGAAGCACCGGAAACGGCTGCGGATAGGGAGTGAGAAACGCGAGGAACGAAGGCGGCGCGTCGGGGATCCAAGCGCTCACCGCATGGCCCCCCACCCCGGCAGCCACTGCTTCGTTGTCCTCCTCGGCGGGGCGTGCTGCGGCGGTGCCGTGCCGCTGGGGTGTTCGCGAGATCTCACGGTCGACGCACCTTGATGAGCGAGCCGGCAATGAGGAACGCAACCGCGGCGACCGGTTGCGCCGCCGACCACACGGGCCCTGAGAAGGGGAACGGGAGGATGGGATTCCAGAGCACGACGATCGTCGCGAGCACTGGAATCCACCACCATTGTCGGGCTTGGAACGCGAACCATGCGGCGATCGCCGCGAGAATGGCAACCACGAACCGCACGATCGCAAACCAATCGCTGTCCTGCAGCGTCGGGGCCAGGAAGAGCACCGCCGCCGCGATGAGTGCAGGTGCCAGAGCGTTGCGCTGGTAGGTGGAGGGGGTGCGCTGCTTCTTGGTCATAGCGCACGCTCATCCGGTACCTGTGCGTGCGAGTCACCGTGTTGTGCCGTCGCCCGGCGGTGCCGACGTTGCCGCCACAGGGTGAGAAGCAAGACGCCTCCACCGACACCGAGTGCGACATCAGCAAGATTTCCGATGAAGAGGTTCCCGTACGCCAAGAAGTCGATGACGTAGCCGCGACCGAACGCGGGATAGAAGAAGAGCCTGTCAATGAGGTTCCCTATCGCACCGCCGAGGACGAGCCCCATTCCGACTGCCCACCCCGGCGTTCGCGAGCGCCACGCGGCAATACCGAGAAGCGCGGTCGCGACCACGCCGAGCGTGGTGAGCACCCAGGTCATGTTCGAACCCCAGGAGAGAAACGCTCCTGCGTTGAAAGCCAGCTGCAAACCGAGGAGATCCCCAATCAGGGGGATGCGCTCGCTAGGGCTCAACCCGCTCAATGCGTTGGCTTTGGTGCCTTGGTCAATGAGGACGGTGAGCCCGGCGGTGATGACTGCGAGAGCGACGCGGCGCAGCCGGTTAGCGCTCATCGGATCCCTCCCCAGTTTGCAGCTCGGCGAGATCGCGGCGGCGCCGTTCCCGGCCCATCATGACCACGACGATCAAACAGCCGCCGATGAGTGCGATCCCACCGACAAGTCCCACCACCGGCAGGGCTTGGCTGGTTGAACTGGGTTCGTTGTGTACATCTTCAGCGGGCGCGGACGGGACTGACGGGCTGGGTGTTGGCTCCGGGGTGCTCGTCGAGGTGGGGCCCGAGGGGACTGTGGTGAGCTCGCGGGAGTCGGCTACGGCAGCTGGTGCGAGGATCGCCGATCCGGCGACGATCATGGCGAGCATCGTGGCGGTGAACCACTGGCAGTGTGCATTACGCATGGGCGCGGTGCTCCCCGAAGTGGGATTGGGGTTCGATCTGGAAGGTGGAGTGCTCGATGCTGATCGGGAAGTGGTCACTTACACACACCTGCAGTGACCGCAGCAACTGCGCGGATTCCTCCCCGTTGAGCCCGTCATCCACCACCACATGCGCGGTCAGGGTCGGCAAGTCTGTCGACACCTGCGACGCATGAAGGTCGTGGACGGCGATGACATGGGGTAGCTCGAGCAGGTGCCGACGCACGTCCTGGAGGTCCAGGCCCGGCGGGGTGGACTCAAGCAGCACGCTCCCCGCAGTGCGGAGCAAGAGCAACGTGCGAGGAATGATGAGCAACGCGATCAGAATTCCTGCGACCGCGTCAGCCTGATACCACCCGAATGCCGTGATCGCGATCGCGCTGGCGATCACGCCGACTGACCCCAACGCGTCATTGAGAACCTCCAAGAACGCGGCGCGCATGTTGAGGTTCTGCTTGCGGCCACTCAGCAGCACGAGCAATGAAGCGATATTCGCGACCAGGCCGACGACGCCGAAGAAGAGGAGCGCGCCGGAGGAGATCTCAGGAGGTTCAAACAGGCGCCGAATCCCCTCGACGAGAGCGAACAACCCAACCCCCAACAGCAAGGCTGCCTGAGTCAGAGCGCCCAGTACCTCGGCGCGACGGAGCCCCCACGTGTGGCGGTCAGTCGGAGCACGATTCATCAGGTGGGCGGCGGTGACCGCGAGGCCCAACCCGATCACATCGGTGAGCATGTGTGCTGCGTCGATGAGCAGGGCCAAGCTGCCAGTAATCACTGAGCCCACGACCTCAACCACAAAGACCGAGGTCGTGATTGCGAAAGCGATCAGCAGGCGCTTTCTCGGGGTTCCCTCGCCCGTTCCGTGGCTGTGAGCTGATCCCATGCGTTCGTTCCTCTCACGGGGATGAATGATTGGTGGCCGTGCGTCACTCACCGCCCTCGGCGGCGTCAGCGAGCACGATGAGTGGTTGCACACGGCAAGCTGCGGTGACTTCGCGGGCAGCATCAGAAGCTGTGGCGACTAGGCAGGTACCGGCTGATCGGGTTATGGAGGCTGAGCGCCGGCCGATCAGGTGATGGAGACTGGGCTCAAACCCGGGCGATGCAGAGGAGGACGGTCGTCGGCCTTGGAACGCGTGTGCGGCGTGGCCTGAGCGCCCCCCGTACACGTCTGGTCACAGCAATGAGTCGACGCCGTCCAAGCAGTACGAAAGCTCGACGCAGCCACGCGAACGCGATCAGGGAGCAAACCACGCCGAAAACGCAAACCCCCACCGCCGCGGCGACGATGTCGTCGGACGTGGTTGTGGAAGATGCGGTCGCTTCCGAAGAGGGCAAAGCGGCACTGCTCGCCACGGTCACCGGCGCGACCGCGACATCATCCATATGGGACACCGTCAGAATGCCGGCCACCAGCAGAAGGGCCGCAATTCCGATCGAAATGAGTTTCGTTATCGGTCGGGCGGTGCTGGTAACTGATGTCGCGTGCGTCAGCGGCATCTCAACCATGGCGGGAAAACTATACCAACCGGGAAATATCATCAGCTGTCACCCGAGGCGGTGTCGGTGCACTCGCCAGCCGGGGACTTGCCCTGCGGGCGGCGCGGACACCGTTCAGGATGATGACGACCTCCGCGATCTCGTGCACTAGGACGACGCCGGCCAGCCCGAGCAGGCCGGATAGGGCGAGCGGGAACAGCACGATGATGACCGCGAGTGCGAGGCCAATGTTGGTGGTCATGATGCGATGGCCGCGCCGGGCATGGGCCAGAGCGCCGGGAATCAGGCGGAGGTCGTGGCCGGAGAAGGCGATGTCGGCGGATTCCACGGCCGCCGCCGATCCCTTCACTCCCATCGCGATGCCCACTGTGGCAGTTGCAAGGCCCGGTGCATCGTTAATGCCATCGCCTACCATCGCGGTCGGCCGGGAGGCGATCAGTTCGCTGATCGCGGCAGCCTTATCGGCTGGGAGTTGCTCTGCCCGAATGTCGGTAATTCCGGCGTCGCGGGCGAGAGCAGCAGCGGTACGGGCGTTGTCCCCCGTGAGCATGACCGTGGAAATGCCTTGCTCATGGAGAAGTCGAATAGTTTCTGCCGACTCGGGGCGCAGCTCGTCGCGAACCCCGATGAGACCTGCAACAACGCCGTCGGTTTCTACAACAACGACCGTCATGCCCTGCGCGGCCATGTCATCGGCAGAGAGCACCCAGTCGCCGAGGTTGAGCCACCGGACGTTGCCAACGCGAACACGCCGCCCACCGACGAGGCCGGTGATCCCTAGCCCGGCGTACTCGACGACGTCGGTAGCCGGCGCGGCGGCCGATGACGCGGACGAGATGGCCGCGGCGAGGGGGTGGGTGCTAGAGCTCTCGACCGCGGCCGCCCAGGCCAGGACGTCCTCGCGCGAGTACCCGGGTGCAGGGTGCACGTCGACAACGGTGGGTTCGTTCCGGGTGAGGGTGCCTGTCTTATCGAAGGCGATGGTACGGATTGTGCCGAGCTGCTCGAACGCCTCCCCGGACTTGATCACGACACCGAACTTCGATGCCGATCCGATCGCGCTGATTATCGTTACCGGGACTGCAATCGCGAGCGCGCACGGTGACGCTGCGACGAGGACGACCAATGCCCGCTCTACCCATGTCCACGGGTCACCAATGAGCAGCCCGAACAAGGCCACCAACGTCGCGGCGAGCAGAACCGCGGGGACAAGAGGCCGAGCAATCCGATCGGCGAGGCGAGCCCGCTCTCCCTTCCGGGTATGAGCCTGCTCCACTAAGCCAACGATTTGAGTGAGCGAGTTGTCATGACCGTCCGCAGTGGCCTCGATCCGGAGAGTGGCTGCCCCATTGATCGACCCAGCCGTGACAACGGCGCCTGGACCAACTTCTACCGGAATCGACTCCCCGGTGACCGCGGACGTGTCCAGGCTCGATCTGCCCTCGATGACCACACCATCGGTCCCAACACGTTCACCCGCGCGGACGATGAGCACATCGAGTTGGCGCACGTCTGAGGCTGAGATGGTCTCGACGCCGGACAAGCGCGATACCCGCACGGTGTCGGGGATCAAAGACAACAGGGCCCGCAGTCCCTCCTTCGCCCGATCCATCGCCCGGTCCTCGAGCGCCTCGGCCAAAGAGAACAAGAACGCCAGCGTCGCAGCTTCGCCGACATGTCCAAGGGCGACAGCGCCAACAGCAGCGATCGTCATCAGCAGCCCCACGCCCAGACGACCGTGCATCAGCCGACGCGCCGCGCCAGGAACGAACGTTGATGCCCCCACAAGAAGCGATGCCCACAGCAGCACCACTGCCGGAAGTTCTGCCCCTGACCACTCTGAGACGTACCCCGCAAGCAAGAGCACACCCGCCACGACCGAAGGAAGCAACCCGGCATCCCGCCACCACACCGGACGGCCCCCAGGCTCCTCCCCCACGACGGCCCGCTCATCGGCGCCGCAGCACGCGTCTGCGTCGGCGTGAGGTTCAGGCCTTAGGGCTGCTTGCGCTGGAGCGCAGCACAAGTCGTCCACGCTCTCCCTCTGCGGGTTTGCCAGCGTAATCCGGCGGATCTGCTTCGGCCGCTCCGCCTGCCCGCAGCACTCCTCGCTCACCGTCCTACCTCCAGCGTCGTACTGGTGGAGCAGCACTCACATCCGTCGTCCACACACGCGACACCTTCATCCACCGCAACGACGGCTTTCAGTAGCTGTCGCAGCCCGAATGCCAGATGCGGGTCGGCGACCTCGTACCGCGTCCGCCTCCCCTCAGGAGACGCAACCACCAGCCCGCACCCACGCAGACACGCAAGATGATTCGACACGTTCGTCCGAGACAGACCCAATTCGCGGGCCAGCTCAGCCGGATAACCGGGACCTTCCAAGAGGGACAACAAGATGCGGGAACGAGTTGGGTCCGCCATTGCACGGCCGAGTCGGTTCATTACGTCCACCCGCGAGGCACGAGTCAGCATGCGGTGACTATACACCGGATGATGACCTGTTTACGAACCTGAGCAGGTGGTGGGGTGCCGGGCCGACATAAGGCTGATTATCGGTATGCGCTGCGAGGTGCGACGCGGAGAGGCGAGCAGCTGCGCTCTCGAGTGAACGAGGCGCGATCAGCGTTCTTTCTTTCTCTGATAGAAGGCGATTGCAACGACAACCAGACCCATGGGCACACCGAGCAGGGCCCATGATGAGAGGCGGCCGCTATCGGCGCCAGCACCGAGCAATAGGTTGGCGATCACCGAGAAGATGATGAAGAACAGACCCAGCGCGAGGTAGCTCTTCCACGAAGTCGAGTTAGATGCCACGTTTGGCCATCCATCGAGCGATTAGAGCCGCGGCCGCGCCGAGAACTATGAACCCAACGCCTAGAGCGATGAAGGTTGCTCCATCGTCTTCGGAGCTTGCGATTCCCTTGATGGTGAGACCGATACCGACGATCACGCAGACCCAAGGCATGATCAGCCGGAGAGGACCGTACTTCCACTTGTACCAGCGGCCTCTCTGGCCGCCGCCATCATTACTGGTCATGTCTGGAGTCGAGATCGGGCCTGCCGCCGTGCGGTTCATGGTCCGTGCCGCGAGGCTGAGAATCATCCAACCCTGGGTTGGCGGCGATGACCTCGTCGATCTTCCTATTCTCGACGGATCGATGTATCCAGACTGCAGCTACAACTGCGCCCAGGATCGCTACCCCAGCAGGGATCCACCACCCGAGTGCGAAGAAGATGGTTACCGTGACTGCTAGTGGCATGAGGACGGTGACCTGAATCAATAGGCCTTTGTTCACCGGTCTCCCTGAAGCACTCGCGCGAGAACGTCCGCTACCAGTTTGCCGATCTCAATGAACGAGCCTCCTAAGGCTCCGACGGCTTGTGCTTCCTCTTCCAGGGCGTGAAGTACAGAGTCTTCCACCACACCCGAAACGCAACCCGCGCCGCCCAGAACCATGCCCACGGCCTCGCGTATGCAGGGATCTGATCATTTCGGCTTCCGAAAGATGATCACTGCCAAAAAAATCACGCAAACTACGATTCCGGCGGAGATCAAAGCCCAGCCAGGTAGCCCGATCGCGGCCGAGATACCGACATCCGGCGACCCTTCGCGAAGCTGCGGGACGAGAAGTAGCAGCGAGAACAAGACAGCTAAGCCGCCGAAGAAGACGATTCCCATGGTTTTGCGCACGTCCATCGTTGCTCTTAGCTCCATCCGCCGACGGTGGCGTACGACACTACCTCGCCTACCACGATGCATCCGCTCAGCCCGAGAAAGGCCCCCGCCCCGCCTGTTGCCCCTGCCAATATGCCTTCGCAGGTCGCTGTCGCAAGAAGGCTGACTGTGATGCCGACCGCCGCAGTCGCGATCCTTTGAGAGTTGCCCGAGCTGAGCGCTTGGGCGAGTTCCCCGTAGCTGATGGCATCCGAGATAAGGCCGAGGATGCTCCAACGCTGACCCGTGGGGTCAACGTTGTTGATGGGGTCACCGCCGGCGTAGGCGTAGCGGTTGGCGTTGCCAGGGTCGAGGGGGGCGTCGAGGGTGTCTTGCTGGGTCCAGCGTCCGAGGGTGGGGTTGTACCAGCGGTTGCCGAAGTGGACCCATCCGGTGGCGCGGTCTTGGATGCCGCCTTTGAACAGGAACGGGTTTTGGGTTTGCCCGGTGCCGCCGCTGTTGTAGGTGAGGGTGGGGAGTCCGAACGGGTCGTAGGTGTACGTGTATCCGGGGGATCCGAAGTCGCGGAGGATCGCGGTGGGGTTCCCGAGCCCGTCGTACACGTACAGGCTGACCGTGTTCGTGCTGGTGCGGAGGAGGAGCGGTTGCCCGGTGACGGGGTCGTTCTCGATGTACGCGGTGATCGACCCCCACTGAGCCTGCTCCAGGACAGGGAGCCCGAACTGGTTGGTGCGCCCGTAGGTGAGCTTCCGGGTCACGCTGGCTTGCTGCTGCTGGAGCACTTCGACCTGGCTGGTGCCGGCGTACTTGTACGTGAACGTCCCGGATGCGTTGCTGACGCCGGTCATCTGCTGGGCACCGTTATAGCTGTAGGTGCCGGCGGTGTCGGCGGTGAGGTTGCCGGTGCCGTCGTAGGTGTGCCCGGTGGTGGTGACCTGGTTCGCCGGGTTGAACGTCAACGTCTGAGCGGTGGTTGTCCCTCCGGTGGTGTTGGCGGTGAGCCGGTTCCCGCGGGCGTCGTACGTGTATGTCCACGTCGTCGGGTTCGTGCCGCCGGCCTGGGTGGCGGAGGCGAGACGCCCGGCGGTGTCGTACCCGTAGGTGGTGGACTGACCGGTGAGGTTGTCGAGCTGCCAATGCAGCTTCGCCCGGTCCCCACTGGTACCCGTCCCGCAGGTGGGGGCGGCGGAGCCGATGTTGTAGCAGTAGGTGACGTCCTGGATAGTGACGACCTCCCCGGCGCTGTTGACCGACTTCGCAATCGCACGGGACACCCGGCCGGACGTGTCGTACTCCTGCTGGGTGTGTGCCATCCACTTGCTGTTGTCGGCGTTGGTGCGCAGCCACGTGTCGGTGCGGCGGCCCTGGTCGTCTACGGCGAAGTTCATCAGGTCAGACCCAGTCCCGTCGGGGTAGGTCATCGAGGTGGGCACGCCGGCGGTGTCGAACGCGTAGGTGGTGGTGCCGCGGCTGTCGGTGGTGGAGGTCAGGTTGGAGGACTTGTCGTACCCGTAGGTGATCGTCCCGCCGTTGAACGTGTTCCCCCGGCTGATCAGCCGGCCGAGCTGGTCGTACCCGTACGTGGTGGTCCCGTTCCCAACTGATCCGCTCTTTCTCGAATCTTCGCGCGAACCGACTAGAAGAGGGCGAGCAATCTGGTGCATGCGTGCTGACATCGTCGACAGGACCGCTGAGCGTCCTCCAGCGCCACACGCATGATCTTGCTGTCCAAACTGATTTCCCGGCCGAGGAGGACGGCGATGCGTGCGCACGCGATGTCGTCAGCGTTCTTCTTCGTCGCCGCGCAGGCGAGGAACGATTCGACGTAGGTCGCTCGCTCCGCGACGGTGAGTCGCCCGTCGAGGGGGCGCATCCGAATTAGATGTTGAATACGGGAGGTCATACGGCGATCCCGCGGGCACGGAGGAACGGGACGGGGTCGACGCGGACGCCGCTGAGGTAGACCTCGAAATGGAGGTGGCATCCGGTGGAGGCGCCGGTGCTGCCGATGAAGGCGATGACTTGGCCCGCGCGGACGGTTTGGCCGTGACGGACGTTGTAGCCACCATCGATGATGTGGGCGTACCCGGTGATGGTGCCGTCGCGGTGTTGCACCTTGATGTAGTTGCCCCAAGCACCGCTGTAGCCGGCGAAGATAACGGTGCCGGCCGCGGCGGCGTAGATGGGGGATCCGCAACTGCTCGCAAAGTCTGTCCCGCGGTGCCCGCGATTCGTGCAGTACCCGTTGCGGCAGATCGTCCCTCGGGTCCCGAATCCTGAACTGATCCAGCCGTGAGCTGGTCGTACCCATCCTGACGATTGGACCTGGCCGCCGCTTCCGCCCGTGCTGCCGCTCGCGCCGGAGGCCCCGCTGGTTTTACCGCCTGTCGCTCGTCGCCGCCGTTCCTCCTCGCGACGTCGTTGTTCTTCCTCTCTGGCCTGCCGCGCGGCTGCTTCCCGTGCTTTACGACGGGCTTCTTCTCGGCGTTTGCGTTCGGCTTCAACACCTGCCTGGTAGCCGGCGAGTGTTGATGCTGTCGTATCGCGGAGTGCGTCGAGTTGGGCTTCCAGGGTGAGCCGGTGCTCGGTTTGCGCGTCGAGCGCCGCTTGCGCGGCTTGCGCGGCTTCTTGTGCGGTTCGCATCTTCTGTTCCGCTTCGCCCTTGCGGCGATCGCGCTCATCGCGAGCGACGACGGCCTGATTGCTCAGGTTCCGGGCGTTGTCGCGGGCACCGGCAGCGTCCGCGTATCGGGCTCGGTTGGCGTCAGCGATCTTGTCGATCGCCCCCAAGCGGCCCAGAAGCTCGTCCGCGTCGGCTGCGGTGTCGGAGAAGAACAGTTCCAAGGTTGGGTCGCTTCGCCCGGTGCGGTACTGCTCCGCGGCCAGTGCTCCCAGCTTCGCGGCTGCTTCTTCCGCGCGCGCAGTTTCGGCATCGGCCTCAGCCTGCACCGCGTCGGCGCGTTCGACTGCGTCTTCATATGCCTCTTGAGCGAGCACGTACTCCTGCCCGAGGCGGTCGGCTTCGGCCTGTTTCGTGTCGACGTCGTTCGTGAGAGAGCGGATCAGCGTTTCGATGCGGCCGATTTCCGCATTCTTGCTGGCCTGGTTGCGGCGCGCTTTCTCGACGTCGTCCCAAGAGGGATACTTCGCCGCGAACGCGGGTACCCCCAGTCCCAGACTCGTCGCGCTGAGAACCATTCCCAGTGCAGCAGCACCCACCAGGCTGCGGCGGCTGACACGGGGCCACAGCCGGCGTGCCTCAGCCAGGGTCGGGCCGCAGCCGCAATCGACATCATCGATGCGGGCGGGTGGGGTCTGGTCCGGGTCGTTCATTGCTGGGGGCCCGTCGATGCCGGCGGGGCGGGAGGAGATATCCCTGTCTCGTCGACGGTCAGCACTTCTCCCGCGTTGGTGATCGCGACTGCCTGCACGCTCAGGCTGGTAGTGCCCGCTTCGACCCATTCCGACTCGCCGGCGCCAGTGACCCAGACGGTGCCGGCTGTGTCGACACCGACGATGCGCTGGTGGTCGGGTGAGGTGTTCAGCAGCGCGATGGTGGGAGCGTCCGTCCAGCCGGTGAAGGTGGCTCCCGCATCGGTGCTTACTTGCAGCCCGTCTGGGGTGGATGCGATGAGCCGTTCGGTGGCGTCAACGACGACGTTGCGGGCGGGGACCTCCGCTCCGGTGGGTTGCCAGGTGACTCCCCCGTCGGTGCTGGTGAGCAGTTCAGGGTTGTCGGTGGCGATGCCATAGACCACGTTCCAGGTGGTGCCGGCGAGCACGTGGAAGTCCTTCTCGCCTGAGAAGACCACGGGAGACCAGGTCATGGCCCGATCCATGCTTCGGATGATGCCCAGGTGGGGGGTGCCAAGTTCTGCGGGGGTGTCGGGGCCGGGGTGCCCGGAGGCAAGAAGAGCGTCCCCGGCGGCGGTAAGCCCCATCGCATCAAAACCCGGACCGATCCGGGTACCGGTGTCACCGTCTGCGGTCGCGGGGTAGATGCCCGCGTGTGTGCCGATGAGGAAACCCTCACCGGCGGGGTCGGCGACGATCCCATGCACATGTGTGAGAGGTGTTTCCGGCTCAGAGGACTGTCCTGGGTTCGCTGCGCAGCCGGTAACGACCAGGACTGTGGCGGCGAAGACGCTGAGCGCGGGAATTGCGCGGCGGGTGGCGAATGAGTGAAGGGTGCGTGAGCGCATGGGTGCGCCGAGGAAGAAGCGGTGTTCCATGTCGGACCTGCAGGCCACTGACCAAGGTGTGGGGCGCGACCGCGCCCCACACCTTATGGGTCAGAGTGCCGCGAGGATGTTCTCCATCTCCGCGATCTCCGCCGTCTGGGTGTCGACGATGTTCTGCGCCATCTGGATCGCGTCGGGGTTTTGACCGTTGTCGATCTCGTCCTGCGCCATGTCTATCGCGCCCTCATGGTGGACAGTCATCTGTTCCAGGAACAGCCGGGACGCGTCGTCTCCGCTGGCACCTTCAAGCGCCTGCATGTCGTCCTCGGTCATCATCCCGCCACCGTGGTCCATGTCGCCCATGCCGTCCATGGACGAGTCCGCGCCCCACTGATCCAGCCACTGTTCAAGCTGATCGATTTCGGGTTGCTGGGCGGCTTTGATCTCTTCGGCCAACGCGGTGACACGCTCATCGACACCGTCCTTCCCGAGGAGCATGTCCGACATCTCCACAGCCTGCGTGTGGTGCGGGATCATCATCTGCGCGAACATCACGTCCGCGTCGTTGAAATTCGCAGCCTCGGCGGGAGCTGACGAGGAGCTTCCGCCGTGATCCATCCCGGGCATAGACGTCGAGTTGCCACCGCCCGCGCAACCGGCGAGGGTGAGAGCTGTGGCGAGGGTGAGCGCGACCGTGGCCGCTGTACGAATTTTCATCTGGGGTCTCCAAGCATCGATACGTGAAGCCAGCGGCGAGCTGGCGAAAAGGCGGAGGCGAAGCAGGTACCGGGTACCTACTCCCCCGCCGTTCACGTACGGCTAACGCAGAGGACAGATAATGACGGGGTCGCGAGAGTAGGGCGACGACCCGGTGCCAAGAGGGCGACGGTCGGTGCCCGGTCACGGACGACGCGCAGCAGCGCTGCGCTGCGGGGAGCGAGCAGCATCACCAGAGCGAGGATCGCCAGTATGCAGGCCATGACCAGCATGTCCGCATGCCCTCCGCCACAGTCCATACACCCCGTCGCCGCTGTGGCGCCCTCGCTGGTGCTGGCCGTTGCCGCGTGGGTCTCGCCCATCGAGGCAGCATGGGATATGGGTGCGGCGTCGTGGCCCTGTCCAGAGCCGAGCGAGTGCATCGCCAACAGACCGACGATCACGGCGGTCGTGACGGCGAGGAGGGTGAGCAGTGTGCGGGTGCGGGCGCGCGCACGCGAACGGTCCACGCTGTCAGCGATGTTCATCAGCGACACGTTCCACCTCCCGCGGTCCTAGGGTACGACGTGAATGTAGGGATCAGCCGCGTCCGGCGACCGCGTCAGGCGACAGATCCAGCCGGCGCAGCAGCTGCGCGTTGAGGGCCACCACGATCGTTGACAAGGACATCAGGATCGCCCCGACCGACATGGGTAACACGAACCCGACCGGGGCGAGGATGCCGGCCGCGAGGGGGACGGAGAGGAGGTTGTAGCCGGCCGCCCACCATAGGTTCTGCTTCATCTTCCGGTAGCTCGCGCGAGACAGTTCGATCACCGACAGCACAGAGCGGGGGTCGTCGCTGGCGAGGATCACCCCGGCGGAGGCAATTGCGACATCCGTGCCGGCACCGATCGCGATACCAACGTCCGCTTGCGCGAGAGCGGGCGCGTCGTTGACGCCGTCACCGACCATCGCGACCTTGCGGCCCTCGCCCTGCAGCCCCTTCACCTTCGAGGCTTTGTCTTCGGGTCGGACGCCCGCGAAGTACCGGTCGATGCCGAGCTCGGTCGCGACCGAGGCTGCGACCGCTTCCGCGTCACCGGTGATCATGACGACCTGCACGTTCCGCTCGTGTAGCGCGGCCACGGCCGCGCGGGACTCCGGCCGGATCTCATCAGCCAACCGGAGCGCCCCGGCCACCTGCCCGTCGATGAGGACGTGGAGAATGATCGCACCTTCCTCTCGCCACTGATCCGCGATGGGCAGCTCGCTGCCGCCTTCTTGCTCGAGCAGGTACGGGCCACCGACCTTCACCTGCGTCTCGTCGACCCGCGCGCTGACTCCCACCGCTGGGGACGAAGTGAAATCCGCTGCCGCGGGCACGCTGAGCTGCTGGGCTTTCGCGGCGTTCACGATGGCGCGGGCCAGTGGGTGCTCCGAGTCCGTCTCGGCCGCGGCGGCCAGGGCGAGCAGCGTGTCAGGGTCGATGCCACCAGCAGGTTCGACTGCGGTGACGGCGGGGGTGCCCTTGGTGAGGGTGCCAGTCTTGTCGAACAACACGGTGTCGACGGTGCGCATGCTCTCCAGCGCCAGACGATCCTTGATCAGCACCCCGCCGCGGGCGGCGCGCTCGGTGGCGATGGACACCACCAGTGGGATTGCCAAGCCCAGAGCGTGCGGGCAGGCGATCACCAGCACCGTGATGGTGCGAATCACCGCATCATCAGGCAACCCGACGATGGTCCACACAACGGCGGTGATCACCGCGGCGACCAACGCGAACCAGAACAGCCACCCGGCGGCACGGTCGGCGAGGCGTTGCGCTTTCGAAGAGGAATTCTGGGCCTCGGTAACCAGGCGTTGGATGCCGGCGAGAGCGGTGTCCTCCCCCACCGCGCTGATCTCGACACGGATGCCAGAGTCCGTGGCGACGGTGCCGGCCACGACCGCGTCCCCGTCGCCGCGGCGGACAGGCTTTGACTCGCCGGTGATCATCGACTCGTCCATGCTCGCCGAACCCTGCACCACCCGGCCGTCGGCGGGAACCCGACCGCCCGGGCGGACCACGACGACGTCACCGACCTGCAGGTCCGCGGGCGCGACGGTGACAGTGGTGTCCCCGGCCACCTTTTCCGCCTCGTCGGGAAGGAGTGCGGCGAGGGAGTCCAGTGCGGAGGTGGTCTGCGCGAGCGACCGCATTTCAATCCAGTGCCCGAGGAGCATGATGACGATCAGCAGCGCCAGCTCCCACCAGAAGTCGAGCTCGTGATCCAGCAGCCCGAGACTCGCCCCCCACGACGCGACGAACGCGACGGTGATCGCCAACCCGATCAGCAGCATCATTCCGGGTTTACGGGCACGCAGTTCGCTGACCGCGCCGGTCAGGAATGGGGCACCACCCCACACGTACATCACGGTGCCGAGAACCGGAGAGATCCAGCCCACCCATACCGTGTCGGGCAGCGGGTAGCCGAGCAGCATCGAAAACATGCCCGAGAACGCCACCACCGGAACGGCGAGGATCAGGTTGATCCAGAACAGTCGACGGAACCGTGCGACATGGTCTGCGCCGTGCCCGGCGTGACCACCATGGCCACCGTGCTGCATCCCCGCGTGCCCGCCACCATGCCCCTCATGAGGACTGTTCCGCGCGGTGTGGTGGGCGTGCGGGTCATCGACCGCGTCAGGCTCAACAGCGGTTTCGCGCAGTCCCTGCGCGGTGTCATCCCCGCCCTCGCCTCTCGCCGTGGGGTGGTGATGTGCGTGGTGGTCGTGCTGGCTCATGATGAGCGTCCTTCCACTGTTCGCATCGGACAGATGCAGGTCAGGCCCGGGCGGAAACGCGGGCCGGTTCGGGGGTAGCGGTCGTCGACCTCGCCGGGAGGGTGCGGAACCCGCGCAGGCGCAGACTGTTGGTGACAACGAACACCGAAGACAATGCCATCGCGGCCGCGGCGACCAGCGGGTTCAGCAGCCCGGCCATCGCGACCGGGATCGCGGCGACGTTGTACGCGAACGCCCAAAACAGGTTGCCTTTGATGGTGCCCAGGGTGCGGCGTGCCAGTCGGATCGCGTCAGCGACCACCAACAGGTCACCGGAGACAACAGTGATGTCGCTCGCAGCGATCGCGGCATCCGTGCCGCCACCCATCGCGAGGCCGAGGTCGGCGGCAGCGAGAGCGGCGGCGTCGTTGACACCGTCACCAACCATCGCCACCACACGCCCGTCGCTTTGTAGCTGGCGGACCACGTCGAGCTTCCCAGCGGGGGTGACGCCGGCGTGCACCTGTTCGATGCCGACCTGTCGAGCAATCTCCCGAGCAGCACCATCGTTGTCGCCGGTGAGCAGCACCGGTGTCATACCCAACGCCCGGAACCGGGCGATCGCCTCCGCGCTGGTGGATTTGACTGTGTCGGCGACCGCGACGATCCCCAGGTGTGTCCCGTCACGGCCGATGGCGACGACGGTTGCTCCCGCGGTTTGCAGCGCGTCTGCGTCGTGCTGTAGTTGCGTGGCGGGGCGGATGCCCCACTGCTCCTGCAGCCAGGACGGACGGCCGGCGACGACGAGAGAGCCTGCGACGATGCCCTGCACCCCAAACCCGGCGTGAGAGTCGAACGTCTCCGCCGGCGTGACAGTGACGCTTTCAGCGACGATCGCGCGGGCGACAGGATGCTCCGACCCGGACTCCACCGCCGCAGCCGCGGCCAGCAGCTCCTCCCGAGTGATCCCGGGAGCGGGGTGCACGGCGGTCACGGCCATGGTGCCGGTGGTGACGGTGCCGGTCTTATCCAGCACGATCGTGTCGACCTTGCGGGTCTGCTCCAGCACCTGCGGTCCCCGAATCAGGATCCCGATCTGAGAGCCGCGGCCGGTGCCCACCAGCAGTGCGGTCGGTGTGGCCAGGCCGAGCGCGCACGGGCACGCGATGATGAGCGTCGCGACCGCGGCGGTGAACGCCAACTCCACGGACCCGCCGACCAGCAGCCAGCCCGCGAACGCGGCGATAGCCAGCAGGATCACGATGGGGACAAAGATCCCGGACACCCGGTCGGCGAGGCGCTGCACCCGGGCTTTGCCGGTCTGCGCCTCCTCCATCAGCCGCCGCATCCGCGACAGTTCGGTGTCTGCGCCCACGCGGGTGATCTCCACCGTGAGCCGGCCACCGACGTTGACCGTCGCACCCACCACACGGGAACCCACACCGACCTCAACCGGGGCGGATTCGCCCGTGAGCATGCTGGCATCGATCGCCGAGGACCCGTCGACGACGAGCCCATCGGAGGGGATCTTCTCCCCAGGCCGGACCAGAACGACATCCCCCACCATCAGCTGGCTGACCGGGACTCGCTGTTCCACACCGTCGACGAGCTTGACGGCGTCTTTCGCTCCCAGCTCGAGCAAAGCGCGCAGCGCTTCGGACGATGACTTGCGGGCGCGGGCCTCGGCGTACCGGCCGGCCAAGATGAACACCGTCACCAACGCGGCGACCTCGAGGTAGATCTCATGCCCGCCTGCCTGCGGGGTTCCGATGAGCGTGAACGTCATCGTCATGCCCGCCATGCCGGCGCCACCGAAGAACAGGGCATACAGCGACCAGCCGAACGCGGCGATCACCCCGACGCTGATGAGCGTGTCCATCGTGGCGGCACCGTGACGGGCGTTGACCGCCGCAGCACGGTGGAACGGCCATGCGCCCCACACCGCCACCGGGGCGGTGAGGGTGAGCGCGAGCCACTGCCAGTATTCGAACTGCAGCACCGGAATCATCGACAGCACCGCAACCGGCACAGACAGAGCAGTGCTGATCAGCAGCCGGTGCCGCAGCGACACCAGATCACGGTCCACTGGCGCACCCGGTTCATCCGAGGTCTCGGCAACCGGCGGCGCCGGAATCGCAGCTTGGTAGCCGGCGGATTCGACTGCGGCGATCAGTGTGGCCGAGTCGACGTCCGCACCGCGCACGCGAGCCTTCTCGGTGGCGTAGTTGACGGTCGCTTCCACACCCGGCAGCTTGTTGAGCTTTCGCTCGATCCGGGTCGCACATGACGCGCAGGTCATCCCGGTGATGTCGAGTTCGACATCGGCTGCGCTCATGACGTGCTGCTGGCCACGGCGTAACCAGCCTCCTCCACCGCCGCCTCCACAGCAGCGGCAGGGATCGGCGTCGAGCTGCGGATCGTCACCCGCGACGTGCCGCCCGCATTCAGGTCAACCGACACACCCTCCACCCCGTCGATCGCGGACAACTCCTCCGTGACGCTCGACACGCAGTGTGAGCAGGTCATCCCCGTCACCAGCACGTCAGACGTCACCGCGGCCGTCACCGCATCCGCGCTCTCGGGAACCGATGCGGTCGCGCAGCAGGCGCAGCCAGCCCCGGTGTCTTTCAGGCCCAGATCGTTGCGGTTCTCGGTGTTCATCATCATCTCCTCAGAGGTGGGTTGGTGGGTTAGGAACGGACCAGACGGGCGATCGCCTCATTGGCTTCGCGGACTTTTTCTTCCGCAACCGCGCCACCCTCGGCGCTGGCCTCGGCAACGCAATGCGACAGGTGGTCGGCCAGCAGCGACAGAGCGACCGACTCAAGGGCCTTCGTGGCCGCGGAGACCTGCGTGAGGACGTCGATGCAGTACTTGTCCTCCTCGACCATCCGCGCGATTCCACGAACCTGACCCTCCGCGCGGCGCAGCCGCTTCAGCAGATCGTCCTTGTGTGTCGTGTACCCGTTCATAACGTATACGGTACCCCCCTACCGTATACGGGGCAACTCGGTCACGGAATTCCCGTGGCCATGCCTGAAAGGCACTGAGCAACAGCCTCGTTCGAGCATCCGCCTCAGATCTGTCGTGACATAAGCGTGATTATCGGTGACTGCGAGAAGGGGTGTCCGTCCTCGCGCAGGGCGCTAGCCGAGGGCGATCACCGTTCTTCAAACTCCACACACGACCGCGGGGAGGGACCGTTATGTGGTGGTCCCTCCCCACGGGAGATGTCTACTCAGCGGCTTGAAGCGCCTCGTCGAGGGTCAGCTCCGTTGGGAGCTCTTCCCCCTCCGAGTGATCCACGGCCTCGAACGATGCGCTTCCTCCTCGGCTGAGTGCGCCGGTGCTTTGGAAGGCGCCCGCATTCGCGCCGGTTACGTAAAACTGAGTGTCGAGTGGTTCCGGCAGGGCGGACGGATGGAGGTACAGCAGATAGGTTTGATCCGCTTCGAAAAGTGGCGTTGGTGGTACAACGGTGGCCTCTGACTCTTCATCCGGCAGGGGGCCGACTTGGCGAACCTCGACTATGTCCCCCGCCTCCAATGGCACATCGGATTTCACGACTTCGTCCACTTCGATCTGAGAAATGGTGAAGTCGAGGTCGTCGATATCGCGGGTCGTTTCTCGAGCCGCGACGCGGCCGACGATGATCACAGTGCTCTCGTCGGACATCTCGTCGACCGACGAGTACAGCTTCACCCGAGACCCCTCTGTAGTGGTCACGGGGCCGGCGCACGCGGCAAGGCCGACAAGTGACAGCGCGAGAACGGGCGCAACGGACAGCTTCGTGAGTTTCATGTTGCGCTCCTGTTAGTAGAGGTTGTTGATGCCGTTGATTTCATCGCTGGTCAGCCAACGGATCCCGTTGGAGTACGGCACGCCCGGCGCCTTATTCATCACTCGCACCGTTGAGGTGACGTGATCCAGGCCTATGTCACTTGGGAGAACTGAGGGTGACGTTGGATCTACTGAGTCGTGGCTGAATCGTGGTGTCCAACTGATGCCCCGGATCCATCAGAGATGTGGGACCAGGACTAGGAGCCCTCAGCTTTCGATCCTCGGGTGGACGAGGGCAAGCGTTCAACCACAGGGGTGTCGGGTTTGGTGAATGCTGCAGGCGAGCTCGTGCCTGTTGGTCGCGCCCACCGGGGTAGCCACCGTCGTGAGCACATTATCGCGGCCAAGAGGTAGGCAACCAGAGCAACCACGTTGACGAACACGGCCAGAGCAAGAGCCGGATATCCCTCTACCGTGCGCAAGGCGAAAGAAGCAACGGCCGCCGCACCTCCAAGCGCGACTGCGCTCAGGATTATCCGCGCGGATGTCGCATCGAAGGGAAGAATGCCAGTCGTTAAGAGCAAGACCGCTGCGACGACGGAGCCTGGGGGGAGGACGCCGGACGTCGTGACGAAAGTTACCGCCGATCCCATGAACAACAATGGCAGCAGGGCGTATACAAGCAAGGCACGCTTCAGCAAGTGCCCCGCGACTATCGTCCCTACCAAGATCGATAATAAGGGGGCGAACGCGATCCCTGCATCACCGGATGCCCATGGAGGTATGGCCGCGACGATTGCGAGCCCTCGGCGCAACAGCCAGGACGCGCGCACGTAGAACCTCACTCGGCCTGAGAAGCATCGACCGCGGCAGCCGCGTGGATCAGGTCCGCGGCTGCCGCGTATCGATGTCAACCGTCAGAACCGGGAGACCGGCGCCGAGGCGCTGTGTCTGTCCATTGACGACA
>JAAIGE0100263180.1_pt1 | contig 27992 bp, 25 predicted proteins | sample 6487951 | NCBI WGS metagenome assembly JAAIGE01 (sample SAMN13974128, study PRJNA590717) | phyllosphere metagenome | biome: tomato field; feature: multiple bacterial spot infested tomato fields; material: tomato leaves; isolation source: leaves from tomato fields | host: Solanum lycopersicum ...
GATCCGACACCCGTTGACCGGGATTGGCCGCTACACGCACGAACTGGCACGGCACCTTGCCGAACTGCCGCAGATCGAGTCCTTGCGGTTCTTGCACGGGCGGCGGCTTAGTGAGCAGTTGCCGAAACCCGGGGCGGCACGAACGGTCGTTCCGTGGATTGGAGACCGTCTTTCACGGTTTCACTGGACTCTCGACACGTATCAGCTTTTGAATCAAGTCGCCAAGGCACAGGTGCTACGCGGGTCAGGCTCCGCGATTTTCCACGGCTGCAACTATTCTCTGCCCCATCACGACGGACCATGTGTCGTGACTTTTCACGACATGTCGATTTACCGCTGGGCGCAGTGCCACCGCGCAGACCGGGTACGGTACATGCGCAAGGAAGTGGCTTTATCGCTGCGCCGGACGCAGCTGATCCTCACGGTCTCGGAGTTCTCCCGACGCGAAATCGCGGCGCAGTTTGATTGGCCGCTGCAGCACATACGGGCCATACCGCTTGCATGCAGCGGTGCTTTCCGGCCCCACAGCGAGGCGGAACTGGTTGCGCCTTTGCAAGCGGCAGGATTGCGGCAGGATGGCTACAGTCTCTTCGTCGGCACGATCGAGCCGCGAAAGAACCTGCTGACCCTCCTCGACGCATATGCCCAACTGCCTGCGGCGCTGCGTGAAAGATGGCCTTTGGTGGTCGTCGGTCATCCTGGCTGGAACAGCTCCGCTGAACATGAGCGCATGCGCCAGGCCGAACAGGCCGGTTGGCTGCGTTATCTCGGCTATATCGAAGACATTCGCCTGCCCGCGCTCTTTGCTGGCGCAAGGCTATTCGTTTTCCCTTCGCTGTATGAGGGGTTCGGCCTGCCGGTCTTGGAAGCCATGGCCACGGGCACGCCGGTCCTGTGCTCGGATGCGGCGGCGCTGCCTGAAGTCTCCGGCGAGGCTGCGGCCCTGTTTGAGCCGATGGACGTGAAAGCGCTGGCCGCCCAGCTGGCGAGGGGCCTGGAAGACGGGCCGTGGCGCGCCGCTGCAAGTATCGCAGGGCGGCAACGCGCTGCGCAATTCAGCTGGCACCGGTGTGCCGAACTCACGGCACAAGCCTATCGTGACGTTCTCACGGGGTCGGGTGCCGTGCGGCGAACAGCCGGCTCCCTCGTGTCATCCGCGACCTGACCGACCATGAACTGCGAACTGGCAGCAGGCAGGAGGCTCAGCGTTGCGCTGAAGGGACGAGCGAGCGCTGTGCGCAAGCATGAGCGTGCTGCCTGCATCAGAGCGGAGGTCTTAAGATTCTGGATGCATCGCCCTGAAGCGCGGGGCGCATGCGGCCCAGGCAGCCACCCTATAAAAGACGGCATGGAGGAGCACCAGTTGCGGTTCATTTTCGCGACGACCAACGCGCGCGCGCTGAAGGACGATTCCGCATGAGCGTGATGGAGCGATTGTTGGCCCATGTGGCCGTGTCCCCGCGCGCGGCCGGCGATGGCATGGCCATGGCCGCGGCGGTATTGAAACTGGCGGATATGGCGGTGGTGGTCATCAGCGGATTGCTTGCGTACGCGTTGCGGACAGGGCATGTCGAGCTGCCTGATGCGCCTCACTATTTCTATGCCCTGCTGGCCGGCGCACTGCTCAATTTGTTTGTCTTCGTGCAACTGGCGCTGTATCAAAGCTGGCGCCTGGCGCTTCCCTCCATGGTCCTGGGGCGGCTGCTGTGGGGATGGTGTCTGGTATTGGTGGCCTTGGCGTCGCTGAGTTTCTTGAGCAAGACGGGCCCGAGCTTTTCCCGTCTGTGGTTCTTGTACTGGGCGGGGATCGGAATCCTCGGTTTGGTCGGCGCACGGGTGCTGCTGGATCGACTGCTGCGCTGGCTGCACTCCCGTGGCATCGGCAATCGGCGGGTTGCGCTCCTGGGGCCGCCGGACAGGGTGGCGCAGGTGTCGGAGCGCATCCAGCGTGGCCCCTGGTCAGGCATCGAGGTGATTCCCGTGCCGCCCGCGATCAATGCGGGGGACTTCGCCGCTTTGCCAGACTGGTTGAGTCAGCACAGCGTCATCGAAGTCTGGCTGGCTTGGCCGATGCGCGACGAGCGGCTGATTCGCGAGAGCGTGCGCAATCTGGACGCCAGCTGTGTCGAGATTCGATGGATTCCGGACATTTTTGCGTTCCGTCTGATTCACCATGGGATGGCTGAAGTGGTCGGAACTCCCATGCTGGAGTTGTCGGTACGCCCCTTGTCCCTCACCTCGCAACTCGTCAAGTTGGTGGTTGACAAACTGATCGCCAGCGCGGTGCTCGTTCTGGCGAGCCCGTTGCTGTTGGCGCTGGCCGTGGGCGTCAAGCTCTCGGGCCCGGGGCCTGTGATTTTCCGGCAGATGCGGCATGGGTGGGACGGGAAGGCTTTCGAGGTGTGGAAGTTTCGGAGCATGCATGCCCACGATCCGGCAGAAGCGCCGCTTCAGACCTCGCGCACGGACTCGCGGGTGACCCGCTTTGGTGCGTTCCTGCGCCGTACCAGCCTCGATGAGCTGCCGCAGTTCGTGAACGTGCTGCAGGGACGGATGTCGATTGTCGGGCCGCGGCCGCATGCACTGCGACACAATGCGGAATATCAGGACCTGATCCCGAACTATCTGCAGCGGCACCGGGTCAAGCCGGGCATGACGGGATGGGCGCAAGTCAACGGGTTGCGCGGAGAGACCCACTCGGTGGAAAAGATGCGCAAGCGTGTGGAGTACGACCTGTACTACATCCAGCATTGGTCGCTCTGGCTGGATCTGAGCATCATTGCGCAGACCTGCGCGATCGTGCTGTTCGATCGCGATGCTTACTGACAAGGCCGGAGTCCATGCGTTCTCAGATTGCCTATGTGCTAGGCACACGCCCAGAAATCATCAAGATGTCTTCCCTGATTGCCGCCAGTCAGCGGGAGGGCATTGGCCATAGCGTCATTCACACCAACCAGCACTACGCGGAATCCATGGACCGCGTCATCTTCGAGCAACTGGATCTGCCGCCGGCCGGCATTCATCTCGGGGTGGGGTCTGCACCGCAAGGCGAACAGATAGGGCGCATGCTGTGTGGCCTGGAGCCTGCCCTGGCGGAGATGCAGCCGGACATTGTGGTCGTGCAGGGCGACACCAACAGTGCCTTGGCCGGTGCATTGGCTGCCAGCAAGCTTGGTATTCCGGTGGCGCACGTGGAAGCCGGGCTGCGGAGCGGTGACCGTCGCATGCCAGAGGAAATCAACCGCATCCTGATCGATCAGATGGCGGACCACCTGTTCTGCCCCACCCCGCTGCAGGCGCAGATTCTGCGTGGCGAAGGGGTGTCCGAAAGGCGCATCCACGTGACAGGCAACACGGTGGTCGATGCGACGCTGGCCTATGCAACGGCTGCACGGCAACGCTCGGACGTCCTGCGCAGATTGGGCTTGCCCAGCAACGGCTATTGGCTGCTGACGTGTCACCGCCGTTCCAATACCGAAGAGCAAACGCATTTCGAGAGGCTGATGGACGCCGTGTGTGCGATGTCGTGGTCTGCAGGCATGCCTCTGGTGTTTCCGATGCACCCGCGCCTGGCCGCCATGGGGCGTTCTACGCTGGCTGGCCGACCTGGGCTGCTGGCCATCGAGCCGGTCGGCTACCTGGACATGCTGGCGTTGTTGCAGGGCGCTGCGCTGGTCATGACAGACAGCGGCGGCGTGCAGGAGGAAGCCTGCATCTTGCAGCGCAAGTGTCTTTTGCTGCGCACCAGCACCGAGCGCCCGGAGACGCTAGAGCGTGGCGGTGCCGAGCTGCCGGCCAGCCTGAGCGACGGTGACCTGCGGACGGCTTTGGAAAAGTTGCTGGCGCGTGCAGTGGCATGGAGCAATCCCTTGGGTGATGGAAACGCCTTCCGGCGCATTCTGGATATCCTGCTCGCGAAGGGCCAGGAAGACACATCGTCCCCACGCCATCGGCACCACAGAACCACTCACTGAAGACCGGCTTGGGCAGGCAAGCCGGCTTTCACGATCAGACGTCAGCGCAGCCCTTCGTCCAAGAGATCCGGCGGCGGATGCAGCGCGACATGCACGTGGGTGCACAGACCGCACACCCAGACCGAGCGCTTTGGCTGAACCGTCAAGTTGTGGATCGTGATACGCCGTCGGCCTGCGAGGGCGCGCACTGTCCCGCGTGCAGTGAGGCCACTGCCAATGCGGCATGCATCGAGAACGGGAAAAACGGGAAGTAAAAATCAAACGTGCTCAGACCCAACACGAGAATCAGCCACGCGATCGCCCATTGACGCTCGGCCGCAATGCGCAGCAGGGGACGCCACAGCGCAAAAATCAGCGCCAATCCGGCAAGCAGGCCGAAGAGTCCCGTTTCGGACAGTGCCGCCAGCAACAGGTTGTGAGCGTGCAGTTCGCCGCGGTGGAAGCGGCCGCCGGTGTAGTCCGGAACCATGAACTGGAACACGCCTGCCCCAAGACCGAACCAGGGGTGGTCGCGCCAAGCATCCAGCGCGCCGCTCCAAAGGTACGTCCGCCCTAGCGTGAAGGCCGTCATCATGTTTTCCTGTGCCGCGCTGGTCATGTCTGGATAACGTAGCCACAACACGAAGACGGCAAGCACAGCGATTCCGCCCAACGCCACGCGTGCGATGTGGCGCTGTCTATTGGACGTGCATGCCCTTGGCCATGCCCACCATGCCATCAGCACCCCGACGGGCAGCAGGGTGTTGCGTACCTGGGTCAACGCCAGCGCCAACACGGCGCCCACCAACGCGAGCGCCAGCGAGATCTTCCCGACTTCACCCCGCTGCTGCAGCCTCAGCACCAGCAGCAGCACCATGGCCGCGGACGTGGCCAGCAGTGCAGGGTGCTCGTACATGCCCGAAATTCGCGGCAGGTACTTGAAAGTCTCTTCTGGATGGAATGCCAGGGCCACGCGCAGCGCCCCAGGCCATTGGAACCAGACGGCCCCGGCCAGCGCCAGGTTGAACCACACGGCGATGAGTGCTGCCAGCGTCGCCGCACGCGGCCAGCGCGGGCAGGCCGCAGCGAGGTTGAGCATGGCCCAAAGCGCCAAAAGACTGGTGGCATACCGCACGGCGAATGCGCATGCCAGCCCGATGTGGTTCGAAGCCAGGACCGATGCGGACAGGGCCGCGATGCACATCAGGATGGCCAGCAGGGGACGTCGCAATTCAGATGGCACGCCATGCCGCACGAGCGATCCTGCGGAAATGGCGAGCATGCAGCCCAGCATCGTCACGGACCCCAGTGACAGGGCCATGCCGAAAAACCGAAACGGCAGCACGATCTGCTGCAAGCAAAACAGCAGATAAAGGGCCAGGCAAATGCTCACCAGGAGCAGTTGCCCGCGCGGCGGTACGGCCGCCGGGGAGGGACCGAAACGTGAGTTCATGCACCCGTGCGGACGATGGCACGCGAACGATGGCGTCTGCTCATGCGCGCGCGTAACAGCAGCAGTAGATAGGCGCAATTGGTTCGCAGATACCGGGCGAACAGGCGCCTGGGCTCCAGCCACAAACGGAACATCCATTCCATGCCGAATCTCTGCATCAGCAGTGGAGCGCGCGGCAGCATGCCGGACACGACATCGAACGATCCTCCCACCCCCATCGCCAGTGCCACACCCAGTTCATACCAATGCCGCTGCAAAAAGAGTTCCTTCTTCGGCGAGCTGATGCCGACAAAAAGATAGCGCGCTCCCGAGTTCCGGATCGCAGCGACGACGTGCGTCACTTCGTCGTCCCGGAAATAGCCGTCGCTTGTCCCGGCGATGTGAAGTCCGGGAAACATCTCGCGCAGCCGTTGAGCGGCCGCCAAAACGATGGCCGGCCGCGCACCCAGCAGGTAGACCCCGACACCGGACTGTGCAGCCTGGCCGCAGAGGTCTTGCATCAGGTCAATGCCGGCGCGTCGAGCCGGGGGATCGACTCCCAGCCAGCGCAGGCCAGCACTGATGCCGCTCCCGTCGATGTGAACCAGCTCGGCCTCATCCAGTGCGTCACGCAGCAGTCCCTGCGCTCTTGCGTCGATCAGCTTGGCCACATTGAGCCCTTCGATGCGAACCGGGTCTCCACCGTGGGCGGCCTCCTGTGCACGCTGCAGCAACTGCGTGGGAGAGACGAGATCCAATGGGCAATCGAAGAAACGAATCCGTTCGGGACGGTGTATCAAGGCGCAGGCTCCTTTTTCGGCGCATCGTACAGTGCCCCTACACGCGATCGCATGTGCTCCCACGTGAAGCCTGCGCGAACCTGCGCAATGGTGTGCGGCAACACGCGTCGTTGGCGCTGGGTGGCTGCGCAGGCTGCCAGTGCGGCGACGTTACCGAGTGGATAGAGGGCATCGGACAGTCCGACTGCCTCCAAAATCGCCCGGTTGCCTGGGATGTCGCTGGCCACGACCGGGCAACCGAGCAATAGCATCTCGATCAGTACCGTCGGCATGCCCTCCATCGCCGATGGCATGACGAACAGATCGGCGACCGCGGCCATGGCGGCCACATCGGCATCGTCGACAAAACCATGGAGCCGCACCCGATCGGCCCATCCGCGTGTCTGCGCGAAAGATTCAAGGCGCGCGCGATCCGGCCCCCGCCCAACCACATGCAGAACGGCATGTTCCATGCCCGGCTCGCCCAGCAGCGCGATGGCATCGTGCAGGCGCTTGACCGCGTCGAGCCGCCCCACGGACAGCAAAGCCGGCGCCCCTTCCAGCTCTGGTACTTCCATTGGTGGAGCGTGCAATTGCGCCTCGAGCACCGCATTGGGCAGCAGCACCGGGTGCGCGGGACGGAGACCGCGCCGCGTCAGGTAGTCCTGCCAGTAGGCCGACAGGAGCACCACCCGGTCTGCGCCTCGCAGCAGCGCGCGCTCGATCAATCCGTCCCAACACCGTTTTCCCAGGCGCTTGCCCAAAGCGGGATCGTCGTCGTAATAGCAGTGGGGCGTATAGACCAAGCGCTTGCCAAGCAGCCAGGCCATTGACGCTGCCAACGCGGAAATGGGGGTCCGCGCGCCATGGACATGCACGGCGTCGGCCCAGCCGATGTGCTGCCACATCGCCCGGGCACTCACGCGCACCACTTCGTAGGCGTGCACGTGCCCGCTCGCAGCCGACGGTGCCGCAACGCGCACGGCATGGCCTGCTTCCACGGCCAGCACGGCCAGCCCATGGATATGCCGGGCGACGCCGCCGCCCCCGCCATGGGGGGCAAAGTCTTTGTAGACGTGCAGGATGCGCATGGAGTCACGCCCTCGCCGCATGGATGCACGGTGTGCGGATGGTTCCGGGCTCGACAGCCGCGCCGAAGCGCGTGGCTGCTGCGCATTGGCGCAGCACGCCGCCGAGCAGCAGCCAGAATCCGCCGGCGCCGGAGACGGTCAACGCATTTTCGGAAGACACGAAGGTCGTCACCATCCCGCACAGCAGCCAGAAAGTGGCCAATGCCAGGCGGTCACCGTGCCGGACGTGGGCTTGCCACAGGGTGCGCAGGCACCAAAAGACAAGGCCAAGAAACAAAAGCGCGCAGGGCACTCCCATCTGGTAGGCGATGCTGAACAAGGCACCTTCCCCGCCTCCCAGATCGGTCAGCGCTTGCCGGGCGGCGAAAGCGCCCTGGCGTCCCAGACCACCTCCCCACAGAGCGACTTGGCCCAGGTCGGCCAGGTTGCGCTGCAGTGCCCACCAATGGCCAATCGTGGAGCCGTCACGGAAATTCCACGAGGCCACCACAATGCCGTAGGACGCCCAAACCATCGCCACCAATGCGGCGCCGACCAGCAGCACCCGCGCAGTGGCGGAGCGGACCAGACCGCGGCTGGTCAACAAATAGCCGAGCAGCGCAACGATGCCTGCGAGCATCGAGCCACGGGTTCCCGACATCCACACGCCGACGAAAAGCCCGGCACACACCAGCAGTGCGCGCCAGGGCCAGCGCGTCTGCCACAACCCCAGCGCTGCCAGGGCCGCAGTGACCAGGAACTGCCCCTGCGCCAGCGGTGCCGCCAATAAGCCGCCAGCGCGGCGCGCATACGTTTCTCCGCCAAAAAAATTCCATGGCAGGCCGGTATGGGGATCGGTGTCCTTTGGCATCACGCCCTTGATGTTCGCAAGGTAGTCAGGCAGGCGCACGGTGTCCACCCAGAACTGGGTGTTGACGATTTCCCACATGCCAAACAAAGTGCTGGCCAAGCCCAGCCAGACCAGGGCGGACGCGCCGAAACGGAGATTCCGAGGTGTCGAAAAGCAGCCGTATCCCGCCAACAGGAACACCATCGGCACCAAAATGACGCCAAGCGATCCCAGTACCACCCCGGCTGGAAGGCCATGCACGAGGCCCACCGGCGCGTAGGCAAGCGCCAATCCGCCGAACGCCAGCACCGACACCAGCAGCGCCCGCGGCATGCGCACCGTCAACAGGCACAGCGCTGCCAGCGCCAACACTGTGAGGTCCCGTATCGGGCGCAGCCAAGTGGCCTGCAACCAGGTGCCACCGCCGTACAACCACGCCACCAGCGGATCGCCGACATGCACCCAAAGGATGAGCAACGCCAGACCCCAGCGTTTCATTGGCTGGCTCCAACATGGCTGGGCCAGTCTGGGTCGGAGGCGAAACTGCGTGACAGCCATTGTTGCTGCCGTTCAAGGAAAGCGCCGCGCGTGCAGGCATCCTCTCGCAGTCGGCGGACCAGTGCGCACAACGTCGTCACGTCGGGCACCTGCTGGGCCGGCCGCCCGATCTCCTGCGCATCCGCAGACCCTGAGGCCGGCCATGCCAGGCCGATGACATAGTGGCCTCGACAAGCCGCCTGCAACAGCGCAGTGGAACAAAAACCCACTACCAGCGCGGGTGCTGCGGTGTCCTCCAACAAGGCATGTGGCGGCGGCCGGCACAATGGGGCCATCGCGCTTTTCGCGTAGGGATGACCGTTGCGCACTTCCTCGGGATGCAGCAGGATTTGCAATGTGATGCCCTCGAGCCGGGCCTGGATCAGGGCGTCTGCCAGGGCTTGAAAATAGCCCGCGAGCGAGAGCCCATACACCGGTGTGTGCGTTTGCGATACGAGATACAGAACTGAAGGCGCGGCATGGGCACTGGCTTCAACCTGGGGACGCGCCGGACCGTAGCTGCACGCATGTGCGGCCACACCATGCCGGGCGTAGACCTCTGCGCTGCTTGGTCCCCACAGCAAATGGTGCTGGGCCCGCACGGGAAAGAATTCTTCGGTAGGCAAGCCGTGCTGTACGCAGATGCTGCGCCAGCCGGTGCCGGCGGCCTGCTGTGCCGCCACGGCGTAGAGATCGAAATCGTTGTGCAGCAGCAGCGTGGCGGTCGTGCCCGAGCACATCACGCTCGACCAGGCGCCGCACCAAAGGCGTTGCCGAAACACGCAGCAGCGCACCAGCCAGGGCGCGGCGACCGGTGTCGTGCCTGGCGCATGCCGGAGCCGCCAGGCTGACCAGGCATGGCGCCAAGCCGATGCTGGCGGCCGGGCCGGAAGCTGTCCAGCGACCTGCCCGCGCAGGCGCGGATGGATGAGGATGGTGCAGGCGATGCCGCGCCGGGCCAGATCGGCAACGCACGGTGCGAGGGCGCCCCAGCCATTGCTGCCCGGTAGGGTGGCCAGCGCGGCCCATCCCGCCACTGGCATCGCGCGCCGTGGCAGCGTTGCACACAGCCAGGCATCCCGCAGCAAAGCGAGCACGGCACGCAGCACTGCGCTGCGACCTCGCAAGGACAGGAAATAGACCTCGTGGCGCACTGCTGCGGCGTCTTCGCCATACTGGATCCGCAGGGTCCTATGGAAGTCACCGAATTGCATCGCATTCCTCTTGCAACACACGCCACTGGTTCCGCCGACGCTGCAGTTCTCCAACCAGGCCACTGCCGAACAGACTCACGATGGCCTGCTTGAGCACGCGCCGCATCCGATCCCGCAGCGCCCAGGACACGCGATTGAGTTGCCGATCGAGCAGGCGCACCTCCTGCGCGGTTGCCGCCGCCAACGGCTTGGACACACAGGCGTGCCGTGGACGCCGCAGGTGCAGCCACAGGTTGTCCGCCAGCATGCCCCCGCCAGGGTAGGCACCGCAGTAGATCACATCCAGTCCTGCGGCTTGCGCCAGCCGTTGCAACAGCGAGGCCGAGAAATAGCTCAGATGTGCAGGATGCACGTAGTTCCGCGAACGCCAGTCGCTCATCACGTCCGGTACCTCGATCCATGCCTGACCGCCAGGGACCAACACCCGTGCCACCGTTGCCAGGAAATCGCGCGGATCCGGTAAGTGCTCCATCACGTGGAAGGCCACGACCGCATCAAGCGTGGCTTCGTCCATCACCTGCTGCTGGGGCAGGAACTGAACGCGGGCGCCATCCAGCAGGCGCTCGCGGTGCGCCATATCCGGCTCCGACGCCAGTAAATGCAGGTCCGGACGCACCGCAGCGGCGGCGCCCAGGAAGGCACCAAAGCCAGAGCCCAACTCGAACAGGCGCGCACCCCTTGGAAGATCCGGCGAAATCCGGCGCAGCCGACGATTTGCGACCAACCGGTCGCCGCGCAAGGCGAAAAAGCGTTCCTCGCTGCGCCAGGGCACTTCCATCGGAAACAAGCGGCGGTAGTCGTGCGCGTAGAAGCGCGCCAATGCCTCCTCGCTGAAGTCGGGAGCGAGGTAGGCAGCAGCACACAGTCCGCACCGCCGCAGTTCCTGGCCGCTGCCGAGGTACACCTCCCGCCACACCGTGCGCTGCGCGCAGGTCGCGCCGCAGCAACGGCAGCGGCCGTCGTCAGGAGCGAAGTCTGCATTCATTGACCGCCTCGGTTGATCAGACAGACGCTATGCATAAATGCTCCGGTGCCACAGGGCGACTGACACCGCGAGCCAGAGCGTGGTGTGCGCGCGTCCCCGGGCCAGTTCGGTTCGCAGCCGGGGCACGTCGAGGAATTCGCCCAACTCCGGCGGCAGCGATGACAAGGTCCGCTGCACGGGCATGCGGTCCAACAGGAATTGCTCGGCGTGACCGAAGCCAGTGCTCTTGCGCCGCTCCACGATGCGCGGAGGCATGTCGGCCGCGAAGGCCCGCCGCAGCAGCGCTTTGCCGTGGTAGTCGCCCATGCGGGTGTCTGCCCGGGTCGCGAGCGCACGCTCCACCAGCCGGTAGTCCAGGAAAGGCGCTCGCACCTCGATGCCGGCGGACATGCTATTGCGATCGGCCATGCGCAGCACCATTGGCAGATTGGTGGAGAGCACGTCACTGCGCATGCGCATCTCCACGCCAGCCTGGCGGTCGACCTGCAATGCGCGCAGGCGCGGCGACTGGTCGTGCCAGAGCGCGCCGGACATGCAGGCCACGCTGGGCCGGTTTCGCCGCAGCATCGCGCCCAGCAGCGGTCCCGGCAGATCCCAGGCCAGGCGGTGGAGCAACGCACGCGGCAGCACGGCGCCGCTGGCAAGCAGTTTCACCAGCGCAGGCAGGTGTGCGCCGCGCAGAGCGTCCCGTGCGGCCAGGGGTAGGTACAAACCCACATAACCGCCAAACAACTCGTCGGCACCTTCTCCGTTGAGGACCACCTTGTATCCTGCCTCGCGGATCGCCCGGTACATGCGGAAGCTGGCGAAGATCGATGGAGTGCAAAAAGGCGCTTCCTGCGCGACCACCAGCGCCCGCAGTTCCTCCTCGTCCGGGACCGCGTGGGCGCGATGAACGTGGTGCCGGGTGATTTGACCCCACTCCTTCATCAGGGCGGCGGCGTCGGCCGTTTCATCGAACGCTGCATGGGTAGCATCGCAATATCCGTAGGTGAACGCGCCTGCAAAACAGGTGCGGGGTGCGGAATCGGCTTGCAGGCTGATGCGGGTCAGGATGGAACTGTCCAACCCGCCGGACAGGAGGGTCACGGTGGGAACATCTGAGCGCAGACGCAGGCGCGTGGCGTCTTCGAGCAGGGCCCGGGTTGCCTCTGCGTCAAGGGGATCGGCGGCGCCTGGAGCGGGCCAGTCGTGATAGCGGTGGCGGCGGCTGTGGCCAGTTGGCGATACCCGGTACAGCCAGCCAGGGGGCACGGCGCGGATCCCCTGGTAGAAAGTGTCGCAATTGTGATCGGACAGGCCCGCGACGAGGAAGTCGAAGATTGCGGCCGGGTTGGGTGGCGGGTACCCGCCCAGTGCACAAGCGATCGCACGGATTTCGCTCGCCAGCACCAATCGCTGGCCGTCGTGGTGCATGTAGAGCGGCTTCACGCCAAGCCGGTCGCGGCAGTACACCAGTTCGCCGGTCGCCTGTTCCAGGAGCACCACTGCCCACATTCCGTTGCAGCGCGTGAACAATGCCTCGCCCCATGCTCGCCAACCGTGCAGGATCACCTCGGTGTCGCTGTCAGTGCGGAAGCGATGGCCGAGCGCTTCCAGTTCGCGGCGCAACTCCAGAAAGTTGTAGATTTCTCCATTGAACACCACCACGTTGCCGCTCTCCGCACACCGCATCGGTTGCGTGGCAGCGTCACTCAGATCAAGGATCGCCAGCCGGCGGTGGCCCAGCGCCGTCGGTACGGGCTGGTCCAGGCACAGCAGACCTTGTGCATCCGGCCCGCGGCTCGACAGTGCATCCAGAGCATGCTGGGCGCGTGGCTGCAGCGCCGAATCGGCCACGAAACTCCGCAGGGCGACTATTCCGCACATTGAACAAAACCCAATCGGTTACCGAATGCCGCTACCAGGAGATCGCACGCCATCGCGCAGATCGTGCGCTGGCGCGCAAAAGATTGTGGTGGCGCCACGCTTTCCATGCGGTGGCCAGCAGGAGGATGGCGGCAATTCCGCGTCCAACAGGACTGCTCCAGAGAGCCGCCGCTAAGAGCACAGACAGCAGCGCGGCGTACCCGCCCAGATTCAACCACAGACCGCACAGGCGCAGCGCTGCGCCAGCCATTCCCAGAAGACACAGCAGACGTGCCCACAGCAACCACTGCGGCGCTGTCCAGGCCGCAGCGGCCAGTTGCAGCAAGCCGCTGCACAGGAAACCCAACAACAGCACCCGCAGCAGCGCGGTTTCGCGATGACGCCCGATCAGCAGTGCAGACAGTACGCTGCTGGGCAGAATCACCATACCAGCGGCCAGTACCGGCGCAACCCAGACAATCCAGGCCCGTTGCTCTGCAGTGCCCGCCGCATCGATGACCGCGACCAGCAGTTGCATGCCCAGCGCGGAAAAGCCCAGCACCAGTGAAATCAGCGCCGTGGCCCAGCGCTCGCCCACCTCGCTGCGCGCCTCGATCAGCAGGAGCCGGTTGAACTGATTGAAAACGCCAGTGGCTCCGTTGACCAAATGTCCAATCATGAGATAAATCGGCAGAAATGCTGGCGCGATGGCGGCCAGAAGCAGGGGCGTCAGGCGGTCGTGCAAAGTTCCCACCATGCCCATCAAGGACAGCTGCAGCGACATCCCGAGCATCTGCCGGGAGCGGCCTGGACTGGGGCATAGCAATTGCCAGCGCATGCCGAACGCAGCCACATTGACCAGTGCTTGCACCAGATATCCCACGCTCACGGCCAGGCCTGCACCGGCTGGCCCGGCGCTCTCCGGATGCAGATGCAAAACCAGCCAGGCCAGTATCGCCACCGGCATGGCGACCTGTTGAACCGCGAATCCGAGCAGCCGTTTACCCTGCGCCAGCAAAGGCGCGGAATAGCCGACCAGCCCGAGCAGCGTTGCCGGGAGCACGGCGATCGTGTATTCAAAGGCTTTTCCCTGCCCTCCATAGCTCCACCATGCCGCTGCAGTCCATACCAAGTCGAGGAACAGTGTGGCAAGAAGGCGGTGGAACAGGGCCCGCCGCCATCGATCGCCCCAATCGGGAGACGCCGGATCCTCGCGCAGGAACCAGGATGCATAGCCCAGATCCGCCACGAACAGCACGCTCATGAGCCAGAGGTGCGCCAGCCCCACCTCGCCATAGCCCTGCAGGCCGAACTGGCGTACCAGGAGCCACTGGAACAGCAGCGTGCAACTCTGGCCGAGCGTGTACAGGGCTGCACCGGCGACGAAGCCCGCCTGCATGCGGGCGGTCGTGTTCACGGAAACACGGCCCCCACGCCGGATGGCGCATGGTTTGGACGGGTAGCGCAAGCCGTGCGAACACCGTGATCGCCGACGCAAAAGACGCAGGAATGGGTGCTAGGGCAAACACGATGGAGCGCGCGCCATGCCCACACACAATGAAGAAAGCCGGCATCCAACTCTGAATCTCCGAAGGGCGCATGGCACGCCCTGAGCAACTGGTTAATACGGTTCTGCCGATGTGCGCGGAATTTTCGCATGCGAGCGTTCACCAGCAGGTTTGCCAAACCACACGAAGGGGATCATGCGCATAGGCTGCCTGCGCGGAGCGCCCGCGACAGCCCGAACTTCCTGCAGCAGCTAGCCCATACGGCCATCGACATCCGAGGATGGGGCATCGAGCGTCATCTGCAGCGCCTGGTGCAGGCTCCATCGCGTCCGCCAGCCCAGACGTGACCACGCCTTGCCAGGATCGCCCAATTGGTGGGCGCGGTCGTTGGGCCGCTGGCGTTGTGGATCCACCTCGATCCGTGGACTGCGTCCCAGCAATTTGCCGATTTCTGAGACGAGATCGCCGACCGAATGCTCTACGCCCGAACAAAGGTTGAAAACATCGAAAGCCGGTGTCAGATGGGGATCGTCGAGCAGTGCCAGAACGCCGGCCGCCGCGTCGTCCGCATGCATGTAGTCGCGGCGAGGCTGAAGATTTCCAAGTCGCAATACCGGCTCCGTCCCCGGGTCCGCCCGGAATTGAGCCAGAACGTCTGGAATCAGATGGGCATTCGGATCGTCGTGCGCGATGCTGTTGAAGAGTCGCGCCACGCGCCCGCGGCGTCCTTGGGCGCGGGAGCACCACAACCGCAACTGGCTCTCGTTGCAAAGTTTGGACAGCGCATAGTTGTCGCGTGCTTCGGTGGGGCTGTCGGCCTCGGTCAGCATCTCGCGGCCCCACGCGTAGACAGCGCCGCTGGATGCGATGACCACCTGTTGCAGACCAGTCTGCGTCGCGGCATGCAGCACGCTTTCGGTGCCTTCCACGTTCACCCGCAGACAATGCATGCGCTGTGTCTCGCATGTGGGAATGTGATGCACCGCCGCCAGATGAACGATGGCGTCCGCACGGAGATCCCTCAGCGCGGCCTCCACGGTGGCGGTATCGCACACATCAGCCACCACACTGAGGGTCAGTCCCAGCGGCATCGGCATGCCACTGGACAAATTGTCCAAGCCCGCCACGGCATCGCCACGGCGCAGCAAGGCGGAAACGAGGCGGCGCCCAATCATGCCGGCCGCACCGGTGACAAGCACCCGCCTCACGCTGGATCCTTGTCGTAAGCGATGGACGCCCGCTCCGGCAGCAGCCTGCGCCGCAGGCCGGCGGGCAACCAGGCAAACAATGGGTCGCTATGGGCTGACCATGGCAGCTGCGCTGCGCTGTCCCTGCGACGCAGTGCCGCGTAGGACGCAAGCGCCAGAGACAGCACACCCAGGGTGCACAAGAACGCCGCCAAGGCCACCAGCCACGGCCGGCGCGACGGCACCGGCGCTGCCGAAATCGCCGGCTGGGCCTTGTAGCGCAATTGCTCGGCCTTGTATTGCAGTTGGCCCAAGGTCATCTGTATTTCGCTGCCAACCTGTTGCTGAGCCGCATCCACGGTGGCGTCGGGTGGAAACATCTCATGCTGGTTCAGCCGAAGCCAGTCCGCCAGCGCAGTCCCCGAATACAAGCTGCGCATGCGTGCATCGACCCGGCCGAGATAGCGCTGCTTCCAGTCCAGTTGTTCGAGTTCGCGCTGCCCCTTGCGCAGGCTGGCCCGTGTCTCCGCGACAGTGGACTGCAATGCGACCGTTTGCGCGAGCGGCGACAGGTACTTGCCGCCTCCATCGCCGACGGATACCACCGTGCTGAAACCGTTGCGCCGCAGCTCAGGGTACTGCTGCAGCAGCTTCTGCATCTCTTGGACCTGCTTCAGGTTTTGTTCGATGGAGAACTGTTGCCTGATCTGTTCGATCTGCAGACGTGCGCGCTGCTCAAGTACCTCGAGCTGCAGCTTGTCCAGGTATTCGCGCAGGTCCGACCACCACATGACCTGGCGGATGTGCTGTGCGATCAGTTCGAACTGCTGGGACGCCGCCGCGTCGTCGCGTACCAGGAGAGACACTTCCAGTCCCAGCGCGCCCACCTTTTTGGGATCGATGTTGATCTGCTCGCGGATGTCATCGCGCCCCACGGTGCTCCGGTAGCTCACGCGGGAACTCCAGTAGCGCGGTTGCTGAAACTGCATCAGCAATCGGTCTCGCTGTCCGGCAGGCAACTTTGCTTCGGCCAACGACGCAGCGACCAAATGCCGGTCCGACAGCATGGGCTGCAGCCTGCGCCACTGGTCCAGCGGCATCTGTGCCGTGTCCAGCAGGGCGACGGCGCTGTAGACCGGCACCAATGCGACGCCGGCCCCGGCGACCAAGGCAAACAGCAAAGCGACCGGGACCAGCAATCGTCCGAATTCGCGGTAAAAGCGCAGCAGTTCCAGCAGCAAGTCGGCCAGCGACACATCGTCGCCGCGCTCCCGCACGTTGTTCATCCCTGGCATCGGAATATGGGCCGGTGTTCAATGTATTTACAGGGGGTGTATCTTCCATCCGACACGATGCTGGGTCTCCATCGAGGCATGCGGCCAGAGGCGAGAAACGAAAACATCTTGCCACACAAATCTCACCGCAAAGGGATTCGCGGCTGTTCTGGCTTGTGCCGCCCAAACAGGCCGATGCACAGCGCGGCACACAGCATGGCTTCGGTTGCGATCACGGCCGTGGCCGCGCCCCGCGCGCCATGCTGCGGGACCAGCAGCAGATTGAGGGCCAGGTTGGTCACTGCTGCCAAGCCCGCTCCCCATGCATAGCAACGTGCTCGATCCAGCGCGATCGCGGCCTGCGTCAGCACATAGTTGGGCAGCACGAAAACGAACGCCGCGAACGGCCAGCGCAGCAGCGATCCTGCCGACTGGTATGCAGGGCCGAACAGAAATTCGATCAGCCACGGACCCAGCCAGGCGCCGCCCAGGGCCAGCCCCAGGCCGGCGGCCCCTGCGGCGAACAAGCTGCGCCTTAGCAGCCTGCGCGCCGCGGCCGCATGGTCGCGGGTTTTGCGCAGGCGACGGAAAAAGAACAGCGCCAGTGGCATGGCCAGCAGCAGCACACCGTCGAACAGGCGATACGCCGCAGCATACTGCCCAATCTCTGCAGGATCCGCCATCCTTTGCAGGATCACGATGTCGCTGCGCCGGTAAAGGCACGTGGCCAAATCGATCCACAGAAAGCCTGCCGCGGCGTGATAGAGCGGGGCAGGCGGCGGCCACCGGGTTCGATCGCGCACATCCTGCCCAAGTACGGCATACGCCAGCATCAGGCCTATCCCCCAGGCGCCGAACACGATGCCGGGCTCGGGCCCAAACAGCAGCACCCCGAAAATGATCGCCAGGGCACTCGACATGCGCGCTCCCGCCTGCCACCGGCCTTCGCGCTGCCACTGCCCCGCCGCCTTCAACTGCACCGATACCAACTGCGAGAGCGACACGGCAGCGAAGCACCACACAGCCGCAGGCAATGCGAGATCTGCGCCGAAAGGTATCAGCGCGAGACAGCCGCCTACGAGCAGCAACGTGGTCACCAGCAGGTGGCCCCGGGCCAGCCCCGGCAGTACTGCCTCGAACGACTTGAGGGCGGGGCTGGGTGAGACTTGCTCTCTCAGCACGAGAGTGCGCAGCCCTGCGTCCTGCGCAAGGGCCAGCAGCGTGGCCAGGTTCAGCAGGTAAGCATAGCGGCCGAAGCCGGACGGCTCCATGCGCCGCGCCAGCCACACAGACAGGGCCAGCGATATGGCCGCCGTCACAAGCACTGATAGCCACTGAGCCGACAGTGCCCAGACGCCTGCATGCCAACGACGCGGATTCAGTGAAGTCATGGTCGGTCCTCGCCGGCGAGCGTCATGGACCTTCCGTCCAGGCCGGCGACACCTCATGCCAGAGTCCTTGTGCGCGAACCCTCCCTTGCTCCAGCAGGACGACTTGGTCCGCACGCTCCAGCAGCCCCAGCCGGTGGCCGATGACGACCACGGTCAACTGGCCATGCAGTTGCTCGATAGCGGCGTGGATGCGTGCCTCGTTTTCGTGGTCCAGCGCGCTGGTGGCCTCATCGAGTATCAGCAGCGCCGGGCGCTGCAGCAGCGCGCGTGCCAGCGCCAGCCTCTGCCGCTCACCTCCGGACAGGCACACGCCGCGCTCGCCCACGATCGTGTCCCATCCCTGCGGCAATGCATGCACGAATCCGGCGGAGGCTTTTTCCAGTGCGGCGCGCAACATCTCATCGTCGGCCTGCGGTGCGGCAATGCGCAGATTGTGGTGGATGGTGTCATTGAAGAGGAATGTGTCCTGCGAGACGTACGCCACCGCCTGCCGCCACGACCTGCGCATCCTTCCGTCCAGCGGCACTCCATCGATCGCCAGACTGCCCTCGTCCGGACCCAGCAGACCGCACAGCACGTCGGCCAGCGTGCTCTTGCCGGAACCGGAAGCGCCAATGATCGCAGTAGTGGTGTGCACGGGGAGCGTCAAGGACACCGAGTTCAAGGCCGGCACTGTCCGTTCGGCATAGCGGACACTTACCGCACGCAGTGTTATCGACCTGCGCACCTGCGGCTGCGCAGCGGGCTGCGCAGCATCCGGCTCGGCCCACTCACGGGCCTGGCCGATCTGCTGATCCATCTCGGTGAACGCCGGCAGCGCGTGCAGCCAGTACTGGTGTTGCTGGTGCGTTGCCGCCAAAAGAGGCAGCAGGCGCGCGAACACCAACACCAACGTCAGCAATTCGGCTACAGGCACCTGCCAGACCCGAAGCCCCAGGTAGATGTAGGCTGCAAGCAGCATCGCACCGCTACTGTGCAGCAACGCTTTTGACAAGCTCAGTGCGGATGCGAAACGCAGGTGCTGATCGCGCAGCGCGCTGGCGTCACGGGCGATCCAGGCCGCGTAGCGCGACTCGGCGCCCAGAATTTTGGCCAGTCGCAAACCGGCCAGGCTGTCTTGCAGGCTGGCATGGAGCCGCTTGCTGGACAAGGTCAACTGTCGGCCCAGCGCCAAGACACCTCGGCGTTGGCCGGCCAAAAGCGCCAGCAGCAGCGCTCCGCCCAGCGTCGATGCCAAGGCCAGCTTCCAGTCCAGCGTGAATCCTGCAAGCACGTAGATCGCCGCAGTGGCAAAAGAGGCCAGCATCGCCAGACCGTGACCCAGTCCCACCCCCACACGGCTGGCATTGCTCAGCATCAGGCTGGCATGATCTGCGGTGCGCTGCGCCTGGAGCCAACGCCATTGTGCGCCGAGCAACGCGGAAAAGCTGGCTTCGCGCAGGCGCTCTGCCACGTCCTGCTGAAGCCGCGCCGCAGCGCACTCGCGTGCATGCTGAACCACGTTGCGCGACAGCAGCAGCGCGCAGAAAGAAAGCAGCAGCCAGGGTAACGACGCCGTCGCTCGCAGATCGAAAGCGGCGATGGCCTGGGTGGCCGCGCGTGCAACCATGCTCTCGCCGCCACCGGCGTCACCCTGCAAGGCACTGAGCAAGGGCACGAGCAGCAACACGCCCAGACCTTCACTGACACTGGTCAGAACCATCAGCAGGAACAACGAGACTCGACGCTGCGGACTAGCCCATGACATCAGCCGCATCAGGGCCCGAGCCGCCGTCATGGGGCCTTCCCGGGACGGCTGACGTAGCAGGCCACTCTGGTGAAGCGCTTCGCACCTGCGCCGCCAGTGACGCAAAAGTCTCCGGCGAGCACCCAGGAATGGGCTTGCAGTTGCGTCGCATCGGAACGCGCGACGCCGAAGCACACCATGTGACCAACCCGAAACAGGCAGAGAAAGCAATGCGCTGCCAGCGCCTGGGTCAGGCAGTTGGACTGCCACGGCGTGTGCCCGGAGGCCAGCCTGATGGTCCGCGCGATCTGCACCGCACGACGTTGCGCACGTTCGTCCGGCGCCGGCATGGGAGGAGGCACCGCCACGCTTTGACCCAGCCACGGTGCCAACCGGCGAAAACCCAGGCACCGCACCGCCGCACGGGCCGCACCCAGAAGCAGCCAGGCCGGCAGAAGCAGCCAGCGCTCGAAGCGCGGCAAATGCAGAAACGCCAGCACCCGGTCAAAGTGGGATATCTGGCGGCGCGGCGGTGGAGTCATGCACCACCTCGCCGAAGACCTGATTCGACGCATGCCCGAAGTTCGCAAGGCCATTCGGGCGCTAAGGCCGCACCTGCGGCGGCGCGCCTGTTCAGGAAGAGTGGCATCCCCCGATCGAACTCGGTGGTTGGGCTGATAAGGCTAGACACGTCTTCGCTTGGTCATGTGCTGGTGCGCCAGCCGCACCGCACGAACGCCCGGATAGGCCCACCGCAGATAGGAGGGAAGTGCCACGGCCGCGCGATCATCCTCCGTGGGAGCCAGCAGAAAGGGTATGAGTTGCAGACGTCCATGCCAACTGGATTCCAGCGACAGCAGCCGCAGCCCGTAGCGGACCATGCCCATCCGTGCGGCAAGGTCGGCGCCGCGATCGGAGCCAAGTGCGTCCAGATGCGGCAGCAGTGCGTCGGCGGCGGGACGCGCTGCACGAAGCAGCAGGGCATGCGAACGGAATACCGCCGGCGTTGCGACACCGAGTGTGGCCTCGGCAAGCAGGACCGACATCGCCAGATGGCGCTCGGTTCCCAGGCGCTGCGCCAGGTCCAGCACCTGCGGCCAGTCCATAGTGGTGCTGCGCATCGCCAAAGCCATGTCCACCAGCCAGAATGCCCGGCACCAGTTGTGTTTTGTGCCATGGAACGCCGCATAAGCCACCGCGGCGGGCGCCGACAGGGTGGCGACTTGCATGCCGCCCACCATCACCCTTGCGATGTGCCGGTCCCACAGTTGCAGATTTTCCAGTTGGAACTGGCCGGGACGGTTGGCGAGACGGAGATGCAGCTCCAGCACCACGCCACTCGTCGCATGTCGCAGCGGCAAGGCATGGTTGTCGGCGCAGTATTGCTCCAGATCGGATGCGGCGGCGGGATCCAGCCTGTAGTCCAGGGCCTGCAAATGCCGTAGTGCCGGGTTCCGGTCTGCCGCGGAGATCAACAGGTCGATATCGCAGGCTTCCCTGCGCTGCGTGGCTTCGAACAGTGCGGCATAACCCTGACCCTTGAGCAGGCAGTAGCGAAGGCCAGCCTGGTCAAGGGATGCCACGATCTCCCGCAATGCGGCCGTCTGTTGCAGCATTCGCAGTGTCATTTGGCGCTGGCGTTGGCGCAGAACGGCACGCAGCGTTTCTGGCATCCCCGGGGGCAACGTATCGGCCGCTGGCAGTGCAAGCGCCAGCCGATGCCACGCCAGCGTATGCGTGAACGACCGTGCGTCGACCAGGGCCAGCGCCGCATCGGTGGGTGCCTTCGCCTCCGCTTGCCAAAGATGCAGTGCGTAGCGGAACGCCGGCGACCATTGTGCTGATGTGCGCATCATGGGGCCGGGCGCCATTGATGCGGGCGATCTGCTGCCAGCGGGGCGCATAGAACCCCGATGCGTTCCAGAGCCGTACCCGGCCCTGCCGTGGTGTGCGAGCTTGCGGTGACCTGCGGGTTGGCCTTCATCATCGGGCCTGCAGGTTGTCTATGGGCGCTCGGTCAGAGGCGTAACCCAGCCGCTGCATGATGGTCCCGTGTTGTTCCGCCAAGCGCTCGGCCTGATCGGGTTGCAAGGTCCCACGCCATGCACCCGCCCGGCCTTGGCGGAAGAACCGCTGCTGCACCGCGCGGCGCTCGATGAAACCATGCTCCTCCTCCATGCTGCGCAGTGTCTGGAAATTGCACGCACTGACAGCACGCGCCACGCACCCGGAATCCGCTGGCAGACCCAGGAACTCCGCAAGCCGCGCGGCTTCGCGCAGCGGTTCAGTCAGCAAGGCCTCGTAGTGCAACAACAATAGCGGACCTGGTGCATCATCCAGCCAAGACCGCACGTGCTCGGACCAGGAGGCAAGGTGTTGCGGAGCCTGTAATGTGAATGCAGAAAAGCCACGGCCTACAGTGAATTCGGCATCGGCCATCCGCACAATGGCGGTCTCCACATCCACGCCCATGTGGTCGGCCCAAGAAGGAGCGATGTCGCGCGGATCGCGAACGATGTAGACCGTTCCCAGGCTGGCATCTGCGGGGAACAGCGCCGCGTCATAGCGGTCGTGCACCTTCAGCATGCCGCAGTGCTGCTTTGCATACAGCTGGCATGCCTGCAACCGCATGGCGCGCAGTTCGTCCGGATTCAGATCCTCGCTTGCCACATCCACATAGGCTTCCAGCCAGGTGCGCACTGCGGCATTGGGCAAGGCTTTGCCCAGGCCGTGCAGTTTCACAGGCGCCCCCTGCGCTTGGAGACTGGTGATCAAACACCGCACCCACGTATTGCCTGATTTTGGATACGAGGCGATCCAGAAGATGCCGCGGCGGTTCATGGGGTGAAGTTCGCTTCGATCAAATCGGCAGTTGCATCAAGTGCATCGAAACTTCGCGGACGGTGCAATTCCCAGACGGGGGTTATCCGGCCTACCGCAGCTGCCTGGGCGAATGTGGCCGCACGCAGGCCCAGGCGGTGAGCGACTTGCGGCCGCGACAGATAACCGTGCAGCATCGGCAAGGCTTCCGAAGGTGTACAACGCTTCAATAGAGGGGAAGGCGCATCGCGCAGCACCAGTACCGCATCCAGGTGTTTCGTCGAAACATCGAAGCCCGCATGCGGCCGCAAGTCGTACTTGTTCATGCCGGGTCGTATCTGCGGCAGCCCATTCACGGGAATTTCCAGTGCATCCATCGTTTCGCGCCACAGTTTCAGCCGCGGGAAAGCGGGCAGCACCTCAATGCCGCGGTCCTGGGACGTCTGCAAAACGGTCAGGTCGTCGCTCAGGAGGCAATGGCCTCGCCGGAGCAGCACCGCGGCGAGCGTGGACTTGCCAGCACCGCTGTGCCCCGCAATGGCCAGTGTGCGCGTCCCGACACGCACACATGCTGCATGCAGCGGAAAGAGGCCGCGCTGAAGGCACAAGTAGGCCAGTGCCGATCCGAGCAGAAACAAGCGCCATCCATCGTCTTGTGTTTGCACACGATCCACCCGTATGGAACGGCCGTCCCGGATGAGGATGCGCACCAAGTTCTGAATGCTCAACAGAACGCTTCCATCCGGACTCACGCTCAACCAGGGCGATGGGCCTTCAAAGCCGTCAAGCCGCTCAGGCACCGGCCCTTCCTCGATGATGAGGTCTTCTCCCGCACCGGCTCCCGTCCATTCGGGCAGCTCGGGCAGGAAAATTTCGCTGCGAACGTGCCATCCGCACAGTTGGTACTCGTATAGGCTCACAGGCAAGGTCCCTGGTCGGATGTTGCAATCGCCCTGGTTGGGACGCTGTTCAGTGGCTTATGGCGACTGCGCCGGCATCGTGAAGGGTGCCGAGCAACGTGGCCACATCCGCCTCAATGCTGGTTCTGGATGCTTCGTAGGTCTCGCTCAGCCCGTCGCACAAGGCACTGAACGTGCAAGGCGTTGCAATGCGCGACCACACATCCCGTCCGATCGGATCCAAGGCCAGATAGATGGAACGTCCGGCGATCATGATGACCAGTTCCTCGCCCATGTCAGCAGCGAGGCAATCCGGAGTTTGGGCAATCAAGGCATCCGAATCGACGTTCATCCGTGGCTTCTCTCGTTCAAAAAAAGGGTACATCGCTCAGGGACACAGGAGTTCAAATTCTATAGTGGCATTTCGGAGCGGTCACTGAATCCCTCTGCCCGATCCAAACACATGAGGGGAGGATCGGCGCCGGAATACTGCCTCGTCGTCACCCTGTTTTGCGAGCCGCCGGTTGTCCGGGCCAAAAAGGGGGGTGTCCGCCCGTGCCGGTGTTGGCACGCGCAGGACCGGGTCGAACCAGCGTGCCGCGCGGGCGTCGCGCAACCGGAAGTTGGCGTGACGCAGTACCAGGAAGCCGCCAGGTCGCAAACAGCGGGCAAAATCTTCCAGTTGGGCATCGAAATCCTGGAAGCGAATGAGATGGTCGCAGCATTCGCCGCGGTGCCTGGCCAAGTCGCCCCGCCGCATCACAGCCAGGCAGAAGATCGCATCGTACGTGGCGGTAGCCTCCGCAGCGGTATCGCCTGCCACGCGAAATCGCATGCCGGGATCCGGCTGCCCCTGCTGCTGTTGAAGGCATCGGGCAATGTGGCCTGGATGGATGTCCAGGCCCGTGATGTCGGCGTGGGGGAAGTATTGGCGCAGGCTGAGGACTTCCTCGCCCGTGGAGCAGCCGAATGAAAGCAGTCTGGGAGACGCGCAGTCGGTCAGTGCTTCACGTACGAACGCGAACAGGCGAGGATATCGATTCATCGAAGTGGTGCCGTAGTCCTGGAACAGCGGTGCCGAAGAGGTCAGTCGCAGCCAGACGTAGCTGCGACCCTCGCGATGACGCAGCGCGCGGTAGAGCAGGCGCCCTCCGACGCGCTCCAGCAGACTGCGCCAATCAAAGACGGGCCAGCTCATGGAAACGGATTTTTGCCATACCACGCCCTGAGTGCATTGGGCAGGGGGCTGACAGGCCTGGCGTGGCGGTCGATCCGGCAAAGCCGGGCGGCAAGAAAGTGCATGGGCGATCCAACATTGGCGAACGGTGATTTCCACGGCTCGCGTGCGAGACTGGCCAGCAGACCGTCGTATCATCGACCCGATGGTGCGGCGGGCGCCGCGTCTCGCGACTGAAACTGCAAGGATACCGAGATGAACGAACAAAATCCTCCCGTGTGCAACGATCAGCCGGCGCAAGTTGTGCGCAAGGTTTGGACGGCGCCAGTGGTCTCGTTTCTGGCGATCGAAGAAACAGCAAATGGTCCCACCATTGGCAACGATGGCGTTGGCTCGACCAACGGTTCATGAATGCGGCATTTGCCGCCGCCACGAGTTGAATGAGCGACTTCGCTGGAATCTGGCAGCTGGACGGAAAGTCCGTACCCCGTGAGTGGGTCATCACGCTGGGGGAGGAATTAGAGGGGCGGGGCATCGGACCTCCCGCAATCTGGCACGGCGGCGACATGGCGATGGTGCACCGCCAGCACTTTTTCACAGACGAAGACCACTGTGAAACCATGCCGCGGGTTGGTGACTCGGGCGCCGTGCTGGCGGCAGACGTTTGCCTGGGGGCACGTGCTGAACTGGCCACTGCGCTGGGCGTGACGGCACACCCCGCACGTCCTGACGGCGACCTGATGTTGGATGCTTTGCAGCGATGGGATATTCATGCGCTGTCGCGCCTTCATGGATCCTTTTCACTGGCGTTCTACAGTCCGACGCGGCGGCAGCTTTTGCTTGCGCGTGACCCTTTAGGACAGCGCTCTTTGTTCGTGCATCGCGGGCCGCGCATGATCGCGTTTTCCACGCGGTTGAGGGCTTTACTGGCGATTCCCGGGATTTCACTCGATCTGGACGAGCAGGCCTTGGCCGATCAGCTCGTCATGGACCCGTCGCGTGCCTCGCGCACGATCTACCGCGCCATTGACAGGGTGCCGATGGCGCATTTCATGGTGCTGACATCGGAGACGACCCATAGCGAACGATGGTGGCGGCCACCCGAGGCAGGCTCTTTGTGCCTGCGGAGTGATGCCGAGGTCGAGGCGGCCGCAGCCGAGGTTGTGGACCGTGCCGTGGCCGATGCGTTACGGGCACGGGGGCCCGTGGCGGCGTGCCTCACTGGAGGGCTCGACAGCGGCTCGATGGTGCTTTCCGCCTCACGGCAGCTGGCACCCGCACCCTTGCTGACCCTCACGCGGATTCCGAGGATGGAAACTGCCAGGGCCAATGCGAACCACTATTACGATGAATCGCCCCGTGCGCGCCTGCTGGCTGCCAGCCGCTCCAACATCGACTGGCATCCCGTGGGCGATGATGGCGACGATTGGGGCGAACACGATCCGGAGCGCTGGTGGAAGGAGAGCGGCCAGCCAACACGCTCGCCGCTGAACATGGCCTGGTTCTTTCCGCTTTACCGTCTGCTGCATGCACGTGGCGGGCGCGTTTTGATCGGTGGTGAGCTTGGTAATGCATTTTTCAGCTACGACGGCCTGTTGCGCCTGCCGCAACTGCTGCGCGACGGCGATTGGCGGACGTTGGCGCGGCAGACGCGTGCCCTGGCGAAGGCCGAGGGGTTGAGCGCGCGCAAAGCCTTTCAGCGCTATCTGCTGCGGCCATTTGCCCCGACGACGCTCCTGCGTTACTGGCATGGGCTGCCAGCGGCGGTATGGGAGCGTCACGGGGCCCTGCATCCCGCACTGGCGCAGGAACTCGGCATGCACCAAAAGCTGGACCGCGGTCGCTACAGGATTCGATTGGGTGGAAGCCATCGATCGTTGAGCGTGTTGCGTGAATGGCTCCTGGGCAATGCCGCTGCGATGGACGGATGGGGTGCGCTGCGTGCCATATCCGGCACTGACGTGCGCATGCCCCTGGGCGACCGGCGTGTGATCGATTTCTTCGGTGCTTTGCCGCTGGACCAGTTTCTGCGCGATGGCATTCGCCGCTCCCTGCCTCGGCGCCTGCTGGCGGCACAAGGCGGTCCAGCCGAGGTGCATGCCAACCGCGCGGTGGGTGTGCAGCACGGTGACTGGTTCGCGCGCTTGAGCGCGCAGCGAGGAGCACTGCAGCAGCAACTCGATCGGTTGCACACGTCTCCTCTCGCGTGCCGTGTACTCGATCTGCAGCGGCTGCAGGGCCTGCTCGACGCCTGGCCCCACGATGCGCTCTCTGCTGAACCAAGGCGCGAGGAATATCTCAACGTGCTCTCGCACGGTTTGCAAATGGGCGGTTTCCTGGCTTGGCGAGAGCGCCGCTAGAGTGGAGGCCCATCGAACCGCCGCCCTGGCAAGCTGGGAGCATCAGGACGACTGGCATGGGTGAACCTGCAGGCGCCGCAGTGCGAGCATGGCTTGCGTGAAGCCTTCAACGCATTGCACTGGCTGGGCCGAGGAAAATCCATCTTGCGCATGCTTCCCGATGCTGCGCGTTAGCGAGGGCTGCATCGCGTTGAGCGCATCTCTTTCGATGTATGGCACCCCGGCCGGCGAGCAAGGACTTGGCAGCGGCAGGAGGTTCATCTCACGCTCTCGACGGTACCGCTTCCAGGTTAGGCCTTGGCCAGAAGAAAGTCAATACAGGTGCGCACCGCCCGCGTCTGGTGGCGGTTGGGCAGATACAGCAGGTACATGTGGGTGCCGAAGATGCTCAGGCGGTACTCGTCCAGCGTGGTCAGTACCTCGCCGCTTTCCAGCTTGTCCTGCACCACGTAGTCCGGCACCAGACCGACTCCGAGGCCGGCCAGGATGCCCTGGCGCAGGAAAGGGAAATGCTCGGAGATCAACGTGGGCTCCAGCATCACCTCATGCCGTTCGCTGCCCTGGTAGGCCGCCAGGCGAAGCTGCCGCCCGGTCACGCCAGCGGTGATCACAGGGCTGGTGCGCAGGGCGTGCAGAGTGCGCGGCAGCCCGTGGCGATGCGCGTAGTCGAGGGAAGCGCACGCCAGGTAGCGCACCGTGCCCAGGCTGCGAGCCACCAGTGACAGCGGCGGCTCCTGCACCACGCGGATGGCGATGTCGACCTCGTCGCGCAGATTGTCGGCGCGGTTCTCGAACAGAACATCCAGCACGATGCCCGGGTAGGTGCGCTTGAACTCGATCAGCCAGTCGCTTACCACGATCTGCCCGTAGCCGCTGGGCACGCTGATGCCCACGCGGCCCTGCAGGCCCTGGCCCAGGGTGGTGACGGCTTCGCGCGCGGCCAGCATCTCGTTGTGGATGGTGCGCCCATGCTGGTACAGGC
>JAAIGE0100213203.1_pt1 | contig 27980 bp, 28 predicted proteins | sample 6487951 | NCBI WGS metagenome assembly JAAIGE01 (sample SAMN13974128, study PRJNA590717) | phyllosphere metagenome | biome: tomato field; feature: multiple bacterial spot infested tomato fields; material: tomato leaves; isolation source: leaves from tomato fields | host: Solanum lycopersicum ...
ACAACGCCAACAAGGCGCTCATGAACCTCGGCTACGAAGCCATGTTCCCGTCGACGGTCACCAACGTGAACCCGGCGATCCTGTCGGCTCTCTCGCCGAACGCCGACGAGAACCACGACTTCTTCTCGGGCTCCGGGTCGTCCTACGTCATCGGCAAGGCCGAGGCGACGGAAGACGACGAATGGGACTTCTGAGTCGGTTCGCACGAGACGACAGGAGGGGCGGATGCTGCGGCATCCGCCCCTTCTGCGTGTGCGGGACTCGTCCTCCGGTGCGCAGGCGATGCGCGGGCGATGACCCCGGGTTACCGCGGATGACCGTCGATGACCCGGGCGCGGATCGCCCACGCCGCCCCGATCTAGGGTGCTGAGACGACCGCCCTGCCCGGGGACCGGTCGTCCCGCGTCAGAGGAGCCGATCATCCACGCATCCATCCCCGCCGCCCCGAAGCCGCTCATCCTGAACCTGTTCGAGATGAACTGCGTGAGCCACATCACGCACGGACTGTGGCGCCTGCCCGGCAACAACCGGGAGAGCTACACCGACATCGGGTACTGGACGCGTCTCGCACGCTCCGCCGAACGCGGCGGGTTCGACGCGATCTTCATCGCCGACGTCGTGGGGGCCTACGACGTGTTCCGCGGAGGTCCGGCGGATGCGCTGCGCGAGGGGCTCCAGATCCCGAACAACGACCCGATGCTCGTGGTCCCCGTCATGGCCGCCGTGACCGAGCATCTCGGCTTCGGCATCACCTTCTCCACCAGCTACGAGCCGCCCTTCGCCTTCGCGCGGCGCATGAGCACACTCGACCACCTGACGAAGGGGCGGGTGGCGTGGAACATCGTCACCTCGTACCTGCCGAACGCCGCGCGGAACTTCGGGCTGACCGACGAGATCCCGCACGACGAGCGGTTCGCGATCGCGGAGGAGTACCTCGACGTGGTCTACAAGCTGTGGGAGGGGTCGTGGGACGACGACGCGGTTCTCCGCGACCGCGCAGCGGGGGTGTACTCGGATCCCGACAAGGTCCGCTACATCGACCACGAGGGCGCGCACTTCCGTGTCGCGGGGCCGCATCTGTCGGAGCCGAGCCCGCAGCGCACTCCGGTGCTGTTCACGGCCACCGCCTCACCCGCGGGCATCGCCTTCGCCGGCCGCCATGCCGAGGCCGTCTTCACGGGCGTCCGCGGCCCGGGGGGAGCGGGCCCGCTGCTCGACCGCTTCCGCGGTGCGGCGCAGGACAACGGGCGCGACGGCACCGCCCTGAAGATCGTCGTGCAGGCGGCGGTCATCGTCGCTCCGACGCAGGAGGAGGCGGAGCGCAAGGCGCAGCAGTATCGCGAGCACGCGAGCCTCATCGGACGGTTCGTGCATGCGAGCCTGCCCTTCGACCCGACGGCCCACCCCGCCGATCGCACCATCGCGGACGCGCTCGCCGCGGAGGGCGTCGCCTCCGACGCCCTGCCTCCGCAGATCGTCTCTCAGACGGTCGGCGCCTTCATCGAGCGCGTGGGAGGAGAGCTGGAGCAGGACTTCGTCGCCGTCGGGACTCCCGAGGTCGTCGCCGACGAGATCGAGCGGTGGCTCGACGAGGTCGGGATCGACGGCATCAATCTCCGCCAGTACCACAGCTACGACACCCTGGAGGATTTCGTCGAGCTGGTCGTTCCAGAGCTGCGGCGGCGTGGTCGTCTGCGCGAGGCGTACGTCCCGGGGGAGACTCTGCGCGAGCGACTCACCGGAGGGGCGGCGCGGCTTCCGGACGACCATCCGGCCGCCCGATACCGCGGGGGTGCCGGACTCGGCGGGACCCGACCGGCGGCCCTCGCGATCGGGGCCTCGGCATGAGCGCCGACCGTCTGGCCGCCGCGCGGGAGCGCTTCGCGCCGCTGTTCGCCGAGATCGCCGCCGGTGCCGCACGACGGGAGGCAGCACGCGACCTGCCCTATGACGAGGTCCGAGGTCTGGCAGCGGCGGGATTCGGGGCCGTCCGCCTGCCGGAGGCCGACGGCGGCAGCGGACTCAGCGCGGGAGAGCTCGTCGAACTGCTCGTCGACCTCGCCGCCGCCGACGCCAACCTCCCGCAGCTCTGGCGCAACCACATCGCATTCGTCGAGGACCGGCTGTGGCACCGGGAGGGCGGGGAGGACGACGTCTGGATCGCCCGGATCGCCTCGGGGGCCGTCATCGGCGGTGCCTGGTCGGAGCGGGCGACCGTGCCCGGTGCCCGCAGCGGGACGCGGTTCGACGACACCGCGGAGCCCGCCACCGTGCGCGGAACCAAGTACTACAGCACGGGAAGTCTCTACGCCGACTGGATCACCGTGACCGCGAAGACACCGGACGATCGAGATGTGCTCGTCGTGGTCGACGCGACGCACCCCGGCGTCGTCCGGCACGACGACTGGGGCGGCATCGGTCAGCGTCTCACCGCGAGCGGCACGACGGAGCTCCACGATGTCCCCGTCGCCCCCGACGCGGTGTTTCCCGACGGCGGCCGCTCGCCCCATCAGGAGACGATCTACCAGCTGGTCCTCGTCGCGGCGGTGGCCGGGGTAGCCGCGAGCGCCAGAGACGACGGGGCGGCGGCCGTGCGCCGACGGGTGCGCAACTACCCGCAGGGCCTCGCCCCGCTGCCGAAGGAGGACGCGATCGTCCAGGAGACCCTCGGGGCGGTCGCCGCATCCGCAGCCTCCGCACGCGCCGTCGTCGTGCACGCCGCACGGGAACTCGACGCAGGACTGCGCGCCCTGCACGCCGCGGCGGATGCCGGTCGGGAGGATCCCGATCGCGGTGATGCCGTCGGGGTCGGCGACCGTCAGCGGGGCAGCGCGCTCCTGCATCCCGCCGCCGTCGCCACCTACGAGGCGCAGATCGTGACCGCGGATGCGGCGCTGCGCGCCTCGACGGAGCTGTTCGACGCCCTCGGATCGTCGGCCGTGGAGCAGTCGGCGGGACTCGACCGCCATTGGCGGAACGCCCGCACCCTCATCTCCCACAATCCGCGCGGGTACAAGGCCCGTCTCCTGGGCGACTGGTACATCAACGGCACGGCGCCGGACCCCTGGGCGGGGCGGCACGAGCCTCTCGCGACCCCCGACGCCGTCCACGCCGACGTCACACGGCGTCACACGACGTCACCGGGAGACGAACCGCGACTCCGCTGGTAACCGCACGTGCGGAGCCGCGCACGGCGCCTCCATGATGGGGAACCACACGGGACGCGCAGCGCCCGTGACCATCCCGCCCCACGCCATCTCAGGAGCATCCGACATGTCCCGAATCACCGGACGTCGAGTCCTACTCGCCGCCACCGCCGTCGCCGCCCTCACGGTCGCGCTCGCCGCGTGCTCCGCTCAGCCGGCATCCACCGATGCCGACGGCGGATCGCTCACCTACCTCGACGCGGAGATCCCGACCTCGGCCCAGGTCCAGGAGTCGGGCACGTGGCAGACGCGGGCGCTGCAGCAGAACGTCACCGACCGCCTGCTCTACCGCAACCCCGACACGAACGAGCTGGAGCCGTGGATCGCCGAGTCGTGGACGGCCAGCCCCGACGGCCTCACGTACACCTTCGTCATCCGCGACGGCGTGACGTACAGCGACGGCACCGACCTCGATGCGTCGAGCGTCGCCAAGAACCTGGAGTGGCAGTCGGCCGGAGACGAGGCGGCGGGCACGACCCCGAACGCGCAGTTCCCGTCCGGCCTCACCGCCACGGCGGACGACGCGAACCGCACCGTGACCGTGACGCTGCCCGCACCGTACGCGCCGTTTCTCAACATCCTGACCGGCTGGGGAGCCGGTCTCGTCGCCGACGCGACCATCGACGCGAGCAAGGAGGATCAGTCGAAGTTCGTGAACCTGATCGGCAGCGGGCCGTTCGTCGTCACCTCCGAGACCTACGGCAAGGAGATCGTGCTCGAGCGACGCGACGGCTACGCGTGGGCGCCCGAGAGCTCGCCCAACCAGGGCGAGGCTCACCTGGCGAAGGTCACCGTGATCCCGGTGCAGGAGGACAGCGTGCGTCTCGGGACGCTGCGCTCCGGCGAGGCCGATGTCATCCGCTATGTCCAGCCCAGCGAAGAGGAGGCGCTCGCCGCCGCGGGCTTCCGCATCGTGTCGAAGACGGGAGTCGGGCTGAGCAACCAGTGGTTCCTCCGCCCCGGGGCACCGCACCTCGACGACATCCGGGTGCGTACGGCGCTGCTGCACGCGATCGATCGCGAGCAGATCATCGAGACCCAGTACACGGACAGCTGGACGGCGGCCACGTCGGTGCTGTCGCCGGGCACCTTCGGGTACGTCGACGAGTCGGCGAAGTTCGACTACGACCCGGACGAGGCGAACGCCCTGCTCGACGAGGCCGGATGGACGGAGCGCGATGAGGACGGATACCGCACCAGGGACGGCGAGCGGCTGACTCTCAAGACGTACATCGATGTGTACGACAACACCGCGAAGAGCCTGTTCCAGCAGATCCAGAACCAGTTCAAGGACATCGGCATCGAGTTGTCGCTGCACGAGCTCGATTACTCGAGCTACTGGGCGACGGCGTTCGCCGACCCCGAGGTCGGCCCGCTGCGTGTCGGCTGGCCGCACCCCGATGCGTCCAAGGGCCTCGCCGAGTACTACGGGGCGGCAGGCACCGACCTGCTCGGTCTCGCCGGTTCGGACACGACGCTCCAGTCGCTGCTGGACGCGCAGTACGCCGCGACCGACGACGCGGCACGCGCCGAGATCCTGGGACAGATCCAGGACCACCTCATCGATCAGGCCTACGTCGTGCCGATCCTCGACGACAGCCAGGTCTATGTCACCCAGGAGCGCGTGACGGGCTTCCGTCTGACCGACGGTGCCCTGCCGGAGTTCTACAACGCGTCGATCGAGGACTGACCGCGATGCAGTATCGGAACTATGTGATCCGACGCATCGCGCAGGCGCTGCTCGTCATCGCGCTCGTCTACACGCTGGTGTTCTTCGCGCTCTTCGTGCTCCCCGGCGACCCCATCGAGAACAAGCTCATCAATCCGCTCAATCCGCTGCCGCCCTCGGCGGCCGAGGCGCTGCGGGCCTACTATCACTTCGACCTGTCGCCGATCGAGCAGTTCCTGCTGGCGGTCACGCGCCTCGTCCAGGGCGATCTCGGCTACTCCCTGGTGAGCAGCCGGCCCGTGTCCGAGCTCATCGCGCAGGGGTTCTCGGACACGATCGTGCTCGCGGCGATCGCCTTCGTGTTCACGATCGTGCTCGCACTGACGACCGCCCTCGCCGCCGTCTATGCGCCGTGGAAGGCGGTGCGGAGCATCGCGAGCGCTCTGCCGATCGCCTCCATCTCGACTCCCGGCTTCCTCATCGGCTTCGTCCTGCTCTCGGTGTTCTCCTTCCAGTTGGGCTGGGTGTCGTCCGTGCGGGACGAAGGCTTCGTCTCCTACGTGCTGCCCGCGGTCACACTGGCGCTCGCGGTGAACGGGCCGCTGTCGCAGGTGCTCATCCAGGGGCTGCGCACGGCCGCCGACGAGCCGTTCGTCACCGTCCTGCGCGCGAAGGGACGCAGCGAGAGCCGGATCGCGCTCGGCCACGTGCTCAAGAACGGCGCGATCCCGTCGATCACGATGCTCGCGCTCATCGTGGGCGAGCTCCTCGCCGGCGCCGTCATCGTGGAGGCGGTGTTCACACGGACGGGACTGGGATTCATCACGTATGAGAGCGTGCGCGACCAGGACACCCCCGTCGTGCTGGCGGTCGTGATCCTCATCTCCGCGATCTACGTCGGCATCAACCTCCTCACCGACCTCCTCTACCCGATCCTCGACCCCCGGATCGTCGGTCCGGCGCGCGCCGGCGGCACCGGTGTTCCCGCACGGTCCGTCTCCCCACAGAAGGCGAGCATCCCGGCATGACCGCGACCATCGACCCGCCCCGCGCCTCCGTCCGCGCCTCCGTCCACGACGCCGTCGCCGCCGAGCCGGGAGCGCTGCGCCGTCTCATCGCGCGGCTCGCCCTCGGCGACGTCCTCGCGATCGTCGTGCTCGCCCTCGTTCTGCTCGCCGTCGTCGCGCCCGGCCTGCTCGCCCCCTACGATCCGCTCGCGCCCGACGACGCGAACCCGCTCGCCGCGCCGTCGGCCGCGCACTGGTTCGGGACCGACTACCTCGGGCGCGATCTGCTGTCGAGGATCGTGCACGGCACCGGTCGGACGCTGCTCGGCTCCGCCGTGGCGGTGCTCATCGGTCTGGCCGTCGGCACGCTGCTCGGTCTGATGGCCGCCTCGTTCGGAGGTGTCGTGGATGCGGTGGTCAGCCGGATCGTCGATGTGCTCCTGTCGATCCCCGGACTGCTCCTCGCCATGGTCGTGATCGTCGCCCTCGGATTCGGCACCCTCAATGCCGCCGTCGCGGTCGGCATCTCGTCCATCGCCGCGTTCACGCGCATCATGCGCTCCGAGGTGCTCACGGTGAAGGATCTGCCCTTCGTCGAGGCGAGCCATCACCTCGGCGCTTCGCGCCTCCACGTGCTCGTGCGGCACGTGCTGCCGAACTCGTCCTCGGCGGTGCTGTCGCTCACCGCGCTCCAGTTCGGACTGGCGATCATCTGGATCTCAGGGCTCAGCTTCCTCGGGTACGGGGCACCGCCTCCCGAGCCCGAGTGGGGCCTCCTCGTCTCCGAGGGGCGACAGTACGTCGTCTCCTCCCCGTGGCTGGTCATCGTGCCCGGCCTCGTGATCGGCGTGACCGTGCTCGCCATCAGTCGTCTCAGCCAGCTCTCCCGTGGAAGGACCGCCGCATGACCGGCTCGCACCACCCGCACCTGACCCTCCGCACCGAGCGGCCGACGTCGCCCGGTCTGCACGTCGTGCCGACGACCCCTCTGCCCCTCGTGGTCGACGCGCTCGACGTGGGGTACCGGGTCGCCGGTTCGCGGCGGGTGCTCGACAGCGTGCGCCAGGTCTCGTTCGAGGTCGGCCGGGGCGAGACGGTCGCCCTCGTCGGGCAGTCGGGTTCGGGCAAGAGCACCATCGCCCGCGCGGTCGCCGGGCTCCTCCCCGTGAACGGCCGCGTCACCGGCGGGCGCATCGAGGTCGCGGGGCACGACGTCACCGCGCGGTCGAAGCGCCGATGGCGGCCCCTGCGGGGAACCACGCTCGGGTTCGTGCCGCAGGATCCGCTCAGCTCCCTCGACCCTCTGCAGCGGATCGGCACGCAGATCGCCCAGGCGGTGGCCGTGTCGGGCGAGGTCGCGAAGATCGACGTGCCGGCGAAGGTGGTCGAGCTGCTCGAGCAAGTCGGCATCCGCGACGCCGCCACCCGGGTTCGCGCCTACCCCCATGAGCTCTCCGGGGGGCAGCTGCAGCGCGTGCTCATCGCGATCGCGATCGCCGCCCGTCCGCAGCTGCTCATCGCCGACGAGCCGACCTCCGCGCTCGACGTGACGGTGCAGCGGCGCATCCTCGACCTGCTCGACGGCCTCCGCGACGAGCTCGGGCTCGGCATCCTCTTCATCACGCACGACCTCGCCCTCGCGCAGGAGCGCAGTGACGCGATCGTCGTGCTCCAGCACGGCGAGATCCGGGAGCAGGGGAGGGTCGACGACGTCCTGGGGGATCCCCGCGATCCCTACACGGTGCGTCTGCTCTCCGACTCCCCGGCGACCTCCCCGCTGCGCTATCGCGAACGGATCGAGCGCAGCGCCGCCCGACCGGCGGCCGGCTCCGGGCCGGACGCGGTCGTGGAGATCGCGCACGTGTCCAAGCGCTACGGGAGAGGGCCGGCGGCGTCTCCGGCCCTCGACGGCGCGTCGCTCACGGTGCGCCGCGGGAGCATCCACGCGCTCGTGGGGGAGTCCGGTTCGGGGAAGTCGACGCTCGCCCGGATCGTCGCGGGTCTCACCTCGTTCGACGAGGGTGCGGTGACCGTCACCGGGCGCGCGCTGCCTCGGGCGCCGCGGGTGGCCAATCCGTTCGCGCGGGACCTGCAGCTCGTCTACCAGAACCCGCTCTCGGCCGTGGACCCGAGGTTCACCATCCGGCAGATCATCGAGGAGCCCCTGCGGATCCACGGCGTGCGGTCGCCCGCCGAGCGTCGGCGGCGCGTCGCCGACATCCTCGACCAGGTGGCGCTGCCCGCGAGCGCACTCACGCGTCGGGCGCGCGAGGTCTCGGGAGGCCAGCGTCAGCGGGTCGCCCTGGCCAGGACGCTCGTGCTCGCGCCCTCCGTGCTGGTGCTCGACGAGCCCACCTCGGCCCTCGACGTCTCGGTCCAGGCCCAGGTGGTCGAGCTGCTGCTGGATCTTCGCGACGAGCGGGGACTCAGCTATCTCTTCATCTCGCACGACCTGGGGCTCATCCGCCAGATCGCCGACGAGGTGACGGTCCTCTCGCACGGGCGGGTGGTGGAGACGGGGCGCGCGGACACGGTGCTGCGGAACCCGGACCACCCCTACACGCGGGAGCTGCTCGATGCGGTCCCGCGAGTCGGCCACGGGATCGGCGTCGCCGACGACGAGGACCGGTGGGAGCGGGTCAGCTGAGACGGCCTGCGTCCTGGAGCACCGCCGTGGCGGTGCGCTCGCCGGATGCGAGAGCTCCCTGGATCGAGGCCGTGTCGCGGTGGTCTCCCACGATGTAGAGGCGAGGGGCGTGCCGCGGCGCTCTGGCCGGCCCCAGCGGTGCGCGCTGGGCCGGCAGGGCGTCGACGACGTCGTCGCGACGCAGCAGGTCCCACCCGCTCACGTCCGCCCCCCAGATCTCGTGGAGGTGCCGCCGCACGTCCCTCTCGTCGGCGGCGCCGCCGTGGTGCGGCAGGAGGCAGGTCGCGGCGACAAGGTGCCTCCCGGCGGGAGCGTAGGAGGGCACCGTGTGCGTCATCACGACGGTGTTCACGACGGGCCCTCGTCCCCGTCGGCCGTCGACCGCGAGCAGCGCCGAGCCCGTCGGCGGGTGGGCGGTCGAGAACCACCAGGTCTGCAGACCGTTGGTCGCGGGCCGGGGCACGTCGGCGAGATCCGCGACGGCGTCCGGTCCGACGGCGATGACGGCCCGGGATCCGCGGACGCTGTCACCGCCGGCGACGCCCACCTCGACCGCGTCGCCGAGGGGCCGGATGCGCTCGGCGCGGGACCGGCAGCGGATCTCGGCACAGGCGGCACGGGCACGCGCGGCGAGCTGCTCGGGCACCGCGGCGATGCCCCGCGCCGGGAGTCCCGGACGGCCGAGGGCGAAGTAGCGCACCAGCAGTCGGGCGAACGCGTTCGACGTCTCCCCGCGATCGTCGGCCAGCACCCCCGCGAGGAACGGCTCGAGCACGGCCGAGCGCAGCGGGCCGCGGAGCCCGGCGGCATCCCACCCCTCGCGCAGGGCGACGTCATCGTCCGCGAGACGCGAGAGCGGGAGCACGAGTGCCGGGCCCGCCCAGCGCAGCAGGGCGAGCGCATCCGACGCGTTCACCAGCCCGCTGCGCAGCGTGGCCGGTATCGACAGCGGATGCCGGAGCGGATGCCGCAGCTCGACCACCCCGCCGTCCGTGCGCACGCGCACGCCCACGGGGAAACCGTGCATCTCCAGCGCGTCGAGGTCGACACTGCGCCGGAGGGCGGGGTAGGCGGGGTTGAGCACCTGGAACCCGCGATCCAGCCGGAAGCCGTCGACGAGGTCGGTGCGCTGACGTCCGCCGACGGCATCGCTCGCCTCGACGACGACGACGTCGAGACCTCGTCCGGCGAGCAGCCCCGCGCAGCGCAGTCCCGCGAGTCCGGCTCCGATCACGACCACGTCATGCATGGCACCAGCGTACGTCGGGACGATGCCGTCGGGACGATGCGGGCTGCTCGGCGCGGCCCGCCGTCGTCAGCCGCGGTGCGCGGCGTAGTACGCCAGGAGTGCCCGCGTCGATGCGTCCTGCGCGGCCACGGCCTCCTCGTCTCCGCCGATCGCCGGAGCGATCTGCATCGCCAGCTGCTTGCCGAGCTCCACGCCCCACTGGTCGAAGGAGTTGATGCCCCAGATCGTGCCCTGCGTGAACGTGATGTGCTCGTAGAGCGCGATCAGCTGCCCGAGCACCTGCGGCGTGAGCGCGGGGGCGAAGATCGACGTGGTCGGCCGGTTGCCGGGGAAGGTGCGCGCGGCGACCAGCGCTCCCGTCGTGCCCTCCGCCTCGACCTCGGCGGCGGTCTTCCCGAACGCGAGCGCCTTCGTCTGGGCGAGGAAGTTCGCCAGGAAGAGCTCGTGCACGTCGTGGCCGCCGTCGGTCAGCGGGTAGGCGGGCGTGGCGAACGCGATGAAGTCGGCGGGGATGAGGCGGGTGCCCTGGTGGATGAGCTGGTAGAAGGCGTGCTGGCCGTTCGTGCCCGGTTCCCCCCAGAACACCTCCCCGGTGTCGGTCGTGACGGCGGAGCCGTCCCATCGCACGGACTTGCCGTTGGACTCCATCGTCAGCTGCTGGAGGTACGCGGGGAACCGGCTGAGCTGCTGGGCGTAGGGGAGCACGGCGTGCGACTGCGCACCGAAGAAGTTCACGTACCAGACGTTCAGCAGGCCCATGAGGACGGGGACGTTGCGCTCGAGCGGCGTCGTGCGCACGTGCTCGTCGACCGTGTGGAAGCCCTCGAGCAGTCCGCGGAAGGCGTCGGGTCCGAGCGTGATCGCGAGCGACAGCCCGATCGCGGAGTCGACCGAGTAACGCCCGCCGACCCAATCCCAGAATCCGAAGGCGTTGACCGGATCGATGCCGAACGCCGCCACCTTGTCGAGTGCCGTCGACACGGCGACGAAGTGGTGTGCGACGGCATCGGTGCGGGAGTCGTCGTCGCCGGAGATGGCGCCCGAGGCGGTGAGTCCGGCCCACAGCCAGTCCCGCGCGAGGCGTGCGTTGGTGAGCGTCTCGAGGGTGGTGAAGGTCTTCGAGGCGACGATGAACAGCGTCGTCTCCGGGTCGAGATCCGCCGTCTTCTGGGCGAGGTCGGTGGGGTCGATGTTGGAGACGAAGCGCGCCTCGATGCCGGCGTCGGCGTACGGCTTCAGTGCCTCGTACACCATCACGGGGCCGAGGTCGGAGCCGCCGATGCCGATGTTCACGACGTGGGAGACCTTCTTGCCGGTGACTCCGCGCCAGTCGCCCGAGCGCACGCGCTCGGCGTAGGCGGTCAGCGCGTCGAGCACGGACTGCACGTCGGCGTCGACGTCCTGACCGTCCACGACGAGCGATGGCGCGTCGCCGGCCGGCCGGCGGAGGGCCGTGTGCAGGACGGCGCGGTCCTCGGAGGTGTTGAGGTGCTCGCCGGCGAGCATCGCGGCGAACCGGTCGGCGACGCCGGTCTGCTCCGCCAGATCGAGGAGCGCGGCGAGCACGTCGTCGGTGATGAGGTTCTTCGACAGGTCGACGTGGAGGTCGCCGAGGGGGAAGGAGAGGCGGTCCGCGCGATCGGCGTCGGCGTCGAACCAGCCGCGCAGGTCGGGATGGAACGATCCGTGCAGGGCGGAGAGGGTGGACCAGGCGGGGGTGGTGGTCGGGTCGACGGGAGCGCTCATGGCTCCACGCTACTGCGGTGCGGGCGAGCCGGCGCGGTCGATGACGTCAGACCTTGAGGACGTCGACGTCCTGGTTCCCGAGCGTGGGGTCGCCCGCCGACGGTTCCGGGGTGAGGTACAGGCCGCTCGGCTGGGATGCGGTGATCGCCATGTCCCGCATCCAGTTGCGGTTGAGGTCGGGCGAGCGGCTGCCGAAGAACTTGAACACGAGCGAGCTGCCGCCGTGTATCCAGACGGTCGTCCGTCCGCCTCCGACGCTCGCGTCCTCGCGCCAGGTGAAGGGGAAGGGCTCGCCCCGACGGAGCTTGGCCGTCATGACGAGCTGAAGGTGGGTCAGGGCTCGGTCCTCGATCTCGACCTTGGGTCCGCCGTCGTACGTGAATCTGCCCATGGCTGGTACCTCCTCTGGGGATGACCTCCCACCGTCCCACACCATCCGCCCGCTGCACAGGGGGTGTACAACGCGTGTCGGTCAGAGGATCATGTCGGTATCCCTTCGCGCCTCGTGCCGCGTTCCCAGGCGGGCGGAGGTGACGGTACGGTTCATTCATGGGAAGACTGCGCTACGACGGCATCTCCGAGCCGATCGTGATCGACGACGAGACTCTCGCCCACCTCAAGGTGATCATCGGGACGAAGCTGCGCCGCCAGGAGAGCTTCATGATGTCGTGGCGTCCCAAGGAGGGCGGCGACCCCGGGCGCGTGACCGTGTGGGTGCATCCGGCGATCCCGCTGCAGTTCCTCTTCTCCTCGCCGGAGCCGCAGTTCATCCAGAAGGCGCGGGTCGAGGAGATGATGCACTCGTTGAACGCGTCCGGTGAGCTCGTGATCGACGAGGACGTCTCGGGCGTCGAGCCGACGGCCTGACCTACTCCGCGGGATACCCGCTGCCGGCCAGGGCGCGAGCCAGGTGCGCGGCGTTCCGCGCGGCCGTCGCCGTCGTCTGCGCCACCTTCTCCGGGGTCTCGGGCAGGTCGACGTAGTCGACCCCCTGCATGGCCTCGCCGTTCCAGTACACCGATCCCTGCGCCGCGATCGTGTAGCCGACGTCGTTCAGCCCCTGGAACAGGATCGCCGCGATGTGGTGGGCGCCGTCCTCGTTCCCGACGACGGCCGCGATCGCGACCTTGTCGAAGAGCACGGGGCGGCCCTGGTCATCGGTCTCGGAGAGCTCGGCGTCGAGCCGTTCGAGCACGCGCTGCGCGATGCTGGAGTGCTGCCCCATCCAGGTGGGCGTCGCGAGGACGAGGATGTCGGCGGCCAGGACCTTGGCGCGCAGCAGGGGCCACTCGTCGTCGCCTCCCATGTCGGTCTCGACGCCGGGGCTGACGACGTGGTCGGCGACGCGCACTAGCTCGCCGGTGACGTCGTGCTCGCCGAGAGCCTCCAGGATCTGGGATCCGAGCAGGTCGGAGCTGGAGACCGCCGGGGACGGCTTGAGGGTGCAGGAGAGGACGAGTGCTTTCAGGGTGCTCATGGGCTCACGAAAGCACGGTGCAGCGGCCGGGCACAGGGCCTTCCGTGCGGCCGGGCTCTGCGCTAGCGGTATCCTGGGTGGTGGCCGGCCGCGACGACAGGAGACTCCGTGATCCTCAGCTTCATCTTCTTCATGATCCTCTTCCTCGGGGGGATCTGGCTCATGGGGCTCGCGCAGTCGCTGGAGGACTTCCAGGCCATCGTGTTCGTCGCAGGGCTCCTCATCGTGAGCCTGTCCCTCGCGTTCGTCATGCGGCAGCGCGGTTCGGCGACCCGTCGCGACGACAACTGGTCGGGCAACGCCACCGAGTGATCCGCGCCCTCAGGCGCGGCGGGCGAGCCGTGCTTCGAGGGTCGCCTCGACGGCGGGCCACTCCGGCTCGATGATCGAGTACTCGACGCTGTCGCGCAGCGCCCCGTTGCGGTAGCGGCTCATCGCCCGCATGACGCCGTCCTGCTTCGCGCCCAGCCTCTCGATGGCGGCGCGGGACTGGAAGTTCACCCACTGCGTCGTGAGGCCGACGCGGAACACGCCCAGGTCCTCGAACGCGTGCCGGAGGAGAAGGAGCTTCGACTCCGCGTTCGTCCCGGTGCCGTGCGCGGACGGGCGGTTCCAGGTGTATCCGATGTGCAGCCGCGGCACCTCCTCCACGATGTCGTAGAACGTGGTCATCCCCAGGATCCGACCGGCGGCGTCGACGGCGGTGAACGGGACCATCTCGCCCGTCTCCGCGAGGCCGAGTCGACGGTCGATCTCTGCGGCGAGCCCATCGGGGGAGGGGACGGAGGTGTACCAGGCGTGACGCCAGAGCTCGCCCTCCTGCAGGGCGTCGAGCAGGCCGTCGTGGTGCGCCCTCTCGAGCGGTCGCAGCTCGACGAGTCGTCCGCTGAGGGTGGTCGGGACGGGGCGGGTGTGAAAGCTCATCGCTCCATTCAATCAGCGGCGACCGACCGGTGCGCCCACTGCCCCGACCCCATCCGGGCATCGACGTAGACGACGTCGCCGATCCTCCGGAGCAGGCGCTGGTAGGCCAGGACCAGCTCGACGGTCACGCCCAGCTCGAACGCGAGGCTCGGCGGATGCCCGCCGCGGATCCGCTCTGCGGCGGCGTAGGCCTCGGGGGTGATGAGTCGTCGAGCAGCCCACTCGTCGGCGCGTCGCTCCTGGCGGCGACGTGCGCCCGGATCGGCGGTGGGCGTGTGCCCGAGCGCGGCGTGTCCGATCTCGTGGGCGAGGACGCTCCCGGCCGTGCGTGCGCTGAGTCCGGGAGCGAGTCGGACCGTCGCGGACCGCGGGTCGTACCCGCCGAGATGGGGGCCCGCCTTCTCGATCACGCGGAGACCGTGCGCGCGGGCGAGGTGGAGGAGGTGGTCCATGCGCCTCCTCCCGCGCGGGTGTCGTCAGTGATAGAGGTCGTCGGTGTCGCTGTCGTGCGGCAGGCCGGAGTCGAAAGCGACCTCTGAGTCATCATGGCGGTGGCCGGGGACATCGTCTGCGCGTCGACGCAGTGGAGTGACCTCTGCGACGGGGCGACCGTCCTCGGCGTCGAGGCGCTCCTCCGCTCGGCGCAGGACGAGGTGCGGCTCGATGCCGATCGACGCGCTCACGGCGTACAGCACGGGAACGGGGATGGACCGCTTGCCGGTGGTGTAGTTGTCGAGCGCGCTGCGCGCGATCCCGATCCGTCGGGACATGGCGGCGATGCTGCTGCCCGCGGCGGCGATCTCCGCCTTGAGCTGCCGGCCCACCGCGGCGTTGAACTGCTCGGCCGCTGTCTTCACGTGAGTCACGATAGCACCGCGACGAAGCCGGAATGCCGCTATTCTGGTGCGCCCGAGGCTTGAGTGCGGACACGCGGGGCGATACTGTCGACGGGTGACGACAGAAGTGGGACGAGTGGTGGCAGAGGCGATCGAGGTTGAGCTCGTCCGTCGACAGCGATCCTCCGAGTGGCTCGCGGTGAAAGCGGGAATCGACGTGCAGGAGCTCGACGAGAAGCTGCGGCTCTCGAGGGACTTCACCGTCACCGACCTCGCCCAGATCGCCGCCGCTCTCCGGATCGACGTGTCCAGCCTTCTCCCTGCGACGTTTCCCCGCTGACGAGGCCGGTCGGGCGCGCTAGCGTGGCAGACATGAAGACCGTTCCCCTCGGATCCACCACCGCCCCCGCCGTCGTCGCCGGAATGATGCGCATCGATTCCAAGGACGACACCCAGATCCGCGAGCTCTACGAGACCAGCCGCGCCGCGGGGATCGACTTCTTCGATCACGCGGACATCTACGGCGGCAGCATGCATCACTGCGAGTCCCGTTTCGCCGACGCCCTCCGGCTCACGGCGTCGGAGCGCGATGAGATCGTCCTGCAGACGAAATGCGGGATCCATCCGGCCGAGAAGTCCTTCGACTTCTCGTACGAGCACATCCTGAGGCAGGTCGACGGCTCTCTCCGCGCCCTGCGCACCGACCGCATCGACGTGCTCCTGCTGCACCGCCCCGACGCGCTCGTCGAGCCCGAGGAGGTCGCGCGCGCGTTCGACGAGCTCGAGGCCGCAGGCAAGGTCCGCGCGTTCGGCGTCTCCAACCACACGCCGCGGCAGATCGACCTTCTCCGCACCGCGGTGCGGCAGCCGCTCGTGGCGAACCAGCTCCAGCTGTCGATCACCCACGCTCCGATCATCGCCCAGCCCGTCGCAGCGAACATGCTCGCGGAGGAGCAGAGCGTCGTGCGCGACGGCGGAGGCGTCGTCGAGTACTGCCGCATCAACGGCATCACGATCCAGGCGTGGTCCCCCTTCCAGGGCGGATTCTTCACGGGCGTGTTCCTCGGCAACCCCGACTACCCGGAGCTCAACGAGGTCATCGACCGCCTGGCGGCGTCGTACGGCGTCGAGCCGATCGCCATCGCGACGGCATGGATCACCCGGCATCCCGCCCGCATGCAGGTCGTGCTGGGCACGACCACGCCGTCGCGCGTGCGCGATGCCGCCGCCGGAGCCGACCTCGAGCTCACCAGGGCCGAGTGGTACGAGCTGTTCCGCGCGGGCGGTCATCTGCTGCCCTGAGGGGAAGCGAGCGGGGTGACGCGCGGTCGTCTACCCTGAACACATGCCGTTCCTGTTCTCGCTCCTCGTCATCGCGCTGATGGTCGGCGCGCTCGTCGACATCATCCGTCGCGACGACTCCCAGGTGCGGTTCCTGCCCAAGATGGCCTGGGTGATCATCGTCATCCTGCTGCCTCTGATCGGCAGTCTGCTGTGGTTCGCGATCGGTCGCGAGTACTCCGAAGCCGGTCTCCGCCTGCCGCGGATGCGGGCCGCCGGACGGCCGAGCCCGTCGCCGCAGGCGCCTCCGCGTCCCGCGGCTCCCGTGGACACGCGCTCGACGGAGCAGCAGATCGCCGATCTCGACCGGGAGATCGAGGAGTGGCGTCTGCGCGCCGAGATCGACAGGCGCAAGCGCGAGAGTCAGAGCGGCGACGAGCTCGCCGCCGGCTGACCGGAACCCTCTGCGGCGAACGACGCGCGCACCGCGCCTTCCAGCGTCGGGTGCGTGAAGGCGAATCCGGCGGCCGTGAGCTTCTCGGGGAGCACCCACCGGCTCTTCAGGATCAGCTCCGTCTCCGTGCGGATGCCGATGGCGCCGAGCTCCAGCATCCATCGTGGCATCGGGGGGCCGAAACCCACGCCGAGCACCCGCCGGACCGTGGCCATGAACTCGCGGTTGTCGACCGGATGCGGTGCTGCAGCGTTCACGGGACCCTCGAGCTCGGGAGTCCGCTCGATCAGATCGATGATGCGGGCGACATCGTCGACGTGCACCCAGCTGAAGCGCTGACGACCGCCGCGGGCTCCGAAGACGTGCCCGGTGCCGGCCTCGCGGCGCGACCGGCTGAGGGGCCAGCGTCCGTCGTGCTGCGCTCCGCCCAGGCCGAGGCGGGCCAGTGTTCGCAGCGGGCCGAGCACGCCGCCGTCCCCGAGTACGATCGCGCTGCGCAGAGCGACGCGGCGGGTGCCGGGCAGATCGTCGGCGAAGAGGGCGCGCTCCCAGGCCTTGGCGACCTCGACGGAGAACCCGGAGCCGATCTCGCCGGTGGACTCCGTCTGGGGGCGGTCTTCGGCGTGCCGGTAGATCGTCGCCGTCGAGGAGTTCACCCACAGGGCGGGAGGCGTCGATGCCGTGGCGATCGCCGTGCTCAACGCGGCGGTCGTGTCGAGGCGGGAGCGGAAGATCGCCGCGCGGTTGGCGGGCGTGTACCGACAGTTGACGCTCTTGCCGGCGAGTCCGATGACGAGGGCGGCGCCGTCGACGGCGCGATCGATCGCCGCCTGGTCGCCCCACGCGATGTCGGCGCCCGAGCGGGAGATCGTCACGACCTCCCTCCCCGCTGCGCGCAGCCGGGGGACGAGGTGACGGCCCATGAAGCCGGTGGATCCGCCGACGACGACCCGGCCGGAGGGGGAGGGCGTCGCGCTCATCGGGTCTCGCTCTCGATCGCGTACTCGAAGTAGCCCGTGTATTCGTAGACGCGGCCCAGGAGCGGGGCATCGATGGTCATGTCCACGTGATGCCGCTGCCGCTCGTCGTCCCAGCGCTCCACGAGACCGATGCGCGGACGCAGGAAGGGCGGCGCGGTCAGTCGCAGCGGTCCGAGCCTCAGACCGACCCGCCGGATGGTGAGCACGACCGCGCCGTCGCGCACGTCGATGTCGAACGTCGTCACGACGGTGCGGTGCGGGCCGATCTCGTTGCGCAGGATGCCGCTCGGCGTCAGGGTCACGACGTCGGGCATCAGCCAGGTGCGTCCTGGGAGCTGGAAATGCCGGACCGCCTCGGCGGTGCCGTCGACCGTGCGGTTCTCGATGCGGAAGGGGACGTCGCGCTCCCAGCCCGCGAAGGCCACGCCCAGCGACTCCGCGATGCGGAAGACCGGCCGCAGCCACCGATGGCGGGAGCCTGCGGTCGTGAACGAGCCGCGACCGACTCCGACGTGCCCGTCGGGGATCGTGCGGAAGTACCAGGCTGTCTTCGGATGCAGCTCCGAGATGCGCTCTCCGAGCGCTCGTTCGTAGGGCGACGCGGGGGACTCTTCCGGTGCGGTCACGGCTCCAGCCTAGGCGTCCGGGCGCCCCCCGGGAGCGCCCCCGGCTCAGCGCGTCCGCTCCGCCACGTGCCGGTCGACGCTGCCGGGCGAGAGCACCTCGTGCGCCACCATGATCGCGGCGCCGAGCACTGCCGCGCGCTCTCCCGCCTGCGACTGCACGATGGCGAGATGCTGCGTCGCGAGCGGGATCGAGCGTCGGTACACCACCTCGCGCACGCCGGCCAGGAGGTGCTCCCCGGCCCGGGCGATGCTCCCTCCCAGCACGATGATGGAGGGGTTGAGGAGGTTGACGACCGTCGCGAGGACTTCGCCGACGTCGCGGCCCGCCTGGCGCGTCGCCTCGATGGCGGCCGCGTCGCCCGAGCGCACGAGGTCGACGACGTCGGCCGGACCCTGCGCGTCGTGCCCCCGCTCGTGAAGAGCTCTGGCGAGCGCCGCGCCGCTCGCCAGCGCCTCGAGATCGCGCTCGTCTCCGGGCTCGCGCGCCGATCCCGATCCGCTCGGCACCTGCACGTGACCCATGTCGCCTGCCGATCCCTGAGCACCGCGCTGCAGCCGGCCGCCGGCGATGATGCCCGCTCCGATCCCCGTCGACACCTTGACGAACACGAGGTCGTCGATGTGCGGCCACGACGTGGCGTGCTCGCCGAGCGCGAGGATGTTGACGTCGTTGTCGACGAGGACGGGCACCGCGAAGGTCCGCTGCACGTACCCGGGCACGTCGAACCGGTCCCACCCTGGCATGATCGGCGGATTCGTCGGGCGGCCGGAGGAGTGCTCGACCGGGCCGGGGACCCCGATCCCGACCCCCAGAAGCGGGATGCCCGACCCGGCGTCGCCCGCGAGCAGCGCCGCGCCGTCGTCCAGGATGGCGTCGAGGAGGGGTTCGGGTCCGTCGGCGATGTCGATGGTGCGCGTGCGTGCGTCGAGGATGGTGCCCGCGAGATCGGCGATCGCGACGGTCGCATGCGTCGCCCCGAGGTCGACCGCGAGCACGAGTCCGGCGCGGGCGTTGAACGCCACCCTGGCGGGCGGGCGTCCGCCCGTCGAGGCGGCTTCGCCCGCGGGGCGGAGGAGGTCGGCGGCCAGGAGCGCGTCCACGCGTAGCGCCACCGTCGATCGCGCCAGACCGGTGAGGGAGGCGAGCTCCGCCTTCGTTCGTGCGACGCCGTCGCGCATGATCTGGAAGATCTCTCCCGCGCCGGGATTCGACGGCGTCGTCGGCCGCAGCACGTCACCCATTGCGTCAGTAAACCACAGCACTTCGGCGACGCATCGAACGACTTCCGATTCGTTACAAAAAACTTTTGACAAAGTTCTAGCAAAAGTCGGGAACGCTGTGTCAGACTCACCGGCATGACAACGGATGTCGCTGACACCGGCCTCGGGACGATCCGAGCCGGGATCCTCGGGGGAGGGTTCATGGCCCGTGTGCACCGCGCCGCCTCGCGGGATGCGGGCGGCGAGCTCCGGGCCGTCGCCACCCGGTCGGCCGAGGGCGGGAGGGACGCGGCCGACCGGCTGGGCGCCCTCCGTGCGGAGGGCGACCCGGCCGCGCTGCTCGATGCGCAGGACATCGACGTCGTGCACATCTGCACGCCCAACGCGAGCCACGCCGACCTGGCGCTGACGGCTCTCGACGCCGGGAAGCACGTCATCTGCGAGAAGCCTCTGGCGACCTCGTCCGGTGCCGCTCGACGGCTCGCCGACGCCGCGACGACCCGCGGACTCGTCGGCGCGGTGCCGTTCGTCTACCGCTATCACCCGATGGTCCGTGAGGCACGCGCCCGCGTCGCACGCGGCGACATCGGCGACCTGCTCACCCTCGACTGCGCCTATCTCCAGGACTGGATGCTGTCGCCTGCCGACGACGACTGGAGGACGCGCTCGGAGACCGGAGGTCCGTCGCGGGCGTTCGCCGACATCGGGTCCCACCTCTGCGACCTCATCGAGTTCGTCGTCGGGCAGCGCATCAGGACGTTGAGCGCCCGCACCCGGCGGGTGTACGACCGGCGGGGCGGCGAGACGGTGGACACCGAGGACATCGTGGCGATCCTCGTGGAGACAGAGGCAGGTGCTCTGGGAACCCTCCTCGTCTCGCAGATGGCCCCCGGCCGCAAGAACGCGCTCACCCTGGAGCTGCACGGCTCGGCGCAGACGCTGCGGTTCGAGCAGGAGCGCCCCGAGGAGCTCTGGGTGGGCGCGCGGGGAGAGTCGACCCTCCTGCTGCGCGATCCCGCCGGCGCCGCGCCCGACGCCGCTCGCCTGTCGCGGGTTCCCGCCGGGCACGCGATGGGCTATCAGGATGCCTTCAACGGGTTCGTCGCCGACGTGTACGCGGCGGTGGGCGGGGCGCACCCCGACGGGCTGCCGACGTTCGAGGACGGATATCGCTCCGCGGTGCTGACCGAGGCGGTCCTCGCCTCCGCGGCGCGCGGCGGAGCCTGGACGGAGGTGACCGCATGAGCGCCGTCGAGACGGCGTCGGTCCTGGAGGTGTCCGGGATCCGGAAGTCCTTCTTCGGGGTCGAGGTGCTCAAGGGCGTCGACTTCGACGTGCGGCCTGGCGAGGTGCACGGGCTCGTGGGCGAGAACGGCGCCGGCAAGTCGACGCTGATGAAGATCATCGCCGGCGTGCAGCCCGCCGATGAGGGAGTCGTGCGCTACCGCGGCGACGAGGTGCACCACGCCCATCCTCGGCAGGCCATGGACGACGGCATCGTCACCGTGTTCCAGGAGTTCACGCTGCTGCCCGAGCGCACGGTCGCCCAGAACGTCTACCTCGGGCGCGAACCGCGTCGGGGCGGATTCGTGGACCGCGCGGCGATGAACACGCGCACCGCCGACCTCCTCGACGATCTCGGCGTCTCCTTCATCGAGCCGCAGGCGCGCGTCGGGTCGCTGACGGTCGCCGAGCAGCAGATCGTCGAGATCGTCAAGGCGCTCTCGTTCGATGCCCGGGTCATCTCCATGGACGAGCCCACCGCCGCGCTGAGCGACCGCGAGGTCGAGCTCCTCTACGCCATCATCCGACGACTCACCTCGCGCGGGGTCGCGGTGATCTACGTGTCGCACCGCCTCAAGGAGATCTTCGATCTGTGCGACCGCATCACCATCCTCAAGGACGGCGCCCTCGTCTCGACCGACGTCGCGGCGGACCTGACCCCCGACGAACTCGTGCGGCGGATGGTGGGGCGCTCCATCCGGTCGTACTTTCCCGATCGCCTCGAGGGGACCGTGGTCGGCGAGCCGCGGCTCGAGCTCGACGGCTGCGGGAACGCCTTCGTCGACGACGTCTCGCTGACGCTGAGGGCCGGAGAGATCGTGGGAGTCGCCGGGCTGCAGGGATCCGGGCGGACCGAGCTCGTGGAAGGGGTCTTCGGCATCGACCCGTTCGTGCGCGGCACCGTCCGGATCGACGGGAGGGTCGTCCGTATCGGCAGCGCGCGCAGCGCCGTCCGCGCCGGGCTCGCCCTCGTCTCGGAGGACAGGAAGGCCCAGGGCCTCGCGCTCGGTCAGTCGATTGTCGACAACAGCCTGCTCGTCATCCGCAGCGTCTTCGCCGGACGCACGTCGTCCGCGCGACGAGAGGTGCCCGGGATCCTCAGCTCCCTCGAGGTGAGCTCGCGCGGCCTCGAACAGGAGGCCCGGTTCCTCTCCGGCGGCAACCAGCAGAAGGTGGTGCTGGCGAAGTGGTTGCTCACACGGCCTCAGATCGTTCTGTTCGACGAGCCGACGCGCGGCATCGACGTCGGCGCCAAGCTCGCCGTCTATCGGCTGATGCGCGAGCTCGCTGCGCAGGGGACGGCCGTGCTCATGGTCTCCAGCGAGCTCCCCGAGGTGATCGGCATGAGCGATCGCATCCTGGTCATGCACGACGGAGAGCTCGTGGCCGAGCTGCCGGCCGGCTCGGCCGAGCACGAGATCCTCGGCGCAGCCACCGGTGCCACCGCACCCGCCCCTCGACCGGGCACAGCGGAAGGAGGCTCGCGATGAAGCGACTGCGCATCGACTCGACGGTCATCGTCCTCGGCATCCTGATCCTGACTCTCATCGTCGGTGCGGTGCTCGTCGCCACCGTCGGACGAAACTTCCTGAGCCCCGGCAACATCCGCGACATTCTCACCGGCATGAGCGTCCTCGGACTCGTGGCCATCGGCCAGACGCTCGTCGTCCTCGGCGCATCGCTCGACCTCTCCGTGACCTATGTCGTCAGCCTGTCGAGCCTGATCGCCGCGACCATGATGAACGGGAACCCGGGCAACATCCCCGCGGCGGTCGCCGTCACCCTGCTCGTGTGCGCCGGCATCGGGCTCGCCAACGGCCTCATCGTCACCGTCCTCAAGGTCAACGGATTCATCGCGACCCTCGGCGTGGGGCTGATCCTCCAGGGCGTCCTCAACACGAACTTCGAAGGGTCGGCGGGATCGGTGCCCTGGGAGTTCCAGCTGATCGGGGCGACCGGCGTCGGACCGGTACCGGTGTCGACGATCATCATGATCGGCCTCGCGGTCGTCGTATGGTTCCTCCTGAATCGGACGCGCACCGGAGCCCACCTCTACGCCGTGGGCGGCGACCCCGAGATCGCCCGGCTCTCCGGGGTGCGCACGCGCCCTCCGCTCATCGCGGCGCACGTGCTGTGCTCCGTGTTCGCCGGTCTCGCGGGACTCCTCCTCGCGAGCCGTCTCGGCGTCGGCAGCCCCACGGTCGGTCAGCAGGGCGGCTATGCGCTGCTGTCGATCGCGGCGGTCGTGCTCGGCGGAACGCTGCTGCTCGGGGGACGCGGCTCGATCTGGGGCGCGATCGGCGGGGTCGCGATCCTCGCCGTCGTCGACAACGTCATGAGCGTGATGCAGGTGAACCCGTTCCTCAAGGACGTCGTCCGCGGCGTGGTCATCGTCGCGGCGGTCGCCGTGTACTCCCGCCGCGCGATCGTCCGGCGCCGTCCGCGCTTCGGAGCCGGCGGGACGAGGATGGGTGGCGATGACGCGGCGAAGGCCGCCGAGTCGGAGATGGCGGCCGCCGCCTCGCACCTCGCCGACAGGGCGTCGGCTGCGGAAGGAGGCCGCGCATGAACGCGCTCCGCACCCTCGTCAGCCCGCGGGGCGCCGTCTTCCTGCTCCTCGTCGTGCTGCTCGCCGCCGTCATGGTCCTCAACCCGAGCTTCGCCGAGCCCGGGCAGCTGATGCGGTTCGTGCAGCGCGTCGCCCCGATCGCGATCGTCGCGATCGGCCAGTACTTCGTGATCATCGCCGGCGAGTTCGACCTGTCGCAGGGATCGCTGATCACCGCCCAGGTCATCATCGCCGGGAATCTCGTCGGACAGGACGACGCGCGCACCCTGCCCGTGCTGCTGCTCATGGTCGTCTTCGGCGTCGCCGTCGGCCTTGTCAACGGCGTGCTGACGACGCTGCTCAAGGTCCCGTCGTTCATCGTCACGCTCGGCATGATGCTCGCGCTGCTCGGCGGAGTGATGTGGTGGACCGGGGGAGCGGCGACCGGCAACCCCGCCGACAGCTTCCGTCAGATCGGTCGCGGGGGGATCCGCGACGTGCCGCTGCTGGAGTTCGTCCCCTGGGCCGTCTTCATCCTCATCGGCTGGATCGCGGTGGGCATCTGGATCACGAAGCGGCCCCTGGGCAAGAAGCTGATCGCGGTCGGCGACAACGCGCGGGCCGTGGACTACGCCGGCGCTCGCCGGGCCGGGGTGACCACCGGGGCGTTCGTGATCTCGTCGCTCTCGGCGACGGCGTCCGCGGTGCTCCTCGTGGGATACGCCGGCGTGCACCCCTCGGTGGGACGCGGCTACGAGTTCATCGCGATCACCGCCGTCGTCCTCGGCGGCGTCGTCCTCGGCGGTGGCCGAGGGTGGATCGTGGCGGCCGCCGCCGGTGCGTTCGCCCTCGAGGCGCTGTTCCTGCTGCTGAACATCGCGGGCGTCCCCTCGACCCTCCGCGACGCCGTGCAGGGCGTCATCATCATCGCCGCCGTCGCCTATTCCGCCGTCGCCTTCCGCGCTCGCCGCCGACGCGGTCCGCGCAGGGAGCCGGAGGCGGTGTCTCCCGGCGCCGTCGCGTCGGATGAGCCGTCTGAGACCGCAACAACCCGCACCATCCACACAGAAACCAGAGGAGATTAGCAATGCGACGATCAATGAGGATCGCCACCGCAGGGGTGGCTCTCTTCGGCCTCATCGCGCTCGCCGGGTGCACGACAGACCCGTCGGTGGCGCCGGCGGAGTCCGGGAGCCCCGAGGAGGAGTCGGCCGAGACGACCGAGTGGTTCGATCAGGAGCTCTACGACAAGCAGTTCGACGAGCGCGGCGTGGATCCCGAGGGACCCGCCGATCAGCCCTACCTGCAGCACATCAACGCCGAGATGGTCGACACGTCCGAGTTCGCCGCCGAGGGAGCGAAGAAGGCCTGCTTCGCGAACGCGTCGATCTCGAACCCCTGGCGCCAGACCGGCTGGATCACGATGAACGAGCAGCTGAAGGCGCTGCAGGAGTCCGGGGCGATCAGCGAGATGGAGACCCGCGACGCGCAGGACTCCGACGACACGCAGATCGCGGACATCGACTACTTCATCTCCGAGGGGAACTGCGACGTGTTCCTCATCTCGCCCAACAGCACCGCGGCCATGACGCCCGCGGTCGAGCGCGCCTGCGAGACCGGCAAGCCTGTCATCGTGTTCGATCGCGGCGTCAACACCGACTGCCCCGTCACCTTCATCCACCCGATCGGCGGGTTCGCCTGGGGCATCGACACCGCCGAGTTCCTCATCGACAACCTCGAAGAGGGCGACAAGGTCGTGGCCCTGCGGATCCTCCCCGGCGTCGACGTGCTCGAACACCGCTGGGCGGGCGCGAAGAAGCTGTTCGACGAGGCGGGCATCGACGCCGTCGACTACTTCACCGGTGCCGATCCGGCGGAGATCAAGAGCATCATCAGCGACGAACTCGCGAAGGGCGACGTCGACGGCATCTGGATGGATGCAGGCGATGGCGCCGTCGCGGCGATCGAGGCGTTCGAGGACGCGGGCGCGGACTACCCGGTGATGACCGGGGAGGACGAGATGAGCTTCCTGCGCAAGTGGAAGGAGACCGGACTCACCGGGCTCGCGCCCGTGTACTCCAACTTCCAGTGGCGCACCCCGCTGCTCGCCGCGGAGATGATCTTCGCCGGCCAGGAGGTGCCGAAGGAATGGGTGCTCCCGCAGAAGCCGATCACCGAGGCGGAGCTCGACGACTACCTCGACGCGAACGACGGCATGCCCGACGGCCACTATGCGAAGTTCGGCGGCGAGGATCTGCCCGGCTACCCGACCGTCTGGCAGGAGCGCCAGATCCCGTAGAGTCGCGCTGCGGCGTCTCGCCGCGTCCCGTCCGTCGACCGCATGCGGTCGCCCGACGGGGCGGGGCGAGACGACCGCGTGTCGTCATCCCCGAAGGAGCAGGATGCCTCGCACGATCGCCGTCAACACGTGGGTGTGGACGTCGCCCCTGACCGACGCGTCGGTGGCGGGCCTCGCCCGCCGCGCGAAGGAGCTCGGGTACGACGCTCTCGAACTCCCCCTGGAGCGGGTCGGGGACTGGGACGCGCCGCACGCGAGGGCCGTTCTCGACGAGCTGGGCCTCGGGGCCGTGCTCGTCGGGGCGATGGGACCCGGGCGCTCTCTCGTGTCGAGCGCCGGCGACGTCGGCGCGACGGTCGACTACCTCCGCTCCTGCCTCTCCGCGGCCGTGACACTGGGCTCGTCCGTCGTCGCGGGCCCGTTCTACGCGCCGACGGGTGTCACGTGGCGCATGACCCCCGACGAACGACGTGCTGTCGTGCGGGAGCTGCGCGAGAACCTCGCCCCTCTCGCGGGCGCCGCGGCGGATGCGGGGGTGACCCTCGCGGTGGAGCCCCTGAACCGGTACGAGACGAGCGTCCTCAACACCGTCGAGCAGAGCCTCGATGCCCTCGATCCGCTGCTCGGGGCGGGCGTGGGACTCGCGCTCGACACCTACCACCTGAACATCGAGGAGAAGCGGCCCGCCGAGGCCATCCGCGCAGCCGGCGCCGCCATCGCACACGTGCAGGTGTGCGGCTCCGACCGCGGCGCGGTGGGAGACGACCACACCGACTGGCCGGAGATCATCCGGGCGCTCGACGACGTCGCCTACCGCGGGGCGCTCGGGCTCGAGAGCTTCACCGGCGAGAACGCCACCATCGCGGTCGCCGCCTCGGTCTGGCGTCCGCTCGCACCCAGCCAGGACGAGCTGGCCGCCCGCAGCATCCGCGCACTGCGTGCGCTCGGCACCTGAGAGGACCACCCATGAGCATCCGCCCCGTCACGCTCTTCACCGGCCAGTGGGCCGACCTGCCCTTCGAGGATGTCGCGCGTCTGGCGGCGGAGTGGGGATACGACGGTCTCGAGGTCGCGGCCTCCGGGGATCATCTCGATCTGAAGCGCGCGGACGAGGATGCCGCCTACCTCGCGTCGCGCCGGGAGATCCTCGACCGGCACGGCCTGCGCCTCTTCGCGATCTCCAACCACCTCGCCGGCCAGGCCGTGTGCGACGCACCGATCGATGCACGCCATCAGGCGATCCTCCGCGGATACGTGTGGGGCGACGGCGAGGCGGAGGGCGTGCGCCGGCGGGCGGCGGAGGACATGAAGCGCGCCGCCCGCGTGGCACGCAAGCTCGACGTCGACACGGTCGTCGGGTTCACCGGGTCGTCGATCTGGCCCTTCGTTGCGATGTTCCCTCCCGTCCCCGCGGAGGCGATCGACGCGGGGTACGAGGACTTCGCACGGCGGTGGACCCCGATCCTCGACGTCTTCGACGCCGAGGGGGTGCGGTTCGCGCACGAGGTGCATCCCGGCGAGATCGCCTACGACTACTGGACCTCGGTGCGGGCGCTGGACGCGATCGATCACCGGGCGGCGTTCGGGTTCAACTGGGATCCCTCCCACATGATGTGGCAGAACATCGACCCGGTCGGGTTCATCGTCGACTTCGCCGACCGGATCTACCACGTCGACTGCAAGGACACCCGGATGCGCCCGCACACCGGGCGCGCCGGGGTGCTCGGATCGCATCTGTCGTGGGGCGATCCGCGCCGCGGGTGGGATTTCGTGTCGACCGGTCACGGCGATGTGCCGTGGGAGGACTCGTTCCGGGCGCTCGATGCGATCGGGTACGAGGGGCCCATCTCGATCGAGTGGGAGGATGCCGGCATGGACCGTCTGCACGGCGCACCCCAGGCCCTCGCGTACGTGCGCTCGCTGCTCTGGCAGCAGCCGACGGCCTCCTTCGACGCCGCCTTCCGTCACCAGGATTCCGGAGGCCGAACCGACTAGCCGGCGACCTCGCGCAGGCGCACGAGACGCTCGTGCCCGGTCTCCTCGAGCTCGGCGATGTCGTCGCGCGACTTCAGGAAGTCCGAGAACGACCGGTACCCGAGCGCCTTCTCGCTGAACGACGGGTCCATCCGGCGCATGTGCGTCTTCACGGCTGAGCTGTGCAGCCACTCGTCGGCATCCGCCTTGTCGTGTCCGAGGCGCAGCGCCCGCTGCAGCAGCTGGGTGGCCCCGCCCTGGTCGTCGAGCTTCGCGTGCTCCTCGGCATCCGCCTCCGTCTCGACCTCCGTGGCCTTCGGGGACGCGGCCTTGGTCTTGCCGCTCTTCGACGCGGCGCGTGATCTCGCTCGCGTGGCGGGCTCCGCGGAGGGTTCGACGGCGGGCTCCGCGGCGGGCGTGGCGGCGGCCGCGGGCTGTGTGGCGGCGGCGCGGGGCGCCTTCGCGGGACGCACGACGCCGGGGAGGGAGTCGTACGCCTCGAACTCGTCGCAGGCGGCGGCGAGGGACTTCGCGGTGGATCCCGCGACGCCG
>JAAIGE0100217012.1_pt1 | contig 27952 bp, 27 predicted proteins | sample 6487951 | NCBI WGS metagenome assembly JAAIGE01 (sample SAMN13974128, study PRJNA590717) | phyllosphere metagenome | biome: tomato field; feature: multiple bacterial spot infested tomato fields; material: tomato leaves; isolation source: leaves from tomato fields | host: Solanum lycopersicum ...
ATTTGGCCATGACGCTGGCAGGTGCTTTTTTCTCGAAACGCGCTAGAACATCGGCCCACATCGTTTGGGATCCCTGAATGAAATTTCAGGGGATTTTACCGAAGACCTTGAAAGGGATGGCTGTCAGAGCGGAACCCTAAGTCGCCGTTACCGCAGGAATGGATATGTACACAATCCAACTGTGTTGACTGCCAGGCCGCCTTCGCGAGCAAGCCCGCTCCCACAGTTGGATTGTGGGGTGTCAGGTGGATAGGTGTCGGCTGGGAGGCCGCCATCGCAGGCAAGCCAGCTCCCACAGGTTGATCGTGGGGTGTCAGGTGGATAGGTGTCGGCTGGGAGGCCGCCATCGCAGGCAAGCCAGCTCCCACAATTGGATCCCGCCGCACCCGCAAGATGAATACTGCCGCTTACGCCTTAAGCGCCTTCTTGGGATAAATATCGTAGCGGCTGGACTTGCCATCCAACGCATGGCTCGGCTTCGGCCCCTCAATACAGGGTGCCTTGCGCGGCCGCTTGACCACCACACGATGGCTGGCCAGCGCCAGAGCCGCCGCGAGCAATGCCGGTGCATCCGGATCATCCCCTACCAACGGCCGAAACAGGCGCATTTCCTTCTTCACCAGCGCAGTTTTCTCACGGTGCGGAAACATCGGGTCCAGGTAGATCACCTGAGGCGGCTCCCCCTGCCAATTGAGCATCACGTCGATGGAGTTACCCTTGAGCAACTTCATGCGCGCCACAATCGGCGCCACCTCAAAATCCTCGGCAGCGCGGGCCAGGCCATCTTCGAGCAAGGCGCCGATCAACGGCTGGCGCTCGATCAGGCTCATCTCACACCCCAGGCTAGCCAGCACGAACGCGTCCTTGCCCAAGCCCGCCGTAGCGTCCAGCACCCGCGGGCGCACGCCCTGGGCGATGCCCACCGCCTTGGCGATCATCTGCCCGCTGCCGCCGCCATACAACCGCCGATGCGCCGCGCCGCCTTCGACAAAGTCGACCCGCACCGGCCCCGGCGCATCAGGCCCAAGCTGTTGCAACTGCAAGCCGTGCTCCCCCACTTGCAGGGAAAAATCCGCATCGGCCACCTGCAGAGGCAACCCCAGCAGCGAAGCCCACTGTTCAGCGCGGGCCTGGAAGCTGTCAGCCAAGGCTTGGACCTGGATGCGGCTGGCCGCTGGTTGTTCGTTCATCAATCGCCACGCTCAAAAATATTAAGGATCGGCAAACAACGGCCGATAAAAATCACAGTCAGGTATTTTGCCAGAGCTGAGCGTCGACCGAGAAAAATGTCAGACATTCTTCCCCTTTCCATCGGTGTACTGCCGACCCACAACCATTACGGCCTGCGCAATACCCAAGCGCTGGCCGGGGTGAGTCATGTGTGGCAGGACTTCTTCGCCCGTGCGTTGGCCGAACAGCTGGGTGAAACGCCAGACGCGCTCGCCGCCAAGGCGCCTGCCCCGGCAGACCCGGCGGTAGAACCCCGCGAAGGCGCCGACCTGCTGGCGCAGATTCTCACCCAGCGTGAGTGCGATGTGAAAGACACCGAGATCGCGCCGCCGGAGCCTTTGTTCCTGCCGATTGCCGAGTTCGAAACCGAGCTGCTGCCACCGGCCGCGACGCCGTTCCCGGAAGAAGAAATAGTCGCCCAGCAACGCCAGCAAGCGTTTGAGAGCGAGTGGGTGCGCCCCGTTGTGCTGAACGCCGGCCAACCGCTACCCGAGCCAGGCCCGGCGCCACAGCCACGCCCACTGCATCTGCCGATTGCCGAATTCGAGCTGGACCTGCTGCCACCGGCCGCCACGCCATACCCTGAAGAAGAATTGCTGGCGCAGCAAAAGGCCCTGGATTTCGATTACTACTGGGCGCGCCCGCTGGTGACCCACAACCTGCGCCTGGCCGCCTGAGCCTTAGCGACACACCCACCAACGCCCCATGTCCAGATGGAAATGGTTGCGATGGGCGGCGTTGTAGTCCGGGCTCAACACCACATTGAAATCATCACAGGCGCCATCGCGTACCAAACGCAGGAAACGCGCGCTGTCGCCCTGCCCTGGCCAATCCTTGAGCACGCTGATGCTGCGCCCATCCGCCAGGCGAAAACCGGCGATATCCAGGGCATTGGCCGAGGCGTGCTGGCTGAGCCTTGCGTCGGCGCGATTGTAGATATTACGGCAGGCAAAACTGCCCAAATGCTCGACGCGGCTCACCGCCTGGCCAAATACGGCCTGGGCCGCCGGTTGCAGGCTGTGGCGCTCAAACAACGCAAACGCCACCGCCAGCGGGCAACTGGCGAGAAAGCTGCTGCTCAACGCCACGTCAGCACCCTGCACACGCAGGACATTGCGCAAGGGGCACGCCGCATCGGCCGATGTATCAGCCTGGCGACTCACGCGCAAACCGGAGGTGTTCAGTACCTGGTCACATAACGCCGGATCGTCCTGTAAACGACTGAGCTTGTAGCGCGTCAACAGGTTGGGGCTCGCTCGCACATCCAAAGGCGCCCAGGGGTTCCACTCAGCCGGCATCGGCACCCAACCGCGCCAGACAGCCAGCGCAACGGCGCCCATCAACAACAGCAACACACTCAACGCCTTGACCACACCCACGGCTCAATCCTCAAAGTAGCCCGAGCTGCTCCGCCACGGGTTCTCGATGCAAGGTGGGCAGCGGCGGCAACCCTGGCAGACGCACCATCAGTTTGGCGTGGAAGCGCAGCGCCAGCTGTGCCGCAAGACGGTTGTCCGACGTGTGCAGGAACATATAGGGCGTGCGGCCTTCTTCGATCCAACTGGCAATCTTTTCCACCCAGGGAATCAGGAACGGGTCATTGGCCTCAAGGTCCGGATGCCCGATGAAGCGCACCTGGGGAAACTGCGTCAATGCCGCTGGGCGCGGTGGCACCCGGGGCTTTTTGGACTGGGCATGCAGCACCGCCTCCGAAGTAGAGGTACAGCTGAACAGGGCACGCGGATCGAGGCAGATGCGCTCGACACCGCGATCGCGCAACAGGCGGTTGAGCCTGCGCTCAGCATCACCCTTGGCGAAGAACTGTTCATGACGCACTTCCACAGCCAGCGGCCGATCGATGCCATCGAGAAATCCAGCCAGCTCCGCCAAGCGTGGCGGCGTAAAGCCCTTTGAGAGTTGCAACCACAGCGGTGAAACGCGCTCACCCAAAGGGCTCATCAAGCCGACAAAGCTTTCTGCCGCCGGCAACTGCTCACGCAAATCGCCAGCATGGCTGATATCGCCGGGGAATTTGGCGGTGAAGCGAAAATCATCAGGCATGATTTCGGCCCAGCGCTGCACAGTGGCGGCCGAGGGGCGAGCGTAAAAAGTGGTATTGCCTTCAACGGCGTTGAAGACCTGGGAATAGAGCCCGAGGTAATCGTTGGAACGTGCATCAACCGGATACAGGTACTCGCGCCAGGCGTTTTCACTCCAGGACGGGCAGCCGATGTAATAAGGCAAACGCATCAGATATGGATATCGAGACCTAGCACTTCCATATCCCATTCAACAAAGCCGGCGGTGGTCAGGTAGCTGGCCAAGGCGGTGGCAACGCTTTTGCTCATGGAACGGGGAAAGACCATGTCTTGCTGACGGGCAGGAACGCCGCTGATGCGTGCGCTCGCGGCGCCTTGCGCTTTGGAAGGCGTATCAGTGTGTACTTCGATGAAGTCCGGTGAATCCTCGACGGATTCGTCTACCGTCACGCTCGCCTTGCGCGGCTTACGCTTGAGGGGGTAGGACTGTGAGGAAAAACCGTCTATACGCATACATGCAGACTCGGTATCAATGATGGCAATTTAGCGGCACTTTCCATGGCGCGCAAATGCTCTGGTGATAACTAGAACACATAATTTGTAAAAGGTTTAAAAACCCAGGCAAATTCTGACGATTGGCGAAATTTGCCGCGCAATGCCCACATTTCTGGCGTCAAATAATCCCGCGCTCGGCCTTGGTCTGTGCGACTTTATCGCGCAGGTACACCGGTGCTGCCTGGTCCGCTGCAACTGCCTCGCCGCGCTCGAAGGCGAAACGTGCCAACGCCAGCAGGTCTTCGGCGTGGGGCAACATCGCAGCGTCCTGCTCGGCACACGTCACCTTGATGCGTTCGCCATAACCCCAGCCTGTGCCGGCACCGAACCAATCGCCGCTGGCGTCAGCGGGCAACTGCGCCGCTTCGGGGGCCAGCACCGCTTCCGTACCGACCAGGCGCATTTCGCCCGCAGTCTCCCGGTAGCAACCCCAGTAAACCTCATCCATGCGCGCATCAATCGCCGCTGCCACTTGCGACGCACCGTGTTCACGCAACGCACGCTGGGCCAGCACCGCCAGGTTGGACACCGGCAATACCGGGCGCTCCAGGGCAAAGGCCAGGCCCTGCACCACGCCAATGGCGATGCGCACGCCGGTGAATGCACCGGGGCCACGGCCGAACGCGATGGCGTCCACGGCCGCCAGGGTGGTACCGGCGTCTTCAAGCAGTTGCTTGATCATCGGCAACAACTTCTGCGCGTGCAGGCGCGGGATCACCTCGTAGTGGCTCGTAACCTTGCCATCGTGCAGCAAGGCAACGGAGCAAGCTTCAGTCGCGGTGTCCAGGGCCAGCAGGGTGCTCATCGGTGTGGGTGTCCAAGTCGGAAAAAAGTGCGCCAGTATAAACAACAACGGCCCGCAAGCGGGCCGTTGTCTGTGCCGCCGATCACAGGATCAGCTCAGTGCTTGCAGCACCTTGGCGGTGATGGCCTCTACCGAGCCCACACCTGGGATGTGGCTGTATTTCGGCTTGCCTTGAGCTGCGGACAGCTTCTGGTAGAAGTCCACCAGGGGCTTGGTCTGGGAATGGTAGACCGACAGGCGATGACGCACGGTTTCTTCGGTGTCGTCTTTACGCTGCACCAGGTCTTCGCCGGTGACATCGTCCTTGCCTTCGACTTTCGGCGGGTTGTAGACGATGTGGTACACGCGGCCCGAGCCTTCGTGAACGCGACGGCCAGCGATACGCTGAACGATCTCTTCGTCTTCAACTGCGATCTCGACCACGGCGTCCAACTCCACGCCCGCCTTCACCAGGGCTTCAGCCTGGGGAATGGTGCGTGGGAAGCCGTCGAACAGGAAACCGTTCTTGCAGTCGTCCTGGCTGATGCGTTCCTTGACCAGGTTGATGATCAGGTCATCGGAGACCAGGCCGCCGCTGTCCATCACGCTCTTGGCGATCAGGCCCAGCTCGGTGCCAGCCTTGACGGCCGCACGCAGCATGTCGCCGGTGGAGATTTGTGGAATGCCGAATTTTTCAGTGATGAACTTTGCCTGAGTACCTTTACCGGCCCCGGGAGCTCCCAGCAGAATGACGCGCATCGATGTGCTCCTCAATTTTTTATAGAGATGACGCTCGGATTCGCCGCGTGGGGCCAATCTCGTAAAAATGTGGTTCTAGGCCGATCAAACGGCCAAAGGCTGATCAAGATACACAGCGGGCCCTCACCATACAAGCCGCCAAAAGTAGGAGAAACCCGCGCCGCACATGCGTCAGCGCCAGGGTGTGCCTGAGCGCAACCCGCCCCCTCAAACGACGACCGCCCGTTTCCGGGCGGTCGTCGCGGTTTATCCGCAAGCCATTGAGTACACGCAAAAAACCTCAACCGGTGTTGCGCAAACCGGCCGCAATACCGGCCACGGACACCAGCAGCGCCTGTTCCAGAGGGCTGTCTTGCGCAGCCTCCTGCTGACGCGAACGTGCCAGCAACTCGGCCTGCAACAGGTGCAAGGGGTCGAGGTAGGTATTGCGCAGACGGATGAACTCCAGGGTGTCGGGGCTATGGGCCAGCAGCTGCGACTGGCCGGTCAGGCCAAGCACCACGTCACACGCCTGCGACAATAGGTCGCGTAAGTGCGCACCCAATGCCAGCAGGTCCGGCTGCACCAGGCGCTCATCATAAAGACGGGCGATATCGGCATCGGCCTTGGCCAGCACCATTTCCAGCATGTCGATGCGCGTGCGAAAGAACGGCCACTGCTCGCGCATCTGCCCCAGCAATTGACCTTCACCGCGCTCCAGCGCCTTGCTCAGTGCCGCTTCCCAGCCGAGCCAGGCGGGCAGCATCAGGCGCGTCTGGGTCCAGCCAAAGATCCACGGGATGGCGCGCAAGCTCTCAATCCCGCCCGCACGCCGCTTGGCCGGGCGACTGCCCAGGGGCAAACGGCCCAACTCCTGCTCCGGCGTGGACTGGCGGAAGTATTCGACGAACTGCGGATTTTCCCGCACCACGGCGCGGTAAGCGCTGACACCGTCTGCCGCCAATTCGTCCATCAGATGCCGCCAGGCAGGCTCGGGAGGCGGCGGCGGCAACAAGGTCGCTTCCAGTACCGCAGCCAGGTAGAGATTGAGGTTCTGCTCGGCGATATCCGGCAGGCCGAATTTGAAGCGAATCATCTCGCCCTGTTCAGTGGTACGGAAACGCCCCGCCACCGAGCCCGGCGGCTGCGACAGGATGGCCGCGTGCGCCGGGCCGCCGCCACGACCAACGGTGCCGCCGCGACCGTGAAACAACAACAGCTCCACCTGTTGCTCGCGGCAGATATCCACCAGGCGTTCCTGGGCGCGGTACTGCGCCCAGGCGGCGGCCGTGGTGCCGGCGTCCTTGGCCGAATCCGAGTAGCCAATCATCACTTCCTGCGGGCCCTGCAAGCGCGCGCGGTAACCCGGCAGTTGCAGCAGGCGTTCCATCACTGGCCCTGCGTTATCCAGGTCGGCCAGGGTCTCGAACAGCGGCACTACGCGCATCGGCCGTTGTACGCCCGACTCTTTCAACAGTAGTTGCACTGCCAGCACATCCGACGCAGCGCCGGCCATGGAGATGACATACGACCCTAGTGACGCGGCCGGTGCGGCGGCGATTTCCTTGCAGGTATTGAGCACCTCGGCAGTGTCCGCCGACGGCTTGAAGTAACCCGGCAGCAACGGCCGACGATTGGTCAGTTCCTGGGTCAGGAAGCTGATGCGCGCCTCTTCATCCCAGTCCTCATAACGCCCCAGGCCCAGGTAATCGGTGATTTCGGTCATGGCCGCCGAGTGACGGCTGGAGTCCTGGCGCACGTCCAGGCGCACCAGGAACAGGCCGAACGTCACGGCACGGCGCAGGCAGTCGAGCAGCGGGCCATCGGCGATCACGCCCATGCCGCATTCGTGCAGCGACTGGTAGCACAGCTGCAGTGGGTCGAGCAGGTCGCGGTTGTTCTGCAACACCTCAGCCGGCGCCGGGGTGGTGCTGGTCAACGAGGTGTGGGCCCACTGGCGCGTGGCGCGCAGGCGTTCACGCAGTTGCTTGAGCAAGGCACGATAGGGCTCGACGCTGTCGCCGACTTTGGCGTGCAGCGCCGGGCTGGCCTGCTGCATCGACAGTTCGGAAGCCAGCTGATCAATGTCGCGCAGATACAAATCCGCCGCCATCCAGCGCGCCAGCAACAGCACTTCGCGAGTGACCGGCGCGGTGACGTTCGGGTTGCCGTCACGGTCGCCGCCCATCCACGAAGCAAAGCGAATCGGCGCAGCCTCCAGGGGCAGGCGCAAGCCGGTGGCGGCGTGCAGGGCCTGGTCGGCCTTGCGCAGGTAATTGGGGATGGCGTGCCACAGCGAATGCTCGATCACCGCAAAGCCCCATTTGGCTTCATCCACAGGCGTGGGGCGCACGCGGCGGATTTCTTCGGTGTGCCAGGCTTCGGCGATCAAGCGTTGCAAGCGCTCGCGAATCTGCTCGCGCTCGGCGGTGGTGAGGTCACGGTGATCCTGCAAGGCCAGTTGCGCGGCAATGGCGTCGTACTTTTGGATCAGCGTGCGGCGGGCCACTTCGGTGGGGTGGGCGGTAAGCACCAGTTCGATGTCCAGCCGCGCCAACTGCCGGGCCAGGGACTCATTGCTGTGCCCTTCGTTTTGCAGGCGAGCCAGCAATTCTGGCAAGACCCGGGATTCGAACGGCGCAGGTTGCGATTCATCGCGCCGATGAATCAACTGATATTGCTCGGCAATGTTGGCCAGGTTGAGGAATTGGTTGAAGGCCCGGGCCACCGGCAGCAACTCCTGCTCCTGCAACTGGTTGAGGCTGGCGCTCAGCTCATCGCCAGCGGTTTTCTCTGAAACGGCTCCACGGCGGTCGGCCTTGGCGCCTTTGCGGATCTGCTCGATCTTTTCGAGGAAAGCCTCGCCGTACTGCTCTCGAATGGTGTTGCCCAACAGCTCACCCAGCAGGTGAACATCCTCACGCAAGCGTGCATCGATATCACTCATCAGCCAATCTCCAGCCAGAAATCCGGGACGCGCAGGGGGTTCAGAGTGCCGCCGACGTCGGTTTCTGACAAGGCCGAACGCAAACGACTTTAAACCTTGGCGCTTACAGCTAGTCTCAACGGTAAGTCGCCGCGTGATTCACGCAGGCGGCTGGTCACTCATCACCGTCTGCCCTCGCAGGCTTTATTGAGGTAGCCATGAAAATTCGAGAACTGGCCCAGCACTGGGAAGAAACCGCCAAGGGTCGTTTGACCAAGACTGAGTACGCGATTCATCTGGATGTGGAAGCCGCTGCCAGGCTGGCGGCCATTGCCGAGATGTACCCAAAGCGCCATGTCGAAGAACTGCTCGGCGAGCTGATCGGCGCCGCCCTTGAAGAGCTGGAAGCCAGCTTTCCTTACATCCAGGGCCAGCAGGTGATTGCCACCGATGAAGAGGGCGACCCCCTGTATGAAGACGTCGGCCCGACACCACGTTTTCTCACGTTATCCCGTCGCCACTTGCACGATTTGTCGGCCGCTACTGACGAACAAAAGCACTGATAAACATTTATTGACGTCAATTAAACCCCCGTATTCCGGGCCTTTTACAGGCCCGGAAGTACCGCCGCGCGCCGCGAAAGTTCCATTTTTTAAACACTGACCAGTCAGTCAGATATTTTTTTAGGCAAATCGCCATATCCGCTGAACTTTTGAAAAAAGCCTCCGGTCACAGCCAGTAGCCATCACGTGTGGAACGGTCGTTTGAACGGACGCCATGTGCTTTATCGACGGGCCCGAAATCGATACGCCCCGATGGATTTTGATGTTTTTCAGGAGTTATCCAATGGAGTTGAAGACGATGAACACCAGCACTGCCAAATCCTCGTTTAACCATCTGCGCGGGCTCAAATTGGCCGCGCTGGCAATCGGCACCAGCTTCGTTCTGGCTGGCTGCGCCGGCAACCCTCCAACCGAGCAGTACGCCGTGACCCAATCGGCCGTCAACAGCGCAGTCAGCGCCGGCGGCACCGAGTACGCGGCGGTGGAAATGAAGTCGGCCCAGGACAAGCTCAAAGAAGCTGAGATTGCCATGCACGACAAGAACTACGACAAGGCTCGCCAACTGGCTGAACAAGCCGAGTGGGATGCCCGCGTCGCTGAGCGTAAAGCCCAGGCTGCCAAGGCTCAACAGGCTGTGAAGGACTCCCAGAAGGCTGTTGACGAACTGCGTAAAGAAGGCATGCGCCCAGCTGCAATCATGCAGAAGTAAGCCGCAGCCTCTTGACTGCATCGCACCTGATATCGAATTGAAAGGACGACACGACTATGCGTAAACAATTGATGATCCCTGCCCTGCTGGCGATGAGCGTTGCCTTGGCGGCCTGCTCCACCCCGCCTAACGCGAACCTGGAAAATGCGCGGACCAATTTCTCGTCCCTGCAAACCAACCCGCAAGCCACCAAGCTGGCCGCGCTGGAAACCAAAGACGCCAGCGACTGGCTGGACAAGGCTGACAAGGCCTACCGCGACAAGGAAGACGAGAAGAAAGTCGACCAACTGGCCTACCTGACCAACCAGCGCGTTGAAGTGGCCAAGGACACCATCGTTCTGCGCGAATCCGAAGCCAAGCTGAAAAACGCCGGTGACGAACGTGCCCGCGCCCTGCTGGATGCCCGTGATGCGCAAATCAAGCAACTGCAAAACAGCTTGAACGCCAAGCAAACCGATCGCGGTACCTTGGTGACTTTCGGTGATGTGCTGTTCGCCACCAACAAGTCCGACCTGAAATCCAGCGGCCTGGTGAACATCACCAAGCTGGCTCAGTTCCTGCGCGATAACCCAGACCGTAAAGTGATCGTCGAAGGCTACACCGACAGCACCGGTTCGGACTCGTACAACCAGAGCCTGTCTGAGCGTCGCGCCGCTTCCGTTCAACGTGCACTGGCTCAGCAAGGCGTGGATATCTCGCGCATCGTGACCCAGGGTTATGGCAAGGAATATCCGGTTGCCGATAACGGCAGCGTTTCCGGCCGCGCCATGAACCGCCGCGTTGAAGTGACCATCTCCAACGACAACCAGCCGGTCAAGCCACGGTCTTCCGTCGCTAACTGATCAATAGCCTGGTAAAAAGCCCCGCCTTATTAGGCGGGGCTTTTTCGTTACGGTCCATGAACGCGTGTTCAGGCTTTAGTCATTGAAGTATCTGAAGGTGCTGCGGTTGCCATTCTGGCCAGAGTTGATGTAACGGCTGGAATCGCCCGAGTTGCCGTTATTTCCGTAGTTGCCATAGTTACCGTAACTGTCGTGATTACTATAGCCTTCAAAGTGGCGGTAGTTACCCGGCACCCCCATCATGTCATTGCCGTTGTGCCCATGATTTTCATAGTGACTGCACCGGCCGCTATTACCGTTATTGCCATAGTTACCATAATTGCCGTTATTGCCATTACTGCCGCCACTCCCCCACACTCGCTGACCTGGTGTGGCATGGCGGGGTTGCTCTTCAGCATAACGTGGATGCCAAGTAACATACTGTGCAGGTCGCGAACCAAATAGATGAGTCATTTTATCTTCCCTGTCAAACTGAAATAAGAGTGTGTGGATTTACGACACCTAAGCTGCGTGCTGCCTGGTGTGTCGCCCATTTAAGTGGGGAATCGCTGCGAGCAGTTCCACTACTAAAACTCTAAAAACCACGTCAAAATATGCGCGGCGACGCAGTCGCATTGCTTGTTTCAACCTTGAAGACGCCGAGCATGGCCACTGCCGACCAGCCTATGCCCGGAGGGCAATTGACGATTGCCGTTACTGCCGTGATTGGAATAGCCACTGTGGCTTCCGCTATTACCGTTATTGCCGTAATTGGCGAAGTTACCGTCATTCATGCTGTTATTACCGTTATTGATATGCACACCCACTTGCGCCGACTTTACACCTCCGACCGTCACATAATTAGTATTGAATACATAGGTCACGTAGTTGATCGTAGGCGGCTGTGAAGCTGACGGCTGATTACGAGGTGGCGGCCCCATGTAGCGAACGGTTCCACGATTCAAAGGTTGAGTACCGGCATAGTTTGGACGCCGACTCGATTGATAGCTATTGTAGTTATAGGTTTTACCCACTTGAGGGTATCGCCAACCCATACGCTGCCCCGTGACAGCGTTCCATGTATTGGACATGACCCCCATGGTATTCACGAGCGCTGTATTGACAAATGAATCTAACCTCATTCCTTGACTCCAAATGATTTTCCCACATGCCCAGGTTTAAACTCCTGGCAGCTATAGAGTGGTCGCCTACTTCTATCAGTTCCCAACGGTATAATCCTGATAACAAGTAGGGGCTCGCCTGTTGGTATCCCAAGCAGGTCGCCTATCGTTGATGGATAAAATTGAAACGAAAAAAAACCACCGGAAACGGTGGTTTTTTTGACTAGGGAAACTTGATCTTGCGATCAGTATCTTCATCCGGCGGCGTTATCTTTTTGTTATGACGGGAGGAATCAGTTGAGCAACCTGCCAACTGATTACGCGCCTGTTCTTGCGCATCCGCCCGCTCCAACGCCTGATGCGCCCTGACCATAGCCAGCATATTGCATATCGCATCAATTCTTATCACTGCCTTCCCGCCTTCACTTCGCGTAATTACATTGCCCTTTGTGGCATCAGACGCAATTGGGTTCCAAACAATTTCGTTACGAGGTCCTGGCACGTCGATGATGTCTGTAAGGCCACTGATATGAAAAACCGCCGCTAAAAGGCGGGCTATGGGAGGGATGCCGATCAGTAGTTGATCGAGCCTTGACTCTCTGCGCCGCCAATCTGAATTTGGCCTTGGCCCGATGCGCCACCTTCACCGCCTTGCGCACCTTGGGCCGCCTGTTTTTCTGCCAGCCGCTTCTGTAGTTTTTCGAGACTCTCATCCCCGCCAGCGCCTTGGGAACCACCGGAGCCACCCGAACCGGGAAACTCAACGGTATGTTTCATACCACGCAAAAACCCAGGCTCACTGTTGCAACTGCGGGGTTTCCTGGCCCATGCAACGCACGGCCTGCTTCTTATTGTTCACCAGCACGCCGCTCAAGCCTTTCTGTTCGGTATCAAACATCACCAACACGCCGTCAACGCACTGCGCCACTTGCGCCGCCGGGGTCAGGGAGACCTTGTAATCCTCACCCGGCACGGTCTTGAGCATGGTGAAGTCGCTGAGCAGCAACGCATCTTCCGGCTTGGCGAAGTGCAGGTAGCCGTAGTACCACAGGCAGCCAACGGTACCGATGATGGTGCCGATACCGGTGAGAATCAGCGGGATCATGTTGCGTTCTTCACTCATTGCGGGCTCTCTGATGACTCAACTTTAGGAATAGGGTAATTCGGAATTTCGCCCAGGCGGCGCAAGCCGTTGAAGTGCTGCGGGTCGTCCAGGTAACGCAGCATCACGGTCTGCCAGGTTTTGTCGGCAAAGGTCTGCACATGGCCGCCACGGGTCAGTTGCAACACCCTGGGCGGCGGTGCGGCCTGATACAGGCGGATGCCATTGGCCACCGGCACGATGGGATCATCCAGGCTGTGAAACAGCAGCTTGGGCACGCCGGTCACGCGGGGCATGGCATTGATCGCACTGTCGGCGTCGGGCACCAGCCACGACAGCGGCACCTGCAACGGCCAGGTTAACCAGGAAGTGCTCAAGGCGAATTGTCCTACGTCACGATAACTGGCTGGCACGCCGTCCAGTACCAACGCCTTGAGTTGGGCTTGACGCTCCGGGTGGGCTGCCAGGTAATGCACCGCCAGTGCACCGCCCAGGCTTTGCCCGAGAATAATCAGCGGTTGACCCTGGGTTTCAGGCGCCTTGTCGATCCAGCCGAAGGCGGCGTCGATATCCTGGTAGACCGCCGGCAACGATGGCTTGCCTTCCGACAGCCCATAGCCACGATAGTCCAGCAATAGCACTTGATAGCCCTGTTCCGGCAACCACCAACTACCCCCCAGGTGCCAGGCGAGGTTACCGCCGTTGCCGTGCAAATGCAGGACCGTGCCCTTGAGCGGTACACCGGCTTTGGCCGGCAGCCACCAGGCGTGCAGCTTCACCCCGTCTGCGGTGGTGAGCGTGACGTCGCGGTATTGCAGGTGGGCTTTTTCCGGGGTGAATGGCAGGCCGGGCTCGGGGTAGAACAGCAAGGCGCTGCAGCCGTTCAATGTGAGTAGCAGGCATAAAATGCCGAGGATTCTCATCCGTTGAAGCCTCATGGTGATTGACGCCCCACTGTAGGAGCGAGCTTGCTCGCGAAGATCGTCAACGATAACGCACTAATACTGAAGAAACTCGGTGCCTGAGCGTTCTTCGCGAGCAAGCTCGCTCCTACAAATTGGATTGCGGTGGTCAGAGGATATTGGAGTAATCCGCTTCGATCCGGTCCAGGCTCAAGTGGTTGAGGAAGTTGGAGAAGCACATCCAGGCCGCCAGCGCGTTCATGTCGCGAAACTGCTCCGGCAAATACTTGGGCGGCACCACCAGGCCTTCGTCGACCAATTGGCGCAGGGTACGCATGTCTTCAAGGGTGGTCTTGCCGCAGAACAGCAGCGGCACCTGTTCCAGCTTGCCTTTGCGTACGGCGAGCTGAATGTAGTTGTAGACCATGATAAAGCCCTTGAGGTAGGACAAATCCTTGGTAAATGGCAGACCGGTGGGCACCGAACCACGGAATACCCGGCTGGCATTCCCATAGCTTTCGGCCATTTCAAAGCCTTGCTCGCGGAAGAACTCGAACACCTGCAGGAAGTCGGCCCCCTCCTCCACCATATGGATGGCGCGTGTCCGGTTGGTGAGTTTGCGCAAGCGGCTGGGGTAGGAGGCAAACGTGATGATTTCCATCAGGATCGCCAGGCCTTCCTGGGTAACGGTGGACGACGGCGGGCCCTTGGACAGGAACGTGCAGATCGGCTGGTTCTGGCCGTTGAGGGTGGTGCCCACATGCACCAGGCCTTCATGCACTTCCAGGGCGCGCACGTCGCGGTCGTTGAACATCGCGTCGGCGCGGATCTTGATGTAGTCGGCGCCCGCCGCCGCGTCGGCGACGATGCCGTCGGACTCGAATACGCGGATGGTTTCTTCCGCCTCGCCAAACACCTTGTTCAGGCGGGTTTGCAGCAGGCTGACCGCATCTTTGGCGGTAAGGGTCTTGGCTTCGTCCTTGAGGTCACCCCTACCGTCGATGTTGTTGAGGTAGTCGGAGAGCATCAGGCCAAGGTCGGCCAGGGTCGGGTCGCCGGCGTGGAATGCATCGGAGGCGGCGCCGTACAACTCTTGGGAAATCAGGCCGAAGTCCTCGGTGCCGCGCGCTTCAAGCATGCGCACCACCATGCGGTATTCGCGGCACATGCGCCGCATGATCTGCCCCACCGGACTGAATTGCCCAAGGCGACGGGTGATGTCGCGCTCGATGTTCTGGAACTCCAGCTTCACCGCACTGGAATCGAACGACAGCGGCCGGTTCAGGTAGTAATCACGGTCTACGGCAGGCATCGCCTTGCCTTTGGCCTTGAGGAATCCCTGGCGAATGTTCTCGTCCCATTTCACCGCATCGAGGACGCGGATCGGTGTTTGCGCCAGCACAATGCGATCGGACAAGGTGCGTATCGTCTGCTGGTAATCGTCCACCCGGTGCTTCCTCTTTAAACGTTATTGGCCCATGCGCAGGTAGCGCACTGGGCTAGACCGAGGCCAATACCAGGTGCATGTAGCGCTTGAGGATTTCAAGCATCTCTTCCCCGGTCAGAGGCTCTGCGCCGCCCAACAGGCCCTGATATTCCATCCGACTGATGATAGCCGTCAACACCTTGGCATCCTGCTGCGGCTCACGGGAACCCAATACCTGGAAAAACTGCCCGGTGCCCTGCAACAGGATCTGTTGATGGGAGCGTACCAGCTCGGCCAGGCGTGGGTTGAGCAGGGCTTCCTGGCGAAAGGCCTGTTCGGCCATCAGGTATTCGCGGCGGTTGGTCAGTTGGCGCAGCACATAGTCGGCGGTCAGGCGTGCGATATCATCGGCCAGTTGCGAGCGCGACTCCGGGCTACCGTCGCCATAGGCGACCATCTCGCGTAACAGGCCTTCGTTACGCACCCACAGCTTGCCCATGAATGCGGCGCTGCGTTCCACGTACTGGGCGAAGGTGTCGGTGAGCAGGTCGTCGATGTCTTTGAAGTAATAGGTGGTGGCCGAGAGCGGCACCCCCGCCTCTGCCGCCACTGCCCGGTGACGTACGGCCCGCACGCCATCGCGCACGACGATACGCATGGCCGCATCGAGAATGTCTTGCCGGCGTTGCTCGCTGCCCCGCCGACTGGCCTTGCGGCCCTGGTACTGAACGCTTTCAGCCACGGCAGCAGCAATGCCGGCGGCACCTTCTTGAGCTATTACGCGGTTCACCACACTTCTTCCTTTAGAGGTGACGCGGAGCGTCACAGGGTGCATTCCCACGCAGAGCGTGGGAATGATCACTGACGAACACCACTTGAACAGGCCACATAAAAAAGCCGCCTTATAAAAGGCGGCTTCGGATTTCGCTACGGTTACGCTTGTGGCCGCATATGCGGGAACAGGATCACGTCGCGGATCGACGGCGAGTTGGTCAACAACATCACCAGACGATCGATACCGATGCCTTCACCGGCAGTGGGCGGCATGCCGTATTCCAGGGCCCGTACGAAGTCGGCGTCGTAGTGCATGGCTTCGTCGTCACCGGCGTCCTTGTCGGCCACCTGGGCCATGAAACGCTCGGCCTGGTCTTCCGCGTCATTAAGCTCGGAATAGGCGTTGGCGATTTCGCGGCCACCGATGAACAGCTCGAAACGGTCGGTGACGTTCGGGTTGTCGTCGTTGCGACGGGCCAGCGGCGACACTTCGAACGGGTACTGGGTAATGAAGTGCGGCTGCTCCAGCTTGTGCTCCACCAGCTCTTCGAAAATCATCACCTGCAGCTTGCCCAGGCCTTCGAAGCCCAGCACCTTGGCGCCGGCTTTCTTGGCAATGGCACGGGCCTTGTCGATGTCGTTGAGGTCGTCAGCGGTCAGCTCGGGGTTGTACTTGAGGATCGAGTCGAACACCGACAGGCGCACGAACGGCTCGCCGAAGTGGAACACCTTGTCGCCGTACGGCACGTCAGTGCTGCCCAGCACCAGCTGTGCCAGCTCGCGGAACAGCTCTTCGGTCAGGTCCATGTTGTCTTCGTAGTCGGCGTAGGCCTGGTAGAACTCCAACATGGTGAATTCTGGGTTGTGACGGGTCGAGACGCCTTCGTTACGGAAGTTGCGGTTGATCTCGAACACTTTCTCGAAGCCGCCAACCACCAGGCGCTTGAGGTACAGCTCCGGCGCGATACGCAGGAACATTTCCATGTCCAGCGCGTTGTGGTGGGTTTCGAACGGCTTGGCTGCGGCACCACCGGGGATGGTCTGCAGCATCGGAGTTTCCACTTCCAGGAAGTCACGCTGCATCAGGAAGCTGCGGATGTGGGCAATGACTTGCGAGCGCACGCGGAAGGTCTGGCGCACGTCTTCGTTGACGATCAGGTCAACGTAGCGCTGGCGATAGCGCTGTTCGGTGTCGGTCAGGCCGTGGTGCTTGTCTGGCAGCGGGCGCAGGGACTTGGTCAGCAGGCGCACGTTGGTCATCTCGACGTACAGGTCGCCCTTGCCGGAACGGGCCAGGGTGCCTTCGGCGGCGATGATGTCGCCCATGTCCCAGGTTTTCACCGAGGCCAGGGTTTCTTCGGACAGGGTCTTGCGGTTGACGTAGACCTGGATGCGACCGGTCATGTCCTGGATCACCATGAACGAGCCACGGTTGAGCATGATGCGACCTGCCACCTTGACCGGGATCGCAGCCTCTGCCAGTTCTTCCTTGGTCTTGTCCGCGTATTGCTTCTGCAAGGCATCGCAATAGTTGTCGCGGCGGAAGTCGTTGGGGAAGGCGTTACCCTTGGCGCGCTCGGCAGCAAGCTTTTCCTTGCGCAGGGCGATCAGGGAGTTTTCTTCCTGTTGCAGGGCTTGCGGGTCGAGTTGTTGGTCGCTCATGTCTTTTGAAATTCCATCACAGGTACGTTTTCCCCAGCCTTCGGCTGGGGATCGCGAGCAAGCTCGCTCCTACAGGGGTATTAGAGGCCGGATTTCAGGCTGGCTTCCAGGTATTCGTCGATATCGCCGTCGAGTACCTTGTCGCAATCGCTGCGTTCGATGTTAGTGCGCAGATCCTTGATCCGCGAGGCATCGAGCACGTACGAACGGATCTGGTGACCCCAGCCGATATCCGACTTGGTGTCTTCCAGCGCCTGGGAAGCGGCGTTGCGCTTCTGCATTTCCTGCTCGTACAACTTGGCCCGCAGCATTTTCATGGCGGTGTCCTTGTTGGCGTGCTGGGAACGTTCGTTCTGGCAGCTGACCACGGTGTTGGTCGGTACGTGGGTAATACGTACGGCCGAGTCAGTGGTGTTTACGTGCTGGCCACCGGCACCGGAGGAACGGTAGGTGTCGATCCGCAGGTCGGCCGGGTTGATCTCGATTTCCACCTTGTCGTCGATCTCTGGCGAGACGAACACCGCAGAGAATGAGGTGTGGCGACGGTTGCCGGAGTCGAACGGGCTCTTGCGCACCAGGCGGTGCACGCCGATCTCGGTGCGCAGCCAGCCAAAGGCGTATTCGCCCTTGATATGCACGGTCGCGCCCTTGATACCGGCCACTTCACCGGCGGACAGTTCCATGATGGTCGCGTCGAAACCGCGTTTGTCAGCCCAGCGCAGGTACATGCGCAGCAGGATGTTGGCCCAGTCCTGGGCCTCGGTGCCGCCGGAACCGGCCTGGATATCCAGGTAGGCGTTGTTCGGGTCCATTTCATGGCTGAACATGCGGCGGAATTCAAGCTTGGCGAGGTTTTCCTCGAGACGGGCCAGCTCGGCGACGACATCGCCCACTGCGCCTTCGTCGTTTTCTTCGACGGCCATGTCCAGCAGGTCGCGGCAATCACCCAGGCCGGTGTTCAGTTCGTCGAGGGTATCGACGATCTGTGCCAGCGCAGCGCGCTCGCGCCCCAGTTCCTGGGCGTATTCAGGTTTGTTCCAGACACTCGGATCTTCAAGCTCGCGATTGACCTCGGTCAGACGCTCATGCTTTTGATCGTAGTCAAAGATACCCCCGAATAGTTTCGGAGCGCTCGGACAGGTCCTTGATGGTGTTAAGGATCGGGTTGATTTCCATGGCGGGCAGCACTCGTTGGCGAACTTTTGAAAGCCGGCGAGTATAACGGCAAACGGCTGGAAACGGCAGCCCGCTTGGCCGAAAAGGCGGGGGTTTGTACACGATCCCACGACCGATGAAGATTGAAATGTGTAAGAGCGGGCTTGCTCGCGAAAGCGCGATACCAGTCACTAAATGCGTTGACTGACCCACCGCATTCGCGAGCAAGCCCGCTCCCACAGGGGATCTGCGCTTAACTGACGGGCATTAAGGCTTCCCCCTTCCACATTGGGGATTGGGCGGCGCTGGGGATTACTCGATGCCCACCTGATTACGCCCATTGTTCTTGGCCGTGTACAAGCCCTTGTCCGCCGCCATGATCAGCTGCCGGCAATCGGTGCCCTGGACCGGCGTCAACGTCGACAGCCCAATACTGATGGTCAGGCTGGCACCTTCCGCCGGGGCGATGTGCGGGATTTTCAACGCCGCCACCGCCATGCGCAGTTTTTCCGCGACCAGGCGTGCGCCGCCCGGCGAGGTGTTGGGCAGGACCAGCGCGAACTCTTCACCGCCGTAGCGCGCCGGCAAATCCGAAGGACGGCTGCTGGCTTCACGGATGGTGTTGGCGACTTTGCGCAGTGCTTCGTCGCCCTCGACGTGGCCGAAGCTGTCGTTGAAGGTCTTGAAGAAGTCCACGTCGATCATCAGCAACGACAGCTGGGTCTGGTCGCGCATGGCGCGGCGCCATTCCAGCTCCAGGTATTCGTCGAAGTGGCGGCGGTTGGAGAGCCCGGTCAGGCCATCGGAATTCATCAGGCGTTGCAGCACCAGGTTGGTGTCCAGCAACTGTTGCTGGCTGACGCGCAACGCGCGGTAGGCCGCGTCGCGCTGCAACAGGGTCATGTAGGAGCGCGAGTGATAGCGGATGCGCGCCACCAGCTCGATGTTGTCCGGCAGCTTGACCAGGTAATCGTTGGCCCCGGCCGCGAAGGCCGCGCTCTTGATCAGCGGGTCTTCCTTGGTGGACAGCACGATGATCGGGATATTCGCGGTGGCCGGGTGATTGCGGTATTCGCGCACCAGGGTCAGGCCGTCCAGGCCCGGCATCACCAGGTCTTGCAGGATCACCGTGGGCTTGATGCGGATCGCCTGGGCAATCGCCTGGTGCGGATCGGCACAAAAGTGGAAGTCGATGTTCTCTTCATGGGCCAGGCCACGCCGCACGGCTTCACCGATCATGGCCTGGTCGTCGACCAGCAACACCATGGCGGCGTTTTCGTCGGTCTTGAAGTCGTCGAGCTGTAAATCATTCATGTGCAGTCACCTGAATTACTACCTGCAAGCCAGCACGGCGGGAGATTCTTGTTCATTTTGCAAAGACCTCCAGCAATCGGGGCGCAATTCTATCCAGTGGGCGAATTTCAACAGCAGCATCAATCGCCGCCGCCGCTTTGGGCATGCCATACACCGCCGAGCTCTGTTGGTCCTGGGCGATGGTCAAATATCCTTGTTCGCGCATCAGCTTGAGGCCCTGGGCGCCGTCGCGCCCCATGCCGGTGAGCAACACGCCGACGGCGTCACCGTTCCAGTGGCTGGCAACGCTTTCGAAAAACACGTCGATCGACGGCCGGTAAATCTCGTTCACCGGCTCTGCGGTATAGGCTAGCGTGCCATTTTTCAACAAGCGAATATGGTGGTTAGTGCCGGCCAGCAACACCACGCCGGGTTGAGGCGGCTCGCCTTCACAGGCCAGGCGCACCGGCAGGCCGGAAGCGCTGCTCAACCACTCGGCCATGCCGGCGGCAAACACCTGGTCCACATGCTGCACCAGCACGATGGCGGCGGGAAAATCCCGGGGCAACCCCTTGAGCAGCACTTCCAGAGCCGCCGGCCCACCGGCGGAAGATCCAATCGCCACCAGCCGCTGACGCTTGCCGGTAACCCGCTGCGGCGGGGTTTCGGCCCGCACCCGCGTGCCGCGCTGGCCGATCAGCCAGCCAATATTGAGGATCTTGCGCAGCAGGGGCGCCGCCGCATCCTTGGGGTTGCCCACGCCCAGTGCCGGGGTGTCCACCACATCCAGGGCGCCGTGGCCCATGGCTTCGAATACACGGCTGACGTTGGCCTGGCGGTCGACGGTGACGATCACGATCGCGCATGGCGTGTCGGCCATGATCTGGCGGGTAGCTTCCACGCCGTCCATCACCGGCATGATCAAGTCCATCAGGATCAGGTCCGGGGTCAGCTCGGCGCAACGTTGCACCGCTTCCAGGCCATTGCTGGCCACCCACACAACCTCGTGGGCGGGCTCGTAACTCAGGGCGCGGCGCAAGGCCTCTACGGCCAGGGGCATGTCATTGACGATCGCAATCCTCATGCCCGGGCGCCTCCAATCAGTTCAACCACGGCGTCGAGCAAGGCGTCGTCATGGAAACTGGCTTTGGCTAAATAATAGTCGGCCCCGGCGTCGAGGCCACGGCGGCGGTCTTCTTCACGATCCTTGTAAGAAACCACCATCACCGGCAACGATTGCAGGCGACTGTCACGGCGCAAAAGTGTGACCAATTCAATACCGTCCATGCGAGGCATATCAATATCCGTGATAAGCAGGTCGAAGTCCTCGGAGCGCAATGCGTTCCAGCCATCCATGCCATCGACCGCAACGGCAACTTCATAACCACGGTTGAGTAACAATTTGCGTTGCAGCTCGCGCACCGTCAGTGAGTCGTCCACCACCAGCACACGCTTGCGCGGCGCTTCGGTGGCCTGCTGGCTGCGCCGGGCGATGCGCTCCAGGCGGCCGGTGTTGAGTAATTTGTCCACCGAACGCAGCATGTCTTCTACGTCGACGATCAACACCACCGAGCCGTCATCGAGCAAGGCCCCGGCAGAAATGTCCTGGACCTTGCCCAGGCGATCATCCAGCGGCAACACCACCAGGGTGCGCTCGCCGATAAAGCGCTCCACGGCAATCCCGTACACGGCATCGCGTTCGCGGATCACCACTACTTTCAAGGTATCTGACGGGGTCTGCCCCGGCGGGCGCTGCAGCAACTGGCTGGCGGCAACCAGGCCGACGTGCCGGCCCTCATGCCAGAAGTGCTGGCGGCCTTCCAACTGCACGATGTCGTCGGGGGCCAGGTCGCACATGCGTTCGATATGCGCCAGGGGGAAGGCATAGGCTTCTTCGCCGACCTCCACCACCAGGCTGCGCACCACCGACAAGGTCAACGGCACCTCCAGGTGGAAGCGGCTGCCCTGCCCTGCTGTCTGTTCCAGCACCACCGCGCCGCGCAACTGGCGAACCATATGCTGCACCGCGTCCAGGCCCACACCGCGTCCGGACACTTCGGTGACTTTGTCACGCAGGCTGAACCCCGGCAGGAACAGGAACGTGAGCAGTTCTTCTTCGCTCAGGCGCAGGGCCGTTTCCACCGGCGACAAATTCCGGTCGACAATGGTGCCGCGCAGGCGCTCGAGGTCGACACCGTTGCCGTCATCGCTCAACTCCAGCACCAGCAGCCCGGCCTGATGGGACGCGCGCAGGCGAATCAAACCTTCCGCCGGTTTGCCCGCCAGCACGCGCTGCTCAGGGGTTTCGATGCCGTGGTCGACCGCATTGCGCAATAAATGGGTGAGCGGTGCTTCGAGTTTTTCCAGCACGTCACGGTCGACCTGGGTCTTTTCGCCCTCAATCTCCAGGCGCACCTGCTTGCCCAGGCTACGACCGAGGTCACGCACCATGCGCACCTGCCCGGCCAGCACGTCGGCAAACGGCCGCATGCGGCAGGCCAAGGCGGTGTCGTAAAGCACTTGGGCACGCTGGCCGGCCTGCCAGCCGAACTCATCCAGCTCGGCGTTTTTTTCCGCCAGCAGGGCCTGGGCTTCACTCAGCAGGCGACGGGTATCGGCCAGGGCTTCCTGGGCTTCCAGGTTCAGATCCAGTGATTTGAGCTGGCCATCCAGGGCGTCGAGGGCACGCAAGCTGTTGCTCTGAATGCGCTTGAGCCGCTGCAGGCTGGCCAGGTACGGCTTGAGCCGCTGGGTTTCCACCAGGGATTTGCTGGACAAGTCCAACAGGCTGTTCAAACGCTCGGCTGTGACCCGCAGCACCCGCTCGCCGCCTTCGGTCATGCGCTTGCTTTGGCGCGGCGCTTCACTGCCGAGCGGTGGCGCGGGCTCCAGCTCAGGCTCCAGCAGCAAGGCGTCTACCTGCGGCACAGAGAGGGGCTCGGGTTTTGGCAGCGGCGTGGCAATCGGCTGCGAGGGGTCGAGCAAGCGCTCCATCAGCGCTACGTACGCTTCGATATCCGCCGGCCCCACATCGTTGCCCGGGGTGGCGATACGCATCAGCAGGTCGGTGCCTTGCAGCAACGCGTCGATATGTTCAGGTTGCAGGTACAGGCGGCCCTCCTGGGCGCTGACCAGGCAATCTTCCATGACATGGGCCACGCTGACCCCGGCATCCACGCCGACAATCCGCGCCGCCCCTTTAAGTGAATGCGCGGCGCGCATGCAGGCTTCGAGCTGGTCGGCCTGGGTCGGGTTGCGCTCCAGCGCCAGCAGGCCCGCGCTCAACACCTGGGTCTGCGCATCGGCTTCCAGGCTGAACAGTTCCAACAACGAGGCATCGCGCATCTGGTCGGGGGTCATGCGAGGCTCCGGGTCACGGCGGACAACAATTGCGCTTCGTCCAGCCAACGCAGGCTGCGGCCTTTCCACTGCAACACGCCTTGGGTGTAGCGGGCGCTGGCCTGGGTGCCGGACACCGACGCGGCCTGCAGGGTGCGCTCATCGATGGCGTGGATGCCGTCTACTTCATCCACCGGCACCACGACCGGGCCGTCCTGGGCAGCGATGATGAGCATGCGCGGCATGATCCGCCCGCCGCTCGCGCCGGTACTGGTGCTGTCCAGGCCCAACAGTTCCACCAGTGACAGGCATGCCACCAGCGCCCCGCGTACATTGGCCACGCCCAGCAGCGCCCGGGAGCGCTGGTGCGGCAGCGAGTGAATTGGCTGCAACGGCGCCACTTCCACCAGGCAACGGGTGGCGATCCCGAGCCATTCTTCGCCGAGGCGGAACATCTACAGCGAACGGGTGACCACCTCGTTATCCGCTTCGGCAGTTGCCTGCGCGTGATGGTCGTCCTGTTGCAGCGCGTAGCGGTCAAGCAGGCGCGTTGCAGCGGCGGAATACACCGAGCAATTGCGGCAGTGGATGTGCTCAGCCAACAACGGGCAGGACTTGTCGCCATGGATACCGATGCGGTTCCAACAGTCGTCAATGGCTTGGGTGTCAGTCAGCGTCAGGTCCAGGCCTGCGGTGTCGAGCACGTCAGGGCTACTCATCGTTTGGACTCACTGTCAGCTCGCTCGCTACGGGCGGCGCGTGCCTGAAGACGACGCGCGCCGGCACTGTCGCCCTGGGACTCGAGCAACGCGGCCAGGTGCATCAGGGCCTGGGGATGCTGCGGTTCCAGATACAGGGCTTTTCGGTAATACCCCTGGGCCTCCAGGGCACTGCCAGCCACATCGCTGAGCAGCCCCAGCCAATAAAACACCTGGGCGGCTGGTGGGTGGCTGCTCAAATACCGCTCGCAGGCCGCACGGGCTTCGGCACTTTTGCCCTCGTTGGCCAGGGTTGCGATCTGGCTGAGCAAATCCCCGGCATCGGTAGGCACCCCTTTGACCGGCGGCACGTGGGGGCTGACCGTGCTGAACGGCCGCGGCTTGAGCGGTATGGGCGCCGCCCTGCGCTGCGGTAGCGGCGCGGGCGTCGGTTTGACCACAGGTGCTGGCGGCGGGGTCGGTTCTACATGCCGACTGAAAGCGAAGGACTGCGGCACGCCGATGGAGCGCATACCGTGGCGCCCCAGCAGGCTGCCCTCGGCTGGGCCGATAAACAGCACACCGTCCACGTGAGTCAACGCCTTGAGCACATCAAACACTTGTTTCTGGGTCGGCTGGTCGAAGTAGATCAGCAGGTTGCGGCAGAACACAAAATCGTAGGTTGGCTCGTTCGCCAGCAATGCCGGGTCCAGCAAGTTGCCGACTTGCAGGCGCACTTGTTCGCGCACTCGGTCGGCGATGCGATAGCTGCCTGCGTCTTCAGTGAAGTGGCGGTCGCGAAATTCAAGGTCGGCGCCGCGAAACGAGTTCTTGCCGTACACACCCCGCCGCGCCCGCTCCACCGACAGCGGGCTGACATCCATGCCCTGCACTTTGAACTGGTGGGGCGCCAAACCCGCATCAAGCAAAGCCATGGCAATCGAATAGGGCTCTTCGCCGGTCGAACACGGCAGGCTGAGAATACGCAGGGCGCGCATCTGATTGATCTCGGCCAGGCGCACCTGGGCCAGGCGGGCCAGGGTGGCAAAGGATTCGGGATAACGGAAAAACCAGGTCTCGGGGACGATCACCGCTTCGATCAGCGCCTGCTGCTCGTCATGGGAGGTTTGCAAGTGCTGCCAGTAAGCCTCCGCCGACGGCGACTGGGACGACTGGCAGCGCTGGCGCACCGCGCGTTCGATGATCGCCTCGCCCACCGACGCGACGTCCAGGCCGATGCGTTCTTTCAAGAACGCGAAAAACCGCGGGTCATTGCTCATAGGCTCAACTCGGCGCAGAACAACAAGGCGCGCACTGGCGCGGTCAACAGATCCGCGACGCCAATCCACTGCATCAAGCCCTGGGCATCCTCACGCACCGGCCCCAGGTACGGCGCCTGCTGGTTGTCCAGGCCATAAGGCTGGAACTCGGCGGGGTTGCAACGCAGGGTATCGGTGGCCTGTTCCAGGATCAGCCCCAGCCAACGCGCCTCACTCCAAGGCTGCGGCTGGTAATTGACCAACACCAGGCGCGTACTGGTACGCGCCTGGGCCGAAGTGCCGAACGTCAGCGCGCTCAAGTCGATGACCGGCACCAGCACCCCACGATGGGCGAAGATACCCGCCACCCATAAGGGCGCTTTGGCGATAGGTTTGAGCGCCAGGCGCGGCAGCACCTCGGCCACTTCGGTGGCCTTGAGGGCAAAACGTTCGTTGCCGATGCGAAACACCAGGAACAACGCCTTTTTCGCTGCCGGGACGGCACCGCGTTTAGCCGCGAGCTCGCTCATCAGACTTTGAAACGCGAGACGCCGCTGCGCAGACCGACCGCAACCTGGCTCAGTTCATCAATGGCAAAGCTGGCCTGGCGCAGGGATTCGACGGTCTGGCTGCTGGCATCGCCCAATTGCACCAGCGCGTGGTTGATCTGCTCGGCGCCGGTGGCCTGGGCCTGCATGCCTTCGTTGACCATCAACACCCGCGGCGCCAGGGCCTGTACCTGATGGATGATCTGCGACAGTTGCTCGCCCACTTGTTGCACCTCAGACATGCCCCGGCGCACCTCCTCGGAAAACTTGTCCATGCCCATCACCCCCGCCGACACCGCCGACTGGATCTCGCGCACCATCTGTTCGATGTCGTAGGTCGCCACGGCGGTCTGATCGGCCAGGCGACGCACTTCGGTGGCAACCACGGCAAAGCCGCGCCCGTATTCACCGGCTTTCTCAGCCTCGATCGCAGCATTGAGGGACAACAGGTTGGTCTGGTCGGCCACCTTGACGATGGTCACTACCACCTGGTTGATGTTGCCGGCCTTCTCATTGAGGATCGCCAGCTTGGCGTTGACCAGGTCGGCGGCACCCATCACCGAGTGCATGGTTTCTTCCATGCGGGCCAGGCCCTGCTGGCCGGAACCTGCTGCCACCGAGGCCTGGTCGGCGGCGGTGGACACTTCGGTCATGGTGCGGACCAAGTCCTTGGACGTAGCGGCGATTTCGCGGGATGTGGCGCCGATTTCGGTGGTTGTCGCCGCGGTTTCTGTCGCGGTGGCCTGTTGCTGCTTGGAGGTCGCGGCAATCTCGGTGACCGAGGTAGTGACCTGTACCGATGAACGCTGCGCTTGGGACACCAGTGCAGTCAGCTCGGTCATCATGTCGTTGAAGCCGGTTTCAACTGCGTTGAATTCGTCCTTGCGCTCCAGGTTCAGGCGCTTGCTCAGGTCGCCGGTGCGCATGACTTCGAGGATTTGAACGATGCGCTGCATCGGCGCCATGATCGCGCGCATCAGCAACAGGCCGCACAGCGCGGCGGCGAGAATTGCCAGCAGCAGCGAGACGCCCATGCTGATCTTCGCGGCCGCTACCGCATCATCGATGGCGGCGGTGGCGTTGTCGGCGACCTGTTTGTTCTCGTTGATAATGTCGTTGAGCTTCATGCGGCCTGCGGTCCAGGCGGGGGTCAGTTGTTCGTCGAACAACTTCAATGCTTCGGCTGAGTTGTTGCTCTGATGGGCTTCCAGGACTTGGGCGAGAATCCGGTTGTAGTTCTGGTGGAGCTTTTCGAAGGTATCGAACTCGGTACGGTCCTGATCGATATTGATCGTCCCAGCATAGCTGGCCATGTGCTGTTCGAGCCGTGATTCAAACGACTTGTAGTCTTGCTTGTCGACTTCGGAAATGCCCTGGTTCTTGTGGATCCCGATCAACTCCTGGGTTTGCAGGTAGCTGTCGACCCAGGCGCTGCGAATCATCGAGCTGAAAAACACCCCGGGCACCGCATCGTCGCGAACTGAGTTTTCGCTGACTTCGATTTTCAGCAGGCGTGAATACGAGACTACGACCATCAGGAGCATGATCGCGATAATTACCGCAAAGCTCGCCAAAATCCTTTGGCGCAGGGTCCAGTTCTTCACAGTAATTCCTCGCAGGGCCATTCAAATGGAGGGGAGTATAGCTGAGCGGCTGCGCGCTTTTATCAAGGCTTTTGATGTGCAGTGCACAGAATGCAGATGTGCTTGCGTTGGCCATAGCTATCTACACAATTTTGCGTGCGACGCGGGGCCTGTGGCGAGGGAGCTTGCTCCCGTGGCTGCCTGACAGCCGACGCCTATCCACCTGCCCCCCCACAATCTAAATGTGGGAGCTGGCTCGCCTGCGATGGCGGCCTCCCAGCCGACAACTATCTACCAGACACCCCAACGATCCAACTGTGGGAGCGGGCTTGCTCGCGAAGGCGGCCTGGCAGTCAACGCAGTTGGATTGTGTGTATATCCATTGCTGCGTCGACAGTCCGCCACCGAGTTCGCCCGCGATCGCGGGGAGGGCGACGTTGACCACCGTCCCGTCGAGGAACGACACGAACGAGGCCAGGACGGCGATCGACAGGACGACCCGCTGCTCGCGTGTCATCGTCTCGGCCATGGCCCCAGCGTACGGTTCCCGCTGATCACGCGCGCGGGGTGGACAGCATCTCCGCCGGTGTCGGGGGACACGCCCACGGAATACCCCCAGGGGGTATCGTGTTCTGGACGGAGTGACCGGAGGAGAAGCCATGCGCGACAACACCGAACCCCCGACGTCGACCGCCGAAGCCGTACTCGACATCGAGGGGATGACC
>JAAIGE0100409403.1_pt1 | contig 27890 bp, 29 predicted proteins | sample 6487951 | NCBI WGS metagenome assembly JAAIGE01 (sample SAMN13974128, study PRJNA590717) | phyllosphere metagenome | biome: tomato field; feature: multiple bacterial spot infested tomato fields; material: tomato leaves; isolation source: leaves from tomato fields | host: Solanum lycopersicum ...
AAGTGGTTATTTTCAGAAGTTTTCGAAGATTTCTTCAACAACTTCAACCACTTGCGCTTGCGATCTCTCGTAAGCGGGAGGCGAATTCTACAGCGTTACACGCTGCTGTCAACACCTCTTTTTCAACTTCCTTTTGGCTTCGATGAACTGAAGCAACTTGCTGTCGAGAACTGCATAACTCTTTGTTTACCAAGGAGTTTTCCGTTTCGACTGCGCCGGAAGTGGGGCGAATTATAGGCTTCCAGAATCTGCCGTCAACCCAATTATTCGGTTTCTCTATCAAAAACCTCAAAAACTCGATATTTCCACTATATAGATGGTTATGAGCCAGTGAATGAGCAATATATTGCTCATTCACTGGCAGTTAAGCATCATAGCGCCACGTATTTATCGATCATGACTTCGGAAGAACCCCCGCAATGACCACCCCTCCTCGCAGCCTGGCATCCGCATTGTTTCCGATCGGCCTGCTATTAATCGCCATGGCGTCCATCCAATCCGGTGCGTCATTGGCCAAAAGCATGTTTCCTATCGTCGGCGCACAGGGCACCACCGCCCTGCGTCTGATTTTCGCGAGTGTGATCATGTTGGTGCTATTACGCCCATGGCGCGCCACACTGACGGCCAAGTCCCTGCGCACGGTGATCATTTACGGGATGGCGCTGGGCGGCATGAACTTCCTCTTCTATATGTCCCTTCGCACCGTCCCCCTGGGGATTGCAGTAGCACTTGAGTTCACAGGCCCGCTTGCCGTCGCTATCTATGCCTCGCGCCGGGCTGTCGACTTCCTGTGGATTGCCCTGGCGATCATCGGCCTACTGCTGTTGATTCCACTGGGCGAGGCCAGTAGCGGTATCGACTGGGTCGGCGCGGCTTACGCGCTGGGCGCAGGCGGATGCTGGGCCCTCTATATTTTGTTCGGCCAAAAGGCTGGGAACGACAATGGTGTTCAGACCGCCGCACTCGGCGTGATGATTGCCGCCCTGTTCGTCGCACCGATCGGCATCGTGCATGCGGGCGCCGCGCTGCTGACGCCCGCCCTGATCCCTATCGCCATCGGCGTCGCGATTCTGTCCACGGCCTTGCCCTATACATTGGAGATGGTTGCACTGACGCGCCTTCCCGCCCGCACGTTTGGCACGTTGATGAGTATCGAACCGGCGTTCGGCGCCCTCTCCGGCCTGTTCTTTCTGCATGAGCATTTATCTCTGGCCCAATGGCTGGCCATCACGTGCATTATCCTGGCGTCCGTAGGCGCCACGTTGACGATGCGCAACGAATCCAAACCGTTAGTACCCGCCGACTGATCATCTTTAAAGCCAGCGCTGGTATTTACCGCTCATTTAGGCCATGTTTAGGCCGTAACCGAATGTCATTCATGGAGAATTTCGACACGGACAGCATGAACGCTTCGCTCGAGAGCGAGTAAAGCGGCTCTGTTCTTTTGCAGGGCGGCTATTAAGGATGGGAATGAAACGAATTTTGATACTGTTGCTGGTTGTAGGCATCGCTGGCTGTGCTGCAACCACAAAAACAGAAGTGAAACGGGGTAAGAAAGGGCTGCATATCAACTGTTCGGGCCTGTCCTCCTCCTGGGACCAGTGCTACACCAGTGCAGCCAACTCATGCGGCGCCAAGGGCTACCGGGTGATCGCCAAATCCGGCGATAACTCCGAGGAGCCTGGGGACTACCCCTTCGGTCTCAACCCTGCCGGCTATACCAGCCGTAGCATGATCGTCATCTGCAAATAGTTGCCCGAGCAGTCTTTCCTGACTGCTCATCTTAAATCCCGGCCATTTGCGGCATGAAGGCTAAACTCCTGCTCGACCATCGAGCCAATGGAGTTCCCATGCCGCACAACAAGAAAATCGTATTAGTAGTGGGCGCCGGTGACGCAACCGGCGGCGCCATAGCCAAACGCTTTGCCCGCGAAGGTTACATCGCCTGCGTCACCCGTCGCAGCGCCGACAAACTGCAGCCCTTGGTAGACAGTATTAAATCGGCCGGCGGTGAAGCTCATGGCTTTGCCTGTGATGCACGTAAAGAAGAAGACGTGATCGCACTGGTCGAGCAAATCGAAACCGAGCTGGGGCCTATTGAAGCGTTCGTCTTCAACATCGGCGCCAATGTGCCTTGCAGCATTCTGGAAGAAACCGCGCGCAAGTACTTCAAGATCTGGGAGATGGCGTGTTTCTCTGGCTTCTTGAACGCACGGGAAGTCGCCAAACGCATGGTCACGCGTAACCGCGGCACTATCCTGTTCACCGGCGCCACCGCCGGCTTGCGCGGGAGCGCAGGGTTTGCCGCCTTCGCCGGCGCCAAACACGGGATACGCGCCCTGGCACAAAGCATGGCGCGGGAGTTAGGCCCGATGAACATCCATGTTGCCCATGTGGTGGTCGACGGCGCCATCGATACAGACTTCATCCGCGAGAATTTCCCGCAAAAGTACGCCCTCAAGGACCAGGACGCCCTCCTCAACCCTGACCATATTGCCGACAACTACTGGTTCCTGCACAAGCAGCCACGGGACGCCTGGACGTTCGAACTGGACCTGCGCCCCTGGAACGAAACCTGGTGACGCCCCCTATAACAATAAGCAGTGAGTACAGACCATGAGTAAAACCCTGGAGTTTTTCTTTGATCTCGGCAGCCCCGCCACTTACCTGGCCTATACCCAGTTGCCGGCGCTGTGTGCCCAAACCGGCGCACAGGTGGTGTATCAACCGATGCTATTGGGCGGTGTTTTCAAGGCCACGGGCAATGCCTCACCGATCACGGTGCCTGTCAAGGGGCGCTACATGCTCGATGACCTGGCGCGTTACGCCAAACGCTACAACGTGCCGCTCAGGTTCAACCCGCACTTTCCCATCAATACCTTGTTGCTGATGCGCGCTGTCACCGGCATTCAAATCCACCAGCCTGAGCGCTTCCTCGACTTCATCGACTGCCTGTTCCGAGCACTCTGGGTGGAAGGCCATCACCTGGGCGACCCAGAGGTGGTAGCCAATGTGCTCACCGAACAGGGGTTCGATCCCGAGCAGGTACTGGCCCTGTCAAACGATGCAGCCGTCAAGGACGCCCTCAAGGACAAAACCGAACAAGCCGTTAAGCGCGGCGTGTTCGGCGCTCCCAGCTTCTTTGTAGGAAACCAGCTGTTCTTCGGTCAGGACCGTCTGGACTTTGTGCGTGAAGCCCTCAGCTAGATATCGATTGCAGCCGGCAATGCGCCGGCTGCATTCGATCAAATCGCCGCAGTGCGCACCTGCAACCATTCAAGGGCTGCACCATCGAGCAGCGGGCTCAAACGCTCACGTACCTGGGCGTGATACGCGTTGAACCATTCACGCTCATCCGCCGTCAGCAACGACGGCTCCAGGCACCGAGTATCAATCGGGCACAGGGTCAGGGTTTCGAACTTGAGGAATTCACCAAATTCGGTCTTGCCCGCTTCGCGATTCAACACCAGGTTCTCAATGCGCACGCCCCAACGGCCAGGGCGATAAGTACCCGGCTCAATTGACGTAATCATCCCTGGCTGCATCGCCGTTTGTGGCGCCGCAGCAGCCTGATAGGCAATCACCTGCGGGCCTTCATGCACGTTGAGGAAATGCCCTACGCCGTGGCCTGTACCGTGACCGTAGTCCACACCTTCTGCCCAGATCGGCGCCCGGGCGATGGCGTCCAGCAACGGTGAAAGAATGCCTTTGGGGAACTGCGCACGAGACAGGGCAATCACGCCCTTGAGTACCCGCGTGCAATCGCGCTTCTGTTCTTCACTCGGTGTACCGATGGGCACCATCCGCGTGATGTCCGTGGTTCCGCCCAGGTACTGGCCGCCCGAGTCGATCAGCAGCAAGCCATCACCTTCGATCAGCGCATGCTCTTCTTCGGTGGCGTGGTAATGCGGCATCGCGCCGTTGGCATTGAAGGCGGCAATGGTGTTGAAGCTCAGCGATACATAGCCTGGACGGCGGGTACGCGCAGCGGTCAGGTGTTCGTCAATCGTCAGTTCGGTAATGCGCTCGCGGCCCAGGGCACTGTCGAGCCAGGCAAAGAATTCGCACAGCGCCGCACCATCCTGCTCCATGGCTTGGCGGATATGTTCCGCGTCCGCCAGGCTCTTGCGGGATTTGGCCAGTGTGGTGGGGTTGAGGCTTTCAACCAGCTTGACGCCCGCGTCGAGGTTTTCCAGCAAGCCGGCAGTGACGCGGGCGGGGTCTACTTGCAAGCTTGCGCCCGCCGGTACCGCTCGCAGCGCTTGCGCCACCTCGCTGTAATCACGCAGGGTCACGCCATCCTGCTCAAGCACCGCCCGCAGTTGCGCATCGACCTTGCCCAACGCCACAAACAAAGTCGCCTGCTGTTGATTGATCAAGGCAAAGGACACAAACACTGGATTGAACGACACATCAGCGCCGCGCAGGTTGAATAACCAGGCGATGTCATCCAGCGTCGCGATGAAATGCCAGTCGGCGCCCTTGTCTTTCAAACTGGCGCGCAAAGCGGCCAGTTTCTCGCCACGACTGACGGTGGCCTGGGGCGGCAGATGCTGATAGATCGGCTGGTTCGGCAATGCCGGGCGGTCTTGCCAGACTTCATTGAGTACATCGATATCGGTACGCAGACGCGCGCCACGCTCGGCCAGCTTGCCACCCAGGGTACGTGCCGAGGCCACGGCCATGACCGCACCGTCCACCGCCACTACGCCACCCTCAGGGGTTTGCTCGGCCAGCCACTCCAGCGGCCCAGGCTGACCCGGTTGCAGCTTAACCAGCTCGATACCGCTGCCCTTGAGTTCCTTGGTCGCCTGTTCCCAGTAACGGCTGTCCGCCCAGACCCCGGCAAACTCCGCCGTGACGATCAGGGTGCCCACCGAACCATGAAAGCCGGACAACCACTGACGCCCTTGCCAGTAACCCGGCAAATATTCGGACAGGTGCGGGTCCGCCGATGGCACCAGCAGGGCATGAATGCCTTCGCGGCGCATCAGTTCACGGGTATGCGCCAGGCGCTGGGGAACCGTTCCATGGGTCAAAGGCTGCGTACTCATTGTGTCTCCTGCTAACCACTAATAATTGTTATGTGTTGCGAATGATAAATCAGACCGCCCAGAATGCCGGCGCGCTCGCCAACGCGGCCTTGATCAACTGCGCGGCCTGGTCGATATCCTGTTCGGTGGTGAACCGGCCCAGGCTCAAGCGAATAGTGCGAGCGGCACTGCGGGCGTCATGCCCCAAGGCCAGGAGCACATGGGACGGCGCATTGCTGGCCGAATTGCACGCTGAAGTCGCGGAAAAGGCAATGCCTGCACTCAATGCGGCGGAATTGAACTCGCCTTCGCTGAAGGTAAGGCTCAGCGTGTGCGGAATACGCTGGGTCGGGCTGCCATTAATACGCAAGCCGGCTACCGACGCCAGTTGATCCAGCAGGCGCTGGCGAAGTGCGACAATCGTGGCCTTCTCATCCGCGAAAGACGCCGCCGCCAGAGCGAACGCCGTACCCATGCCGGCAATCTGATGGGTCGCCAGGGTGCCGGAGCGCAAGCCTCCTTCATGGCCACCCCCATGAATCTGCGCCAATACCTTCTGCTGCGCCCGCGGCCCGACATATAACGCGCCGATGCCCTTGGGCCCATACAGCTTGTGAGCAGAGAACGACATCAAGTCCACCGGCCACCGGGCCAGGTCGATAGCCACTTTGCCTGCCCCTTGCGCCGCGTCCACATGGAACAACGCGCCCTGCTCACGCACCCGCGCGCCAATGGCCGGGATGTCGTTGAGGGTTCCCAGTTCGTTGTTGACCAGCATCAGCGAGACCAGAAAGGTGTCCTCGCGCAAGGCTTCGCTGACCGCCTCGACGCTGATCAAGCCGTCTGCATCCGGTACCAGGTAAGTCACTGCCACACCGGCTTCCTGCAGTTGCCTCGCGGTGTCCAGCGTGGCCTTGTGTTCGATCTGGCTGGTGATGATATGCCCACCCGCCACACCACGGGCCTGGGCCACGCCCTTGAGCGCCAGGTTGTTGGATTCCGTGGCACCGGAGGTCCAGACGATCTGCTCGGCCTGCGCCCCCACCAACTCGGCCACCTGGCGACGCGCCTGTTCAACCTTCTGCCGGGCCGCTTGGCCGAATGCATGGGAACTGGATGCCGGGTTGCCGAAATGGGCGTTAAAACCCAGACACTCGACCATCACCTGGATAACTCGCTCATCCACCGGCGTGGTGGCGGCGTAGTCGAAATACAACGGACGTTTATTCATGAGGTTAAAACTCGCAGAGCGTATTCCCAAGAACAGCGTCTCGGGGGGCATCGACCAGAACAGAGGTCGTCAGGTTTAACCGATCGAATGCCATTAAAGAAGGTAACTTTATTTAAATGTGCGTAGGAACGCTCCTGGAATTGAGCTTAACAGGCTGAAGTAGCCCCATGGCAAACAAAAAGCCCGAGGTTCCTTGTGGGAAACCTCGGGCTTTTTGCTGCAAGAAGCGCGCTCAACTGGGGCGGCCATGCAGGACCACACTGCGCTCGGCGTTCATTTCGCCCTGACGATCAAAACCGAAAGGCTTTTGTGGCTGGCCAAGCAACGCAGCCCGCTGGCGTTGATAGTCATCAAAAGACAAGCCGCGACGGCCCAGGGCCTCCAGGGCCAACTGCTTGGTTTCCTCGGCCGTATAGGGGCGCAACTCCGGGGAAGGCTGGGTCGCACAACCCGCAAGGACAGAGGTGACAAGTAAAAAGGAAACAGCGAGGAAACGGTTCATGGCGATGGCCCTGCGAAGGAGGTTTCGAGTCAATGAACACAGGCTACTCCCGGCCCTTCTCGCTGAAAAATCATCGTCCGTGATAGTCGCTATCACGCGCATCGGCGTCTGCGACGGGAACACCTTGATATTCATTTAAGTTCTATAAATATAGAAACACCTTCATTTACGAATTAAGACGATACCTCTATAAAGACCGTGCGCGCAGCCACTGTCCACCAGGCAACAGCCCTTCAACAAAGCCCGAATTCCCATGAGAGGTCACCATGCAGCTGTTCACCCTGCCGCCCTCGCCTGCCCTCGCGACCTCGATCCGCGCCACAGCCCAGGTCTTCGAAGACCCAAAGTCCCAGGCCCTGCTCGACCATATCCAACAAGTGGCCCCCAGCGAAGCCAGCGTGCTGATCATTGGCGAAACCGGCACCGGCAAAGAGCTTGTCGCGCGGCATATCCACCACCTCAGTGCGCGGCGAAACCGGCCCTTCGTGGCGGTGAACTGCGGGGCCTTTTCGCAATCCCTGGTGGAAGCCGAGTTGTTCGGCCATGAGAAAGGCGCCTTTACCGGTGCCCTCAGCGCCAAGGCCGGCTGGTTCGAAGAGGCTGACGGGGGCACCTTGTTTCTGGATGAGATCGGCGATTTGCCGATGGCCATCCAGGTCAAGCTGCTGCGGGTGCTACAAGAGCGAGAGGTGGTGCGCCTGGGTTCGCGCAAGAGCATTGCAATCGATGTGCGAGTCCTGGCCGCCACCAATGTACCGCTGGAGAAAGCCATCAACGCCGGGCGTTTCCGTGAAGACCTCTACTACCGCCTCAATGTAGTCAGCCTGGCATTGCGCCCGCTGCGCGAACGTACCGGCGACATCCTGCCGCTGGCCCGACACTTCATCCACACCTACCGCCAGCGCCTGGGCTATGGCCCTATCAGCGTGAGCCACGGGGCCGAGCACAAGCTCAAGTGCTACAGCTGGCCGGGCAATATCCGTGAGCTGGAAAACGTGATTCATCACACCCTGCTGATCTGCCGCAACGCTGTGATCGAACCCGACGACCTGCGCCTGTCGAACCTGCACCTCGAACGCCAGAACGACAGCGACACCGATACCCGTGCAGAAGCCCTGCTGGCGCGGGCGTTTCAAAAGCTCTTCGAGGAGCAGTCCGGCGCCCTGCATGAAAAGGTCGAGGACGCTTTATTGCGCGCGGCTTATCGCTTCAGCCACTCCAACCAGGTACACACCGCCAACCTACTGGGCCTGAGCCGCAACGTCGCACGCGCTCGCCTGATCAAGATCGGCGAACTGGCAGTGAACAAGCGCAGGCTTGGGGCACACGTGCAAGGCGAACGGATGCTGCATCTATCCATTTAGCCGGCAGTGCAGGGCATCGTCCTGACTGCGCTCAAAACTGCGCAGTACCTGAAATGCGCCAAAGGTCACGGCCGTGGCCCGGTGAGCACGGATCAGCGTCCAGAAATCTTCGCCGCCCTGTTCAAAACATTTGAAGGCGGCTTCACCCTCTTCCCGCGATTGCCATTGCAAATAATTGAGCACCCGCCGCCCGTCATCGCTGACCTGCACGCTGGCACTCAAGAAGCCGCCATGGCGCACGGCCAGACGCTCGCTCTGGGTGGTCAAGGCGGCCACCAGGGCGGATTGCTGACGGGGTTCGATGTGAAATTCGATCAGTTGAGTGAAGCTGTGATTTTTCTCTGATACCGGCATGAAAACTCCCCTCGCTCTGTAGGCAGAATCTTGCGATTCGATGCCACGCAGGGTAAAACCTCTAGTTAAGTCGAGGTCAAGCACTGTTTGGGAGAGGTTCATGCTCACTAAGGAACTCAGCGTCGGTCAGCTCGCTGCCCGCAGCGGCGTCGCGGTGACTGCCCTGCACTTCTACGAGGCCAAAGGGCTGATCAAGAGCAATCGCAATGCCGGTAACCAGCGGCGTTACCCACGGGATGTGCTACGGCGGGTGGTGCTGATCAAGATCGCCCAGCGCTTGGGCATTCCGCTGGCCAACATTGGCGAGGCATTGCAGGCCTTGCCCGATGGGCGCACACCCAATGCTCAAGACTGGGAGCGCCTGTCGGCGTTGTGGCGTGAAGACCTGGATGAGCGCATCAACAAGCTGATACTGCTACGCGACAAGCTCAATGGCTGCATCGGGTGCGGGTGCCTGTCGATGGAGGCGTGCCCGTTGCGCAATCAGGACGATAAGCTCGCTGAGCATGGGCCAGGCGCCCAGTTGCTGGAGCCCACTACACAGCCTTGATAAAAAGCACCTCGTCGGCTGCCCGCAGGCCACGCATTACCTGGCCTATAGTGAAATGCTCGTACCTCGACTCAAGGAGAACGTTATGAGCGTTAAAGCTATTCCCGAGGGTTATCACGGCATTACCCCCTATCTGGGCATCAACGAGGCCGCAAAGGCGATCGAGTTCTACAAGAAGGCCTTTGGCGCCTCAGTGTTCATGCGCCTGGACATGCCTGACGGCAGGGTCGGCCATGCGGAACTGCGCATTGGCGAAGCGGTGATCATGCTGGGCACACCCTGCGACGAAACGGCCCTGCGCAATCCGGACGCACATCCCAGTGTCGGCCTGCACCTGTATGTAAATGACGTGGACAAACAATTCAAACAGGCGGTTGATGCCGGCGCCAGCGAGGTGTCCAAGCCGCAGGATCAGTTCTATGGGGATCGCTCGGCGAGTGTGAAAGATCCGTTCGGGCACCTGTGGTTCTTGGCCACCCATAAGGAGGACCTGACCGAGAAGCAAATCCGCCAACGTGCCATGGAGATGTTCAAGCAAAATTAACCCTGTGGGCGTGAGCTTGCTCGCGCCTGCAACACGCCACACCTTGCCCCAGGTTCCAACCGGCCTACTCCGGCAAGTTAAAGGCCTCTGTGGCGTTTGGAACATGTCAAGGGTTCGTCGATCTGACACCCCGGTAGGCATTGCGCCCCAGCCATATCGTCATGACCAACAAGGCGGTCAATGGCAGCCCATGGAACAACACGATCACCTGGGCCGGCGTCCACGTCACATAGAACGGCCCGACCACCAGCATGCCCACGCCAAAACCGGCCATCTGGATCAGGGTCAAGAGGCTGAACAACGGCAAGCGGAGGCTATCGGGCTCGCTTTGCGCACGGGAAATCAACGCCACCTCGGACAATCCATCGCCCAACCCTGCCCACACCACCAGCAACAGCGCCAGCCACAGTTCGGTCTGCTGGAATGTCAGGATAAAGCCGCTGGACATCAACGCCACACCGAGCATGAACAAGCGCTCCATGCCTTGGGTGCCACGACCTTTCAACACTGCACTGGCGATGCGCGCGCCAACAAACTTGCCACAGGCCCACACGGCCAGCAGATAGCCCATGACCGTCTTGGCCGTGTCCGGTGAAATATACTGCGACAGCACTGGCCAGCCAACGTTATGGGCCGCACTGCCGAGGGTGTCGAGCATACTGATCAGCAACATCGCAGCCAGTACCGGCGCACCGCGCAACCCCTTGGTCAGCTCGTGCCATTCAGCGGCGAGCCCGCGATGGACGGCAACAGCAACGCTATATAACGCGCGCAAGGGCAAGACCAGGCAAGCGGCAATCACATAGGTGCCGATGTTGACGGCAAACACCGCTTCAAATCCGCCCGTGGCAATCAACAAGCCGGAGAGCAAACTGCCGAAGACCGCGCCGGTGGCGGCCGCCGAGGTGATCCATGCGTTGGTATTTACCCGCTGTTCAAGCGCGACCCAGGTGGGCAACTGACTGTTGAGGCCAATGGCAAACAGCGAATTGCACAGGCCGATGCCGAAGGCGATAAAGGGAAGAAGGGTGAGTTGATGGGCCGGTAACAACACCAACAGGGGCGTCAGCAACAGCGCCCGGGCCAGGTCCAACCCCGCCAACGTCCCACGCCCGGCAAACCGCCGGAAAAACGGGATGCCAAACAGGCTCGCGACAATCCCGCCGGTGACCCGGCACGCCAGGAAGATGCTGACAAACACTACGCTCTGGCTGAGCCAGTACACATAAGTGGACAACGCCACCATGTTGAGGAACGCGCCAAAATCCGACACACCGCGGGCAAAGATGATCAAGCGAGCGTTGCGGGTCGACAGATTCAGTTGTTGATCGTGGCTCATGCAGACTGTGCCTCCTCGACACTGCGCAGGCTTACCAAGAGCACATCGCGCCAGGCCGGTGCCGTCGCCAGCCGCGGTCGCACCTCCCCGGCCCGATGGTAGAAGCCACGGTCGTTGATCACGATAGTCTCCAGAAATTTCTCCATCGGCAGTTTCAGCAGCCGGCTGTGCTCCGTTTCGTCGGCAAACACCTCCGACACCACCGGCACCGTGTTGCATTCGCCAATAAAGTGCATGAACACCCAATCCAGGCCGTCCTGGTGAATCCCCGATGTGGTCGGGCTGCTCGATGACACATCCGCCCGCACCCGGAACTGGTGAATATCGATCGTATAGGTCTGTTCGCCCAGGTGCGGGGCAATCACCGCAAGGTCCGTCGCCAGCAGCTTGTGCATGAGTGGGTGCTCGATAAAGCCTTCCTCGCTATAGCTCAGGTGGTTCACACCCTGGCGATAGTTCACCGCGTAGGTGACCGGCGATTTGAACGCCGTATTCCTGTCGATCTGCAATTGCCGTGACGGTAACAGACGATAGCGCAAGATGCGCCGCTCGCGGTGGGTATAAGTCCTGAACGCCTCGTCGCGCACCAGGTTGTCCCAATACGCACGAAAGCTTTGCTCCTCACCGGGTTCAACGTTGACCAGTTCGCGAAAGTCCGGGCGATGACAGAAGTGATGTTCGCGCAAAAGCGCCGAAATCTGATGGATGTCCATATCGCTATCCTGCAACCGGTGGATCGATGAGGATGCGCAGGTGTTGCTGCAACGCATCGTGCAAGGCATGGGCGTCGGCGGCATTGCCAACCCGGGCCCAGCATTTGAGCAAATAATGCTCCTCGATATCCGCGTCAATGTAGTGGCCGGGGTCCTGCGGGGCATATTCCAGCACCGAGCGGTGTTGGTCCAGGAACTGCAGGCCGTCAATGCCCCTGAAAAGGCCACTGTGCTGCGGATAAATCGCCAGCATCGCGTAGTGTTGCCCCGCATCGGCAACCTTATGTGCGCCAGCCTCTAACTGTGCATTGATGCCCTTCTCGCCCAACAACAATCCCATGTACAACTGATAAGGATTGATACCGGCCAAGTCGCGGAACGCCGAGTTCACATACAGTCCGCCCAGGCGCGGGTTGATCTCGATGGTCACCGGCCCTGCGTCCGTCATGCGAAACTCGAAATGCACCACAGCGTTGGTCAGGCCCACCGCGTGCAGGCAGTCCACCGCGTACCGGCGGATCTGCTCGCATTGGGCCTGGCTGAACGACGTCGGCGGGGAAATCAGCAAGTTCTCAAGGACCGTGCCGCTGCGCTCGGTCAGCAGCAGTTTTTCATTGATCAGCAGCGGATGGACACGCTCGCCGACAATCACACATTCCACACTGCCTTCGATGCCAGGAATATAACCTTCCAGCAGAATGCTGTGGCCTGGCAGGTATTCACGCCGCAGCCCATCCTCAAGTGGCAGGGCGTGCGCACAGCCGTAAAAGTCCGCATACGCGGCGGCGCCATGATCACTCACAAAATGCCGATAGTGGCTGCGTAGCTCCTCCCAGCTCGAGCATTTTTTGATAAACGCTGAAGCCCCGCCAAAGGGCGGTTTGGCGATCAGTGGATAACCCACGCGCTCGGCGCCTTGCTGGAGTTCCTGTTCGTTGTTGCACAGCACGAACGGTACCGAACGCAATTCGTGCTGTTTCAACACGCGGCGCATCAAGAACTTGTTATTGCACGCGGCAATCGCCCCTGGGTGGCTGTAGACCAAGCCCAACCGCTGACACGCCTGCGCAACGATACAGCCCACCTCCCCTTGTGCGGACGGGTGCCCGGCCTGGCAGAAAATCCCCCGCACCTGATAACGCCTGTCTAACTGTCCGACCAACTCCAGAATAGACTGCTCACTGAGCGTTTCGAGCAGGAACACTTCGTCACTGTCGTCCTTGAGTCGTTGCAAGTGCTTGTGCCCAGCCACGGCGGCCGTCAAACACGCCAAGCCGTCGGCGCGGGCCACCGTGAAATGCGGTTCCCGGTAGCGGTAGCGAGCGCAAGTGCTGTCATCTACATCAATAAACAGAATCGCAGCCTGTTTCATACCGCATCCTGCCAGCTGCACCATTGGCCCTCCCAGTTGCGAAAACGGTAAGTGCGCTGCCCATCGCGGACTTCAAAATGCGGTAAGTCTTCAGGTTTTTCAAAGTCCAACAACGGCACGGTGAACTTGCCTTGTGCGTGAGGCAGTACATATTCGGGCAGGGCAATATTCGATACGCGGCGTTTGAGCCGATCCATTATGGCGATGGCTTGGCTGATCGACGCCTTATACTCTGAAGCACCGGGTGAAAACGGCATGAAGTGATATAAGTAATATGGCTTTACGCCCAGACGATAAAGATCAATGAATAGTTTATGCAACGTCGTTTCATCATCATTCACGCCACGCAACAGCGGCATGTTAGAGAATACAATCGGTACCACACCCTGAATCCGTTTAACCGCGACGGCAAAATCAGCACTGAGCTCAAGCGGGTGGCAGACATGCACACCAAATGCATTGACCTTGTACTTCTCCAGCATCGCCACTAATTCATCGGTCACGCGAAACGGGTTGAAACTCAAGGCCCGCGAATGAATGCGTATCAGCAGATCATCACGAATGCCGCGCAATGCGGCCAGCATCTCCTCAAGCTTGCGGTCGGCCAGCATCAGTGGGTCACCGCCGCTGAGAATCACCTCTTCAATCGCTGGGTTACCGCGGATGTACTCCACCGAATCCTTGAACGAGTCGGTGTTGGCGTTAGCTTTGTCGGTGCCCACCTGCAGCGTGCGCAGCGCCTCGAAACAGAACTGGCAATAGGCATTGCACGTGTTGGTGGTACGCAGGATCACGCGGTTGTCGTACTTGTGCTGGCAGATGGGCGTCTTCATCTCATGATTGAGTTCCCAGTTTTCGGAACTGCCGTCGTAGTCGCCCTGCACCTGTTCGCTCCAATACGGTACTACCTGGCGCCACAGGGGGTGGTCCATCACCTCTGCGGTGGTGAGTGAACGCTTGATCAAATCAATGTAGTAAGGCGTGATCTGCATCTTGCGATCTTGCAAGTTGTGCTCGATATGCGCCGTTGTGGCCTCGTCCCATCCACCGCACGCATTGCGCAGTGCAGGTTCATCGCGGATGGCATTCTTCTGCTGCCAACGCCAGTCTTGCCATTGAACTGAACGATGCATGGTTTGATCAAAAATCGACATGAGTTTGAACTCTCTGTTAAGGCATAGGGTCGCGTACTTTTCCAGCGCAGGAAAAGTATTATTCGCAGCAATGACAATCGACGGGCAGGCGAGAGACCACGATCAAGTAACTAACTTGATCAACGGCACCAGAGAGATATAACAGTTCAGCACGTGATGGCACGAATAAACGACTAGCACGGTCATGCGATTAACTTCCTTTTTATAAAATCCGACGTCCAAGTCCGCACTCACTAAAGCCGATGCCCGCCAATGTGTCAATACAATAACCTTGTAGTCCCTCTGAAATTAACCGGCACCCGCGCCAACACCCCGTAATGACAAGGGGTGCTTTCGTTCAAGCCAAGCTATTTGAAAAACAAATAACACTGAAAGTAACTATAGAGAGCGTTATTTCTACTTATACAACTACGTAGCCGCACTTCAGCTGAGCCAGGGGTTGGCCGCGAGGTAGTGGCGCTCAAATGCATAGCTGCTGACGACATCACACAGCGGCATGATCACGTCCTTGGAGGTCTGCCCCGGCCTAACGCAAGCCGCTGAACGCCTGCGGGCTGGTGTATCACGTATTCGATCAGCGCTGAAATCCGGCCTGAATGTGAACCTGAAACATTTTCTTTCATATCCGCCTTAGGGATTTCTCATTCTCATCCGTCTTAACTTAGATACAGCCTGTCGCGTCAGCAAAAGCTACGACTGGCCTTTTCCGGGCCTCCATCGCCCCCTCCGATCAAGACCCTCATTGATATGTCGAAGAAGTCACGCTCCAAACTCTGGTTTCTCGTCCATAGCTGGCTGGCGTTGCCCATCTGGTTCTTTGTACTGATTGTCTGCGTCACCGGCACGCTGGCCGTGGTCAGCCAGGAAATCGTGTGGCTGGCCAACCCGGATATCCGCGCCAGCAAGCCGTCGGATGACGCTCAGCCGCTGAGCTACGACCAAGTGATCGCGGCCATCAAACGCGAAGAGCCCCGGGTGTTCGTTCAGTCAATCAGCCGTCCCGACGAATCCCATTTCGCTCTGAGCGTAGACCTCAGCTATCCCGACGGGCGCTCGGTCGAGGTCTACGTCAACCCCTACACCGGAGCAATCCAGGGCATGAGCCCTTCGTTCAATTTCCAGGAATTCACTCGCGCCCTGCACGGTTGGTGGCTTGTACCGTTCACCAACGGCTACAGTTGGGGCTGGTATCTGGTCTCTGCCCTCGGTATTCCGCTGCTTGCTTCACTGGTCACAGGACTGGTGGTTTACAAGAAGTTCTGGAAGGGCTTCCTACGCCCGACACTGCGTGTGCGCCACGGTGCACGGATTTTCTGGGGCGACTTCCACCGGTTGAGCGGCATCTGGTCGATCTGGTTCATTGCTGTGATTGCCGTCACCGGCATCTGGTTCCTGATCCGCGCCATCCTGGGGGACAACCACATTTCGATTTCCACCGAGCCCGTCATCCCGGTGATTGCCCGGGATAAGGTGCCAATGTCGGCGCCTGGTGTACCGGCGCCGATGATTCCCATTGATGACGCGATCAAAATCGCCACGCAGCGTATCCCCGGCCTGGAGCCAAGTTTCATCAGCCTTCCCATGAATGCTTACAGCCACCTGCAGATCGGCGGACGGGGCTGGTATCCGTTGATGTACCAGACTGCGCAGATCAACCCCTATGACGGGGAGGTCGCCGCCGCGCACCTGCTGTCCGACCGCTCGAAACTGGAATTTGTCACCGAGTCGATGCGCCCACTGCACACCGGTGACTTCGGCGGCTTGTGGGTCAAGCTGATCTGGGCGTTCTTCGGCCTGGTGCTGAGCATGATGGTATTGAGCGGCTTGCTGATCTGGACCAAGCGCACCGCCCTGGCCACCCTCAACGCCCTCAAGCGGGAAACTAAGACGCAACGTCAATCCGCTTCCATCCCGGCCATGCGCGCTAAAACCTCGGAGGCCCAGCGATGAGCAAGGTCGCGACCGTACCGCCGTCCCCGCTGCGCGCCTTTTGGCTTAAATGGCGTTTCCATATCAACATCCTGCTGTTGCTGGTGCCGTTGGGGTTCATGCCCAAGTACTTTGCCGACGCCGCACTGTTTCGCGGGGATGCCGGCATCGGCGAGCGCGTGGCCGGGCAGGTACAAGTCGGCCCCTGGAGCCTCACGCTGGCTGAGTTTCGCAACAAAGGCCCGAGCCCGAACCCGGCTGGCCCGATGAAGTTCTTCAACGCCGCCCTGTGTGACGCCTGCGCCGAGCAGGTCAAGGCCACTTACCTGCGTATCGGCAAACCCCGCAGCCTGCGCGCCGCCGGGGTGATCTTCTTCGGCACGCCGTACCGTATGGGCGCCGCCCTGCCGATCCCCGAACGCACCCCGGCGGACGCCGAAATATGGGTGACCATGGAAGGGTGGGACGGCAGCATGCACCAGGGTTCCATCCCGCTGAGCCAGGCCTCGCCTGCAACCATTGCCTGGCTGAACAAGCAAGGAGTCAAACCATGACGTTCAAGCGCCTCACCCGCGCCGCGCTGTTGCTGTGCGCCGGCCTGAGCACCACCGCCTTCGCCCATAACCCGATGTGCGAATGCAAGGAAATCCCCGGCGAGCAGATCCAGTGCAAAGGCGGTTTCTCCGACGGCAGTGGCGCCCCCGGCGTAACCCTGGATGTGATCGGCTACGACGAAACCATTCTGGTGCCAGGCAAGCTCGGCGAGGACTCGACCCTGACCTTCAAGAAGCCCGCCGCCGAGTTCTACGTGCTGTTCGATGCCGGCCCCGGCCACGTGGTGGAAATCGACCAAGCGGATATCCCGTCGCAATGAGTACCACACAGGTTGTACGCCCCGCCGGGGCGGGCCACGAAACCCTCTATGTGCTGCTGTTGTGCCTGATCATCCTCGCGGTGGCGGGCACCGTCGTGGCGCTGCACGGGGAAACCCAGGAAGTCGCGGCGGTGCCAAGCCACCAGTTGGACGCCCGCCGCGACCTGAGCGCGGCCGAGCAAGGCATCTATGCCGACCTGCGGGTGACCCTGGATGAAATCCACCTGTTGCAGCAGGAGCACAGCGCCCTGCCGACGCCTGAGCAACTGGCCGAAGAAGGCTTCGCGCCGTTTGCCCAGGACGCCAGTTCGGTCAGCCGTGGTGGCCATCGCTGGCAGTTGCTGGCACCGGCCGCCTACCTGGGTTTGAGCCAGGCGCCGGCTACCAGCGGTTCGCTGCTGATGCGCGTGCAAGGCAGTGAGCCGGATATCTGGCTCAACCGCAGCGCCAACCTTGCCGCCCCATCCGACCTCACTGACCAGGCGCTGATCGCGGCCGGCTGGCAGCAGGTGGTCGCGCAATTCGATGCCGGCGTCACCCGCCAGCACCGTCACTGAACGAGAAGACCGATTGCCCATGCCTATGTCATCGCCCCTGTTACGCCTGTTAATGGTTGGCCTGTTCAGCCTGATGCTCGCTCCCCTTGCCAATGCCGAGGCCGCCAAGCGCCTGCGTATCGGCATTACCTTGCACCCCTATTACAGCTATGTAGCCAATATCGTGGGCGACAAGGCCGAGGTGGTGCCGCTGATTCCCGCCGGCTTCAACCCTCACGCCTACGAGCCGCGCGCTGAAGACATCAAGCGCATCGGTACCCTGGATGTGATCGTGCTCAACGGCGTCGGCCATGACGACTTCGCCGACCGCATGATCGCCACCAGCGAGCGCCCGGACATCAAGGTGATCGAAGCCAACGCCAACGTGCCGCTGCTCGCCGCCACCGGTAACGCCGCACGCGGTGCGGGCAAGGTGGTCAACCCGCACACCTTCCTGTCGATCAGCGCGTCGATTGCCCAAGTCAATAACATTGCCCGCGAGCTGGGCAAGCTCGACCCGGACAACGCCAAGACCTACACCCAGAACGCCCGCGCCTACGGCAAGCGCCTGCGCCAGATGCGTGCCGACGCCCTGGCCAAGCTGACCAGCGCGCCCAACCCGGACCTGCGCGTGGCCACCGTACACGCGGCCTACGACTACCTGTTGCGCGAGTTTGGCCTGGAAGTCACCGCCGTGGTCGAGCCGGCACACGGTATCGAGCCAAGCCCCAGCCAGCTGAAAAAGACCATCGATGAATTGCGCGCCCTGGATGTGAAAGTGATCTTCTCGGAGATGGACTTCCCGTCCACCTACGTCGATACCATCCAGCGTGAATCCGGGGTCAAGCTGTACCCGCTGTCGCATATTTCCTACGGCGAATACAGCGCCGAGAAGTACGAAGTGGAGATGACCGGCAACCTCAACACCGTGGTCCGCGCGATCCAGGAGTCGGGAGCATGACCGCGGCGCAGCAACTGAACGCCGTCAGCGTCGGCCCCACTCTGAACTTCGACCAGGTCTCCCTGACCCTGGGGCGCACCGTGATCCTCGACGGCGTAAGTTTCCAAGTACAACCGGGCAGCATCCATGCGCTGGTTGGCCCCAATGGCGGCGGCAAAAGCTCGCTGATCAAGACCCTGCTGGGGCAGACGCCGCACCAAGGGCGTTTGAGCCTGGAATGGCCAACCACACCCGGCACCATCGGTTACGTGCCCCAGGCGCTGGAATTTGACCGGGGCCTGCCGATGACCGTGGACGATTTCATGGCTGCCATGTGCCAGCGTCGCCCGGCGTTTCTGGGCCTGTCCAGGCATTACGCGGGGGCAATTGGCGATGCCCTTGAGCGCGTTGGCATGGAAGACAAGCGCAAGCGCCGCATGGGCGCGTTGTCCGGCGGTGAGCGCCAGCGCGTACTGCTGGCCCAGGGGCTGATTCCGGCGCCGCAGTTGTTGGTGTTGGATGAGCCGATGTCGGCCCTAGATGAGGCCGGTATCCAGGTGTTCGAACGGCTGCTGAACGACTGGCACCTGGCCGGGATTACCGTGCTGTGGATCGAGCACGACCTGGAGGCCGTGGGCCGCCTGGCCGACCGGGTCACCGGTCTGAACCGCCGCGTGCTGTTCGACGCCACACCGAAAGAAGCGCTGACCCCGGACCGCCTGCTCACCCTGTTCTCCACCCACCCTCGGAGCCCGGCGCCATGAGTTATGAAGCCTTTCGCTTGATGGTCCAGGGCTGGGCCTCTTCCGGTTACCTGCCCGAAGCCCTGGCCTATGGGTTTGTGGTCAACGCCCTGCTCGCCGGCTTGTTGATCGGCCCGGTACTCGGCGGCCTGGGTACGCTGGTGGTGGTCAAGCGCTTTGCGTTTTTCTCCGAAGCCGTCGGCCATGCCGCGCTGACCGGCGTGGCCGTGGGCATCCTGCTGGGCGAACCCTATACGGGGCCCTATGGCAGCCTGTTTGGCTACTGCCTGCTGTTCGGCATCCTGCTCAATTACCTGCGTAACCGCACCGGCCTGGCGCCCGATACCTTGATCGGCGTGTTCCTGTCGGTGTCCCTGGCACTGGGGGCAAGCCTGCTGCTGATCCTGGCCGGCAAGATCAACGTGCACATTCTCGAGAACGTGCTGTTTGGCTCAGTGCTGACGGTCAACGGCAACGATCTGCTGGTGCTGGCCATTGTCGGCTCGCTGGTGATGGCCCTGGCATTGCCGCTGTACAACCGCATCATGCTGGCCAGCTTCAACCCGCAATTGGCGGCAGTGCGCGGGGTGGCGGTGAAAAGCCTGGACTACCTGTTCGTGATCCTGGTGACCCTGATCACCGTGGCCGCGGTCAAGGTCATCGGCGCAATCCTGGTCGGTGCCTTGCTGGTGATTCCTGCCGCGGCGGCGCGCCTGTTGAGCCAGTCACTCAAAGGGTTTTTCTGGATATCGGTGCTGATCGCTACCGTCAGCACCCTGTGCGGCATCCTGCTGCCGATCATCTTTGACCTGCCCATCCCCTCCGGCGCCGCCATCATTCTGGTTGCCGGTATCGCCTTCGCCTTCGCCGCCATCGCCCGTGGCGTTGTGCCCAGCCTCAAAGGGAATCTTGGATAATGCGCCCTGTCTTTCGCCCATTGGCCCTGGCCATCGCTTGTTTGATGAGTACGCCGGCGCTGGCCGTCGACGGTTTCGACGCCAAGGACTTCAAAGTCAACCAGGGTCTCGGTCACGCGGCCCTGACCAAGGCCAAGCAGCCGGTCAAGGTGCTGGCCTCGCTGCCGATTACCTACGGCCTGGCCGAGGCGCTGCTTAAAGGCACCGACGTAGCGCTTGAACGCGCCGCGCCGGCCAACCTGCCGGGTTCGCGGCAGGTGTCCTACTTCACCGGCCGCGGTGCTGCGGCACTGAACAAGTTGGCGCTGGACGCCGACGCGGCCATCGGCCTGCGCTCGCTGTGGGCCGATGACCCGCTGTACCCCGTGGCACGGCGCAGCAATATCCGCATCGTCGAAGTTGATGCCGCACGCCCGGTGGACGGTGGCTTGCCGGGTATCGCAGTACAACCGGGGGTCACCGATGGCTTGAACAGCCAACCCTGGCAATCAAGCAACAATATGGGGCGCATGGCCGACGTAATGGCCGCCGACCTGGGCCGCCTGGCCCCGGCAGCCAAACCCAGGATCGACGCCAACCTGGCCGCGCTCAAACAGCGTTTGCTCAAGCTCACCGCCGACAGCGAAGCGCGATTGGCCAAGGCCGACAACCTGAGTGTGGTCAGCTTGAGCGATCACTTTGCGTACCTGGTCAGCAGCCTGAACCTGGAAGTGCTCAGCACCGATGCACGCCCCGATGCCGAGTGGACGCCTGAGGCGCTGCAAAAACTCAGCAGCGCGTTGAAGGACAACGACGTGGCGGTGGTGCTGCATCACCGTCAACCCAGTGATGCGGTCAAAGCCGCCGTCACTGCCGGCGGCGCCAGACTGTTGGTATTGAATGTGGACGGTGCCGACCCGGTGACAGAGCTGGAAAGCAATGTGGACCAAGTGATCAAGGCACTTACGCCCTGAAAGCCCATCGATCGTGCATGCCTGGCTCGGTTCAACTGTGGGAGCGGGCTTGCTCGCGAATGCGATGTACCAGCCGCTGCATTAGCTGACTGTCCCACCGCATTCGCGAGCAAGCCCGCTCCCACATGGGGTCTGCGTTGTGTCATTCAGTCCGAGGTGGCCGCTACACCACATCCACCCCCACATGAATCGCATCATGCCGCCAGAACTCCAGGTCACAATCGATCAGGCGTTGATGCTGGTCGTAGTTGACGCGGGCGATGCGCAAGCCCGGGCTGCCCACCGAGACCCGCAGCGCAGCGGCCGCTTCCACCGGCAATGAGGTCGGCACAATCTCGAAACGCACCCGCCCGTAGTGCAAGTCATATTTGCTGGCATACAGCTCAGTCATCGACTGATTCAAATCACACGCCAGGATCCCCGGAAAATACTGCGGGTTCAGGTAGTGCTCCACATACAACACCAAGCGCCCGTCAATCCTGCGGCCCCGGCAAATCTGGATCACGCTCGATAACGCCGGCAATTGCAACCACGCGCACACCGCCGCCGACGCCGGTTGCAAGCGTGCGGAAATAACCTGCGTGGAAGCCTCGCGCCCCTGGTCGCTGACCATGGCGTGAAAGTGGCTGCGCTGCATCAAGTTATAGGCCAGCCGTGGCGGCGAGACGAACCAGCCCCTGCGCTCTTCACGGTAAATCTGCCCTTGGGCTTCCAGTTGTAACAAGGCTTCCCGCACGGTAATCCGAGTGGTACCAAACAACTCGCTGAGCTTGCGTTCGGCGGGCAGTTTGCTGGCAGGCGGCAACAGGCCATGGTCGATCTGCTCTTGCAGCGCCAGGCCGATGGAAGTTACCGCCTTGATTGCCTCATCACGCATCAACGTTACCTATCTGGACTAGACCAGCACCGTTCAGGTGCACAAAACGCGCTCTATCTGGGCTTTTGCTGCTGTATGCCAGCCTAGGCACTCCAGATGACCGACAGATGACAAAGGCTGTCGACGGCCTCTACCACACCCTGCAATACATCGGCCAAGTCCAGGGCCTGCGGGCACTTGGGCATGGTCTACGCTAAGTCGAAGCTGAGCGACATCAGCGCTTCAAAAACGACATCGACATGAAACTGTCATCCAGGGGGCCTAGATTGGCTCAGGTATTGCTGACCTAGACCAAACCACCGCTAACGTTCAGATAAAACGCCGCGTTGAAAACGCCCAAAGGAGCTTCGGATGAAACAGCTTTTCCTGGCATCACTGTTAGGCTCGACCATTGCCATGTGCACCGCCGCCATGGCTGCTGATACCGATCTAAAAACCTTGGAAGCCGCCGCCAAAGCGGAAGGCGCCGTCAACAGCGTCGGCATGCCCGATGACTGGGCCAACTGGAAGGGCACTTGGGAAGACCTGGCCAAGACCTACGGCCTCAAGCACATCGACACCGACATGAGCTCGGCCCAGGAAATCGCCAAGTTCAAAGCCGAAAAAGACAACGCCAGCGCCGATATCGGTGACGTGGGCGCGGCCTTCGGCCCGATCGCGGTGAAGCAGGAAGTCACCCAGCCGTACAAGCCGTCCACCTGGGCCCAGGTGCCGGATTGGGCGAAAGACAAGGACGGTCACTGGGCCTTGGCCTACACCGGCACCATTGCCTTTATCGTCAACAAAAAGCTGCTGCACGGCTCCGAAGTGCCTACCACCTGGGCTGACCTGCAAACCGGCAAGTACAAGGTATCGGTGGGTGACGTGAGCACTGCCGCCCAGGCTTCAAACGCGGTACTCGCCGCGGCCATCGCCAACAAGGGCGACGAGAAAAACATCGCGCCGGGCCTGCAATTCTTCACCAAGATCGCCCAGCAAGGTCGCCTCTCGCTGTCCAACCCGACCATCGCCACCATGGAAAAAGGCGAAGTCGAAGTGGGCCTCGTCTGGGACTTCAACGGCCTGAGCTACAAGGCCAAGATGGCCAACCCGGATGACTACGTGGTGCTGATCCCCTCGGATGGCTCGGTTAAATCCGGCTACACCACCATCATCAACAAATACGCCAAGCACCCGAACGCCGCCAAACTCACCCGCGAATACATCTTCAGCGATGCTGGCCAGCTCAACCTGGCGCGCGGCAATGCGCGTCCGATCCGCGCTGAAACCGACTTGAAACTGCCGGCAGACGTTGCCAAGAACCTGATCCCGGGCGAGCAGTACACCAAGGCCAACCCGCAGCCGATCAAGGATGCCGATGCCTGGGAAGCGACGTCCAAGAAGCTGCCACAGATGTGGAACGAGCAGGTCATCGTAGAAATGAAGTAAGGGTTTACCCCACATTGGAGATCCAGTGGAGATCCAATGTGGGAGCGGGCTTGCTCGCGAATGCGGTGGGCCAGTGACTTATAGACTGAATGAGCTACCGCATTCGCGAGCAAGCCCGCTCCCACAGTTTTGCCCTGTTCCTCCAGTTAAATTGGTTCAACCCTCTGTTGCGGAGCCCCCATGAAGCACAATGTCATCCTTGTGGTGCTCGACGGCCTCAACTTCGAGGTCGCCCGGCACGCCATGGGGCACTTGCAGGCCTATGTCGGCGCAGGACGCGCAGCCCTTTACACACTGGAATGTGAACTGCCTGCCCTGTCCCGCCCGCTGTACGAGTGCATCCTCACCGGCGTGCCGCCGATTCAAAGCGGTATCGTGCATAACAACGTCTCGCGCCTGTCCAACCAGCGCAGCATTTTCCATTACGCCACCGACGCAGGCTTGAGCACCGCGGCGGCGGCTTACCATTGGGTCAGCGAGTTGTATAACCGCACGCCCTTTCTCGCCGCCCGCGATCGTCACACCGACGACCAGGCGCTGGCGATCCAGCACGGGCATTTCTACTGGAATGACCACTACCCCGATTCCCACCTGTTCGCCGATGCGGAAAGCCTGCGGCTCAAGCACGCGCCAAACTTTTTGCTGGTGCACCCGATGAACATCGACGATGCCGGCCACAAGCACGGCCTCGACACCGCGCAATACCGCAACAGCGCGCGTTCGGCGGACATCATCCTGGCCGACTACCTGCAAGCCTGGCTCGACGCCGGCTACCAGGTACTGGTCACCGCCGACCACGGCATGAACAACGACCGCTCCCACAACGGCCTGTTGCGCGAAGAACGGGAAGTGCCATTGTTTGTGATCGGTGACGCCTTCAGCCTGGACACTGACGCTGCGCCGAGGCAGATCGACCTATGCGGCACCGTTTGCGAACTGCTGGGCGTGCCCCACGACAAACCTGTGTGCCGGGAGTTGCTCAAGTGAATGCATTGACCCGCGGCAAATGGCTGGCCCTGCTATGCCTGCTGCCCTTCGCACTGTTCTTTATCGTGTTCGAAATTGCGCCGCTGGTGTGGGTGTTGATCAGCAGCCTGCAAACCGAAGAGGCCGGCTGGAGCCTGGAAAACTTCACCCGCATCTTCACCTCTAAGTTCTACCGGCAGGCGATCCAGTTCAGCCTGGAGATCAGCTTTTACTCCAGCATCTTCGGCATCATCATCGCCACCCTGGGCAGCTACTCACTGCGACGGGTGGATTCGCCGCTGCGCAACTTTGTCACCGCGTTCGCCAACATGACCAGCAACTTCGCCGGCGTACCCCTGGCCTTCGCGTTCATCATCCTGCTGGGGTTCAACGGCAGCATCACCCTCATGCTCAAGCAAGCCGGGATCATTGAGGACTTCAACCTGTACTCCAAAACCGGCTTGATCATCCTCTATACCTACTTCCAGATTCCCCTCGGCGTGCTGCTGCTCTACCCGGCCTTTGACGCATTGCGCGAAGACTGGCGCGAGTCGGCCGCCCTGCTCGGTGCGAATGGCTGGCAGTTCTGGCGGCATATCGGCCTGCCGGTGCTCACCCCGGCCCTGCTCGGTACCTTTGTGATCCTGCTGGCCAACGCCCTCGGCGCCTATGCCACGGTCTATGCGCTGACCACCGGCAACTTCAACGTACTGCCGATTCGCATTGCCGGCCTGGTGTCCGGCGATGTGTCGCTGGACCCGAACATGGCCAGCGCCCTGGCCGTGGTGCTGGTGGCGCTGATGACCGTGGTCACGGTGGTGCATCAACTGCTGCTCAAGAGGAGCTATCATGTCTCGCGCTGAAGCCGGTACGGCCTCCCTCTACCATCGGGTGGTGGTGTACCTGTTGTTCCTGATCCTGGTGCTGCCTTTGGTGGGCACCTTTGTCTACTCGATTTCCAGCAGTTGGTCGGCGACCATCCTGCCCGCCGGCTTCAGCGTGAAATGGTATGTACAGCTGTGGAGCGACCCGCGCTTTCTGATGGCCTTCGGGCAATCGTTGCTGGTGTGCGTGGGCGCACTGATCCTTTCGGTGGTGTTGATTTTGCCGCTGCTGTTCGTGGTGCATTACCACTTTCCCAAGCTCGACGCGCTGATGAACATCCTGATCCTGCTGCCCTTTGCGGTGCCGCCGGTGGTGTCCTCGGTAGGTCTGCTGCAACTCTACGGTTCCGGGCCGCTGGCGATGGTGGGTACGCCGTGGATTCTGATCGGCTGCTACTTCACCGTCGCGCTGCCGTTCATGTACCGCGCGATCACCAATAACCTGCAAGCCATCAATCTGCGCGACCTGATGGACGCCTCGCAACTGCTCGGCGCCAGCACCTGGCAGGCCGCGATCCTGGTGGTACTGCCCAACCTGCGCAAGGGCCTGATGGTGGCGCTGCTGCTGTCGTTCTCGTTCCTGTTCGGTGAGTTCGTGTTCGCCAACATCCTCGTCGGCACCCGCTACGAAACCCTGCAGGTGTACCTCAACAACATGCGCAACAGCAGCGGCCATTTCACCAGTGCCGTGGTGATCTCCTATTTCTTCTTTGTGCTGGTGCTCACCTGGGCCGCCACGCTCTTGAACAAGGACAAAAGCCAATGAGCTTCGTCAGCGTCCAACACCTGCAAAAAGGCTACACCGGCACCCCGGTGTTCAGCGATATCAATTGCGAGATCGCCAAGGGCGAGTTCGTCACCCTGCTCGGCCCGTCCGGTTGCGGCAAATCCACCCTGCTGCGCTGCATCGCCGGGCTTACCCCGGTGGACAGTGGCCAAATCCTCCTGGATGGCCAGGACATCGTGCCCCTGAGCCCGCAGAAACGCCAGATCGGCATGGTATTCCAGAGCTACGCGCTGTTCCCCAACATGACCGTGGAGCAGAACGTCGCCTTCGGCCTGCGCATGCAAAAGGTCAACGCCGACGACAGCCACAAGCGCGTGCAAGAAGTGCTGCAACTGGTGGAGCTCAAGGACCTGGCCGGCCGTTATCCTCACCAGATGTCCGGTGGCCAGTGCCAGCGCGTCGCCCTCGCTCGCTCCCTGGTGACCCGCCCGCGCCTGCTGCTGCTGGATGAGCCGCTGTCTGCGCTGGATGCACGGATTCGCAAGCATTTGCGCGAACAGATCCGCCAGATCCAGCGTGAACTGGGGTTGACCACGATCTTCGTGACCCACGACCAGGAAGAAGCCCTGACCATGTCCGACCGCATCTTCTTGATGAACCAGGGCAAGATCGTGCAGAGCGGCGATGCCGAAACCCTCTATACCGCGCCGGTGGATGCGTTCGCTGCCGGGTTTATCGGCAACTACAACCTGCTCGATGCGGACAAGGCCAGCCAACTGCTGCAACGGCCGATCAGCGGGCGCATCGCGATTCGCCCCGAGGCCATCGAGTTGAGCCGCAGCGGCGAGCTTGATGCGCTGGTGCGTAGCCACAGCCTGCTGGGTAACGTGATTCGCTACCGCATCGAAGCCCGCGGCGTCGAGCTGGTGGTGGACGTGCTCAATCGTTCGGCCGATGACCTGCACCCGGATGGCCAGCGCCTGGCACTTTCCATCGACCCCAGCGCACTGTGTGAAGTAGCCTGACAGGCAGCGACCTATTGAGAGAGAGCATCACCGATGGCATTGGTAATTTTTGATCTGGACGACACCCTCATCCACGGCGACTGCGCCACGCTGTGGAGCGAACAGATGGGCCGCCTCGGCTGGGTCGACCCTGAGTCATTCATGCGCCGGAACAACGAGCTGATGGACGCCTACAGCCAGGGCCAACTGCGGATGGAAGATTTCATGGATTTCAGCCTGGAGCCGATGATCGGCCGTACCCCGGAAGAAATCGAGCACCTGGTGGAGCCATGGGTCGAGGACGTGATCGAGCCGCTGATCTACAGCGACGCCACCAAGACCATCGCCCGCCACCGCGCGAACGGCGACCGGATCCTGGTGATTTCCGCGTCGGGCACTCACCTGGTCACGCCGATTGCGGCGCGTATCGGCATTGAGGAAGTGCTGGGCATAAACCTGGACGTCAGCCACGGCGTGTACAGCGGTAAGACCGTAGGCGTGCTGACCTATCGTGAGGGCAAGATCACGCGGTTGGTGGAATGGCTGGAGCAGGAAGGTGAAAGTCTGGAAGGCGCGTATTTCTACTCGGATTCGCGCAATGACTTGCCGCTGCTGCTCAAGGTGGATCACCCGCAGGTGGTGAACCCGGACCCGGTGTTGCGCGCCCATGCCGAAAAGGCCGGCTGGCCTATCCACCATTGGACCTGACTCAATAGAGATCAACCTGTGGGAGCTGGCTTGCCTGCGATAGCCATAGGTATCTACACAACTTTGTGGGGTAGCAGCAGACGCTAACCACGATGCGAAGCGAGTCGCTCTTGATCTGCTTTTGATCTTAGGCGCCCCGTCAAACCACGCTGGCCGGAATTCGACAGTGATTTGGGGGGTAAACCGGCAGGGATGCCGGTTTAGCCGCCCCGCGCCATGGATGGCGCGTGGCGGCGGCCCCCCAAATC
>JAAIGE0100582193.1_pt1 | contig 27868 bp, 36 predicted proteins | sample 6487951 | NCBI WGS metagenome assembly JAAIGE01 (sample SAMN13974128, study PRJNA590717) | phyllosphere metagenome | biome: tomato field; feature: multiple bacterial spot infested tomato fields; material: tomato leaves; isolation source: leaves from tomato fields | host: Solanum lycopersicum ...
CGCCACCGACGTGCTGCTGGCCGTTGGCTTCGACCGTCCCACCAAGACCCAGGCCACGGATTGCAGCAAGCTGCTTCAGAAGATGACCGGCGACAAGCCAAGGAAGTCTGGCAGTCGCAGGCTGTTCAGGATGCCGCCGATGCTGGAGCAGCGACCGCTCTGACAACAACCCCGCTTCGGCGGGGTTTTTTATTGCCCGAGTTCTGGTGATAGAAAACATTCATTGGTGAGTCTTCACAGATGTAAAGATAATGAACCCACACCAACCAGCAAGGACTGCCGAAATGTGCCAGAGCTATGCCGCATGGCTGCGCGGAGAAATCAATAGCTGCACCAACCCCTGGGTGATGAACGCCGTCATCATCCCGCACGCCGAGGACGTGGCTGCGATTTACCGGCGGCAGATTGCAGAAACAGTGAACCCAGGCATTCGCCAATACCTGGTGCGCTGCCTGAACGAATTCGAACAACTAATTGAAAACGCAAGAGGCGAGAATGTATGAATACCGAAAAACAGATTGACGACCTGCACGAAGCACTGGCCAGCACTGAAAGTGAGTTGCGGGATGCGCGCGAAGCCCTGGCGCGGGTGGAGGCGGATCGCGAATTTCTAAATGGGCACAGCGAGCAGATGAGATTGCACGCTGCCAAACTGCAAGCCGAATTAGACACCGTCCAGGCGCAGCTGGCGGAAGCTGTGGGGCTGATAGAAAGCTCTGCTGACCTGGCTGGCGAGCTGGGCGACTACCTGGTGAGCCTGGCAAAGCGCCATAGCGGCATGCAGCTGCTGGATCAAGAGCGCAATCTGCGCACCTTCCTCGCCCGTCACACGCCAGGCGAGCAGCAGGAAGCCCGCGAGCCTGTGCTGGCCAGGCCAGAGCACGGCGTGAGCCTGGACGAGGCCCTGGCCCTCACCATGGATCGCTACAGCAGTGCGATGGAAAAGCTGGCGGCCAGCGAGCAGCAGGATGCGCGGATAAGCGGCTCTGTCGCCCTGCGTGGTCTCATCGACGGCATCGACCATGTGGAGGAAGAGGACTTTCCTGCTTGGGCGCGTGAGGTCGAGGCTGCATACCGTGCCGACCTCGCCACCCAGCCCGCCGTGCGAGGTGCTGAGCAATGAGCCACGAACTCCTACCCTGCCCTTTCTGTGGTGGCGACGCCAACGCAAAGCCCCACTCCCAGCATCTGCCAGGCTGTTACTTCGACGCCATGGCCAAGCTGAAGGCAGCTCATAAGGGCGACCTGTCCATGGCGCCCGAGGTCGTTCGTGCCTGGAACCGCCGAGCCACCCAGCCCGCCGCTGGTGAGCCTGCGACAGTGGATGACCTCGCACGGCGTCTTTTCGCTGCGTTTGCGAAGGCGGAGCCAGAGTCTGGCATCACGCTAAATCCCACTTCTTACTGGGCCACGTTCGCTGATATGGCCCGCGCAGTGCTTCAAGACGCCCCGCCTGCCGCCGCGCATGGGGATGACCGAGTGGCGGGTCTGCGGTGGGTTATCGCCCGGTGCGCCGTGATGCAAGAAAAGGGTTTCGAGCGAGTGCTGCTGAAAGCGTTCAAACGCGACCTTGAGGTAGCCCTAGATGCCATGCGCGCCCAGGCTGGCGAAGGGGGTGAGGTGTGAGCATCCGCTGCCTGATAGGACTTCACCGCTGGACCAACTCCAGCGACGAAAACCGCTGGACCTGCTGGCGGTGCTCGCGATGCGGCAAGGTCAGCTACGTGCTGGGGAGTGCGCCGCATGACTAGCCGCATGATCCTGCTGACCTGCCCCCGCTGCCACAAGGCTGACGACGACTGCCAGTGCTGGCCGCTGGCGAGCATCGCACAGATCGAAGCGCGCTGGGGCCTGCCGTTCTCCCAGCTGCTTGAGGACCTGGCCGAACAGGACTTCTCCATGCGCCAGGCCGCCATCGCGCTGGGCTGCAACCGGGAGGCGCTGCGGGTCTACGTCTCCAGCATGGAACGCAGTCCTTGGGCTCCCAGGGAGGTGGCAGCGGTGTGGTTACGCCAGACCGGTGAGACCATCACCGCAGCTGCCCGCCGGCTGGCCGAGACGCACACCGTCAGCCAGGCGGCCAGGGTGCTGGGCTACTACAACTGCTCGGGCCTTCTGAAAGCTCTGCGTGTGCGCGGGGTCACCGTTCAGTTCCAGCGCGCATGACCACCCCTCCCCGATGATCCACACTAACGGCTCCCACTCAGGAGCCGTTTTCTTATGTCCAGTCCAGACTACCCGCAAAAGCCTGCAGAATTCGCCAGGATCAACGATGAGTGCAAGGCAGTAGGGCAGCACTACCAGCTGGGAGAAATCGCAGCAGGCGAAGCCCTGGCCGCCCTGGAGCTGCTTCGCCTGCTGCGATTTCCAGCGGAGGATGATCGCTCGCTGCTGCTTGGGCGCATCTACGCCACCAGCCTCACGATACGCAGGGGCTGACCCACCCAACCCGGCCACCGAGCCGGGTTTTTCATGCCCGCTGAACACCCCCAGCGGTGAGCGGTGCGAAGCCTTGTCCCACTTGGCCCCAATTTGGGACAAGGAAATCGACCCCTGGTCCCACGCTAAACCATTGATCTAGATGGGCTTTTCTCCCTTTGGGACTACTAGGGACAACGTATTAAAAGAAATAGGGGGGCGTAGTAGCAATACGCTATAACGCCTATAGCATTTATAGGAACTGTGGTCCCTCTTGTCCCTTGGTCCCAAATCTGGTCCCAAGTGCTGGCCCCTTGTCCCTCGCGCAGTTACACTATCCCCCAAGTTGACGAATACATCCGATTACCGGGGATGACATGAAATTACCGCGAAGCGTGCAGGAGATAGCCGACGTGATCGGGACTGACCAGGCGTTATACCTGGTGGGTCAGATGCCACGGTTCAAGAACACCACCAAGGGTGGCTATCAGTGCGTGATGTACGTGCCCACCAAGTCGAGGCTGACCCAGCGGCATGAGCTGGTGCGCATCCTCGGCCTGATCGACGCTGGAAAGCTGTGCGAAGCATTCGGCGGGGAAATCATCCAGCCGGCCAACTGCGCCGAGATATGCCGGGCGCACCGGGACCGCAGCATCATCCTGCTGGCAGATGAGGGTATGGTCCCGGCACAGATAGCAGAGCTTACCTGCGTGTCCGAGCGCCACGTTCGCAAGCTGTTACGGGAAAAACCCCAAGTGGTTCACATGCACGCGAATGACAACACTCCCGCGCGTGAGGTTAGCCAACTGCCAGCGGACAGGCTGAGCATCCGCCAATCAGCCTGAGAACCGTATGGACCCAACTACTGCCGGACAGATCATTGCAATACCAGGAGGACCATGGGGCGTCATCGCCGGCAGCATCCTGGTGGCGATGTGGTTTATCGATAAAGCACTTCAGAATCGCAAGGGCGATAACTCCCGGATCGCCGCGCTTACCGAAGACAATGCCCGCCTGGAAAATCGTTTGCGAGATGAGAAGTCCCGCGCCGATGAGAACGAAGAGCGGGCCGACAAGATGACAGCTCACCGGGATGAGCTGATGCAGCAGTTTTCCGACATACGTTCGCAGTACGCGACAGTCCTTGAGCGCGTGGAGTGGGTCACGAAACAGAATGAGCAGCTGATTTCGCAGAACGAAAAGCTCATCCTGAAGAACGAACAGCTCATGCAGCAGAACAGCGAGCTGCTGCAACAACTCAACGCCTTTCGCAACGGAGCGAAGTCATGACGAACGCAATCAAACGGGTCCGCTGGTTCTGGCAGGATCATGGGGAGTGGGTGCTGCTTGGCATCTGCTGTATGCTGTTCACCGCTGGTGGCTACACCTTCGCAGCGCGCGATTTCCAGAAAAGCATGGTGGCCGTGCAGCGCGAGTACATCCGCGACAGCAAGCGCACAGATGAAGCTTTCGAAAAGGAACGCAACTACTTCCGCGCTCGTATCAGCGAGAAGAACGACGACATCCGCCGGCTACAGGATCAGCTGGCGACCATGGGTGTCCAGTCCGGCAAGACCAGCCAGACAGCTACTGAAACGCTCAAGTCCATCGCGACTGAGAAGGAGGCCAGCAAGTGAGAATTTCCGAACATGGCATTGCGGTTGCCCACTACTTCGAGTCCTGCCGTCTGGTCGCATATCCAGACCCTGGTAGCAGTGACGGAACACCATGGACCATCGGCTGGGGTCATACTGGCCCTGACGTGCATCGCGGCCTGGTGTGGACGCAGGATCAGGCGGATGCTGCCTTCCGCACTGACCTGAAGCGGTTTGAGAGCGGCGTGGGCAGCCTGGTGAAGGTGCCGCTGACCCAAGGCCAGTTCGATGCGCTGGTGCTTTTCTCGTTCAACGTCGGCCTGAAGGCGCTTGGTGGGTCAACCCTGCTTCGCTTGCTGAACGCTGGCGACTATGACGCCATGCCCGCTCAGCTCGCGCGCTGGAACAAGAATGATGGCCAGGTCATGCGTGGCCTCACCCGTCGCCGCGCCGCTGAAGCCTGCCTGTGGGTCGGCCTGCCTGGTGCAGAGGCCATCGCCAAGGGAGTGAAGGCGGCATGACCTGGCAGCTCGCCAAGCGCATCGCCCCGTACCTGCTGGCGGTCATCGTGGCCGCTGGCATCGGGTACGCCCTCATCCAGCATGGCTACAACCAGGCCGACGCCAAGTGGCAGGCCGAGTGGAGCGCCCGCGATACCAGGGACGCCCAGGCTAGGGCCGATGCCGAGGCCAAGGCCCGCGCAGAAGAGCAGCGCCGGCAGGAGGCCATCAACCAGATACAGGAGAACGCCCAGAATGAAATCGACAAGGCCAATGATGCTGCTGCTGATGCTGAGTCAGCTTCTCATGAGCTGCGCAGCACAATCGACAAGCTCACCAGTCGTCTCAGCGCCAGCCATTCCTGCACTGCCGCCGCAAGCCAGGCAGCTGAGCGCACCGCCCGAGTGCTTGCCGACGTGCTCAAGCGGGCTGACCAGCGAGCGGGCAAGCTGGCAGCAACAGCTGACCAAGCAAGAGCCCGAGGGCTAGCGTGTGAAGCGGCTTACGATGCCGTTCGTCAGTCGAGTGAAGAAAAGCAATGAATATCGACGTCAGGCTATTGACATCGACCGAACTATGCAGTGCGCACGGGTCCTTCCTGACGGGGTAAGGCATGCGGGGGCACGGCACCCGCGCTTTCGTATCTCTCGGTCAACCCTGAAATCGTTTTTGTTGATTAGAAGTTCAAGTGTCATTGATTTAATTAATACAACTCCCAGAGTGGCTTAGCTTGCTTTGTGGGATCATTCGTAAATCACAAACCCGCCGAGGAATCGCAAAACATATGGACCAGGTATCAGTTCCATTCTCCAGCCTGATTGACCGAAGCGGGAGCATCACCACCGCTGGGGCCGCCCAGAAAGTCCTTCAGCAGAACTCCAGCCGCCGTGGCTGGCGCCTCCAGAACAACAGCGACGCCGACCTGTACTTCAACGACACTGGCGGCACTGCTGGCATCAAGGCCGCTGGCAGCTACCGCCTGCGCGCTGGCGACTACTACGAATCTCCCCAGGCTAGCCGCCCAGGGTTCGCGGTCAGCGTCATTGGCTCAAAGGCTGGCCAAGCCTTCAGCGCCGGGGAGTGGTGATCATGCCAATGACCACGTCCGCAGGTAGCGCATCCTCCGCCATCCAGCCGAGCAACTGGCTGGTGAAAGGCATGTTCGGCAAGATGAAGACCTTCACCGGCAACCCGAATGCGAACCCGGTGGTGACCAACAGCCCCATGACCTTCATATGCGTGATGGAGGTGGAGACTTCGGCCTTCATTGGCGTGCGTATCCGCGTGCCGAACCTGGACGCAGCGGCAGTCGCGGGGGTCAAGGTGGCTGTCCAGGTGGGCTCCAACTTCCCCGGCAACACCGATGCGCACTACTACCTGACGCCTGACCTGCCGGATAACACCGGCTGGGTGCCCTGCGCCTTCAACGGCGCCGCGTCCGGCACCCTGGAACCGCGCCTGGCGGCTGAAGCGCACTCGCTGACCGCCTTCGACTTCACCCCGTTGAAGTCAGTTGCGCGCGTCGGCGGGCGCGAGGGCACCACCCGCGCTGTCCTGGCGGTGAAGATCGAGTATCCGGCCGGCGCCGTGCTGACTGGCCCCATCAACGATGTCTGGAGCTGGCGTGTCGATGTAGCCGGCCAGAAACACCGCCCGCTGCGCTGCGGAAAGATGGCCGTGGCTGGGATCACCACGCCTTCCAGCTTCACCATCGGCGGTGTTTCTGATGAAAACGTGGTGGTCCCGGTTGTAGAATACCTTTCGGTAAATGCCGGCTACCAGGAAATGCACGTCGGCGACTCCACAACGGAGGGCACCAATGGAGAAGTTCGGGGCTTCGGGGCCTGTGCGATTGCCACGCTGGCGGCATCTACACCGGAAAGGCCGTTCGAATACTTCAACTGTGGAATGCACGGCATGGCACCGCCTGTCTATGGCCCGGCAGCACTGGCGCATCTGGACTTCGTTCGGCCGCACGTCCTGTTCTACCAGCCGTATTCCATCAACAACACGCCAGCGGGCGGCATGACGGCTGCCGTCGAGGCTGACGACTGGGACTGGACCATGCAGGTGATCCGAGCTGCGCGGCGTGCCGGCATCCCGCGCATCCATCTGCTGGAGGGTCTTCCGGTCGATCCTGGCTTCCGCAACACCGGAGCTGGTGACCAGAAGCGGCGCGACCTGAACGCCCTGCTGGCGAAATTCTCCGGCGGCGCCACTGTGGTGCAGGGCTATTCGGCGCCGATGACTGGAACCGTCAACGCCAGCGGTCAGACCACGTTACCGGCCGGAGCTTCCGCAGACTCTGCCCACCCGAACGCCACGAAATACGGCGAGATGGCGGATAAAGTCGCGCCCTACGTGGTTATTTGACATGGCAAGACCAACGGGCGGTTCAGTTTCGAAGGGGAAATCTGTAAACAAGACAGACCTTTGCGACATGTTTGGTGTGTCTCCTCCTACAGTAGATGGCTGGGTTAGGTCTGGATGCCCGATAGTAAGCCGAGGTGCGCGGGGCGTTTCTGCTGAATTCAACACGGCAGAGGTCAGTAAGTGGCTGCAAACCAGGGCAAGAGACGAAGGGGCAGGAACAAGTCAGGCCGATGAGGCCGAATTGAAGCGCAGAAAGCTTCAGGCTGAGACGCTGAAGGCTGAGCTTGAGCTGGCAAAGCTGAAGGGCGAGGTTGACCTTATCAGCAATTTCCATAGAGCAGAGAAGTCGCGCATGGCGGCGATCCGCGCGAACATGCGCAACGTACCTGGGCGGGCAGTTCTCCAGCTACTGGGCTGCACAGATGAATTGATTTTCAAGAGCAAGCTCATGGCCGAGATTGACCTGGCACTGGTCACAGCTGCGAGTGCTGAAATAGATTTCGATGATGACGAGGACGAAGATTAGGCGTAGTATTGCTTTGCGGCTATCCCGGCCAGGAGAAAAGGCGAACGCTACGCCCTGCCGCAACCCTTCATAGCGACGACTTGAGCGGAGTTGTATGGAAATCATTTCAAAGAATGATGCATTAAAGCTTGGTCTTACTCGATATTTCACTGGTATTCCTTGCAAAAGGGGTGGAATTGGTGAGCGATCCGTTACCAGCACTGCCTGTTTTTGTGAAGAATGCAGAAGTCACAGGCGTCCTGCCGCCCGAAAAAACTGCCGCAAGGCATACGAAAGGAAGATGACCCCCGAGGCGATGGATAGAAGGGTTGAGATGAAGTCCGACCCTGAGTCCTACAAGGCAAAAAAGGCTGCCGAGAGAAAGGAACGCGAAACCGCAAGACTCAAGGCCAGGGATTCATGCCCTGAATACAGGGAAAAGGTTCGCAAAAGGAGGGCTGAAATGTATCAAACAGACCCCTCCTATAGGCGTCGAGCACTAGATAGCTCGCTGTCTTGGCGGCTAAGGTCCAAGGATCATCTCTATGAGAAGGGGAAGCGATGGAAGAAAGAAAACCCTTCGATGGTGACCGCCTATCATGCCTCAAGAAGAGCTAGAAAGCTAAACGCAACTCCCAAATGGTTCGGTGAGCTTGATGAATTCGTTATGGTTGAAGCTGCTGAGCTGTGCAAAGAAAGGGAGTCGGCCACCGGGCATCCCTGGCACGTTGATCACATGATCCCTTTGCAGGCGAAAACTGCATGCGGACTTCATTGCGCGCACAACTTGCAAGTCATCCCGTCAAATCTGAATATCTCCAAGAGTAATCGGATGATCTACACGGAGCCCTTGCAGTGGCTGACCTAAGTTTCCTTGACAACAGGCATGCCACTGCTTCGGCTAGTAATGACGCCGCCCAATCTCTCATCCCGCCACCGCCCCTGATGCCGTCCGAGTGGGCAGAGGCGAACGTGCTTATCCCGGTGGGCAACGCCAAGCCTGGCCCGATCCGGTTCGATAACGCCCCATACCAGCGCGGGATGATCGACGCGATTGCCGAGCCTGGCGTTCGCCGCGTCTCGATGATGACCGGCGCCCAGCTCGGCAAGACCACCGTTCAGCAGTGCTGGACGGGGTATTTCATCGCCCATGAGCCGCGTTCGCAGATCATGGTTCAGCCCACCCAGGGTGACGTACAGACGTACCTGGAGACGAAGCTGCGGCCGATGCTGGACGCGAACCCGTCCATCAGCAGCAAGATGGCCAAGCAGCGTGGCCGGGAGGGCGTGAACAACAGCCGTATCATATCCTACATCGGCGGCTGGCTGATGTTCAGCTGGGCGGGCTCGCCAAAGACCCTGCGCGGCCGATCCGCACCGGTCACCCACGCTGACGAAATCGACGGCTACGAAGCCACGCCCGAAGGCGACCCTGGCGAGCTGCTTGCCCAGCGTTCGGCGTCCTTCGGTGACGATGCGCTGCGCACTGAGTCCAGCACGCCCACGATTAAGGGCGAAAGCCGGATCGAAACAGCCTTCCAGCTGGGCGACCAGCGCCGCTACATGGTCCCTTGCCCAGACTGCGGCCATCACCAGCACCTACGCTGGGAGCAGGTCACCTGGAGCGGCCGGCAGTCAACCGGGGTGGATGACTTCGAAAAGGATTTGCCGGGCATCGAGGCCGAGTCGCACGACCCTGACAGTGCGCTCTACGCCTGCGAGGACTGCGGCAGCCTGTGGGATGACGGTCAGCGGGTGGCTGCAATCCGTGACGCCGAGCGCAACGGTGGCGGCTGGAGGGCAACCAGGGCGTTCAAGGGGCACGCCAGCTTCCACGCTCCTGAGATGCTAAGCACCTTCCGTCGCCTGCGGGACATCGTGAAGTCCTACCTGGGCAAAATCGCCCTGGAGGACATGCAGTCGTTCGTGAACGTCAGCCTGGCGCTGACCTATGACCAGCGAGGCGAGCAGGCGGACCCCACCGGCCTGATGAGGACGGCCATCGACTACCCCGCCGAGGTGCCGGCCGGCGGCCTCTACATCACTGCCGGGGTGGACATGCAGATGGACCGCCTGGAATGCGAGGTGGTGGCCTGGGGCGACGGGGAGCGCAGCTGGTCGCTGGGCTACCACGTCCTGTGGGGCGACCCTGAGCATCCTGACGTGTGGGCAGACTTGGAAGACCTGCTGGCGTCCACCTACCAGCACGAAAGCGGCGCCGTGCTGCCGATCATGGCCGCCTGCCTGGATACCGGTGGAACCAACGGCATGACCCAGGCCGCCTATGAATTCGCCAAGGGCAGGACCGGCCGCCGGCTGTTCGCCATCAAGGGCATCGCGGGCTGGGATCGGCCCATCGTGGAGAAGCCTGAGCGCAAGCAGAGCGGCAAGGACGCGCGCAAGGTGGACCTGTTCAAGGTCGGCGTGGACCAGGCCAAGCTGACGGTGATGCGGCGCCTGTCGCGCACCATTGACCACGACCCGGAGCAGCCCGAACAGGGAGGCCACTGCTACTTCCCGAAGGACCGGGATGGCGAGTGGTACAAGCAGCTCACCGCCGAAAAGCTGGTCACCCGCTACATCAAGGGACAGCCGGTGCGCGAGTGGCACAAGCCTGACCGCGCCAGAAACGAAGCCTTGGACTGCCGGGTCTACGCCTTGGCCGCCCTGAAGATCATGGCGCCATCGTTCAAACGCCTTGCCGAGCGCCTGGGCGTGGTCCAGCAACGTGGCTTCAAGCCGCGCAAGGTGGAAGAACAGCCTGCAAACGACAACGTGCCGGTGCAGGAAAGGGCGCAGGAAAAACCCCAAGTGGATAAAGCGGAGCCCATTCCAGAGACTAGGCCCAAAATCAAGCGCTCAAAAGCTGCCGCAGCAGGTCGCGGCGGGGGTTGGGCGTCCAGATGGTGACGCTTAGTGAACTGCAAAATTCCCGCGAAAATCAGCGCGGGGCTGACATTTGACGCAGCCCTGCGCTTCGACAACTACCCGGCGCCCGATTGGTCGCTGTCTCTTCTGCTGCGCGGGCCCTCCACCATCGACCTGGCTTCCTCGCAAGAGGGCAACCTGCACCGCCTGCATGTGACCGCTGGCGCAACCTCCACCTGGAAGCCTGGCCAGTACATCTACAGCCTGCGCGCCAAGCGCGGCGAAGAGGTCGTGGAGCTATCTGGAGGCTCTCTGGAAGTTCTGCCTGACCTATACAGCCTTCCTGTCGGTGCCGACGTGCGCACGCCTGCCCAGATCGCCCTGGAGGCCATCGAGGCGGTGATTTCCAAGCGCGCGACCATCGACCAGGAGCGCTACCGCATCGGCAACCGCGAGCTGTACCGGACCCCTATCGCGGAGCTGATCAAGCTGCGCGACATGTACCGGTCTGAGGTGCAGCGCGAGAAGCAGGCGGCCTGCGGCGGCAACCCCTGGGGCCGGCGCGTCCTTGTGGGCTTCCGCTGATGGGCCTGTTCAGCTGGGGAAAACCCAAGCAGCCCGCCCAGGAGCCAGTCAGGGGCGGCCAGAAGCCGTTCCGCAGCCGCCTGGGCGCCCGCATGTTCGCTGCCGCCCAGTCCGACCGTTTCGGGAAGGAATGGGGCACCGAGCCGCTTGCCGCTGACGACGTGGTCGAGCGCAACCAGCGCGTTCTGGTGGCCCGCTCGCGCGAGCAATCCGCGAACAACGACTACGGCAAGTCATTTCTCCGCATGGCGCGGCAGAACATCGTGGGCCCCAAGGGCATCACCCTGCGCGCCGAATCCACCGATGATCGCGGCAAGCTGGACACCCTGGCGAACGAAGCCATCGAGTGGGCCTGGTTCAACTGGGGTCACCGCAACAGCTGCGACATCACCGGCAAGCGTTCCTGGCGCGAAATCCAGAAATCCTGCGTGAACAGCGCCGTCAAGGACGGGGAATTCATGCTGCGGATGATCTACGGCCAGGAAGCTGGCGAATATGGCTTCGCCATCCAGGTTCTGGACCCGCAGCGCTGCCCTATCCTGCTGAAGGAAGACCGCTTGCCCAGCGGCGGATTCATCCGTCAGGGCATCGAATTCAACCGCTACGGCAAGCCGCTGGCGTACTACTTCAGCACCATTGACGAAACCGAAGCGAACTACCGCTATGCCGGCCAGAGCTACATCCGGGTTCCGGCGGACGAGATTGTCCATGGCTTCCTGGAGGACATGGTAGGCCAGAAACGCGGCCTGCCGTGGATGGCCACCGCCCTGTTTCGCATGCGCCAGCTGGCCGCCATGGAGGAAGCCAGCATCATCAACGCCCGTACCAGCGCCAACAAGCGCGGGTTCATCACCTGGGAGTCTGGCAAGGGACCTGAATTCGACGCCGACGCCGACGAACTGGAAGTCATGAGCGAACCAGGTGAGTGGCAGGTGCTGCCTGACGGCGCCCAGGTCGAAGAGACCAGCCCGCAGTACCCGTCCGGCGAGTTCTCGCAGTTCATGAAGCAGTGCCTGCGCGGCATGTCGGCCGGCTTCGGCGTGCTCTACAACAACCTGGCCAGCGACCTGGAGGGCGTCAACTTCTCCAGCATCCGCCAGGGCACCCTGGATGAGCGCGAATATTGGAAGGACCTGCAAGAATGGCTGATTGAGAGCCTGCACCAGCCGGTCTTTGAAAAATGGCTTCCGCGCGCCCTGCTTGGCCAGAAAATCCTGGTGCGGGGGCGTCCGCTGAAGCCTGAGCGCCTGAGCCGGTACAGCGTAGTTTCGTGGCAGGGCCGCCGCTGGGAATGGATCGACCCGCGCGCGGATGTTGACGCCGCTGTCGAGGCGAAAAACAACATGCTGAAGTCTCCGGGTGCTATCATCCGCGAGCAAGGCCAGGACCCGCTGGAGGTCTGGAAGCAGTCGGCGCGGGACATCCGCACGATGATTGACCAGCTGGTGGCTGAAGGCGTTTCGCCGGCCACTGCTGAAGAGCTTGTCCTGCTGTCCATGGGGCGGCAGCCACCTAAACCCGCAACTGGACAGCAAAATGCACAAGCGTAGCATTCTGGCGCTGATGATCGGCGCCACCTTCCTGCGTGACGCGAGCGGCGGTGCCGCTCTGCCTGACTTCAACGCGAAGGGTGACCTTCAGCGCAAGATGGAAGTCAGCAACGTTGACGCGGAAAAACGCACTGTCGAGCTGGCGTTTTCCTCGGAAATCGAGGTTCAGCGCTGGTTTGGCTTCGAAATCCTGGACCACGACACCACCAGCGTTCGGCTGGATCGACTTCGCGACGGCGGCGCCCTGCTGGTCGATCACGATTGGTCGGATCAGGTGGGTATCGTGGAATCCGTGACCATTGGCGCTGACCGGCGGGGCCGAGCAGTGGTGCGCTTCGGAAAAGGCGTGCGGGCCAGTGAGATTTTCCAGGATGTGGTGGACGGTATTCGCCGGCATGTGTCGGTGGGCTATCGAGTCCTGAACGCGAAGCTCCAAGAAACGCGCGATGACGGAGACGTTTTCCGCATCACCGACTGGGAGCCTTTCGAAATCTCATTTGTGAGTGTGCCTGCTGACCATTCGGTCGGCGTCGGGCGCAGTGCGGAAAAACCCCAAGTGGATAACACCATGGGACGGCCCGACACTGTTCGCACCGTGGGCACTCCCCCCGCAAATCAAAATACGACTGAGGTCAAGAAGAGTATGGAAAAAATCCTGCGGGATGCTTCCGGTAACCTGGTCCGCGCACTGGTGGACGATGCCGGCAACATCACTCAAGTTCTGGAAGTGCTGGAGCGTGCCGGCGACGACGTTCGCGCCGCAGAGCGCCGCGCTACCGAAGCCGCCCAGGCCCGTGTTGCCGCCATCTCCCAGATGGGCGAGCAGTACAACTGCCGCGAGCTGGCACAGCGCGCCATCGGTGATGCCACCGTGACCGTTGACGCCTTCCGCGCCCAGGTCCTGGACCACATCAACACCCGTGGCCAGCAGCCCACCGGCGCCCAGGCTCGCGGCGGCAACCGACCCATGGGCGAGAACACCGCCCCCAGCGCGGCTATCGGCATGACCGATGGTGAAGTTCGCCGCTACTCGATCTTCCGCGCCGTTCGCGCCCTGCAACCCAACGCCAGTGCCGCCGACCGCGAGGCCGCAGCATTCGAGCTGGAGTGCAGCGAGACCGCACAGCGTCAGCTCGGCCGCACCGCCCAGGGCATCCTGATCCCGGAAGACGTGCTGCGCAGCCGCGCCTTCAACGCTGGTGGCGCTCCCGACCAGCCTGTCGGTGCCCAGACCGGCCAGAACCTGGTGGACACCAACTACATGGCGTCCAGCTTCATCGAGATGCTGCGCAACCGCACCGTCGCCATGCGCCTGGCCACCACCATGGGCGGCCTGGTGGGCAACGTCGAAATCCCGAAGCAGACCGGTGGCGCTACCGCCTACTGGATCGGTGAGGGTCAGGACGCCCCGGAAGGCACCCCGACCATCGGCCAGCTGGGTCTGACCCCGCACACCGTCGCCGCGTACACCGACATCACTCGGCGCCTGCTGATGCAGTCCACCCCGGATGCTGAAGGTATCGTCCGTCGCGACCTGGTGGCCGCCATCGGCCAAGCCATCGACCTGGCTGCCTTCTACAGCGACGGCACTGGCGTGAAGCCCAAGGGCCTCAAGTACATGACCGGCATCAACGCCGTGGCCTTCGCCGGCACCCAGCCGACCTTCGGTGAGCTGGTGCAGATGGAAACCGAAATCGCGGCCGACAACGCCGACGTGAACTCCATGGCCTACGTCATGAACGCCGTGGGTCGTGGCGCTGCCAAGACCACCAGCAAGTTCGCCAACGGCACCGACCAAGGCACCATCTGGGAGCCGGGCAACACCCTGAACGGCTACCGCACCGAAATCACCAACCAGCTGGTGAACGGCGATGTGTTCTTCGGCAACTGGGCTGACTTCATCATCGGCATGTGGGGCGGTCTTGACTTGACCGTGGACCCGTACAGCCTGAGCAAGTCCGGCGGCCTGCGGATCGTGGTCTTCCAAGACGTGGATTTCGCCATCCGCCGCGTCGAGTCCTTCAGCTACGGTCGCAAGCCGGCAGCCTGATAGACCCCTAGAACTGGCCGCTTCGGCGGCCTTTTCTTTCACTCAAGAGGTTGAACCGAATGGAAGACCAAGCGAAAGACGACTTTTTCACCATCGAGCTGTCCGCTGCGACCGTCATTGACGGTGAAATCGCCGTGGCCGGTGAAGTGGTCGAGGTGTCCCGCAAAGAGGCGGAAAACATCATCGGTCGTGGCCGCGCCACCCTGGCAAGCCCGGAGAAGCTGGCCGAAATCGAGAAGCGCGCCTAGGAAGAGGCCAAGCAGATCAAGGACTACCAGGAAGCCCAGCTGGTCGCTCAGATCGCCGGCAAGAAGCAGGCCGCCGACAAGCTGGCCGCTCGCAAGGAAGAGCTGGAAAAGCTCACTCTGGATCAGCTGAAGGCGCTGGCTGCCGACAAGGGCCACGTCCTGGGTGATGCGACCAAGAAGGCCGACATCATCGAAGCCATCCAGAAGGCTGAGCAGGGCGAGTAATGCCAGCGCCGGCCTGGGAAGACCTGGACGCCTTCCTACAGCTGGACGTGACCGGCGGGTTCGCTGTGCCCGCCGTGTTCACGCTGTCCGATGGAAGCACCAGGGAAGTGGCCGTCATCTTCGATGACCCCGCCATGGACGCCGAGGTGGGCGAGTACATCAAGGAAGACCAGTCACCCTACGTGACCGGCAAGGAAACCGAGCTGCGCGGCATCCTGCGCGCGGACAGCGTGGTCATCAGCGGACGCACCTATGGCGTGCTGTCGTCGCCTCGCCCTGATGGCACCGGAATGGCCATCGTCCGCCTGGCCACCGAATAATGCTGCACTTCGACATCAACTGGTCCGACCTGGCGCGAGTGGCTGGGGAGCTGGATGCCAGCGAGAAGCAGATTCAGCTGGCCTTGCACCGCGCACTGCGGCGTACAGAGGCTAGCCTACGGCGCCTTTCGTCCAAGGGCCTTGCCCAGGAGCTTCAGCTGCGCGCTGTGGGCGCCCTGCGCAACCGCCTGAAGTCCATCAAGGTGCGCAAGAACGCCTATGGCCGTGGAGGCGATGGCGCGGCGCTCTGGTACGGCCTGAATGACCTGCCTGTCTCCAGCTTCAAGGGCCGCCCGCGCAGCACGGCTGCCGGTGCCAGCTTCAAGGGCAAGGAATTTGATGGCGCCTTCGTCGGCCGCAGCAAGTTCAAGGGCAAGCAAACCATTTTCAAGCGCGCGAGCGCGGCCCGCCTGCACATCCGGGAACAGCTGCTGGAGATAGAAGACAAGGCTGTGGTCTTCATTGAAGATCAGGTCTTTGATAAAGTGGAAGACATCTTCTGGCAGCACTTCATGCGCGACATCAAGGCCAGAGTAAAATTCAGGCTGGGTGAATACTGATGGCCTACGCCAACACCGAAATTGATTTCTCCGAGCTGGAAGAGGCCATCGTTCGCGACATCAAGGCCGCCTTCCCTGGCCTGGCAACGGTCGAGTTCTACCGCGAGGACCGCACAGAGCTGCCGTTGCCAGCGGTGCTGCTGGAGATGGTCGAGTGGGAGCGGGACGAAGACCGCGACCCAGGCACCGAGCAACTGCCCATCATCGCGAACTTCGAAGCTGAAATCATCGTCAGCTTCAGGCGGGTGGAGGGTCGCAAGGCCAAGGCTGAGGTGCGCCGTCTGGCGAACGCCCTGGCCGCCTGGATGCACAACCGTCGCTGGACCTACCCTGACGGACGGCTGAACGACAGCGGCAAGCCCAAGACCATGCCCACCGGGCCGGTGATGGTGTCTGGTGCGTATCCGGATGATTTCCAGGGCCTGGAGAATGGCCGCAAGGGCGAGAAGCTGGACAAGTACGAAGTCTGGCGCCTGCCGTGGCAGCAGAGCGTCCATCTGGGCAAGACGGTATGGACCAATGATGGCGAAACGCCTGGCGAGCCGCTGTATTCATTTGCTCCAGAGACCGGCATCCCGAACAGGGATGAATATGAGGAGGCAGTAGATGGCCTCATTTGACATTGCCGACATCCAGCGGATGCTGGCGAACATGATCCGCATCGGGGTTATCGAAGAGCTGGACGCCGCCAACGCGCGCGTGAAGGTCAACGTCTCTGGCCAGGTTACTGACTGGGTTCCGTGGGGAACAGACGCAGCCGGCCGCGTGAGGAAGTGGAGCCCCAAGCAGGTGGGAGAGCAGGTTGTGCTGTTCTCGCCCTATGGCGACATGTCACAGGCAATCGTCGGGTTCTCGCTTTTCCAGGACCAATTCCCTGCCAACGACAACAACATGGGTCGGGAGACCGCCACCTTTGCTGACGGAACCACCGCGTCCTATGACCAAAAGGCCGGAACCATGAAGATCACCGTCGCTGGTGCTGGCCTGGTCAACGTCGAGTGCAAGACTGCAACCGTGACAGCCGAAGACCTGATCAAGCTGGACTCCCCGGAAGTCCACTGTACTGGCAACTTCAAGGCCGATGGCGAAGTCTCGGACAAGGTGCGCGCCATGTCAGCTGACCGCGCGATCTACAACGGACACACACACCCCAACAACGCAGCCAGCCCGCCCAACCAGAAGCAGTAAAAGCAAAACCCCAAGTGGAAGGCCGGCCGCATGGTGGGGCATCCTCCCGCCATGCAAGGTATTAATGCGAAAACTGGGAAAGCCTTGGGCGGTATCGCCCACCTTCGCCAGTCCATCACAGACATTCTGACGACGCCAATAGGCAGTCGCGTAATGCGCCGCGAGTACGGCAGCCGCATACGACGCCTGATTGATGCGCCGACCAACCGCGACACCTTGCTGGATATTTACGCTGCAACCGCAGAGGCCCTGGCGCGCTGGGAGCCGAGATTTTCACTGACCAGCGTCAAGGCCACCAGCGCCTCGCCTGGGAAAATCGTGCTGGACCTGACCGGCGATTACAAGCCAGACGGCCAGACGATCACCATTGAAGGGGTCATCGTCCAATAATGGCCGGTACGTTCACCGCTGTTGACCTGTCGCAGCTGCCGGTCCCGACCAATGTCGAGCAGCTGGACTTTGAAACCATTTTCGCGGACATGCTCGCGGACCTGATCGCGCGCGACTCTAGTTTCACCGCTCTGGTGGAGAGCGATCCGGCCTATAAAATCCTGGAAGTCTGCGCCTATCGCGAGCTGTTGCAGCGCCAGAAGTCCAACGAAGACGCGCTGGGAACCATGCTGGCCTATGCGGTTGGCGCTGACCTTGACCAGATCGCGGGCAACTATGGCGTGGCGCGCCTGCTTGTCCAGGCTGGTGACCCTGACGCAGTCCCTCCAACCCCTGACGTTTACGAGTCGGACGAAGAGCTGCGCCGCCGTGTGGTGCTGTCCACTGAGGGTTACACGACCGCTGGCAGCATCGGCGCCTACCTGTTCCACGCCCTGAGCGCTTCCGGCGACATCCTTGACGTTGCGGTCACCAGCCTGACGCCTGGCACTGTCAACGTTGCCGTTCTGTCGCGCACCGGCACCGGATCTGCGCCAGCTGAGACGCTGGCAGCTGTTGTGGCAGCCTTGAATGCTGAAGAGGTGCGCCCGCTGTGCGATACCGTCAGCGTGCAGAGCGCAAGCATCGTGAACTATTCGATTTCGGCGATGCTGACCACTTACCCCGGAACCGGCCAGACGCAGGTCCTTGATGCATCCAAGGATGCGCTGTCCCTGTATGTGGCAAAGATGCGCAAGCTTGGGCTGGACGTGACAAGAGCAGGCATCATCGCCGCCCTGTTCCAACCTGGGGTTCAAAACGTATCCCTGGCGTCGCCTGCCGCTGACGTGGTGATTCAGTGGAACCAGGCAGCCAACTGCACAGCAACAAGCGTGACTATCGGGGGCACGAATGAGTGACCCTAGTCTGCTGCCGGTCAGCGCTACTGAGCAGGAGCGCGCCCTAGCCTTGGCGATTGCCAGGGTGAGTGACGTTCCAGTCGTTGCTCGCAAGCTCTGGAGCGCGGAAGACTGCCCAGCAGACAAGCTGGCATGGCTGGCCTGGGCGTTCGGCGTGGATGAGTGGGACGACTCATGGTCGGAAGATTCCAAGCGGCAGACCATTCGCGACGCGCTGGCAGTCCAAAAGCGCAAGGGCACCGTCTGGTCAATCCGCCGAGTGCTGGAAAATGCCGGATACGGCTCTGCCCAGCTTATCGAGGGGCTTTACGGCAGGCTGTATGATGGAAGCGCCAAATTCAATGGGTTTGAAACTTACGGCGACTCGACCCAGTGGGCCACGTACCGAGCTATACTAGACCGCCCAATGACGAACAAGCAGGCGCAGCAGGTTCGCAGAATTCTTGAAGTAACGGCACCAGCAAGGTGCCACCTGATTGAACTAAATTACATCGCTGCCCAAAACACATACAATGGCGCCATTAGATATGATGGCACTTTCAACTACGGGACCGCCTAGACATGGCAAATTTACCTGAAATCAGCCAGTTCGATGATGGCATCCGCCAGATCGAAACCACAGACCCTGTCCTTGGCGGGCCTGATGGCATTGCCAACAGCCAAGGCAAGGCATTAGCCAACCGGACCAGGTTCCTCAAGGATCGCCAGGATAAGCTTCTGAGCGGTGAAACAGTACCGCCTGGATTTGCTACGCAGGACTACGTGCAGCGCCAGATGAACATGCTGGATGCAAAGCAATCCGTCCGTGCAGCGACTACTGCCAGCATCAGCTTGACTGGCGCCCAGTCTATAGACGGCGTGTCCGTCGTAGCTGGTGACCGCGTGTTGGTTAAGAATCAGGCAGACGCCAAGACAAACGGTATTTACGTTGTTAGCGGCTCAACCTGGTCCAGGGCTGGCGATGCTGATGAGCAGGTAGAGGTCACGCCTGGACTGGTCGTTTACGTTGAAGAAGGCGCCATCCAGGGCAGGTCAAGGTGGCAGCTTATCAGCAACGCGCCAGTTATACTTGGCACGTCGGCGCTATCTTTCGGGGACATCACCTCTGGGATGGCCCCACTGAAGTCTCCAGCATTCACTGAAACGCCAACCGCGCCAAAGGCTCCGCAGTTTGCGACTGGCGGCCAGATAATCACGGCTGATGCGCTTAAATCTGCTGGTATGCAGTTTAGCGGAATGCGCTTCATTGACCTTTCCGTGGCATCCGCAAGCGTTGGGCTTTCTGATGTTGGCGGCATAGTGGTTATCACCGGTAGCGGCGGTGGAACTATAAACCTTCCCAAAGCAAGCAATGTTCCGGCAGGCGCAACGATTAGTGTGCTTGCGGCAAATACATCTGTCTCGACAAATACCCTAAAGGCTGCCTCCGGGGATACCATATATGGAGCGCTTCAGTCTGTGTCACCGGCTGGAGTACTGAGAAGCGGAGACTCTGCCACGCTGGTTTCTGATGGATCATCCAGTTGGTATTTGATTTCAGATGGAAATTACAACTTCGTTGCGCAGGCCGTCTCCAGGATCATGGCCAACAATCAGTCGCTTGGGGTAACTGGATATAAGGTTGATCCAGGCGGCCTAATAAACCAATGGGGCACTGTAACGCTTGGCGCGGTTGGTGCATTCAACTCTCAAAGCATCGGCGGGGTGACCTGGTACTCTCACTTCTACACGGTCAGTCTTCCTATTTCTTACGGGAACTCTCATCTGTCAGTCGTTGCATCCATGGCGGGAAGACCTGCATCTTCTCAGGCGTCAGAAATTCTGGCGATTGTTAAAACAAACAAGACCATTTCAGGTAACGCTGAAAGTCTTTCATCATTCACGCTGTCAATCACAACCCCGCAAACCGGATGGACCCCGACAATCAACTTTGAAAGCAAGGGCACATGACATGGACAAAGTTTATTTTTCCGCTTCAAATGTTGGCTTTTACATGAGCAACATCCATGGCGACAGGATTCCTTCTGACGCAGTCGAAATCAGTCGAGATACATATTTCAAGCTTATTCACGGCCAGGAGGATGGCGGGGAGATAAAAGCAGGTGATGATGGATACCCTATATTGGTCGATAGAAATACTGGGGAACTAATTCCAATCTAGCCAATCATCCGATAAAATATATTGGCCGCAATGACGCGGCCAATAAAGAGAAACGGAAAATGGCAGAAGTAGGTCCTTTCGAAAAAATCAGCCTAAATGACACCGCAAACATCTCTGTCCAGGCAGATGGCTCTGTCCTGATCAAGACCGGTGCTGATGGATTTGCTGGCTCGCAGTTCGCCTTGACCAGCGAAGGTCAAATCATGGTTGATGGCGTGGAATACCAGGGCGCCGCTCCCGACCCTGTCGAGCCGGCCACCCCGGTTGTTCCTGGCTACACCAGCATGTCTCTCCTGAACGGTTGGCAGAACAACGGTGACACCGCGCAATGGAAGCAGTCCACCGCCGGCTACCGCAAGCACGACGACGGCACTGTGGAGCTGACCGGCCTCATCAAGGGCACCACGGTTGGCACCAACATCTGCAACCTTCCCGCAGGCTTCCGGCCGGCGAATCAGAAGGCTGCCGTTGTGGTCTGCGCTGCCAACGGCGACACCCTGGGAACCCTGAAGATTCAGCCGAACGGCAACGTGCTGTTCAGCTCCGGTGCTCCGGGCCTGGTGTTCTTGACCGGTGTTCGTTTTTCCCTGGCCTAACCGCCAGATAACAGGCACGCCTGTTGCCACCCTTCGGGGTGGCTTTTTTATACCTGCAAAACCCCAAGTGGAACGCTAGAGCTGCGGCTGTAAGACTTCGCGCACATTCAATAAATCTGCGCGGACTCAACCGATATGGCCGAAGCATTCTTGCACGGCGTCGAAGTTCTGGACATCGACACTGGCGCACGCACAATTTCCACCGTCAGCACCAGCGTTATTGGTGTCATCGGCACCGCGCCGAATGCTGACGCCACCGCCTTTCCGATCAACACCCCCGTCCTGATCACCGGCAGCCTGACCCAGGCGGCCAAGCTGGACATCCTGGGAACCGGCGAAGGCACTCTACCTGGTGCCATCGACGCCATTCTGGATCAGACCGGCGCCGTCATCGTGGTGGTTCGCGTCGAGAAGGGCGCTACCGACCAGGCCACCCTGGCGAACATCCTGGGCGGCGCCGATGCCAATACCGGCAAATACCTGGGCGTCCATGCCTTCCTTGGCGCCAAGTCCCTGCTGGCAGCCCAGCCACGCCTGCTGATCGCGCCTGGCTTCACCCACACCCGCGTTGCGGATGGTGTCTCCGCTATCGACGTGGCCCTTGGGGGCAGCGGATACGCAATCGCCCCAGCCGTGACCATCAGTGGCGGCGGTGGCGCTGGCGCCCAGGCCGTGGCCACGGTCGCTGGCGGCCAAGTGACCAAGATCACCGTAACCAAGGCCGGCAAGGGCTACACCAGCGCACCGACCATCGCCATCGCAGCGCCCACCGTCGCTGGCGGCACCAACGCCACTGCCACCGCATCGTTCGGCGTGGTCGGCAACTCCGTGGTTGCCGAGATGCTAGGCATCGCAACTCGCTTGCGCGCCCACATCATCGCTGACGGCCCTAACACCAATGACGCCGACGCCATCGCCTACCGTAAGGACTGGGGCTCGCGCCGCGTCTACGTGGTGGACCCGAAGGTCATCGTCACCGACGATAGCGGCGCCACCGTTACCGAGTGGTCCAGCCCGCGCATCGCCGGCCTGATTGCCCGCGTGGACAATGATCTGGGTTACTGGCGCTCGCCGTCCAACCAGGAAATCTTCGGCATCCAGGGCACCAGCCGCCCCATCGACTTCACCCTGGGCGACACCAGCTCGCGCGCCAACCTGCTGAACGCCAGCGAGGTGGCCACGATCATCCGTGAAGACGGGTTCCGCCTCTGGGGCAACCGGACCTGTTCGTCTGATCCGCGCTACGCCTTCCTGTGCGTCAGCCGCGTGGCCGACATCATGGCCGACAGTCTCCAGGCCGCTCACATGTGGGCAGTAGATCGTGGCATCACCAAGACGTATGTGGATGATGTCGTGGAGGGCGTGAACGCCTTCCTGCGCACGCTGGCAGTCAAGGGTGCCATCCTGGATGGCAAGTGCTGGGCCGATCCCGACCTGAATACCCCTTCGGAAATCGCCGCAGGTCGGATATACTTCAACTTCGACTGGGGCCCTGTCTACCCGGCAGAGCGCATCACCTTCCGCATGTTCATGAACAACGATTATATCGAGGACATTTTCTGATATGGCCGCCGAAGACGTACTGAAGAACATTAACCTCTTCGTTGACGGTCGCGGCTATGCCGGAAAAGTCAGCGAGTTTACCGAACCGAAGCTGACCCTTCAGGAAGAGGACTACCGCGCCGGGGGCATGGACCTCCCCATCGGCATCACCATGGGCATGGAGAAGCTGACCGCCGACTTCACCCTTATGACCTATGACCGCGCGGTCATGTCGCTCTGGGGCGTGAAGCAGGGCAACAGCGTCGCCTTCACCCTGTTGAAAGCGCTGGAGGACCTGGACGGCAACGTTACTCAGGTCAAGCACAACATGCGCGGCAAGATCAGCGAGATTGACGCGGGCACTTCCAAGCCTGGCGAGCTTCCTTCTCTGAAGCTGACCCTGTCGCTGACCTACTACAAGATGACCCACGGCGGCCAGGTGGTCCACGAAATCGACGCCGAGCGGATGATTCGCGTGGTCAACGGCACCGACATGCTGGCAGCTATCCGCGCAGCACTTCAGATGTAATCCAGGGCGGCGCAGACCGCCCTTCCATTTCTACACAGGCGAAAAAAGATCATGGCAAAGCAGCCCGAATGGCTCAAGGAAGTTGCGGACGGTTACGAAGTGACGCTGGCCAAGCCGGCGAAGATCATGGGAACCGAAGTCACGGTCATGAAGATGCGAGAGCCGCTGGTGAGCGACCAGGAAGCTACGCAGTCCATGGAGGGCAGCGATGCCAGCCGGGAAATACACGAGTTCGCGAACCTCTGCGGCGTGGCCCCGGATGATATTCGCGGAATGACCCTGCGCAACTACCAGCGTCTGCGGGCGGCATACCTGTCTTTCCTCGCCTGAGGCGCCAGTACATCCGCGACGGCGTCCTGGCGTTGGCCAGCTATACCGGCTGGTCACTAGCGGAAATCACTTCAATGCGTGTTTCCAGGTTCCTCTGGTTCCTGGATGGTCTTCCAAAAGAAAAGGTATGACTCCAGATGATGTGCAGTGATAGCATTGGCGAAACCATTCCAGGTGGGATTGCTATGCATCTACACATCATTGACCGGAAGACCGCTAAAGCCAACGGTCTGAAGCGGTATTTCACCGGCAAACCTTGTGCGAACGGTAACGCTAACCAAAGGCTTGTTAGCGCCAAGACCTGTCAGTGCAAGGAATGTCTTAGGGAGGCCGCGAATAGGAAGGTTGCCAATAGCTCATTGATGAGAGATGCAATAGCAAAAAGGCAAAGCGAGTACTACCGCAAAAACAGAGAGGAGATCAACAGAAGGGCAAGGCAAGACAGGGCAGAGAACCCCGAAAAATATGCAGCATATTATGCCGATGTTTGCAAGGAGCGTCGAGCAGAGCTTGCGAGGAGTAGGTACTGGAAGAACAGGGAAGCAGAGCTGGAATCTCAGGCTAGGCGAAGGGCGCAAAATCCAGAAAAAGCGCGCGAGTATTACAGAAGGTCTTACGAAAAGAGGAAGGGCCAGTATGTTTTCTGGGCGCTAAAAAGGAAAGCGATTAAGCTTGAGCGGACACCATTATGGTATGGTGAATTGGATGATTTCTGTGTATCTGAGGCTCTGAGCCTGGCGAAAGATAGAAAATCAGCCACCGGGTTAGAGTGGGACGTTGACCACTCAATTCCGCTTAAGGCAAAAAACGCATGCGGCCTACATTGCGCTCATAACCTACAGGTAATTCCCTCCTACCTTAATTCCATGAAGCATAATAAAATGATCTTTACAGAACCCTTCGAGTGGATGGCTCATGGCTAACAAACGTTTGAATGCAGTGATTTCCATTGGTGGCGCATTGAATGCGTCGCTTGGAAATGCATTCAACAGCGTTAAGGGCAAGGTTGGCGAGGTCGGCTCAGCGCTACGGCGCCTTGAGACAGAGCAGCGCACCCTCACGAATGCCATTCGAGTATTCGGAATGGAAGGCAAGAACGTTGACGGGCTCAGGACTCGATACGCCAGCCTTACTTCCCAGATCGACAAGCTTCGCGCCTCGCAGGAGCGTCTGAATAACATCCAACGCGCGCAACAGAACAATCTCTCCCAGCGCGGGGAGCTGCGCGGGCAAATGTTCGAAGCCGTCGGCGTCGGCGCGGCGGTGGCAGCCCCTATCGTCCAGGCTGCGCAGTTTGAGAAGTCCATGCTGGGAGTCGCCAAACAGGTCAATGGCGCAAGGGATGACGCAGGCAACCTGACCAAGGTCTACTATGAAATGGGCTCGGCCATCCAAGAGATGGGCCGAGAAATCCCTATCGCCACCAACCAGCTGGCGGAAATGGTCGCGGCAGGCGCTCGCATGGGCGTGGAGAAGGACGAGCTTCTGGGGTTCACCCGCAACGCGGCCATGATGGCATCGGCGTTCGAGCTGCCAGCTGCGCAGCTAGCTGAAGATATGGGTAAGATTGCCGGCCTATACAAAATCCCAATTGGCAACATCAATCAGCTGGCAGACTCCATCAATTACCTGGATGACAACGCTATTTCCAAGGGCGGCGACATCATTGACTTCCTATCCAGGGTTGGCGGCTCTGCATCGACTGTCAAGATTTCTGGCGTCCAGATGGCAGCACTTGGCTCCACGTTGCTGACGCTGGGAGAGCGCACCGAAACCGCAGGCACTGCCGTTAATGCGATGTTCTCCAAGTTCGCAGCCGCCGACAAGGGCACGAAGAAATTCAAGGCGGCCATGTCCGAGATCGGCCTAAATCCCAAGGCCGTGCAGGCAGGGATGGCAAAGAATGCTGAAGGCACACTGCTGCACATTCTGGAGCAGATCAAAAAGCTGCCTGAGCAGAAGCGCGCTGGCGTACTGGCTGAGCTGGTAGGGCTTGAGCACCAGGACACTCTAGGGAAGCTGGTCGGCAACATAGAGGAATATCGCAAGCAGATTGGCCTGGCCAACAGCCAGAAAGCCAAGGGCAGCATGTCGAGAGAGTTCGCTGCAACACTGGCGACAACCTCTGCACAGTTCGAGATCATGAAGAACAAGGTCACGGAAATATCCGTGAATATCGGTTCTGCTCTGCTTCCTGGCGTGAATTCATTCTTCCGTGCCATCACCCCAGTTACAACGGCTGTTGCCGAGTTTGCGCGTGCCCATCCTGTGCTGACGCGATCAGTGGTAGGGACGGCCGTGGCGCTGGTGAGCCTTCGCCTGGCAACGCTAGCCAGCCGTTACGCATTTACGTTCCTTCGCGGGGGCGTCCTCCAGGTGGTCGGCGCCCTGGCGACTGTTCGCGCACAGATGACGCTTACCGCCATTGCCAATCGCGCAACAGCCGCATCCACCCTGGTGGCCCGAAGCGGCTTCCTGGGCATGGCTGTCGCGGCAAGGGCAGCCACGGCAGCGATGATCACCAACCCTATTGGCGCGGCTGTCGCGGCAATCGCTGCTGGCGGCTTCCTGATCTACAAGTATTGGGACGGGGTCAAGGCGTTCTTTTCAGGCTTTGGCGCTGGTCTGGTTGCGGGCCTCCAGCCCGCTGTGGAGGTATTCCGCGCTTGGGTTGCTACCATGGCGCCCATCCAGCCGCTGATTGATGGCGTTGGCTCTGCCGTGAAAACCGCCTGGGAGTGGTTCACCAAGCTCCTGGAGCCCGTCACCAGCAGCAAAGAGCAGCTGGCCGGCGCAACGACTGCTGGCGAGAAGTTCGGCCGGATCGTGGGCGGCGCCATCAACCTGGCCCTGTCCCCGCTTCAGGCGCTCATCAAGGGCATGACCTGGGTCAGCAACAACGCTGGCTCCATCCTGAATGGCGTAGGCTCGGCCTTCTCCAAGGCTCGCAGCCTGCTGCCTGAGTGGGCCGGCGGCACCCCGGCCGAGCAGTCCGCACCAGTTGGCGCCTCGGCACCATCCCTGCCTGCCGTGCCGGCCATCGCCGCGAGCAAGGGCGGCGGCACCGTGAACGACAACAGCCAGACGAAAATCTACGTGACCCAGCAGCCTGGCCAGAGCGCAAGCGGCCTGGCTGATGAGGTAATGCGCAAGATCGAAGAGAAAAAGGCGACGCGAAACCGTGGCGCCATGCACGACGGGGCAACTCAATAATGGGCGCAGCACTGGGGCAGTCCGTTGCCCAATCGATCATGATGCAGCTGGGTACATTCCAGTTCAGCATTGCCACGGCGGCCTATCAGGACCTGCGGCGCCGCACCGAATACCGGTGGCCGTCCCAGGACCTCTACGACAAGCTGCCCGCGCTCCAGTACACGGGCCCCGGCCAGGACACCATCACGCTGGCTGGCGTCATCTACACCGAGTTTGTGGGTACGCCCTACATGCTGGCGAAGATGCGTGCCCTTGCGAGCCGTGGCCTGCCCCTGCCGCTTACCAGCGGCGCCGGCTCACCCATGGGCCGCTGGGTCATCGAGAGCGTGGATGAAGGCCAGTCAGTCTTCATGGGCGCTGGCGTACCGCGCAAGCAGGAATTCACCCTCCAGCTGAAGCTGTTTGATCGAGACCAGGCCGAGCAGACCGACATCCTGCGCGCGGTGGTTTCGGCGGCCAGGGGCGTTCCCAGCACGGCGATAGCCAGCGCAACCGCACCCACCACGCTGCTGGGGAAGGTCCAGGCGTCCGTTGGTGGCTTCCTTTCCAACGCGGCCAAGACGGCCAGCGATATGGTCTCCAGCGCAACGTCCGCGCTGAATGCAGTCCAGGAGAAGGCTGCCGAGATTGGTGCCGTGGTCGGGCCGGTGGTGTCTACCATGCAGACTACCATCAGCACCGCAAGAAATTTGCAGGACACCGTCAACACCCTGAAGCTGACTTCGGGCAACGTTCGGTCGCTGAGCGATGTCACTAGCGTTATCGACAGTGTCTCTTCGGTGGCCGGCGCGGCGTCCAACGCTGGTTCTCTGGCATCTGCCGCAGCGAAATCTTTCGGCATCGACCTGTCGTCTCAGGGCGCATCACCTGATACAATCGCAACCGTAAAGGAATGCCAGGCAACATGCGGTCGCGCAGCTGTCGCGGCTTCTGGAATCTACAACCAGGGAAGTTCGATACTCAACGATGCTCGCCGGCTCTTCGCAAATGATTAGATACGTGACCGCTGACGGCGACACCGCCGATTACATCGCGTGGAAACAGTACGGCACCCAGGCAGGCCGGATCACCGAACGGCTGCTGGAGGCAAACCCCGGCCTGGCCGCTCGCGGCCCGATCCTGCCGGCTGGCATCGTCATCCAGCTGCCTGAGCTTGATACCGCGCAGGCCAAAGAGGGCGTGCGGCTGTGGAGCTGACCGAAGGCATCCACCCTGACTGGCGC
>JAAIGE0100064520.1_pt1 | contig 27851 bp, 24 predicted proteins | sample 6487951 | NCBI WGS metagenome assembly JAAIGE01 (sample SAMN13974128, study PRJNA590717) | phyllosphere metagenome | biome: tomato field; feature: multiple bacterial spot infested tomato fields; material: tomato leaves; isolation source: leaves from tomato fields | host: Solanum lycopersicum ...
AACTCGCGGTAGGCCATTGCGTAGTTGAAAACGAAGCGCGTACTGCTGACCAGGTGCCGATGCCCGGCATCGTAGATCGAACCGTCATCGCGGAAATACTGGAAAAACCCACCTGCCGGATCGATCGCGCGCGGATGGTAGAACGCCATGGTGTCGGCGATGTGCTGGCGCAAGACGTCAGCCGAACGGAAATCGGGTGCGGGTGTTGCAGGCAAACGGCTCATGATTGTTCCTGGATCAAGGAATGGACTTCATCGATGCTCGGCATTGCCGCGAACGCGCCCTTGCGCGTCACCGCCAGCGCGCCGACCGCGGCAGCAAACCGAATCACCTCATTGATTGCCGCGGAATCGCCGCATAGCTGCTCCAGCGATGCAGCACGCGTTGCCAGCTGATACAGCAGCCCGCCGACGAACGCATCGCCAGCGGCGGTGCTATCGCGCACCTGCACCTGGAACGCCGGCACCTGGCCCGCATCGGTGCGTGTCTGCCAATGCACCGGTCCGCCGCCATCGGTGACCAGCAACCAACTGGCCCTGCCCTGCCACAGCTTTTGCGTCACCGCACCGGCATCGCCATCGAGCGTTCCCGCCAGATACTCAAGCTCCTCGCGCGAAAGCTTGACCACATCGGCCAACGCCAGCGCCTCCCATAGCAACGCCGCCGGATCGACATCCTGCGGCCACAGCATCGGGCGCAGGTTGAGGTCAAGGCTGACGATGGCGCCATCGGCGCGCGCACGGCGCATGCCGTCGAGCGTGCACTGGGCAATCTCCGGCTCGGTCATGCTGTTGGAGCACACATGCAATACCGCTGCCTGCGTAAACCCGTCCTCGGCGAAGTGCTCGGGACGGAACAACAGGTCCGCTGCCGGTGGACGGTAGAAACTGAAACTGCGTTCGCCCGCGTCGTCCAACGCAACGAACGCCAACGCAGTCTTGGCCTGATCGGTGCGCACGATGCCATCGGTCGCCACGCCGGACTGCTGCAGGCTTTGCAGCAGGAAATCGCCGAACATGTCGCGCCCGAGCATGCCGACGAAATGCGCAGCGCCCCCCAGGCGCGCCACCGCAACGGCGACATTGGCCGGCGCACCGCCGGCATATTGCGCGAAGGTACGCGCCTGGTCCGGGCCGTCCTGCGGCAACGCCAGCATGTCGATCAGCGCTTCGCCGAAACACACTACCTGATGCTTGGTCGCACTCATGCGCGTGCCTCCGCCAGTGCGCCGCGCAACCGCGAGCCCCAGATACCGTAGAACACGATGTACAGGTAGCACAGCAACGGCAGCACGAACGACTCATGCAGGCCGATGCTGTCTGCCAGCAGCCCTTGCAGATACGGCACGATGGCGCCACCGACAATGGCCATGATCAGCAGGCTCGAGGCGCGCCCGGTCAGCGGGCCGAGCCGTTCGATACCCAGGGTGAAGATGGTGGGGAACATGATCGAATTGAACAGGCCGATCGCCACCAGCGCATATACCGCCAACATGCCGCCGCTAGCCATGGTCAGGCCCAGCAACACCGCATTGATGGCCGCGAACACCGACAACAACACGCGCGGCGACAACTTGGCCAGCAGCGCCGAGCCGATGAAACGGCCGATCATCGCCAGCGTCCAGTAGGCCGACACGTACTTGGTTGCCTCACGCTCGGTGAACCCACCGATCTGCGGCAGCGAGAAGTAATTGACCATCAGGCTGCCGATGGCCACTTCTGCGCCCACATAGAAGAAGATCGCCAACACACCGAAGCGCACATGCGGGTGTTGCAAGGCATCGAGCAAGGAATGCTTGCTGTCGTCTTTCTGTGCGCTGGCGTCGGTCAGTGCCGGCAGACGGAACAAGAACACGAAAATCGCCAGCAAGAACAGCACGATACCCAGCCCGATGTACGGGCCTTGCACGGCCTGCGCTTCCTGCACGCGATAAGCCAGTTGCTCGGCTTCCGGCAGGGCCTTCAGCTGGTCGCCGCTCATCACCGTGTTGGAGAGGATCAACCAGCCGCCCAACAGCGGCGCGATCGCGGTACCGAGCGAGTTCAGTGCCTGGGCCAGGGTCAGGCGACTGGAGGCGCTGCGCTCGGGTCCCAGCAAGGCGACGTAGGGATTGGCGGCCACCTGCAAGATGGTGATGCCGGTGGCCAGCACGAACAATGCGCCGAGAAATGCGCTGTACACGCGCAATTCCGCCGCCGGCCAGAAACCCAGCGCGCCGACCGCCGCCACCGCCAACCCGGCCACGATGCCCTGCTTGTAGCCCAACCGATTCACCAGCCAACCGGCCGGCAGCGACATCAGGAAGTACGCACCGAAGAAGGTGAACTGCACCAGCATCGCCTGCGCGAAATTGAGCTCGAACACCGCCTTCAGATGCGGGATCAGGATGTCGTTGAGGCAGGTCAGAAAGCCCCACATGAAAAAGATCGTGGTGACCACCGACAACGCGACGCCGTTGTTGACGGGCGCCTTGTTGCCGCTGGGCACGGAGGATTGCGTGGAAAGGGAAACCATAGGGATTGCCTGGTCAGCGGCCGGAGGCCTTGGTGGGGGAATGGGCGGATGGACCGCTTTGGGGAGGTGATGACATTCGCGCTGTCGGTCCGCAGGCGCTGCTCGCGCGAATATTCAAGGCAACTGCGGCGGTCAGCTGTTGTGCGGCGAGCTCAGGGCTACCGATGCGTTGCAGTACCAGCTGCGCAGCCTGCCTGCCACGTGCACGCGGGTCTGCGGCCAGGGTGGTCAATGCAGGCGTGAACAGCGCCGCTTCGGCGATGTCGTCGAAGCCGGTCACCGCAAAGTCGCGGCCGGGCACGATGCCGTGCCTGGCCAGGGCCGCCATCAAACCGAGCGCAACGCTGTCGTTGTAGCAGACCGCTGCAGTCGCAGCCTGCGCCGCAGTGCTCAGCAAGCGCGCCCCGCACAGTGCGGCGTCCTGGCGATTTGGAGCCGACTCGACGTAATGCGTTTCCAGGTCCGCCTCCTGCATCGCGCGCGCATAGCCGGCGCGACGCTGCCGGCAGGAACTGGATGCGGCATGCCCACCGAAGAACACGATACGCCGATGACCTTGCGCAATCAGGTGCGAGCAGGCCTCGAACGCGCCTTGTGCGTTGTCCAGCGCCAGCAGATCCCATTGCGCGCCCTCCACCTCGCGATTGAACAGCACCACGTTGCGTTGGCGGCCGAGCACCTGGGTCAGCGCCTGCGCCTGGCTGCCTTCGGCCGGCGACAGGATGATGCCCGCCGGCGTGTGCTCCATCAGCGAGGTCAGCACTGCCTGTTGACGCTGCGTCGATTCGCCGGTGCTGCCGAGCAAGGTGACATAGCCGGCTGCGCCCAGTGCCTCGTCCACACCGGCGGCGAACTCGGCAAAAAACGGGTTGGACAAATCGTTGATGACCAGCGCGACGCTGGACGAGGTGCGTTGGCGCAAATTCGCCGCGGCGCGGTTGTAGACGTAATTCTGCCGATCCAACTCGGCCTCCACGCGCGCGCGCGTGCTTGCATGCACAAGCGGGCTCCCGCGCAGCACCAGCGACACCGTCGCGCGCGAGACACCGATGGCGCTGGCGATATCGCGTAGCGTCACCGCGCCGCGCCGCGCGCCCGGCGTACCATCGTCCGCAGTCATCTCGGGTGTCGGCTTGGCTGGCGTCACGTGGCAAGCCTTGCGGTGGAAAAAAGACGCATGCAGTGGCATCAAATTGGATCGATCCAATTAGGCCTCTTCCGCGCAGTCAATGCATGCGGCAGTGCAACATAGTCCATTTCGCACGAGGCCAAGGCCCAAGGCAACGCACCGACTGGCCAGTGATCCGACAGCGGCGGTTCGCACCAGTCACTCAAACGCGATCGATAGCCCGATGCCACCTTGCCAATCCGGGCTTTCCGAGGTCAGTCCCCGCAACACCGACACATCCAGCTGCATCGCATGCGGCAGCTGCCAGGCGCCACCCGCGCCGGCCACGCGCGAATGCGCGCTGCCGGTGTCCACGCCCGCTTCCACATAGCTGCTGAAATGGTCGCCGGAAAAAAACGTGTAATTGGGCGCGAAGGTCCAGGTGTGCCCGTCGTCATCGCGCGCGTAATTGACGTACAACGCGATGGCACGCTGCTGCGCCAGATCCCAGGATGCAGTCACACCGAGTTCGCGCGAGTAGCCGTCGCTGAAGGACGGGCTGCCGGTCGGGATGCTGTAAGTGCCCAGCGCAGCCCAATGAAAGCTCTCCGAACGCGATGGCAAGGCCACCTTCAATCCGACACTGCTATCCCCGCCGCCACGTACCCGCACGCCCCCACCATGCTGCCAGTTGTAGCTGTCGCTCCCGAGTTGCAGTTCGACATTCTGGAACAACCCCAGACGCAGCAGCGTGTCGGCGGTGTATTGGGTCGTGCGCTGCCCGTCGCTGCGGTCGGTACTTGCATCCGGCAAGCCCTGCTCCCAGGCAAACGCACCTGGCTGCAACGCCTCCGCAGCGAATGGAATGCCTGGCCGGTCGAACGCCGGCGCATCGTCTGCCTGTGCGGCGGCGTGCCCGCTAGCCACGCACAGCGCAAGCATCACCAAGGCCGACGCCGTTCGGCGCAGCGCCTGCACCGGCACGCGACTGAGGGCACGACTGTCGACGGCTGCCACGACGTTGGATTTCAGGAATTTCGACGACAGGGACATATGCAGCACCATTGGCAGGACGGAGCAACCGAGCAGGGACGAGGGCACGGCAAAGGCGCCGGCCTGCATCGACACGTAACGGCGCGCATGGTGCCGCGCCACCCGTGACCGGCTTGTATAGCGTCGCGCTGCGTGCTGTCTCCCGCGCCAGCGGTCGGGGTGAGCCCCGATGGCCTTGCATGAAGCACCATGATCAAGCAACCAACCCGCATTCTGCGCCAGACAATCCGATGGCCGCCCTCTGGCTTGCGCGGTGGCTACGCGCCTATTGCCTGCGGAAAACGCAATGAAAATGGGCACCCGCAGGTGCCCATGTACAACACACACCACGCATCGGGCGTTCTACCAGACCAGGTCGTCGGGCACCTGATACTTCGGATCAGCGTACGGGTCGTCGCCCGCTGGTGCGTTCGGGTCCACCTTCAAGGCGACCGATGGGGCGAACACCGCTTCGGCTTCGGCAAGCAGCTCGGCAGTCACCAGCAGATAGCGTCCGTTGAGTTGCAGCACACCCAGCTCGCCGGCATTGAGCGCCTTGAGCTGATCGGCGGTGACGTAAATGCGCTTGATCTTGCCGCCATACGGAAAATGCCGGGCGATATCCGCAGCGGCATCATTCAAACCCTTGTCCTTCACCAGCGCTTCGAGCTTGGCCTTGGCTTCGCGACGCAGGCGTGCTTCTTCCTGCTTCACTCGCTCGGCTTCGATGCGCTCGTCCTTCTCGCGCTGCGCACGAATCGCATAGGCCTTGGCCAGATCGATATCTTCGCGCGTGCGTGCCGGCCTGGGGCCGCGACGGTCTGCAGCGGCATGCTGCGGACGCGGCGCTGCGCCGGGCTTGCCGTCATGCCGACGCTCGGGCCTGCCAGCGGGTTTGCGCTCGCCATTGCCGTCGGTTGACGCGGCGGCATGTGGCCGCTGCGGTCCCCTGCCCTGGCCCGGCCGATTTCCCCCGGGTGCTGGCTTGCCGCCATTGCCATGTGCACGCGCTGCAGGCCGTGCGTCGGGTTTGCGTTCGGGCTTGGGCGCGGACTTGAAGCCCAACCCAAGCAACTGGTCACGTAAGGTATCGCTCATGGCGGCGGCAATCTGCAATCAATAGTGCGGAGGCGGCGGTTCGTCCGCTGCATCGGCAAACAATGTGGAGCGCACCTTGCCCAGATCCTCGAGCAGGTGGCGGATCAGTTCGGCGTTGCGTGCACCCGTCAAACGGGCGTCTGCAAGTGCTTCACTCAGTTCGTTGAGCGCCTGCTCCTGAAAGGACAGGCGCGTTTCCAATTCGATCAACCGCGCTTCCAGCGCGCGGTCGTGCAGCGGGAGTTGCTCATGCATATAACGAACGGCCTCGTCCAATGGCGTAGTACGCCAGACCTGCGGCTTCGATCTCCTGCGGGTCGTAAAGGTTGCGGCCGTCGAAGACGACATCGTCCTTCAAGGCCTGCTTGATCTTGCCGAAGTCCGGGCTGCGGAACTGCTTCCACTCGGTGACCACGACCAGGGCGTCGGCACCTTCCAGTGCAGAAAAGGCATCGTCGCAATACGCCAGATCATCGCGCTCGCCGAAGATGCGCCTGGCTTCGCGAGTGGCTTCAGGGTCGTAGGCGCGCACGGTGGCACCGGCTTCCCACAACTGTTCCATCAGGCGACGGCTGGACGCAGCACGCATGTCGTCGGTATTGGGCTTGAACGCCAGACCCCACACCGCGAAGGTCTTGCCGGCCACACTGCCGGTGCCCTCGGCACCGTAATGCCGCTGCACCAATTCGAACAGATGGCCCTTTTGCGCGTTATTGACGCTTTCCACTGCCTCGAGCAGGGTCGGCCGCATGCCGTACTGCTCGGCTGTCTTGGCCAATGCCTGCACGTCCTTCGGGAAGCACGAGCCGCCGTAGCCGGCGCCGGGATAGATGAAGTGCCAGCCAATACGCGGATCCGAACCGATGCCGTTGCGCACGTGCTCGACGTCGGCACCGACACGCTCGGCAATGGTGGCAATCTCGTTCATGAAACTGATCTTGGTCGCCAGCATCGCGTTGGCCGCGTACTTGGTCAGCTCGGCCGACCGCACGTCCATTTCCACGATGCGATCGCGATTGCGGTTGAACGGTGCGTACAGCCGCCGCATGCGCGCAATGGCCGCCGGCTTCTTGGCACCAATCACGATGCGGTCCGGGCGCATGCAGTCGGCCACCGCGTCGCCTTCCTTGAGGAATTCGGGGTTGGAGACGACATCGACCTCGTGCGCAACTCCGCGCGCGGCCAGTTCTTCCTGGATCGCCACGCGCACGATGTCGGCCGTGCCGACCGGCACGGTGGACTTGTTGACCACGATCGCCGGGCCGTCGATATGCCGGCCCACCGTGCGCGCAACTGCCAGCACGTATTGCAGGTCGGCACTCCCGTCCTGGTCAGCCGGCGTGCCGACGGCAATGAAGGTGATCTCGCCATGCGCGATGGCTGCAGCCGCATCGCTGGTGAAGCGCAACCGGCCGGCGGCATGGTTGGCCTTCACCATCGGCTCCAGGCCGGGCTCATAGATCGGAATCAGCCCGCGATTGAGGGCATCAAGCTTGGCTTGATCGATATCCACGCAGACGACCTGGTGCCCCACTTCGGCCAGGCAGGCACCGGTCACAAGACCCACGTAGCCGGTGCCGAAGATCGCAACGCGCATGGAATGGAATGCCTGCCGCGGAAGATCAGGGAAGGATACCCATCAGCTCGACATCGAACGTCAACGTTGCGTCAGGTCCGATCGGCCCGCCTTGCGTGCCGTTCGGGCCATAGGCCAGGTTGGACGGAATCCAGAAACGGTATTTCGAACCGACCGGCATCAACGCGACGCCCTCGGTCCAACCGGGGATGACTTGATCCAGACCAAACTCCGCCGGCTGGCCGCGCTGGTAGGAACTGTCGAAGACCTGCCCGTTGAGCAGCTTGCCTTCGTAGTTCACACGCACCTTGCTGGTCCGCATCGGGCGCTCGCCGCTGCCCTGGCGCAACACCATGTACTGCAGGCCGGACGCGGTGGTGATCACGCCCTTCTCGGTCTTGTTCTTGGCAAGGAACTCATTGCCTTGCTTGCGATTGTTGGCAGCGGCGGCACCCTGCTTGGCAGAGGCGAATGCCTGCATGGTGGCTGCGGCTTCCTGCTGGGTCAGACGCGTGGTGCCCTTGGCGAACACGGTACGCACCGCTTCCATCAGGATCGACAGATCGATCTCGTCCTTGATGCCGGCCAGCGACGGACCAACCGCACGATCGCCGAGCATCAGGCCGACATTTTCCTTGGACGGGGCGGCCGGCGCGGCGCCCGGCGCCATGCCTGGCACCTGCTGGCCATTGCGGGCAGCGAGCGCGGTACGCAACGCGGTGTCGGTGGCCTGGGTCTGCTCATCCGACAACAGCGGCTTGCCGCCCTTGAATGCATTTTCGATGGCGCGTTGCATCGCGTTCACATCGATGTCCTGAGCAATCGGCTCGAACGAACGTGCCACGTCCATACCGATGGCGTAGCTCACGTCCTCGCGCGTGCTCTTGTCAGACGATGCATTCAAAGCTGGCTTCTCCTTGGTGGCCGCTGCGGCCGGTTGCTGCGACATCGCCGGCATCGATGCCGACATTGCCACCATCAGTAACGACGCCGCCGCGCCGCGCTTTCCCATCTTCATTCGATGCACTTCCCAAAAGTGAAAAGACACGCCACCGATGGCGCTGAATGCGCATTGTCGCATGCGCGCGCGGCGATGCGAGTGCTCAGTGCGCCGGTGCCTTGAGCTCGCGTTCGATTGCTGCCAGCACGCTCGGATCGTCCGGTTTGATCTTGCTGGGGAACTGCGCAACCACCCGGCCATCGCGACTGATCAGATACTTGTGGAAGTTCCAGCCCGGCGCCACGCCAGTGGCCTGGGTCAGGCGCTGATACAGCGGCGTTGCCTGCGCACCCAGCACATGGACCTTTTCGAACATCGGGAACTTCACCCCATAGGTCAGCGTGCAGAATTCCTGGATCTGCTTCTCCGATCCCGGTTCCTGTCCCTGGAAATCGTTGGATGGAAAACCCAGCACCGTGAAGCCGCGGCTGCCGAAGCGCTGGTTGAGCGCTTCCAGCCCTTCGTACTGTGGGGTGAAGCCGCACTTGCTGGCGGTGTTGACCACCATGACGACCTTGCCGCCGTAGGTACGGTTCAGGTTGATTGGCGTCTTGCCGGCCAGCGGCCGGTATTCCACATCCAGTACCGGAGTGCCGGCAGCGAACGCGGATGTTGCAAAAAAGCCAGTCAATACAAGAGCTAGCAGACGATTGAGCAACATGAGCAATGCCCTTCGAAAGTTGAGGCGGCGCACCGATGAGGGGTGCCATCAGTTGGGGATGACAAACAGTTGACTGCCTGCGTGTCGGTGTTATAGTTTAATACAACACCAGTCACCCAACGCAGGGGAAAGCATGAACAGCACACGCTTGACGCGACCAGTTCCGCTGTTGCTGTTCGGCAGCACCCTGTTTGCCATTGGTTGCCTGGGAGCCGCTTCCAGTCAGGTGACGGAGTCCGGCGCCGATTATGGCGTGTCGGAGGCGGTTACGGAAAACGCGACAACTCCCCCCGAAGCGCGTTCCCGGCCTGGCCGGCATGTGCGCGCCTCGCTGTCGATGCCCTATTTCTCCTTCGCGCAGGCCCTGCGCCCACGGAGCTGATCATGAACGACATTCAGTGGAGCGACGGCGCTCCCATCTATCGCCAACTCAAGGAACGGGTGATTGCCATGATGCTCGATGGAATTCTCAAGCCCGGCGATGCCCTGCCCTCGGTGCGCCAGGTGGCGGCCGATTACCAACTCAACCCCATCACCGTCTCGCGCGCCTACCAGGAACTGGCCGACGAGAACCTGGTGGAAAAACGCCGCGGTCTGGGCATGTTCATGACCCCGGAGGCCGCACAGAAGCTGCGTGGCAGCGAACGCGAGCGTTTCTTGAATGAAGAATGGCCCGCCGTGCTGGAAAGGATCCAGCGCCTGGGACTGTCCATCGACGATCTGTTGCCACAGGGAAAAACACCATGACCGCCGTCTCCTCCGACCATGTGGTCGACGCACGTGGCCTGCGCAAGGCCTACAAGCATCGGCTCGCGCTGGACAACACCAGCTTCACCATTGCCGCCGGCCGCATTATTGGACTGATCGGCCCCAACGGCGCCGGCAAGACCACTGCGCTCAAGGCGGTGCTGGGGCTGACCGATTTCGCCGGCGAGTTGCAGGTATTGGGCATGGATCCGCGCACCCAGCGCAATGCGCTGATGAACGAGGTCTGCTTCATTGCCGACGTGGCGGTGCTGCCGCGCTGGCTGCGGGTCGGCGAAGCGATCGACTTCGTCGCCGGCGTGCATCCGCGTTTTGATCGCGCCAAGTGCGAGCGCTTCCTGGCCAATACCCAGCTCAACCGCAAATCGCGGGTGCGCGAGTTGTCCAAGGGCATGATCGTGCAGCTGCATCTGGCGCTGGTGATGGCCATCGACGCACGCATCCTGGTGCTGGACGAACCAACCCTGGGCCTGGACATCCTCTACCGCAAGCAGTTCTACCAGCGCCTGCTGGAGGATTACTTCGACGAGCAGAAGACCATCATCGTCACCACCCACCAGGTCGAAGAGATCGAGCACATCCTCACCGATGTGATGTTCATCCGCGACGGCCGCATCGTGCTCACCGCCGACATGGAAAGCATCTCCGAGCGCTACACCGAAGTCCTGGTCGGTGCCGACCAGCTGGATGCAGCGCGCTCCCTGAAGCCGATCGACGAGCGCGGCCTGCCGTTCGGCAAGACCGTGATGTTGTTCGATGGCGCGCCGAAAGAGCAGCTCGCCCGTTTTGGCGAAACCCGCAATCCCGGCCTAGCCGACCTGTTCGTTGCGGTCATGAAGGGGACCTACGCATGAATGCAGTGACCAACCAAGCATCACCCGCACGCACCTTCGCCTGGCTGCTCAAACGCGAATATTGGGAGCACCGTGGCGGCTTCGTGTGGGCGCAGTTCATCACCGGCGGCATCGCGGTGTTCTTCGCGCTGCTGGGCGCGGTGATCGGTGCGATCAGCGCCCGCCGCAACATGGTCGGCGACAGCATCACCATGGACGATCTGGCCGAATACACGCGCACGCTGGGCCAGGTCGGCGACGGCCTGCTGCTGGGCGGCATCGGCATCGCCTCGGTGGTGCTGGCATTCGTGGTGTTTTTCTACGCACTCGGCAGCCTGTACGACGATCGCCGCGACCGCAGCGTGCTGTTCTGGAAATCGTTGCCGGTGTCGGACGTGCAGACCGTGTTGTCCAAGGCTGCCTGGGCGTTGCTGCTGGCGCCGCTGATCTCCATCGCGATCGGTGCGGCGGTCGGCATGGCGCTGTGGCTGATCGCCATCGTTGGCGCCCTGATTGCCGGCGTGCCCAGCCCCTGGGCGCTGGCGACCCATTCGCACCCGTTCTCGCTGCTGTGGCTGTTGCTCAAGACCGTGCCGATGAGCCTGCTATGGGCGCTGCCGACCGTGGGCTGGCTGATGTTCTGCTCGGCCTGGGCCAACAGCAAGCCGTTCCTGTGGGCGGTGCTGTTTCCGCTGCTGGCCTGCGTGATGCTGAGCATTCTCTCGGCGATGCCGGGCGTGTCGCTGCCGATCGGCTGGATCTGGTACATCGTCGGCTACCGTGGCCTGCTCAGCGCCCTGCCCGGCACCTGGTCGCCACTTGCCGTCAGCGGGAACCTGGACAGCAGCACCCTGCAAAGCCCCAGCGACCTGGTGCAATGGGCCCTGCAGCACACCGACAGCACGCGCGTCTATGGCAGCGCGGATATCTGGATTGGCGCAGCCGTCGGTATCGCCTTGATCGCCTCTTCCATCTACCTGCGCCGTCGGCGCTCCGAAGCCTGAGGGACCTCCCATGCGCCTGACCCTGAGCCTGGCCATCCTGCTCGCATTGCCCGGTGTTGCAGCGGCAGAGGAGCAGTGCAAGTTCTCCGAACCACGTAGCCTGGACCTGCAACTGACCGGCGTGAAGTCGGTCCTGTTCGAGGTCGCTTCCAACGACCTGCATCTGGACGCCTCGCCCGGCGGCGGCGGGAAACTGGGCGGGCGCGCCTGTGCTGCCAGGGCCGAATTGCTCAAGAGCCTGACCGTGACCCAGAAGCGCGTCGGCGACAAGCTGGTGGTGAGCTTGAACGATGACCGCCGGTTTTCCTTCGGCAACAGCTATTCCTACCTGGACCTGCGCGGCAGCGTGCCCAACACGGTGCTGGTGCAATTTGACGTGGGTTCCGGCGATGCGCAGATCAACGGGGCCGCCGCAGTGAGCGCCGACGTGGGTTCGGGCGACATGACCATTCGTCACACCAAGGGCCGCGTGACCGCCAAGGTGGGTTCCGGCGATGTCGAGCTGGAAGATCTGGGCGCGCTGCGCGTGCTGGCAGTGGGCTCGGGCGACCTCAAGGCGCGTGAGGTGCACGGTGCGGCAGAGGTGGCGAAAGTGCAGTCCGGCGAGATCAAGCTGCACGGCGTCGCAGGCAACATCAAAATCGGCACGATCGGCTCGGGCGATGTCGATATCCGCGATGTGCAAGGCAATGTCAACGTGGAGTCGGTCGCTTCCGGCGCGTTGAATGTCCGCAAGGTGCGTGGCGATCTGAGCGTGGCGCACAAGGGCAGCGGCGATATCGATGTGAGCGAGGTCTCCGGCAGCACCCGGGTACCGACAGACAAATGACGACGACTTCTTTCAGGATGTGGGGGAAATGCTGATGAAATTGCTTGTTTCGGCGGTAGTGATGAGCGTATTGCTGGCGGGTTGCGGCAAGTCCGAACCCACCGTCAACGTCTCCAGCCAGGCCAATGGTGCCGGCGTGACCTTTACCGGCAAGAGCCTGACGCTCAAGCGCGACGGCTTGCCGGCCGCCACCATCGGTGTCGATGGCGCGCTCAGCATCGACGGCAAGCCGGTGGACTTGAATGAGGCGCAACGCCAGGCGATGCGCAGTTACTACGCGCAAGTGCAAGGCGTGGCCAAGAAGGGCATCGACATCGGCACCCAGGGCGCGGCGTTCGGCGCACATGCCGCAGGCCAAGCGATCAAGGGCGTGCTCAGCGGCAACTCAGATCAGATCGGCGACAAGATCGAGGCCGAGGCAGACACCTTCAAGCACAAGGCCCTGCAGATCTGCGATCAGCTGGCCACGCTGCGCACCGCACAGGATGCAGCCGCGCACCTGGTGCCGGCCTTTGCGCCGTACTCGACCCTGACGCAGCACGACATCGACGATTGCCGCAAGTAGATGGCCCGACAGACCGACGACGCGCACCGCCGGGCGGGCGTCGTCGGTGCGCGGCGCGGCATGTGCCGATCGTCCACTGCGACGCCGGTGCGCCACACGCCTGGTTGACGACCGTTCGCAGGCAGGTGGCAGCGCCTCCATCCGCAACGCTCAGCAACTGCGTATCGCACCGCCTGCGCAGCTGTCCGCATGGCGCGTGCCATCGCTGATCGGCCGGCCGGAACGCGCTTGGAACCGGCGATGCGTGCACGGTAACCAAACGCATCGACGCCCTGCGACATTTTGGCAGGCACCGGACGGCCGCTTTGCCGATCCGCAGACCGGAGCGGGATTACACTAATGTGCTTCCCTCACTCCATCGACCCCATGAACAAGTTCGTGATGCTCTGCATGGCGCTTCTGCTGTGCACGCTTGCTGCCTGCGGCGACCAGTCGTCTCGCCGCGCCGAACGCGGCAAGCCGCGCGTTGCGGTCACCACGCAGTCGGTGATGATCCGCCGCCCGCCGGCTGCCAATGCCGAAATCACCCCCGACGGCACGCTCAAGATCGACGACATCGCGCTGCCGCAGAAAGAAGCCACACGCGCCAAGCTGCAATTGCTGTTCGGCCACCTGCAGATGTTGCGTCAGCAGGCAGTGAACGAGGCCGGCCCGGATCCGGAATACAAGTCGATCAAGCTGACCGCCACGCCGCAGATCCAGACGCTCAGTGGGGAATTGCTGGATGAAATCCCGTCGCTGCAGCCGTATCGCGAGAGTTTTAGTAACCTGCAAGCCGAGCGGCATTGACGCCCAGCGCACGTCAGCCAAGCGGCCAGAAGCAGCAAGAAAACCGCAGGAACGCGGTTGCGCGCGATGAGCAGTTACCGATCACGCCTCATCGCGCACAGGTGCGCTCTTCCATATGCACTGCGGTGATCAGCCGCCGCCGCCACCGCCGCCGGCCTGGATACCGCCGCGCGTCAAGGCTGCCGGGTCGAGCAATCGCCGCAGTTCCGCTTCGCCGAGCCCGCTGTCTTCCTTGGCCACATCCAGTACCGGCCGCTGCTCCTTGTAGGCACGCTTGGCGATGGCCGCGGCTTTTTCGTAGCCGATGATCGGATTCAGTGCGGTCACCAGAATGGGGTTGCGGTCCAGCGCCTCGCGGACGCGCTCCTGACGCACCTTCAGCCCGGCAATGGCCGTGTCGGCCAACAGACGCGAAACGTTGCCCAGCAAGTTGATCGAATCCAGCAGGTTGTAGGCGATCAGCGGCAAGGTCACGTTCAACTGGAAGTTGCCGGTTTGCCCGGCGATGGTGATGGCAGTGTGGTGGCCGATCACCTGCGCGCACGCCATCACGGTGGCTTCGGGAATCACCGGATTGACCTTGCCCGGCATGATCGAGCTGCCAGGCTGCAGCGCCGGCAGTTCGATTTCGCCCAGTCCCGCCAGCGGTCCGGCATTCATCCAGCGCAAGTCGTTTGCAATCTTGATCAGCGCCACCGCCAACGCGTTGAGCTGACCGGACAGCTCCACCGCATCGTCCTGCGCGGCGAGGCCTTCGAACTTGTTTTCCGCGCTCTCGAACCTGGCTCCGCTCAGGCTGGACAAGGCCTTGGCCACCTTGCCACCGAAGCGCGGGTCAGCATTGATGCCGGTCCCGATCGCCGTACCGCCCAGCGGCAAGCGTCGCAGGCGTTTGAGCGCGTCGTCGATACGCTCCTGCGCCGAACTCAGCTGCGCCGACCACGCGCCGAACTCCTGCCCAAAGGTGAGCGGCATCGCATCCATCAAATGCGTGCGACCGGTCTTGACGATCTTGTCCAGCGATTTGGCGCGCTTATCGATGGTCTTGCGCAGATGCTTGAGCGCCGGTTGCAGATGTTCCTGCACAGCCAGCAATGCCGACACGCGAATGGCGGTGGGCACCACATCGTTGGAACTCTGGCCGAGATTGACGTGGTCGTTGGGATGCACCGCATCCTTGCCGGCACGCGTGGCCAAGGTGGCAATCACCTCATTGGCATTCATGTTGGACGAGGTGCCCGAACCGGTCTGGTACACATCGATGGGAAACTGCGCATCGAAGCGACCCTCGGCCACTTGCAACGCGGCGGCCTGCACGGTCTTGCCGATCGACTTGGGCAACAATCCAAGCTCGGCGTTGACGCCGGCTGCCGCGGCCTTGATCAAGCCCAGCGCGCGAATGAAACCACGCGGCATCGGCTGCCCGGACACCGGGAAATTCTGCACCGCGCGCTGGGTCTGCGCGCCCCACAGCGCATCGGCGGGTACCTGCAATTCGCCCATGCTGTCGTGTTCGGTCCTGAAACGTTCGCTCATCTGCACTCTCCGCACATTGCTGACTTGTGGTGATCGATGGCTGGCGGCGGGCGTACCCACGCTGGCGAGGCTGCCTACGATACTCGCTCGCCGCGTTGCGACGATGTCGTCGCACGCTGTCGGCTAGACTGCCTGTTGATCATGACGAGATGCCAAGCCGCCATGGGCGACGAGCCTGACTGTAGAAACGCAGACTCCACATCTGTTGCCGGGATACCCCGCACCTCTGCCGCATATGCGCTAGCACGCAGATGTACCGCTCCTGCAGCGCACGGAGGCGGACATGTTAGGTAACGTCTTGCTCCTGTTGGTCGCGCTGTTGCTGGTGCTGTTGAATGGGTTCTTTGTCGCCGCCGAATTCGCGCTGGTCAAGCTGCGGCACACGCAAGCGGTGGGCCTGGCGCAAACCAACGGCTGGCGTGGGCGCTTGCTGCTCGGGGTGCACGCCCATCTGGATGCGTATCTGTCGGCCTGCCAGCTCGGGATCACCCTGGCCTCGCTCGGATTGGGCTGGGTCGGCGAGCCGGCGTTCGCACATCTGCTGCAACCGCTGTTCGATACGCTGGGCCTGTCGCCGGAAGCGGCACAATTCACCGCGCTGGCAATCGCCTTCAGCCTGATTTCGTTCCTGCACATCGTGCTGGGCGAACTGGCGCCCAAGACCATGGCGATCCGCCGCCCGGAACGCATGTCGTTGTGGACCGCCGCGCCGCTGTACGTTTTCTACTGGCTGATGTACCCGGCCATCTGGGTACTCAATACCAGCGCCAACCGCTTTCTGCGCCTGCTCGGGTGGGGCGAAGTGGAACACCACTCGCATCGTTATTCACGCGAGGAATTGATGCTGATCGTCGGCCGCCAGGACCCGAACGCCGTAGCGCCCGACCAGGGGCTGGCCTTGATGAGCCACGCGTTGGAATTGCCGGATCTGGTCGCCGGCGACCTGATGCGTCCGCGCGAGCACCTGCGCAGCCTGCGCGAAGGCATGACCCTGGAAGCGGTGCTGGCCGAATTCAGTGAGTCGCGCTACAGCCGCTACCCCTGGTTCGATGCCGATGGCGAGCAGGTGCTGGGCATCCTGCACACCAAGGATCTGCTGGTGGCGATGGCACGCGGCCAGAACCTGGACGATCTGCGCCCGCTGCTGCGCCCTCCCACCGTGCTGACCCTGGAAACGCCGATTCCCAACGCGCTGGAGCAATTCCGCGCCGGCACCACCCATCTGGCGCTGTGCGTGGAAGAAGAAGGCCGCATCCTGGGCTTTTTCACCCTGGAAGACCTGCTGGAAGTGGTGGTCGGCGACATCGAGGACGAGCACCGCCATGTGGTGCGCGATGCCCCGATCCGTGGCCAGGACGGCTCGCTGCTGGTCGCCGGCAGCACCTCGATCTTCCGCCTGGAACGCCTGCTCGGTCAGGATCTGAGCGCGCCGGACCACGTCAATTCGGTCGGCGGGCTGATCCTGTATCAGCTGCAGCGCCTGCCCGAGGAAGGCGAAACGCTGGAACTGGATGGCCACTTGCTGACCGTACGGCGCATGGCAGGCCACCGCATCCAGGCGGTCACGGTGCGCCCGGTGGGCGAAGCCGTCGATGCGGCCAGCTGATGTCGTCGATTCATTCGGTGGACGCGCGAGGCGATTGGCCGATGCGAAACCAATAACGGTAATCGCGCGACTGCCCACCGAACCGCACCCCGCGGATGGTCACGTCGTATATCACACCCGGCTGCAAGCGCGGCACCCGGAATTGCAGGCTGTTGGGCACCCCGAAACTTTCGTGGTCCTCGCTCAGGTTGCGCACCTGCAGCTGGCGTCCATCGCGCTCACGGATCTCCACCTGCGCATCGGCGTAGTCGACATCGCGATTGGCGAACTTGCGCTTGCGGTCCGGCAAGGCGGTGAACGACAACAACGCATCGTCGGCGTAGTACCGGCCCGGGTACTCGCCGATCGGCCAGGCGACGAAATCCTCGCGCGTTCGCGCGGCGATGCCGACCGTCGGAACCAAGCGCAGCGCGGCACCGCTACTGAACGCAGCGCCATTGCGGCCGGCCACCATGCCGAAGGCGACGCGTTGCAGAAACGGATCCAGCAGCCAGCGCCGGTGCCCCAGTCCACCGGCGCTGACGTTGTTGGCGTCGGTCAGCCACTCGATCACGATCTCATCGGCGCTGGAAAAACGCAGCAGCGGCGAGCTGACCCCGCCATAGATCAGGCTGCGGCGCGCGCCCTTGGCCGCGCTGTCGGAATAGCAGCGCCAGTCCGGCGTCGGCGCATGGCTGAGGCGGCCGTTGGCGGCAATCACCAAGGCCGCCTGGGTGGCCTCGGGCTCGGCCGCCGGGTCGTCGTCGACCGCGTCGAGACCGTGCAGCCGACGGATGTCGTTGATCAGCGCCAGCACGCGTTGTCGCTGCGCCGGCTGCAACTCGCCGGCCCGGCAGCTGGCGATTGCTGGCGGGGTGCGATACAGCGCCGCCGCCTGCGCGGCGAAATCGGCATCCTGCGCGGTGGCGGGCAGCGCGGCGGGCAAGATCGCGAAGGCGAGACGAGCGAAGATCGGGCGCATGGCAGGCCGGAACAGCGCGGGAGCTCTACCATAAAGTGCAGCTCGCGCCATGTCGGGCGTCTCTGCCGCGCTGATAGCCCGCCATTCAGCCCACGCTGGCGTGGGCCTGGCAACCCACTTTCCAGCGCAGCGGGCCTGCCCGCGGCCCTGGCGGCGTAGAATGCTGGCCCCACTGTCACCGCTGCCTCCCTTGCCCATGTCGGATTCCGCCCTGCTCGCCCTGTCCCCGCTCGACGGCCGCTACGCCGCCAAACTGTCTCCTCTGCGCCCGATCATGAGCGAGATGGGATACATGCACCGCCGCGTGCAGGTGGAGGTGACCTGGTTCATCGCCCTGTCGGATGCCGGCTTTGCCGAGTTCAAGCCCCTGTCCGAAGGCGCGCGCGTCTATCTGCAGGACCTGGTGAAGAACTTCTCCGAGGCCGATGCCGTGGCCATCAAGGACATCGAAAAGACCACCAACCACGACGTCAAGGCCGTGGAGTACTGGATCAAGGGCAAGTTCGACGGCCGTCCCGAGCTGCTCAAGGCCGCCGAATTCGTGCACTTTGCTTGCACCAGCGAAGACATCAACAACACCAGCCACGCGCTGCAACTGCGCGCCGGTCGTGACAGCGTGCTGCTGCCGGCCTTGACGGGCATCACCGCCAAGCTGCGCGAGATGGCCCACGCCTACGCGGCCGTTCCCATGCTCAGCCGCACGCACGGCCAGACCGCCAGCCCCACCACCGTGGGCAAGGAAATCGCCAACGTGCTGGTGCGCCTGGAAAAGGCCTCTGCCCGCATCGCCGAGGTCAAGCTCCTGGCCAAGATGAATGGCGCCGTCGGCAACTACAACGCCCATCTGTCGGCCTGGCCCGAGTTCGACTGGGAAGCCTTCAGCAAGAAGGTGATCGAGTCGCCCGAGCCCCAGGGCCTGGGCCTGAGCTTCCAGCCCTACTCGATCCAGATCGAGCCGCATGACTACATGGCCGAGCTGTTCGACGCCATCGCGCGCGCCAACACCGTCCTCATCGACTTCTCGCGCGATGTCTGGGGCTATGTATCCCTGGGCTACTTCAAGCAGCGCCTGAAGGCCGGCGAGATCGGCTCGTCCACCATGCCGCACAAGGTCAACCCCATCGACTTCGAAAATGCCGAAGGCAATTTCGGCATCGCCAACGCGCTGTTCGAGCATTTTTCCGCCAAGTTGCCGATCAGCCGCTGGCAGCGCGACCTCACCGACTCCACCGTGCTGCGTGCGCTCGGCACCGCGTTCGGCCACACCCAGGTCGCGCTGGATTCGCTGGCCAAGGGCCTGGGCAAGCTCACCGTCAACCCCGAGCGCCTGGATGGCGACCTGGATGCGGCCTGGGAAGTGCTGGCCGAAGCCGTACAGACGGTCATGCGCCGCCACGGGCTGCCGAACCCCTACGAACAACTCAAGGCGCTGACCCGCGGCCAGGGCATCACCGCCGCCTCGATGCAGGCCTTCGTGGAAAGCCTGCAACTGCCGGAAGACGACAAGCAACGCCTGCGCGCACTCACTCCGGGCGCCTATACCGGCCTGGCCGAGCAGCTGGCGCGGGCGATCTGAGCTGACCGAACCGCACGCGGTGCAGGGCTTGCGAAGCGGGCCACGTCATCGGACCTCATCGGCGAAGCTGCATCGGCATCACCACATGCCGATGCAGCACGATCAAGGCCAATGATGACGAGGCCAAGACGCCCGGGGCGGGATGCGTCGCACCTCGCATGCGGACGGGCGGCCGGCGAGGGCCTGCACATGGTGACCAAACCGGACTGCTATCTTGCCGGCCTCACTTCCAGGAGATCGGCGATGCGCGTCACTCACACGGCACTGACCCTGTTGACGCTGGGAAGCGTCCTTGCACTGAGCGGATGCGGCGGCGATGGCCCCGCCGCGCAGGCCCCGTCGGCGGTATCTAACACGCTGACCGATCCGGCCAGCGGCGCAGACTGTGCCGGCAAGGATGTCCGGCTGACCCGCAATGACAGCGAATGGATCCTGCACGGCGAGTGCGGCACGGTCACCATCACCGCCTCGCGTGGCGCGATGAATCTGGACACCGCGCGCAGCATTCGCCTGGAGGGAAGCAACTTCACGGTGCTCAACCAGCAACTTGGCCAGCTCAGCGTGAGCGGTCACGACAACACGCTCAATCTCACCGATGTCGATCGCGTGGATATCCAGGGCAACAAGAATCTTGTGCTCGCGCGTGCCGTGAAACAGGTACGGTTTTCGGGCAACGACAACACCGTCAACCCATCCAGCAAGCCCGTACTGGACGACCGTGGCAGCGGCAACAAGGTGATGTGATGCGCGCTGGTGCGCTATCGGCGCACGCGGCGATCAGCGTGCGCCGATAGCGCCACCATGCCGCTCGCAAGGCCATCGACATCAAGAAGCGATCGGAAATGCCGACCAGCCCTGCAGCGGCGAACGCGAGCCGGCACGCTGCGCGCCGCACAGGTGGACATCCGGCTCGGGCAGTCGACAATAGGCCATTGGCGCCGGCCGATGCCGCGCACCACACTCTCTTCTACATCGTGTAAGGACCCCACATGGCCGTACGTAAAGCGACCCCACTTGCCATCGAAGTCCAGGCCCGTCCGGGACAGCCGCTGGGCATGCCGGTCGAGCGTTTCCTGCGCAATTACTGGCACAAGCACCCGCTGTTGATCCGCAATGCGTTCGCGGATTTCGCCTCGCCGCTGCAGCCGGAAGACCTGGCCGGGCTGGCCTGCGAAGACGGCGTGCTGGCGCGCCTGATCAGCCACGACCGCGCCACCGACGGCTGGGACGTGCGCACCGGCCCGTTCCAGGAAACCGATTTCCCCGGCCTGCCCGACCACGACTGGACCTTGCTGGTGCAGGACGTGGACAAATGGGACGCCGACGTGCGTGCCCTGCTGGAGCACTTCCGCTTCCTGCCGCGCTGGCGCATCGACGACATCATGATCAGCTTCGCCGCCACCGGTGGTTCGGTAGGCGCGCACGTCGACCATTACGACGTGTTCCTGCTGCAGGGCCAGGGCCACCGCCGCTGGCAGATCGATGCGCGCACCGTCCAGGGCCGCAAGGCCACGCCGCTGGCGTTCCGCGACGATGTCGAGCTCAAGCTGCTGCGCGAGTTCAAGCCCACCCACGATTGGGTGCTGGGCCCGGGCGACATGCTCTACCTGCCGCCGCTGATCCCGCACCACGGCGTGGCCGAAGACGCCTGCCTGACCTTCTCCATCGGCACCCGCGCACCGTCCTCGGCCGAGCTGATCGGCGATTACCTGGACACCTTGATTGCCGATGCCGACGAGGCCGTGCGCTATCACGACGAAGACCTCAAGGTGCCGGCCGACCCCTACGAGATCGACGTCACCGCGATGAACCGCGTGGTCGCTGCGCTCAATGCGCTGCGCATGAATGACCCCGACCGTCTGGGCGACTGGTTCGGCCGCTTCATGACCACCTACCGCGCCTCCGGCGACGTGGTGCCGGCGCCCGAGCCGATCCCGCGCGAAGCGGTCGAGCAGGCACTGGAAGAAGGCGTGCTGCTGCACCGCCACCCGTGGTCGCGACTGGCCTGGCGGCGCGCCAAGCGTGGTGCCACGCTGTTCTGCAGCGGCCTGGAGTTTGCGCTGTCTGCCAAGGATGCGTCCCGGCTGGCGGCAGCCGAAGAGATCGACGGCACCTTGTACGCGCAGTTGTCCCCGCGTGGCCGCGAGGTGGTGCTGGAGCTGCTGGCACAGGGCCACTACCAGCGCGCCCACGAAGATGCCGAGGACGACATCGCAGACGACGACCACGCGCATGCCCTGAGCGTGTCGGCCGACCACGACGACCAAGACGCCGACGACGACGCGCCGGAGGCGCACGAGGACATCGATGCCGACGCCGATGTCGAACAGGTTGCCGACGCTGCCGACACCCCGGCAGAGGCGCTGCAGGCCGATGTCGAACCCGGCGACGCCGCCGAAGCCGGAGCCGAGCAGGACGTCGACAGCGCGATCGCCGACGAGACCGATTCCGACGACAGCGACGACGCCACCAAGCCTGCATGAGCGCGCACGCCAGACCGCAGATCGTCACGCTGGACCCGGCCACCGACGCCGCGGCGCTGCGTGCGCTGCGGCCGTCCTGTGCCACCGACACCGCGGGCGACACCAGCGGTGTCGAGTGGGATGCACTGGACCCACTCAGCCTGCATCTGGCAGCGCGCACCGACGACGGCCAGTTGATCGCCTCGGTGCGGCTCACCGCCGACCGCCGTCTCGACCGGCTCGGCGTTCTGCCCGACTGGCGCCGCCGTGGCGTGGCGGACCAACTGCTCGCTGCCGCGGTCGACGCGGCACGGCAGCACGGCTGGCCCGGCCTGCACGCATGTCCCACCCCAGCTGCGGAAGCGGTCTTCGCGCGCCTGGGCTTTCTGCCCGACGCGCCCCCCCTTTCCTCACCCGAGCACATCGGCCAGGCCCACGATGCGCCCGGCACCGTCGTGCACCGTCGCCTCGACGGCCCGATGGCAGTGGACACCTTCACCGCAGCCCTGGCCGCCACCACCGGGCTGCTGTGCACCGCGCGCCGCCAGGTGCTCATCTACACCCGCGCCCTGGACACGCCCCTGTTCGACAACGCGGCGGTGCTGGATGCGCTGCGCCGTTTCGCCACCGCCCGCCACGACAAGCGCGTGCATATCCTGGTGCAAGACACCGCCAGCGCCGCGGCCAGCAGCAGCGCGATGCTGCGCCTGGCACAGCGCCTGCCCAGCGTGTTCCGGTTCCGCGCGGTCAGCGACCCGGTCGATGCAAGTTTTGCATCGGCCTATGTTGTCGGCGACGACGCCTACTACTTTCGTCCAACGGGTCATCGCTTCGATGATGGCGAAACCTGGCTGTCGGGTGCAGCGCGCAGCCGCCAGTTGGAGCGCGAATTCGCGCAGATATGGGAGCGCAGCGCGCTCTGGAACGAGCCGCGCGCGCTCGGCATCTGACCCCACAGCGCCCCTCGCACGTAGGCGCGCGCGCAATTGGTCTACCCCGCCGGTCAGCTTGCAGACGCCCCCTCACTAGCGCAAGGGGGTATAATTTTTCGAGATTTGAGACCGACCGATGGGGCATCTCGCCCTGCCGCTTCCGCACAATCATCCCCACAGCAGACCCGACTTACCATCGTGGATAATCTCCTAAAGCAGTTCGCGCAGTCATCGCAGCTCGCCGGCGGCAACGCCGCCTATATCGAGGATCTGTACGAGCAGTACCTCGTCGCCCCGGACAGTGTCGATCCGAAGTGGAAGAGCTACTTCGATGGTTTCGAAGGTCGCGGTGCCGGTGACGTCCCGCATTCGGCGGCCATCGCCCACATCCTCACCGCTTCCAAGCAGGCTGCCAACGCCGGCACCGGCGCAGGCGCCAGTGACGAGCGCGAGCGCAATGTCGGCCGTCTGATCACCGCCTACCGCGCCCGTGGCCACCTCGGCGCACAGCTCGACCCGCTGGGCCTGGTCCCGCCGGTCAACCCGCCCGACCTGGACCTGCCGTTCCACAGCCTGTCCCAGGCCGATCTGGACAGCGAATTCAGCACCGGCGGCGTCGGTGGCCAGCCGCGGATGAAGCTCAAGGATCTGCTGACGCGCCTGAAGGCGACGTACGCCAGCAGCATCGGCGCCGAGTTCATGCACATCCAGGAGTTCGACCAGCGCCAGTGGATCTACAAGCGCCTGGAAGACGCCGGCGGCAAGATTGCCGGCGATGCGGCCAGCCGCAAGCGCACCCTGGAGCGGCTCACCGCTGCCGAAGGCCTGGAGCGCTACCTGCACACCAAGTACGTCGGTCAGAAGCGTTTCTCGCTGGAAGGCGGCGATTCGCTGATCCCGATGATGGACGAGATCATTCGCCAGTCCGGCAACGATCAGGTCAAGGACATCGTGATCGGCATGGCCCACCGCGGCCGCCTCAACGTGCTGGTCAATACGCTGGGCAAGAATCCGCGCAAGCTGTTCGACGAATTCGAAGGCAAGTTCGAGCATGCCCATGACGACCGCGCGCACACCGGCGACGTCAAATACCACATGGGCTTCTCGGCCGACATCGCCGTTGGCACGGACAAGCAGGTGCACCTGGCGCTGGCCTTCAACCCCTCGCACCTGGAAATCGTCGACCCGGTCGTGGTCGGCAGCGTGCGTTCGCGCCAGGAGCGTTTCGGCGATGCCGAGCGCAAGAGCGTGTTGCCGATCCTGATCCACGGCGATGCCGCATTCGCTGGCCAGGGCGTGGTGATGGAGCTGTTCCAGATGTCGCAGGCGCGCGGTTTCGCGGTCGGCGGCACCGTGCACATCGTGGTCAACAACCAGATCGGCTTCACCACCAGCACCCGCGACGACGCCCGCTCCACGCTGTACTGCACCGACGTGGCCAAGATGATCGGCGCGCCGGTCTTCCACGTGAACGGCGACGACCCGGACGCGGTGATGTTCGTGTCCAAGCTGGCCTACGAGTTCCGCCAGCAGTTCAAGAAGGACGTGGTCATCGATCTGGTGTGCTACCGCCGTTGGGGCCATAACGAAGCCGACGAACCGGCAGCGACCCAGCCGGTGATGTACCAGACCATCCGCAAGCACAAGACCACCCGCGAGCTGTATGCCGCCAAGCTGGAAAGCGAAGGCGTGCTGAGCGCCGACGAGGCCAAGGCACTGGTGGACGGCTACCGCAACAAGCTGGATTCGGGCGAATACACCACCGAACTGGCCAAGCGCAAGCCGGACGAATTCGCCATCGATTGGTCCAAGTACCTGGTCGGCACCGCTGCCGATCCGGTGGACACGCGCGTCAAGCGCGACCAGCTGGACCGTCTGGCCAAGCTGATCACCACCATCCCGGAAGGCGTCGAACTGCACGCCCGCGTGGCGAAGATCTACGAAGATCGCGTCAAGATGGCTGCCGGCGATCAGCCCGGCGACTGGGGCTTCGCGGAAAACCTGGCCTACGCCACGCTGCTGGCCGAAGGCCACAAGCTGCGTCTGGTTGGCCAGGACGCCGGCCGCGGCACGTTCTTCCACCGTCACGCGATCCTGCATGACCAGAAGACCGACGACTACTATCTGCCGCTGCGCCAGCTGGTGCAGAACCCGGAAGACGCCACCGTCATCGACTCGTTGCTGAGCGAAGAAGCGGTGATGGGCTTCGAATACGGCTACTCCACCACCGACCCGAATGCACTGTGCATCTGGGAAGCGCAGTTCGGTGACTTCGCCAATGGCGCGCAGGTGGTGATCGACCAGTTCATCGCCGCCGGCGAAGCCAAGTGGGGCCGCATCGCGGGCCTGTCGCTGTTCCTGCCGCACGGCTACGAAGGCCAGGGCCCGGAACACAGCTCCGCACGTCTGGAGCGCTTCCTGCAGCTGTGCGCGCTGGAGAACATGCTGGTCTGCGTGCCGACCACGCCGGCGCAGTGCTTCCACATGATCCGCCGCCAGATGCGCATGACCACCCGCAAGCCGCTGGTGGTGATGACGCCCAAGTCGTTGCTGCGCCACAAGCTGGCGGTGTCGAGCCTGGAAGAACTGGCCGACGGGCAGTTCCAGCATCTGATCCCGGACGCCAAGGCCGACGCGGCCAAGGTCAAGCGCGTGGTGCTGTGCTCGGGCAAGGTCTATTACGACCTGCTCGAAGACCAGACCAAGCGCGGCCAGGACGACGTTGCCATCGTGCGCATCGAACAGCTGTATCCGTTCCCGCGCGCGCAGCTGGCGGCCGAGCTCAAGGCCTACGGCAACGCCACCGATGTGGTGTGGTGCCAGGAAGAGCCGCAGAACCAGGGTGCGTGGTACCAGATCCGCCATCACCTCAACTTCTGCCTGGCTGGCGGCCAGAGCCTGCATTATGCCGGCCGTGCCCGTTCGCCCTCGCCTGCCGCCGGCCACATGGCCGACCACATCATCGAGCAGCAGAAGCTGGTTGCCGATGCGCTGCTCAACCCGTTCAACGACCAAGTCGCTGAATAACTCCTCTTCCCCAAAGAACGAAAACCCTAGGACGCTCCCCGAATGGCCACCGAAGTCAAAGTTCCGGTACTGCCCGAATCCGTTTCCGACGCCACCATCGCCAGCTGGCACAAGAAGGCCGGCGAAGCGGTCAAGCGCGACGAGAATCTGGTCGACCTGGAAACCGACAAGGTCGTGTTGGAAGTTCCTTCGCCGGTCGACGGCGTACTGAAGGAAATCAAGTTCGACACCGGCAGCACGGTCACCAGCAACCAGATTCTGGCGATCATCGAAGAAGGCGCCGTGGCTGCCGCTGCACCGGCTGAAGCCAAGAAGGCCGATGCACCGGCACCTGCCGCTGCTGCGCCGGCCGCCGCTCCGGCACCGGCTGCCGCCGCCGCGCCTGCTGCTGCGTCCAAGTCGGCTGCCGATGCGCTGCCGCCGGGTGCGCGTTTCTCCGCAATCACCCAGGGCGTGGACCCGTCGCAGGTCGAAGGCACCGGCCGTCGTGGCGCGGTCACCAAGGAAGACATCGTCAACTTCGCCAAGGCCGGCGGCGTCGGCAAGGCCTCGGGCGCCCGTCCGGAAGAGCGCGTGCCGATGACCCGCGTGCGCAAGACCATTGCCAAGCGCCTGATGGAGTCCAAGAACTCCACCGCGATGCTGACCACCTTCAACGAGGTCAACCTCGCCAAGGTGTCGGCCGCACGCAAGGAACTGCAGGACGAGTTCCAGAAGGCACACGGCATCAAGCTCGGTTTCATGAGCTTCTTCGTCAAGGCCGCCGCCAACGCGCTGCAGCGCTTCCCGCTGGTCAACGCCTCGATCGACGGCGACGACATCATCTATCACGGCTACAGCGACATCTCGATCGCGGTGTCGACCGACAAGGGCCTGGTCACGCCGGTGCTGCGTAACGTCGAGCGCCAGTCGTTCGCCGATGTCGAGCAAGGCATCGCCGACTACGCCGCCAAGGCGCGCGCCGGCAAGCTGGGCCTGGAGGACCTGCAGGGTGGCACCTTCACCATCACCAACGGCGGCACCTTCGGCTCGCTGCTGTCCACGCCGATCATCAACCCGCCGCAGAGCGCCATCCTGGGCATGCACGCGATCAAGGAACGTCCGATCGCCGAGAACGGCCAGGTCGTGATCGCCCCGATGATGTACCTGGCGCTGTCCTATGACCACCGCATCATCGACGGCAAGGATTCGGTGCAGTTCCTGGTCGACATCAAGAATCAGCTGGAAAACCCGGGCCGGATGTTGTTCGGTCTGTGATGAAAGCCGGGATTGGTGATTCGGGATTCGGGATGGCGAAAGCATCCCGGTCTCGAGCATCCTGCGTTTTGCGAATCCCCAATCCCCAATTCCTAATCTCGTGAGCGAAGAATGAGCGAACAAGAACAATTCGACGTCGTCGTCATCGGTGCCGGTCCGGCCGGTTATCACGCCGCCATCCGTGCGGCGCAGCTGGGCATGAAGGTCGCCTGCATCGACGCGGCATTGGGCAAGGACGGCAAGCCGGCGCTGGGCGGCACCTGCCTGCGCGTGGGCTGCATTCCGTCCAAGGCGCTGCTGGATTCCTCGCGCCAGTTCTGGAACATGGGGCACCTGTTCGGCGACCACGGCATCAGCTTCAACGACGCCAAGATGGACGTGCCCACCATGATCGGCCGCAAGGACAAGATCGTGAAGCAGTTCACCGGCGGCATCGCGATGCTGTTCAAGGCCAACAAGATCACTCCGTACTACGGCTTCGGCCAGTTGCTGCCGGGCAACATCGTCAAGGTGACCCAGCACGAAGGCGGCGAGATCGAACTCAAGGGCACCAACGTGATCCTGGCGGCCGGTTCGGAGTCGATCGAACTGCCGTTCGCCAAGTTCGACGGCGACACCATCGTCGACAACGTCGGCGGCCTGGATTTCACCGCCGTTCCCAAGCGTCTGGCGGTCATCGGCGCCGGCGTGATCGGTCTGGAGCTGGGCAGCGTGTGGAAG
>JAAIGE0100099304.1_pt1 | contig 27816 bp, 27 predicted proteins | sample 6487951 | NCBI WGS metagenome assembly JAAIGE01 (sample SAMN13974128, study PRJNA590717) | phyllosphere metagenome | biome: tomato field; feature: multiple bacterial spot infested tomato fields; material: tomato leaves; isolation source: leaves from tomato fields | host: Solanum lycopersicum ...
CATCGAGGCGCAGCGGTCGCTCGACGACCTCGTACGGGACGATGCCGCCACTCTCGGTCAGCGACTTTGGCACGTCCTCCTGCGGGAGCCGATGGAGACGATCCTGCTCGGGATGACGGGCGACGATGCGGAAGGACGACTACTCCGTTCGAACAATCCGTTCTCGATGATGATCGGGCAGACCGACGTCGGACAGAGGAGGCGGACGTGGAGGAAGGCAAGCGCGATCCTCTGACCCAAGATGATCTCGACCGGGCGGTTCTGGCCGTAGCCTCGCTGCTGAAGGTGGACGAGGTCGTCGTGGTAGGCAGTCAGGCCCTGCTCGTCCACCGGCAGGACGTGGATCGTGCACTACGGCAGAGCGTCGAGTTCGACGTCTATCCGACCGATGCTGCGCGGTGGGCACGCGAGAACGAGGGGCTGGAGGCATCCGAGCAGATATTCGCGATTCTGGGCGAAGGGTCGGCTTTCCATAGACGTCGAGGATTCTTCGTGGACGGGGTGGACGAGAACACCGCGATGCTGCCTCCCGACTGGCTGGAGACCGCCGGCGTCCGTGAGGTTCCTTCGGGTTTCGGCAGCGTGGTGCGGGCTATCGCACCCAGCGTCACGAACATCGTATCGGCGAAGCTGCATCGAGGTGATCCGAGGGACATCGAGTTCGCTTCGCGTTGCCTCCGCCTAGGACTGACGAGCCATTCGGACGTGCTTACGGCCATCCGGTCGACCCCGAGCGAACCTGCGATAGGGGCCTCGGCGGAGAACGCATTGAGGCAGGCGTCCGCCAACAAGAACGGTCATACCGCAGCGACCGGTGCGGTGGGCCACGATGCCGTCGACGTCATGCTCAAGCGGTTGCGCAGGCGCAGCGGCGACCAGCCCGGTTGATCCGGGCAGCCCGTGAACGCGCGTCCGGAGGGCGGATCCGTACGGACCGGGCGACCGAACGCCGAATGACGATCCAGTCGATCATCGTCGCGTCCCGAAGCGATCGGTAGTCCACCGCAGGACCGTGCTCGGCACGGTCCCGTCCTCATGCGCCGGGTTGGTGTCGGGCCCGGGATCGTGGCCTTCTCGCGACCGGCGAAGGTTCGTCCGATGGGCGTTACGGAACGCGACCACGGACACCGCGACCTGGTTCCGCTACACCACGCTCAGTTGCGTCGCGACAGCCGACCGGTCTCGAGATCGAGCAGGTTCCGCGTCACGCGAAGCGGAACGTAGATGACCACCGCGGCCGCGGCCAGCGCCACGAACGCGCTCGCGCCGATGAGCGGGATCGCAAGGAAGGTGAACAGCAGCAGCGGTCGCCAGACGGCCAGCAGCCGGTTGACGTGACCGACGAGCTGGGCGGAGGCGGACGTGCTCCGGATGGGGCTGAAGACGCGCATTGGTGGATGATCCTCGTTGACGTGAAGATGAAGGTCTCACGCAATTCGCGCCGTCGCAACAGGAAATCCACATAGATGACCAAAGTGCATCATATTGATGGTAATCGTGTAGTTAACCATGAAGATGAAACGCATGCTGGTCCAATTTGATTCGGTCGAGAACGAGGAGTGGGAGGTCGTCGCATCGGAGATAGTCAGGTCGTACATGAAGGCGTCGCGCGTAAACTTCGTGCAACTCGCCTCACTCCTCGCGAGGTTCGGGCATGAGGGTCTCAACACGAACCTGAGCGCACGGGTGAACCGGGGGCGCTTCTCTGCCGCCTTCCTGCTGCAGTGCCTCAGCGTCCTCGGCGTCGAGAGCCTGTCAGTGCCGACGGCGGCGGGAGCGGACGGCGGCATCGAAGGATCCGATCCGCGTGCTCGGGTCGTAGGCGGAGCCGAGCCGACCCGAGGCGCCGACGATGCGGTCGCTTGACGAGCCCGCCTGAAAGAGTGTTTCCTCCTCGGACTACGTCGGCAGGATCCCGCAGGACCCGGCCGGCGCGACATCGATCGGCTCGACCGAAGGGGCGGGCCGCCGCGTTCCGACGTGGACGCATCCTTCGAGCGGGGGCGCCGGCATGCCGAAGAACGTGGTCGTGTATTCGGACGGCACCGGGCAGGACGGCGGGGTCCGACCCGATCAGCGTCTCAGCAACGTCTACAAGATGTACCGTGCCACCCGGGTGGGGCCGGACAGCGTCATCGATCCGGCAACGCAGGTGGCGTTCTACGATCCCGGCCTGGGCACGGACGCGGACGCCCGGGGTTGGGGGCGGCTTCGGAAGTCCGTCGGTAGGATCATGGCCTCGGTCGCGGGACGCGGCATCACGTTCAACATCATCGACTGCTACGAGTTCATCCTCAATCATTGGCGACCCGGCGACCGCATCTTCCTGATCGGCTTCTCGCGGGGCGCCTACACGGTCCGGTCGGTCGCGCAGGTCATCGCCCTGTGCGGCGTGCCGGTGCACGAACCCGGTGACCCCGCCGTACCGCTCCGCCGCTTCTCGCGCTCGACGCGGTCGGTCGCCGAACGGGCGGTGCGGCAGGTCTACGAGCACGGGGCCGGGCACCCGCGTGCGGAGTTCGAGGCGGAGCGCGAGGAGCTGGCCCGGCGGTTCAGACTGGAGTTCGGCTGCGACGTCGACGGCGGTCCGAACGCGCATCCGCACTTCGTCGGCGTCTTCGACACCGTGGCCGCACTAGGTGCGAAGGGGGCGAAGAGGATCGTGCTCATCGGTCTGCTGGCGCTCGCGGCCACGCTGACCCTGCTTCTCCTCGCATCGTGCATCCACGCCGTGCTGGGTGCGCGGTTCCTCGATACGTTCGTCCTTTCGGCTGGCATCGCCGCGCTGGTGACCGGTGTCGGTCTGCGTCGCGATTCGCGCCGCGCCATCGACGATTGGCCCACGGAGGGTTCGCCTCGGCGGGTCCACCACATCGCCTGGCGCGCGGAGAACTACGATCGGGGTCTGAGCGGCGGCGTCGGGTACGGTCGACAGGCCAGCGCGATCGACGAGGATCGGGACGACTTTCCCCGTGTCCCCTGGGGACGCCTGGGGGTGGTGAGGAACCGAACGGAGGGAGAGCCGGAACCGCTCGTCCAGCTCTGGTTTCCCGGTAACCATTCCGACGTCGGCGGAAGCTATCCGGAGACGGAATCCAGGCTCTCCGACATCGCTCTCGGATGGATGGTCGACGAGGCGAGGTCCATCCCGCACCCGCTCATCGTCGACGACGCGCGGCTCTCGATCTGGCCTGACGCCCTGGGGCAGCAGCATTCGGAACTGGAGGCGGTGCGCGACCGGCTTCGGTGGCTTCCCCGCTGGGTACCGGCTCGGCTGAGGAACGGATGGAAGGAGGGGATGCGGACGCCCGCCGGCTTCCCCGTGCATCCCTCGGTCCACGAGCGGTTCGCGGCGGGAGCGGTGGTGACCGCAGCGGGCGAGATGCCGTACCGACCTCCCGCTCTCGCCTCGGACGCGAGGTTCGGCCGCTGGTACGGTTCGGGGGGCGATCGTCCGCGCGGTCCGCTGGCGCCGGATGCGGTTCCGCCGATGGACGTGCACGTGTCGGCCGACGGCGGCGGGCGCGTGTCGTTCCTGACGACCGATCCGTCGAGCGTCGCGTCGGCGCTCGGCGCGCTGTCCGTCACGGACGCCGTCCTGCTGCTGCCGGAGCCGCGGCCGGACGGCGAGGAGGGCGACTATCTTCCCGGACTGCAGATGCGGTGGTTTGATCGCGCTGCGGCACGACGCGGCGTTCATGCACTGGTCGCCGCCGCCGGTCCGTCGGTCGACCCGGCCGCCGCCCGTTCCGCGCGCCTAGTCCTGGGGAACTTCGACGAGGCGGCGGACCTCATGGCGCGACTGGGCTTCGGGGTGTCGGTGCGGCTGACGGTCGCGCTGCGAGGATAGGTCACCCCGCCGCCCGTCCGAAGGCGACCCCGATCCGAGACGGGGCGCCCCCGTCCGCACGGTTCGCGCCCGACCACGATCCGGGTGCAGGTCGAACGACGGCCTGAACCCCCGTCCGGTCTCCTTCCTCGTATCGTCCTGACGCAGGTCCGGCCGATACGCGCAGACCCGGCGTTTCTTACGAAGGGGCGGGAATGAAGACGACGATCCTATCCCATCCCGCTGTTCTGTTATGGGTGACACGTACGTCACCCAAGGGTGACGTACGTGTCACCTCCCCCGGGAGTGCGGGGGCGATGGTAGGGAAGCGGCCCCTACGCCGCGGGCATCCTCGCCCGATGCCCCCGGTCATGCGGTGATCGGCGTTCGCGCGACGGCGCGGGGAGCGGGACGGTGGTCCGAGCGGTGCATCGCCGAACATACGGAAGGACCGCATCTTCGGAATGGACGACCGCGAGGTTCGGTGAGGCGTCACCCGTCAATCCCGGCGGATGGTGCGATGGGGATCCGTCCACGTCCGCCGGATGCGTCACCGATCGCTCCGGATCGTTCGTCCGCTTCCGTATCCACCTTCGCCATCCAGGCCGCGTACGCCCGCATCTCCGCCCAGCCACGGGCCGTCAGCGAAAGGAACACCCGGCGACCGTCGTCCTCGTCGGAGGCGCGTTCGATCAGATCCTCCTGCTCGAGAAGGCCGACGTAGCGCAGGGCGGTGGTCGACGGTACCCCGGAGGCGCCGCACGCACCCGTGATCGATACCGACCGGCCTCTCATTCCGGCGTCGAGCAGATCGATCATGATGTCCCATGCGGGATCGCAGAAGAGCTTGGCTCCGTTGGCGAAACGCCTGTTCCGTTCCCGTCTCGCAGCGACGAGCGACGACAGCACGCTGATCTCGGAACGGGTGAGGGGTGGCTGCGGAAACGTCTCAGCGTCGCGACGGATCTCTATTGGGGCGTGCATGCATCGATGCCTTGGTTTCCGGCAGGGCCCACGCCCGATCCCCGCCCGACGCGGCGACCCGCGCGGCATGACGCCAGGTCGCGACGGCCAGTATCAGCTGGATCGGCCAGCTCCAGATCGTGATCAGGAGCGCATAGGCCACGCGTATCGTGTCGGGTGCGATCAACTTGACGAAATGGGCTCCGACCGCATCCAGCTGAAGCGCCGCCACCAGCAGAGGCCAGCCGCGATCCGCGCGCAGAGCCACCACCATCAGCAGGCCGAACAGGACCAGGTCCGTCGCGAAGACGTTCAGCTCGAGACCGTAGAACCGGGCGGGCAGCGGCGACCAGCTCATCACCGTAACGACGTACGCCGACACCAGCGCGGTCGCGACGATGCGCTCGGGCGCCCCGCCCCTCCATAGGGCGTACCCCGAGGTGAGGACGAGAAACGCGGCGAACAGGTACAGTCGGAGCATGGCCGTAGCCTACAGGCCGTTGCGGCCCGGGGCCATCGGGTCAGGCGGCGTTCGCCTGCGGGATGGCGACGATCTCGGCCGACGTGAACGGGTTGTCGGTCGGCGGGCACGGCGAGCTGTCACCGTACATGCGTTCCAAGCCCATCGCGCGGATGACCTCGGGCGTGGTGAGATGCGCCTCGCGCATCAGCTCCCGGGCATGCTGCTGGGCCTTGATGGCCTCGAACAGCTTGCCGATCATCTCGGCTCCCGTCGTGACGGACAGACGGTTGTCGACCCGCGCCCGCAGGAGGGCCGCGTAGCAGGTGGCCGCATCCGCCGCCGCCAGGTCGTTGGACGCCTCCGCGGAACGGAAGAGGGGCGTGACGGTCTCGACGGCGGAACGGCGACTGTTGAGCATTTCGGTCCTCCACCGCGCCTGCGGCGGCGCGGTCAGCGTTTGTAGGGTCCGTCAGCGATGTCGACCCGATACTTGGTGAGGAGCCGGGCGACCAGATCGGTGGTGCCCAGTAGCGCACCCCCCAGAACGATCACGCCGATCGCAAGTGCGACGACCATTCCCAAGCGTCGGAGCATCGACAGATGGTATCGATTCCCGCTGACGTGGACCTCCGGTACGGCGACCTCGGGTCCGTCGCCGTCGTCGTCCGCATCGGTCGGACGATCGACCCCGATCGGTTTGGGGACCAGCCGTTTGTCCCCCTCGGCCTTCGCGAGCATCCTCGCCGCCTGCATGGAACGGGGCACCCCCAGAGCGCGCCGCGCGTCGCGCAGGTGCTCGTTGACGGTATGGGGCGACAGGGAGAGCGTTCTGGCGATCTCCTTCGCCTCGAGGTTCTCGTATACGAGCCGGAGGCATTGCTTCTGCCGTTCGTTGAGGAGAAGTGCGGCTGCGGTATCGGTCACGGGGTAGGATTGCCTCAGTTTCCGATGCTTTTCCAGCACGTCGACCGACGTCGCGATGAGTGCAGGGGGAACGAACCCGGCTTGCGGTTCGTCGTGACCGGGTACGCTTCGACTAGCCACGCCGCCGACGAAGGAGTAACGGTCGGGAACATCGAAGGCCTCGATGACCCTGGCGCGCTCTTGCGGACGAGCCGGCGATCGTACAAAAATCCGGATCGGGGTGCGGCGTCCGCCGCGGTCGTGTTCGTCGAATTGGCCATCGTATGGCGAAGGAACGAAAACAATGAGCAAGGGACAGTCGGTTCGCCGTCTGCATTCCGCCGGTGGCGCGGACGCCGGAAAGCTGGCCGACACCTTCACGGCCCTCATCCAGGAGGCGCACAATCAGCGCCGGCACCGGCCGGTCGTCCGCTCGGCTGAAACGGCGACGGGGTCGGGGCTCGTTTCACCCATGCTGCCCGAAGCGCTCCAGCCTCTGCTCAGGGAGTACGTCCCGCGTCGACGTCTGAACGACCTGGTGCTCGGCCGGACCACGAGGGACGACGTCCGCGAACTCATCGCCGAGACGGCGCAGATATCGTTGCTGAGGTCCCATTCGCTTGAGCCGCGTCACACCGTCATGCTCGTCGGTCCTCCCGGTACCGGCAAGACCAGCCTGGCCGAGGCGCTGGCGACCGAGATGGCGCTGCCGTTCCTGACCGTCCGGTACGAAGGACTGGTCGGCAGCTATCTGGGCGAGACCGCCTCGAGGCTGCAGCAGATCATCGACTACGTGTCCCGGACGCCCTGCCTCCTGTTCTTCGACGAATTCGACAGCGTGGGCAAGGAACGCGCCGATCAGCACGAGACCGGCGAGATCAAGCGGGTGGTGAGTTCGCTGCTCCTCCACATGGACTCGCTGCCGGCGCACTGCGTCGTCGTCTGCGCCACGAATCATCCTGAACTGCTCGATCGCGCCGTCTGGCGGCGCTTCGAACTGCGGATCGAACTTCCGAGGCCCGGCGCGACGGAGCTGCGCGAGTGGTACATGCGTACGGAGAAGTCCCTCGGAGGGCTTGGCATCTCCGCCCAAGAGTTCACGAAGATGTTCTCGGGTGAAACCTTCTCGGAAATCGAGGCAGTTGTGCTCGACGCCAAGAGGAAGATCGTCCTATCCAACGGTGGGAAGACGTCGTCGGACGCCTTCAAGGAGGCGATCGCCGGGTGGGAGCGACGTCGAACCGTAGGGGAGGCTTCGCACGTTGGCTCAGGGTCCGATCGTCCGAATAAACCGAGAGCCCGCAAGGCGAGAACGGATCAAGGGCAGACGGGCGCACTTCCCTCCGGCGATCTCCTATAGGACGCAGGCTGAACGACTGGGCGGCGCGTTCGCCCGGATCGAAGCGAGCGTCGACCGCATCCTGGGTGGTGCGGACCTCACGTCGGCTCCCGCCGAGGCCAGCCCCGACAGGGCGCTCGTCTTCGAGGTCATCGGCCCGGTGGCCGAATTCGTACGCGCCGCCCGGGAATCAGGGCTGGAATGGCTCGGCGAGGACTTCGATCTGTCGGCCGTTGACGACGAGGAGGACGAAGGGGAGGACGGCGACGCCGAGCCGGAGGCAGACGGCGATACGCCGCTCTACGTCACCATGCCGACCCTCGCGGGACTGCGGAAGGTCCTTTCGCTATGGCGGCAATACGGTTCGGGGGAGGCGAGAACATCCGAAACGACCATCTGGTGGCGGCTCTTCGGCTATCTGCGCGACGTGCGTCCGTGGTCCGCCAAGGATAGGGTCGACCCCAACGTGCAGGGCTACGTCGAGCGGATGCTCGAGCGATACCCCGAGCGACCGGTAAGACTGGAGCTCGACCTCTGGTTCCGGCAGGACGCGGAGCTGCGGTCGCAGGCGCGCGGCTACATCGACGAGCTGATGGCGACGGTCAATGGCCGGGTGGTGGACTTCGCGACGATCGAGGAGATCCACTACCAGGCCGCGCTCGTCGAACTTCCCGGCGTGCGGGCGCGGCTGCTGGCGGGGCTGGAGGGTCCTCTGGCGGAGGCCAACAAGGTCATGAGGATCCGCCCGCAGTCGTTCTACGAGGCCGATCCGCGCGGCGCTTCCCATCTGACCCATCCGTCACCCGCCACGACCATCGCGTCGGACGCCCGCCCGGCCGTCGCCGCGCTCCTGGACGGCTACCCCGTGGCGAACCATGAGTTGCTGGCCGGGAGGCTTTCGGTGAAGGAGGTCGACATCGCGGGCGCTTCGGTCCCGGTGAACCGCCGGTTCCATGGTACGGCGATGGCATCACTCATCGTCCACGGCGATCTCGAAGCGGGTGAACCTCCCGTCACGCGGATGCTGGCCGTCGTCCCGATCCTTGCCGCGCCTCAGAGCCTCGCGCACGAGTGCACACCACCCGACCAGCTCCCGATCGCGGTCGTGCATCGCGCCGTACTGGCGCTGGTGGCCGCCAGGAACGATCCTAACGACGATGCCCGCCGCGTCGTCGTGGTAAACCACTCCGTCTGCGACGGGGAGGCGCCGTTCGCCCGGCGCCCGAGTCACTGGGCGAAGCTGCTCGACCATCTCGCCCATGAGCACAGACTGCTGTTCATCGTAAGTGCCGGGAACACCCGGGACGCCTTCGACCTCGACACCTACACCACTTCACTCGCCTTCGATCAGGCCAATCCGGTTCAGCGGCAGGTGGTCCTTCTGCGAAGCATCGAGGCCGCGAAGGGAACCCGCCTCATCCTCAGCCCTGCGGAATCGATCAACGCGCTCACGGTGGGGGCGGTGCATGCCGACGGAACGGCCGGTTGCCCGACGGGAACGACGGATCCGTTCCAGGCGATCGGGGTCGCCAATCTGGGCTCCAGCGTCGGCCTCGGGATCAACCGTGCGATCAAGCCCGATCTCGTGGAGCATGGCGGGCGGCAGCTGGTCCGCACGGACGCCTCGGGAGGCAAGTTGTCCGCGTGGGGCTTCGAGCATCCGGACGTCGGCCAGAAGGTCGCGGTGCCGGACCCGAACATCGGCGTCGTCGATCGGGTCGGGCGGTCCACCGGTACCAGCAACGCCGCCGCGCTCGTCACCCGCGCGGCGATCAATCTGGCCGACGTCGTCGAGGACCTCTTCGCGGAGAGCGGGGAGACGTGGGACGAGGCCGAAACGAGAGCCGTCGTCCTGAAGGCGCTTCTGGCCCATGGTTGCGGTTGGGGTCAGACGGGGGCGCTTCTGGACACCGTATATCCGGGCGGATGGCAACGCCGCCGAGAGGCGATCGCCCGCTTCCTCGGCTACGGGCGGCCGGATCACGGTCGGGTGCTGACGGCCGACGGCAGCCGCATAACCCTGCTCGCCGACGATCTCATCCAGCCCGGCATGCTCCACGAGTACCGGGTGCCCATCCCGCGCGGAATGCTCAACAACCGGGAACTCCGTCGCATCACGATGACTCTCGCGTGGAGCAGTCCGATCGACCCCATCTCCCAACGCTATCGGGGCATACTGGTCGAGATCGTCGATCAGCAGGGCAAGCGGAACTTCTGGAAGGGCTTCAAGGCACCGAAGGGGATCCTGCAGCCGGACGGCAACGCCAGCCGTAGAGGAACCCTGCAGCATCTCGTGCTCGAGCATAAGAACCTGATGACGACGGTCGAGAACGGCGACATCTTCGTCGGCATCCAGGCCCGCTCCGACATCGCCTCCCATGCGCAGGCGAGCGCTCCCTACGCCTTGGCGTTGACGCTCGAATTGGCCCAGCCCCTGCGGCAGGACATCTTCTCCGACGTGGAGGCCCGCATCAGGCCGAAGCGCATCGTCACCCGTGAACGCGTTCCCAACCGTGTGAGGACCCGATGACCGACAATCTGGGGCAGAAGCCCATCAAGGCGGTCATCGCCTATCTCCGGGAGATCGGGGACGACGACGCGGCCGACTATCTCGAGCGGCCCACGCCGGGTGGTCAGATGTTCTCGACGAACTGGGGCGACCAGGCCTGGGGTCACAGCGGCATGATCCTCGGGTACATCGCGCCGGAGGAGGGCGATCAGCCGGGCATGATCCACAATGCGCTGACGCTGCCGCCCGATACGTCGTTGAAGGGGGCGAGGATCAAGATCTCGCTCGACCGCTTCTACATCCACAGATACCCCGGACGGGGACGGCACAAGGTGCTCCTCGAGTTCTCGGGCAAGAACCAGGTTCAGGGGGATGCCGAGGAGCTCAAGTTCGCGATCACGACCCAAGCAGGCGATCAGTCGGGCGCGCCGGTGAGCGGAACACCCATCTTCCTCGGGGCGTCCGTCGGGAACAACGGCATCTCCTTCGAAGGCAAGGCGATCAACGTCGCGAGCGACACGGACGACGTCCTTCTCTCCGCGCTGGGAAGCGGCCCGTTCAAGAACGGTCTTTCGCTGCTGACCATGGCCCAGCCCGCCCTAAAACCCTTCGTGGGCCTTGCACAGAGTGTGGTGACCGCGGTTCTTCAGCGCAGCAGGAACAAGACCGTCTACAACTTCAATCTCGGCCTCGACTTCGCCAACAGCCAGACGGCGGCGAAGCTGCGCTACGGTTCCTTCGTGGTGATCCAGGGTGACGAGGCCTCCTGGAGCTGGAACGACGTGCGATGGAATCCCGGTTCCCAACAGATCGTGCGTCACTACGACGGCCTGCCGATCGAGCTCAACTACATGATCTTCCGAGTGTCCCCGTTCGAGACGGGCGAGGACGGCGTGACGGACGCCGCCGCCTGATCATGCGCAACGGAGACATGATGCGGATCGAACGCCGGGCACGAGGATGGAACGGCGATCCCGCCCTCGTCGGCGCTCGCCGTCGCCCGGATGAAGCGCGTCGCCGCTCGGTGCCGACGACTGCGTCGATGATGGATGGTCGCGAACGGACGCATCTTCGGGTCGGCGCGGCGAAGCGCGAGGCCGGAAGGCGGGGACCGGGTATCGGCCGGGCAGGGCGTGGTCACCGTCTGGGATGGCTGGTGGCCACGACCTGTCTGATGATGTCGTCCGCACCGACCGTCGCGCAGGGGGCGGCCGAACTCCACACCTTCCATTGTCTTCACGGCTGCCCGATCGGCGCTCCCGGCATCGACGACATCGTCGTGCGCGAGATCTACACGCTTGCGTCCAACGATCTGACCAAGATGGCGGACTGGGTGGCGTACCGGGTGACGCCGTCCTCGATCGGGCCTTCCGGCGAGCGGAAGTGGTCGGCCGACCCCTGGCTGGCACCCGACGAGACGCTGGAACCCGCCGACTACGACGGCGCCTCGCAGGCATTGGGCGTCGACCGCGGGCATCAGGCGCCGCTCGCCGGCCAGTCGGGCACTCCGTTCGCCGGGGACACCAACATCCTCTCCAACATCACCCCCCAGGGTTCCGCTCTGAACCAGGCGCCCTGGCAGCGGCTCGAAGCCGCGGAGAACGGGCTCGCCTCATCGGCGAACCTGGCCGTGTACGTGCTGACGGGGCCGCTGTTCGAGCGCTCGATGCCACCATTGCCGAAGGCGGATGAACGCCACCGGGTGCCGTCCGGCTATTGGAAGGTGGTGGCGACGCAGGACGGTCGGATGGCCGCCTTCATCATGGACGCCGCGGTACCGAGAACGCTCGACCACTGCGACGCGAGGGTGACGCTCGACGAGGTCGAACTGCGATCCCGCCTAGGTCTCTTCCCTCGCCTTGAGAAGAGATCGTTCCGCGACCTCTCGCCCGAACTGGGGTGCAGCAGATGACCGTGAACCCGGCTCGTCAGGTCCAGCGCCTGACGGTACCCGCCCTCGTCCTGCTGGCCGTGGGCGGATGTTCCACGGCGACTTCGGCCGATCTGACCGGTTTCGGCCGCGCGGCCTCGACGCTGCAGACCGATGCCGCCACGACGTTCGCCGAGGCGAACAGGCTAACGCGCTCGGTCGAGGTGGACCGCTTCGTCCGTTCCGGCGCGATCGCCCTCTCTGAGCGCCGCTTCCCCGCGGCCGTGCCACCGGAGGTCGCAGCCAAGTGGCGCGGTGCCCTCGGCGACCTCGCACGCTACGGCAATCTGCTGGCGACCCTGACGGGACGTGGCCGAGGCGGCGTGCAGACAGACGCCTTCCGCGAACTCGGCGTACAGCTGAACGCGGGTCCGACCGGTGCGGACCTCGACCCCGGTGTGTCCGCAGGCTTCGCCGCCCTCGCCGGTGCCCTGATCGACCTGCGCGCGCAGTCCAGTGCACGCGAAATCCTGCGCCGTACCGATCCGAAGGTCCGTCTTCTTCTGACCGCGATGGCCGATGCGGTCGGCCGAAACGACGGAGAGGGTCTTCGAGGCACGGTGGCATCGAACTGGATCACCGCGCTCTCGGTTCAGCAGCGCGCCTACGCCGTCGCCGCGACCGAGAAGGCGGACGGCCGCCAGAGGCAGATCGTCGCGGAGTATCTCGCCGGGATCGAGAGGCGGGACGACCAATTGGCGGCTCTCGCCGGACTCCGCTCCTCGCTGCTCGGTCTGGCGGACGCGCACACCGCGGCCGCCAACGGGTCGAGGCGTCCCTTCGGTGAGGTGCTGAGGGACGTGAACGAACGACTGGACCGTACCGAGAAGGTGTACCGGGCCATCGACGAAGCGGGAGAGGCGAGATGAGCGGCGGGCGCACCGTACCGGACGGATCCGGCGAGAACCCGGATCTGCGGGCCATGCACCGCGATCTCGTCGCCCTCGTCCGCCGCCTCGAGGAATCGATCGACGCGGCACCGGACGTCGCCACGATCGAGGCGATCACCGAACGGATGGCGGAGGTGAACGCCCGCGTGACGGCGACGGGCAGGGTGTTGCTGGCGGCGCAGACCAAAGAGATCGCGCGCCATGCCCAGGCCGTCTCCGCCGCCATCCCCCGGATCGAGAAGGAGATCGACCATCTCGAGGATAGCGAGCGGATGGTCAGAAGCGTCGCGGCGCTTCTCGGTACCGTCGATGAGGCCGTTCGCGTCGCAACGCTCACCTGCGGATGACGACCTCCAGCGTCCGCGATCACGCGGTGCATGACCCATCTTCCAGACCTCAAGGAGCGACCCCTACCATGAAACGCCTCGTCTTCTGCTTCGACGGAACCTGGAACAAGCTCGATCCGGACCTCGCCACGAACGTCGTCCTGACCGCCGCGAGCATCCGGCGCAGCGACGACGGCATTCCGCAGATCATCCACTACGACGAAGGCGTGGGGACCGGTCCACTCGACAAGCATACCGGAGGCATGTTCGGCACCGGTCTGGTGGAGAACGTGCGCGAGGCCTACCGCTTCCTCGTCTTCAACTACGATCCCGGCGACGAGATCTTCGTGTTCGGGTTCTCGCGCGGCGCCTTCAGCGCGCGGACGTTCATCGGTTTCCTCAGGCACGTCGGTCCGCTGCGACGCCTGCACGTGGGACGGATCGACGAGGCGCTGGAGCTGTACAAGGCCAGGCTCGACCGCAAGGCCGGCGCAGGCGATGCGCTCCGTAGGTTCCGCGCCACGTACGCCGATACGGTCTGCATCGGCGCCGCCGACGACGCGTGGCGGTGCGCGAACGTCCAGGGCTACGTGAAGGGAGCGGCCCCCGAGCTTCGCGTGAAGTACCTCGGTGCTTGGGACACCGTGGGTGCGCTCGGCTGGCCCGAACTGCTGCCGGGCAGCGACTGGCTCAACCGGGAGCACGGCTTCCACGATCCCAGTCTCGACGCCTTCGTCGAGAACGCCCGTCACGCGCTCGCGATCGACGAACGGCGTTCGCTCTTCCCGCCCGTGCCGTTCGGCGACCTGGCCGCGCTGAACCGCGCCCGCGGCTTCGAACCGGACGACCGCAAGGCTCCGTACCAGGAGCGCTGGTTCCCGGGAACGCACGGGTCGGTCGGCGGCGGCGGCGACGTGCGGGGCCTTTCCGACGACGCGCTCGCCTGGGTGCTGAAGGGCGCTAAGGCGGCCGGCCTGGGCCTCGACACGGTGAACGGCACCCGCATCAACGGCATCCGTCCGGATCCTCTGGCGCCGCTGGTCAACGAGAGCGATCCCCAGTGGAGCGCCACTCAGCTCATCAAGTCCGATCGTGACGGCCCCCGGCACCTGTGGCAGCTGTCCGACAGTGCGATCCGACGGTGGAGGAGCACGTCGGGCAAGCGCTACCGACCCGATACGCTCGACGGCGTACGGGGCGAACTTGACGGGCTCGGTCCCTGGACGTTCACGGCGCCCACGGATTTGATCGCGACTGAGGTCGTGCAGCCGGGCGAGTCACTCTCCCACTACGCGCTGCGGCACTACGGCGATGCGGAACTCTGGCCGTTGATCGCTGCCGCCAACGAGGACGGCGTGCCCGATCCCGACGACATCTTCCACGGTCAGCTCATCCGCATCCCTCGGATCACCGGGTCGGCTTCGAATGGATGATCCCGCCGGTATTCGGCAGCGGAAGGCGATCGGTGTCGTCGGAATGCGCATTTCCCGTGTTGCGGCCGAGGGGGCGTCCGTCGCTTCGCGGGCTCAGGGACGTCGATCGTGACCATCCGGCCGCGCGGGCGGCGACCGCTTCGCTTCGGACAGTTCTCTCCGGTCGACTACCCCGGCCTGAACGGCGACAAGCGTCTCGTCGCCACCAGGATGGACATCGAGCGCTCCCTCCTGATGGTCGGCTACGCCAATGCGGGTTCGGCCACGGCGACCGTCGGGCCATGGCGTGCGCAACTGCTGTCCGCGATGGTGCAGGGCTATCTCAATCCCGATCTCAGTCCGTCCTCCTACTTCCTCGCTCTCGAGCCCTCGGAGCGTGTGTCGATGACCTTCCTGCTCGCTCAGGGCTTCACGCACTGGGCCGCAGACGCGCACATGTCCGTCCCGATCCTGATGCATCTCAAGGGCACGAGCCCGCGCTGGACCCTCACTTCCGCACCATTCGTCCGGAAGGCCGGCGCCGGGCCGGTCAAGCCGAAGGGCCGCCCCGACTTCATCGGCATCGCCTCCGGTGCCTATCACGTCTTCGAGGCGAAGGGGCGGAGCCTGCAGGCGTCGTCGAGCAGTAGGTCGTCCACCGTCGCGGCCCGCTGCATGAGTCAGGCACTCGCCCAGGTGTCGCGGATCGCTACCGTCGGTGGCGCGCAGCCGAAGACCAGGACGGCAGCCGTCTGGGTCCTGCGTCCGGGGGGCCTGAGCGGTTTCGTGACCGATCCTCCGGCTGCGCAGCTCGCGTACGATCTGACCTTCGATCTGTCCGCGGCCATTCTCAAATACTACCGCGTCGTTCTGGATCTCGCCGAGGAGGCGAGATCGGCAAGGGGTATCCGCCTGGTTCGTCTCACTCTCTCCGAGACGCGTCGCCTGGTCGTCGAAGCGGACCTGCTCGAAACGTTGCGCGGCCTGGCGAACGGCCGCACGTCCGCCACCGACGTCCTGCGATACCTTGAGAAGCGCGAAGCGACCTACCGGCGGGGACGCCGTTTCGCGTCGCGACGTAGGGGGCTCGCGTTCGGATTGGACGGGATCGGGCTCGTCGGCAGCGACGATCGTGATCCCCGCCCGAAGCCGGTAGAGGAGCGACCGGTGGAGATCTGATGGACCGTGGCGGACGATCGTAAGGGACGAAGCTCGTCGCAGGTGTCCGCCTTCACCCGATGTCTCGTTCGGGACGATGACCGCAGCCGCGGCTACGCTCCGGCGAGAGGCGATCAGGAGAACCGAGGTCGCTGAAGCGGATTCCGCGGTTCTGCGGCCGTAACGACGCCCTGCTCGTTTCAGAAACGCCTTCGAGCTGCGTACGATCGGAGCATACGCCTTCTGGACGATGCCGGGGATCTCGGCCCGGGCGACCCGGTCGCGTCCAACGCGTGATCCGGGGTCGCCCAGAACCATGGAACCGATCTGCGCCATGCCGACGCACACGGAACGTCGTCGTGTGCTCCGGCAGCGAACGATGATCCGACCGCATCCGGCGACCCGGCGGGAAGGCTGTCGGATCCCGACGCATCATGGTCGGCACGTCGATGCCCATCGCGAGGGACATCTCGCGCGTAGAGGAACGGATGAGCGATCGAGGACGCTCCAGCCCGCCGTCAGGTACGGTCCGTACCCGCAAAGTACCTCTCCGCGAAAGCCCTCGCCAAGCGTCGCAGACGCTTGTGCCGCCGCCTCTCCGCCATCCAGATCGAGCGGACATAGGTCGCCGTTGCCTCCATCCCGTCGGTCGCCTTCGATGCGCGGGCGAGCCGGATCTCGTCCGGCGTCAGGGAGAACGTGCGGGGCAGAAAGCCGCCGCCCGGATTGCTGCCGAGCTTCCATGCGTTCTCGAGCGTATTGCAGGGATCGCACATGTCCACCTCACCGGGAAAGCGCTGTCTGGACATCATACCGGACCGTCGGAAGCGATCCACTTCCGGTCCCCACTGATGGGGATCGCGCCGTTCGACCAATTCCCTCAGCCGGCTCTCGACCTCGTCCCGCATGTGGTCGTGGTGGGGCACCAATCGTGAAGCAGGCTCGTTGCAGATCGGGCAGATCATCGGTCGTCTCCATATCAATCCCGCCTTGTTGGCGGAGATAGATTGACGAACTGCGAAGGTTAAGGATGGACACCGGCATCGTTCCGGGAAAGGACGGCGCGCGACATCGGTCGTTTCAGGCAATCGGGCTAGGGACCCGTGCAAGACGAGCGCCGGACCGATGCATCGATCATCGTACCTGAATCACCTCGATCGAAGGTCGGAAGCGGCTCTCCGCGTCATCTCCGTCGTGCGATAGGGCGGTCATACGGTAGCTGCGTACCGTTCCTCCCACGTGATTCTTCGTGTGTTCGGCGTCCGCCGTCCACCGTACAGCATCAGGCTCGCCCATTCGACCTCCGCCCTCACCGTCTCGTCGGGGACCTGGACCGACCAGACGCGCCGTGTCGGATCCCAACGATAGCCGCGTTCCTTCAGCACTTCCCTTGCCGAGAACGGAGCCTCCACGGCGTCCACGATCCATGTCGGCTTCCGAGCATGCTCCACCATCAGTTTCGCTACCGTGCCGCCGCGTTCGTCGAGCGGATGCGCGAGAAGGTGCAGCAGCGCGGTGACGTCCACCTGGGCCCTATGGGCGTCGTAGAACCAGCCCATTTGGGTAAGCAACGCTGATAGAGTCCGGTCGCCAAATCCGAGGCCCCGCCAGTCGATGTCGGCCAGCGAGCATGCCCATGGCCTCCCCGCGGTGAGCGGCAGACGCTTCTCGACGAAGGGCCGATCGAAAGCGGCGTTGTGACTGACGACGAAATCGGCCGTCATGATCATGCAACCCGCCTCGCCGTCCGCGATCGCCCGCCCCGCCACGTCGACATCGGTGAGACCCGTCACTCTGGTGATGCCCGGGGGAATGGGCTCGGATGGTTGTTCGAGCCAACTGCGCGGGCGTCCCGTCTCCACGATCCGGAACAGCGCATCGAGACGGAACCGCTGGACCGCGAGTTCGATCACCTCATGCCGCGCATGATCCAGGCCCGTCGTCTCGACGTCGACCGCGATGCCGATCAGCGATCGCCCGACGCCCATCCGGCCGGAACGAAGGTCCATGCGCCTTATGCGACGTAGGACGCGGTAGTCGTCGTGACGATCGAGCGCCCGCGCGACGACGTCGGCGTCGATCGGCACGCCGATGACTTGGGAGCGGGTCGCCGTCACGCGTGAAAACGCTGTTCTACGACCACATCGAGGCCGTCGCCGAGGGGCGAGCCGGGGTGTTCGGCCACGAGCAGCAGAGTGTCCGCCATAGCCGGACTGATCATGGCCGTGGCGAGAGCCGTGGTCTGGTCGAAGCCCACATGATAGCTCGCGGTGGCCGCCGCGTCGGCACCGAACCTACCGACCACCCGCTCCACCAGTTCCGCGGGTCGGCGGGTCACGAGCGCGCAGAACCCGAACACGCGCGAGCCGTCCCGATCCGCATCGACCCAGCATGTGAGGAGCTGCGGATCCAGCGACATCGGAAAGGGGATGACGTCGTCCCCCGTCGCCACCACTGCGTCGTCGTCCACGGCTTCGTCGGACAGCAGATCATCGAGACCGCAGGGGTCCGCATCGAGGCCGAGCCCAAGGCCATGGAGGAGGACGTTGCGGTTGAAGCCCCGCAGTTCCTGACAAGCTTCGATCGGCGTCCGATCATCGAAGACCGCCCGCGGTGCGAGCATCCATGCGGCCGGGTCGTGCTCGATACCCTCACGAGCGAACCGGACGCCCACGTCCGTTGCGGCGATCGAGAGGCGCAGCAGTCGGCGGCGGGTGGTGACGACCAGTTGATCGGTGGGAGAGTCCGCCTCGAGCGGGTCGAGGTTCCAGCCCTCCGGCGCACTTCCCATCGCGTCCGAAAAGGTGGCCAAGGCGGCCGTCGGGGATTCCACGGCGTCGATCTGCTGCATTTCCATCGTCATGACCTCCTGAGAGCCCGGGCGTCGGCGTCCCGTGGTCGAGAGATAGGAAAGGTTAATAATACGTCAAGAAATCTTGGCGCATTTTTTCGTGTCGTGGTCGTTGTCTAGTTCTGATGCGCCAAATATATCTGGCGGATGGATGATCAGCTCCTGTCCATGGCTCTCGCCGCGTTGGGCCACCCGACGCGACTCGCCCTCTTCCAACAACTGGTGCGTGCCGGTCCCCAAGGACGGGGTCCCACCGCCTTGGCCGAGGAGCAGGGGGTGCAGCGGACGCTGATCAGCTACCATCTCCAGCCACTCGTCGCCGCTGGACTGGTGCGAAGCGAAAAGCATGGTCGAGACGTCGGCTATAGGGTCGACCCGGCAAGGCTTTCGGAAGTCGCCTTGGCCGTTCAGAGACTCACGGTTCAAAACCCGTGATCCCGCATCGGACGATGCAGTATCCGTGATCCTGACCAAAGGGCGGCACGCCTACATCGTCTGCTGGCCGGTCGATGACACTTCGGATGAGGATGCCGCGGTGCGTCCCGGTTTGAGCATCGGCAACCGGGACGACCTCTCTTCTACGATGTCGATCGCCGGTTCGTCTCGGTGACGATGCCTCACCCATCCGGATCCGGTCGCCCATGCTCCGCGGATAGGATGGAAGTGGTTCCTACGGAGAGCCGTTCGCTGATGGGACCGGCCCGTCCCGACCTAGGATAGGACGAGTATCCCTCTGCTCTGCCGACGCAATCGCGTTGGAGAAGAGAAATGGACGATAGACTGTGCAGGATCCTGGCGGATGCGCCACCGGGCACCTGGTCGCGTGCGGTCACCAGGATCGCGGCGGTCCGTCGGTATCTCGAAGAGGGGGATCGGTCCGTCGAGTCGGTCGATCGACACGCCGCGGCTGCCGGGATCGGTCGATCCCTCTTCTACAGGTTGACCCGGACCTACTGCGCCGCCGACGTGACGTCTGCGGACAGGTCGGATCGGGTGGGGGCGTGGAACGTCCACGAGGGTACGTTGAACGCTGTCTCGGACGCGATGGACGAACTGGGCGCGGGTGCGCCGCTGTCCACTGTGCTCGAACGCTCGCGTGAACTCTGCCGTATGCGGGATGTGCCGCTGGCCACGGGGCAGATCGTACGGACGCGGTACGGCAGGACCGGGGCCGGTACGGCGATCGCCGAAAGGCTGCGGCTGACCAACGACTTCGCCTTCGACCGGACGGCTCTGGAACTGCTTGTTTCCGGAGCAGACGGCCGGCCTCGCCGTGCCGTTCTCTCCTGCATCGTGGACATGCGTGACGGCGTGCTGCGCACCCATGCCCTCACGGCGGGGGATCCCGTCGCTACGGACCTGCGGCACATGTTCGCGTGCCGGGGGGCGTCGACCGGAACCCTGTCGATCGCCGAAGCCGAGCGATGCGCGCACGGGATCGACATCGCTGCACTCGCGCGCGAGTGGGGCCTCTCACCGTTCCTCAACGACAGACGACGGTCGGGCGCCATCGTCCGGGCGGCCGTCGGTTCCCGCCTCGGGCGCATCGAGCTGGTCGAGCGGCGAGGAGATGCGGCGATCGGGACGAGCCATGTCGACCTCGGGACCGCGCGATGCGTCGTAGATCACTTGATCAATCGGCATGCGTCAGCCCGTCGATCGTCCCCTACGATCGACTCGCGACGCTGACGGGTAGCTCGTCCGGGTCTGGACCTAATCCCATCCGAAGAGCCGTTCGATGACTTCTGCGTAGTTCGCGATCCGGGCATCGTCCTCAGCCTTGGAATCGCTGCGCACCGTCTGGTCGCCGAGCAATCGGTCGTTGCGCCTGTCGACTTCGAAGAGAAGTCCGTCCAAGGCGATCTGCATATCCGCAGCGTCGAGGTCGATGGACCGCATCCGCTCTCCCGGTTCCAGGGGAAAGTCGTCGGGAACCGCGCGGGGGACCAGACGATAGGGGCCCAGTCGCTCCCCGATCAGCTTCGTGAGTTCGGCACCACTGCGGCTTAGGCTGCACAGCACGCTGACCGGCCCGATCGACGCAGCCGCCTTTCGCACTTCGACGATACGCGGGGTGAGGATCGGGGGCACGACCCAGGACACGGTCATCGGTCGCAGGGGGAGCATCAGTCCTTCGTTCCTCAAGGACCGCAGCCTGCCGCGCAGGTCGCGGACAGCCGTCGCCAGACCGACGCCCGCTCGCTTCTCGACGAAGATGCCGGCACTCAGGATGATCGTGGTCCTACGATCCACGATGAACAGACCCGTCGCGCCGCGCCGTTCGCGGCCGACCCCGATCGAGAGGTTGAGTGGGCACTGGTCTATGAGCAGTTCCTCTCCCGTTTCGAGAGGATCGATCATCCTCGGCCGTTGACTTCGTAGAACGTGAACGCGCTCACGCAGTGCGCTCATCGCCGGAGCCTTCGGCGCGGGAGCGCCGAGCCTGGTCAGGTCCTGTATGCCGGTCGTGATCCACCGTGAGACGTCGGCGATGGAGATGTCCGGCTGCTCGGACATCGCGGTCGCGATCCAATCGTCGATGGGCGATCCGAAGCCGTCACGAGCGGCCGAAGGCTTCGTCTTCGTCCGGCGACCCGGAATCAGACCGCTGATCGGTCCGGCATCGGATACGCGCTTCAACAGTCCATACATCGCGCTCTGACCAAGACCGAGCCGCTTCGCCGCGTCAACGACGTGCTGCGTCCGTCGTTCTGTCGGGTCCAGAAGTTCCGCGACCTCCTTGAGGCGCTTGTCCACGATGGAGCGGAGTTCGGGTGGGAGCGCCGAATACAGCGCCATCTCGCGTCTGACGTCGTCCTGCGAGGCAGCCACCCCGTCATCGGGGGCGTCCCCGGTCCCACACATGAGGTCGAGCACCACGGCGTGCACCTGCGATAGGGTTGGCGTCTCCGGAAGCATGAGCGGCTTCTAACCACCCTGTGGCCGAGACGCAACATTACGGGTGTAAATCATCAGTTCCATCGGGATAAGTGTGGAACAAGTTTTGGCGCCATGCGATACGCCGTTACAGACATAAGCCAACGGGGTGGTTGTCATATGGAGTACGTGGCTATGAGGAACATGTTCGTCAACCGGGGGCGCGGCAGAGCGGGGGGAGGAAGGCGCGCCCGGTACCCGGAATGGTCCAGAACCGGCCGTCGCCGACCGCAGCCCCGTCTCGAAGCGCGCCGTCCGGAGGAGGCCGGGTCCTCTTTCGCGCTGCCCGATGAAGGCGCCACCCTGCTGCTCCCCGACGGGAAGATCACGGCCGTCCCGGTCGCGGGTGCCGATCCGTTCTACGTCATAACGCGCGACGTCTGACCAGGCGCATCCGGCGTCCGGCCCCTGCGGATCGGACGTCGATCAACGCGACCGGGGCCGCCGGACGGTCATCGAGCGGTCCCGCCCACCCCAATCCCCGGACGAGGATAATGCAAGTGCTGGACAGCTACGACAACGGGACGGCCGTCGAGGTCGAATCGAACATCATTTCTGAACAGGGCGTCGATGACGACGGTAGCGATCCCATCGACGGAGATCGATCGGAGGTTCACGGCCTGCCGGCCGATGTGCTTTCCGCGACCACCGCCGCGATCATGCGTCGCCTGCTGGCGGCGGAACCGTTCGAACTGGCGGGACGCCTCTACGTAGCGGGTGACTCGCGCCCACACCCGGACGTCCTCATCCTTCAGGAGATCGCCTGGGATCAGAACGGACCGCTGCTGCTCGGACGCCGGCTGATGACGCACGCCGCCCTGGAGTTCGCCGTGCGACAGGACCGCGCATGCCCCGTCCTGCCGGAGAACGTCGGATGACCGCGGATCCGGCATGTCCGGTGAGATCGAGGCGATCCGATCGGCACGGGTCGACGCGGAAAGCCGATGCGTCCGCGTTCGAGGCCGACGCATCGACCTCGGCGAGCGGTCGCGATCGTCTCGCGCCGCTGCCGGTGGCCGGGACCGAGCGACGGCTGCGGTTGGTGGTCGCCGGTACCGACGCCGCGGCCGCATCCATCCCGTCGGCCCGGATCTACGTGGCCGACGACGGGGGCCCCATCAGGACCGTGGTCGGAGCCGATCACAGCCATTTCATCGGCGAGGAGGCGTCGATGAAGACCGGCCTGTCCCACCCTTACGAGGGTGCCGTCGAGTACCTCCTGATCCGAGAGAGCGAAGTCCGTCACGACGTCCTAGCCTTCCGAACGCAGGCCATGCGGATGCGGGTGATGGTCGGTAACTCCACGAGGGAGTGGATCTGCGACCATCTCAGGCAGGTCCGCGTGGGCCAGGCCGACGTCATCGAGGCGATCGAATGCAAGCCGGACATGTCCTACCTCGGCGACGTCGGCGAGCGCGCCAGGATGACCGCCGTCCGCAAGGTGGTCGAGGGTCTGGGTTGGCGCTTCCGCGTCATCTACGAGGCCGAAGTCCTGGGCGGCGGTGAGCGCCAGGTCAATCTCGGCACCATAATGGCCCACAAGACCAAGCAGGTGCGCGACGAGCACCGCGCCGCCTTCGGTCTTCTGGTCCGCGAGACACCGCATTCCACCTTCGGACGCCTGCGGACCGCGCTGTCCGACGTCCGTCAGGAGGGAACCGCCCTCGCGCACGCCTTCATCTGCGAAGGTCGCGTGCGCTTCGACCTCGATCGCCGTCTTCACGACGGCTCACCCATCGAACTGCTGCCGCGTCCTAGCTTCACCCCGCGGATATGGTTCTGACCCGGTGCTGGACAGTCTCCGCGGGCTGAAGGGCAGCCACTTCTGGTACAGGGGCCGCCCCTGCGTCTTCACGGGGATCGCTCCGAACGGTCGGGCGATCTTCATGTCGGGCGACGGGTGGATCCTGGAGGTGTCGGATCCGGAGACCGGCATGCCGGTCTGGCCCACCGTCGAGATGGTTCTACGGCTCATGGCCGTCGAGGCTCTGATCCTGCGCGCGGATCCCCTGAACGATCTCGTCCGTCAGCGCGCGCGCAAGGCCGAGCCGACGCGGCAGGAACTCGTCGAAGCCAGGCAGAAGACCGATCCGGACCGGACCCGTGACAGGTGGTACATGCTGCGGGAGGAGGCACTGTCCGTCTGGGACCGGGCGGGGCAGTGCGCGCTCAGCGAGCGAGGCATCACGGAGTGGTGGAGAACGCACTTCGACGTCGCCGAGCTCGTCGAACGCTTCGGTCGCGTGCCCAGCGCCACCACCTTCCGCACATGGGTCAGGACCCGCGGTCGGCCGAACGACCGTCGTCCGGCCGACTTCGCCTCGATGAGCAACATCGTGCCGAGGCGTCGCCGGATCGATCCCGTAGTTCTGGCCATCATCAAGCACCATGCCCTGACGTTCCACTCGAAGCCCAGGCAGTCCATCAGCACGTACTTTAGGAAGGCGGCCGACGACGTCCTGCGCTATCAGCGCGGGGAGAACCTGGAGATCTTCGACTTCGAAAGCGGTCTCGAGAAGCCCAAGGCCGAGGTCAGGATGTGCACCCGGCGCATCTTCACGATCGAGGTGGAGCGGGCCAAGAGCGCCGCCGGCTTCGCCGTCGCCTACGGCACGCAGGCCCGGCGGCAGCGCTTCGGCGGCGGCGGCGTGGCGCAGGAGCCGACACGATACTTAGAGATCGTCCAGCTGGACGACACGCCCTTCCCGATGGTCTTCATCATCGATCCCGTGAGGCGGGTGCCGGTGGGCGTCCCCACGGTGACTATAGCGCTGGACGTGTACACCCGCGCGATCGTCGGCTGGGACATCTCGTACGACGTTCCTAGCCACGCGACATACATGCGGACCCTGCTGAGCACCGGTCTCCCGAAGGAGTTGCCGGAAAGCTTCCGCAACATCCCGGAACTGGCCGAGATCTGCGGCAGGGTGGTCGGCTACTTCCTGGTGGACAACGCCAAGCATCAGGTCGCGCGTGCCGCGCAGGATGCGGGCGGAGACATAGGGTTCGGCGTCCGGTGGGCGGGGGCGAAGCAGCCCACCCACAAGCCCCATGTCGAGAGCTGTCTGGGAACGCTGCAGGACATCGTCCGCGAGATGCTTCCCGCCGGCACTTGGGGCATCCCGCTAATGCGCGAATTCGGCTACGATCCGTCGAAGCACGCCGTCGCCACGCTCGAGCACTTCCGGATCCTCTTCGCCGAGGCGGTAGCCAAGTACCACACCAGGAACCACACGGAACTGGGCGGTCGTCCGCCGCTGGACGTCTGGCGCGAACAGCGGGAGGAGCACGGGCTCGATTGGGTGCACGACGTCGATCACTTCCGTCGGGCGATCGGCAACGTGTCCTACGCCAGCTTCCGCGGTGACGGTGCGGTGATCGAAGGTCTGCGCTACGGGTCCAACGGCACCGACGACGCCTATCCCTACTCCAACGAGGACATCCTCCACCATCTGGCACTTGCGAGAGGGCAGTCGTCACCCACGAAGAAGCAGACGTTCGCCGACGTCAAGATCAAGTGGGATCCCAACGACCTGAGCAAGGCGTGGTTGTTCGACGAACAGCTCCGTGAATACGTCCCGATCCCGTGCACGCGCCGACGCTATGCCGACGGGCTCCCGCTGTGGCTGCACGACCGCTTGAAGGACTTCGCGAAGAAGAGGGCGCTCGCGTTCGAGGAGGAGTTCGACATGCTCAAGGTCCGCGAGGAGTTCACCAAGACCTATGCCCGCGTGCTGCCCGAAGCCGCGATGGCCGATCGCCGCGCCGCCGCTCGCCTCATCGATTCCGAAGAGGGGCGGAACTATCTGGGAAACTCCGCGGAGGTGCTGCGCATAGCGTCAAGCCCCAGCGGCATGGAGAACAAGCTCTCCCACGACACCAGAGTCGCTTCGCGTCGCGATGCCAACCGCATCGCTCCGCGCAGCTCGGGCCGCAGCAGGTCCAAGCGTGACCGGCACGATTCCCGCGACACTTCGCGCAACGAGGCACCGTCGCTCCAAGAGCATCAGGGGGTGGACGAGGATGCGTACGCCGGCCGGCGTCTCGATTCCGGCTGGAGCGACGGAGGCTATCAGTGATCGATCAGGAAAGGACCATGCGATGACGAGCAGCGGAAAGAAGAGCGTATCCATCAAGGACGAACGCAGCCGGACCAAGCTACCCCCGCGGCACGCCCGCGCCAAGGTCGCTCCGTCGAGAACCATCGCAGGATCGACCGACGCCGCCGCTGCGCTCGCCCCCCCGACCAAGGCGGTGCTGCCGTCAACGCTCGCGGACGTGGTCGGCAGCGGGCTCGCCGCATTCGAGAACATCATTCTGCCGACGCCACCGCAGATCACCGGCGTGAGGCAGATGGACACGTTGCGCATGATGGGTCTTAGGCAGCCGGAAGGGCAGCAGCGCCGGGCGTATCGCTATCTCCAGCCGTCCGGTGCGGGCAAGAGCACCTGCGCCAGACTGCTCGCCGCCCATGTGGAGGGACAGCCCGACCGCGATCCGGAGATGAAGCCGGTCCTCCACGTCACGCTGTCCACGACGGGCACCCCCAAAAGCCTGGCCAGCTCGATCCTCGGTGCGCTCGGCGACAACTATTCAACCCGTGGCGAGGCCGAACTGCTGCTGCGGCGGGTGCGCCAGGGCCTCAAGGAGTTCGGTGTCGAACTGCTCATCATCGATGAGCTAAACCACTTCAGACAGAAGCATCTCGCGACGGACGCGGCGAACACCATCAAGAACATCCTGACGCTTGGTTGGGTACCGATCGTGCTCATGGGTACGACCGACGCACAGTCGCTCTTCACGAACAACCGGGAGTTGAAGATGCGCAGCGCGCCGCAGGTCGTCCTCGCGCCCTACGACCATCGGAATGCCGCCGATCTCGAGATCTGGACCGAGTTCCTGCGACGTCTCGATGCGAGGATGGTGCAGGATGGTATCCTGTCGACGCGGTCCGGTCTCGGCGAGCCGACGCTTGCGAAGGATCTCTGCGAAGCGAGCAACGGTCTGATCGGCGAACTGCACAACATCATCCTCGCCGCCCTGGAACCGGTGCTGATGGCAGGAGAGAAGCAGATCTCGTACGAGCGTCTGTCTGACGCCGTGGACGCATGGTGTCTCCAGGACGGCACCATCGAGCACAATCCGCTCAAGATCCGCGCAGGCCGATAAGACATGTCCGGTCCGCTGCTCTGGAAAGTCTCCCCGATCGTCGGAGAGACCCTCATGAGTCTCGTTACTCGGGCGGCAGCCCGGAATCTGCTTCCGTCCTCTCACGTGCTGCTGGGCCAGGTCGGGGCGCCGCATGCCCAGAACCCCACCGTCGCGCTGTCCCCGGCGATCGACGGCGATCGTCTCGCCACGATCCTCCGGGTGCCGGTGGAGGAGGTGGCGATGAGGAGGCACGCGGCATCCGGAAGGAAGGGCTTCGTCGATCACTTCGGTGTGGTGGTGCGGGCGGACGAGATCCTCTTCCGCCATCGCCGCTTCGCGCCGACGTCGGTCGGCCGGAGCGCGCATGCGCGGGCTCTGTGGTCGCTCAAGACCATTCCGTGCTGCACGGAGAGCTGGGAGTACCTTCTCGACAGCTGTCCGTGCGGAGCGGTCCAGGGTTGGCGGTACGCCGAAAGACTCGACCGCTGCGACATCTGCAACATCGATCTCGGCGCGCTCCCCGGCACACCGGTCCCCGCCGAGATTCGTGACGACCTGTCCTTCCTCGTCGGGCTGCTCGACCCACACCCCGTACGGCGTTCGGAAGCAAGAAGACGCCTGCCCCCCGGGTTGACGGAATGGGACGGCGGGATGGTCCTCGAACTCGCGCTCGCGTTGATGCCGCTGACGCGTGGCGGGCATCGTCCGATGCGGGGCATGAAGCCAGACTTCGAGCAACTGCCCCAGTACACCGCCTCGCTCGCCGAGGCGGCTCGGCTGGTCCTCGCCCTCGCCCTCCTCGCCGCCCTCCCCCACCCGGCCCGCGCGGCCGAGGCCCTGGTCACGGTCCAGGGCGACAACGCCGTCGAGGTGGTGGATCTCGACGCCGCGAAGGTCGTCCGCCGCATTCCCGTCTCCGGCTCGCCCGCCGGCATCGCGCTCTCGCCCGACCGGAACACGGCCTACGTCACCCGCCCCGACCTGCCGGGCCTCGCGGTGATCGACCTCGCCAACGAAAAGGTCCTGTCCGAGTTGGCGCTGCCCGGCGGTCCCCTCGGCGTCGGGGTCAACCCAAGGTCGGGCGAGGTCTACGTCGCCGACTGGTTCGCCGAGCGGGTGTTCGTGCTGCGCGCCACGCCCGAGGGCGTCGCGCTC
>JAAIGE0101347386.1_pt1 | contig 27785 bp, 32 predicted proteins | sample 6487951 | NCBI WGS metagenome assembly JAAIGE01 (sample SAMN13974128, study PRJNA590717) | phyllosphere metagenome | biome: tomato field; feature: multiple bacterial spot infested tomato fields; material: tomato leaves; isolation source: leaves from tomato fields | host: Solanum lycopersicum ...
GGGCTGAGCCAGAAAACCGTACTCGATATTGCCGGTATGCAGCGCAGCAGCTGGCAGCGCCTGGTACAGCACGGTGCGCTGACGCACCTGTTTTCATGGCTGACGCTGACGCCAGAGCAGATTGCCGCAGCGGAAGGCATATCGCCGGCGCGGGCGCAGCGTATCTGGCTCAGTTTCAGGCTGACGCGTCAGCAGCCGCTGCGACGCTGGATCGCGGCGCTGGGCCTGCCGCTGCCGCGTCAGGCGCTTGCGTCCCTGCCGGATACGCGGTGGGAAGCGCTGCTGGCACGCACCGGGACGGACTGGCAGCAGCTGCCGGGGGTTGGCGACGTGCTGGCGCAGCGGCTGGTCACCATGCTGCAGACGCCTCAGCTGCGTGAGCTAATCGCGTTTCTGCAGCAGCAGGGCATTCCGGCCGCTCCCTCAGTGTTCAGGATGGGGATAGTTGAAGACCGGCAGGCCGAGACGGAAACGCAGGGCGAGCAGGCGGGCAGCAAAACCGAACAGCAGGGTGATAATGACCACCGCTTCATGCGCCAGAGAGGTTTTCAGCAGCAGGATATAGATCCAGCCAGATGCGAAGGCGATACCGGCATACAGCTCTTTCTGGAACACCAGCGGAATGCGGTTGCAGAACATATCGCGCAGCACGCCGCCAAATACGCCGGTGATGACCGCAGCAATTGCGGCGATGATCGCCGCGTGGCCGGAATCCAGCGCGACCTGCGCACCAATAATCGAGAACACCACCAGGCCCAGCGCATCAAGTACCAGAAACACTTTGCGCAGGTGATTCATCAGCGGTGCAACAAAAGTGGTGACCACCGCTGCCGCCGCAACAATCATGATGTACTCCGGATGCTTTACCCAGCCGAGCGGGTAGTGACCCAGCAGAATATCGCGCACCGAGCCGCCTCCGATTGCGGTGACAGAAGCGATGATAATAACGCCAAACAGATCCATTTTGCGCCGGCCTGCAGCCAGCGCGCCGGTCATCGCTTCAGCGGTAATGCCGATAAGGTAGAGAACAGTTAATAGCATGGGGGCTCCAGCAGTCTGGCCGGCAAGGCTAAAGCCTCCGCGGCGCAGAGACTATTGAGATTTTTTCAACTGAACGGCGTCAGATTAGAATAGATAATGTGATGATTAAGAAAAGGCAGGCAGGGAAGGGGATAAACAAAATGCGTCAATATTTGTGATAAAAAAATATGATGCGGGGAAGCCTGTTTTCAGACGAGGATCGATTAAATCGCCTGCAGCGCAGAAAAGAAAAAAGCGTGCTGTTAACCAGCACGCGAACGCATCGGACAGATGCCCAGAGCCCACCATACAGACTTGTTGTTATTATCCGTTTCTTGCTCGCACGCTGGCGAATTCTTTCAGGCTAAAACGGTACGCAGGCTGGAACCAGGCGCGACCGTAGTAGCAACAGAGCAGCATTCTGACGGAGACCAGCGCAAGGTATCCCCAGACCGCGCATAGCGCCGACGGCATCAGCCACACCGTAAAGAGTGTTGCCGCCAGGCCCGCTGCTACCGAGGTGATCTCGATAAAAGCGATACGCGTAAACTGCTTTTCCCGCTGCAGGATAGCCCGGTAGTGCTGCCCCTGCGGGATAATAATAAATATTACCGACATCATCTCCAGCATAACCGCAAGATGCGGCTGCTGCGCTATAGCGCTATAAATGTCACTGCCAATAAACAATGCTGCAAAAATAAATAAGCCGGTAAAAATACTTCCCCAGTAAAGAACGGACATTTCGCTATTATTAAAGCTTATTTTGCGAATTATTTTATTATTAAAGCCGCGATCGGCAAGTGTATCGATAACCAGCAGAGCCAGTATGGCGATAACCAGCAGGTTTAATTCATTCGCCTGCAAAGTCTGCGCCAGCAGCGTCAATTGTAAAACGCCAATGCCAATAATTTTTGCTGAAGAGAGAAGCGACCATTTGGCGCTGGACAGCTCTCTTTCACGTATCGCCACAGTATGCTCATTATGGTACATGTACCATCACAGTTAAGGAGTTGTACAGAGCAGAAGCGGCACGCCCTGCACCTTAGTGCAGCACATCCTGACGCAATCCTGAGATACCTTTCAGGTTTTGCCATTTATAAATACACTGCAGCAAATGGTGTTCTGAAAATAGCGCAATACCGCAGGCGTTTATTATTTCTTTTGTCTGCACGGTATCTCCTCCGGTACGGAGGAAATCCGTGAGATCGTTATAAAATCCTTTTGTATTATTATAATCCCCGGCCAGCATCCGTCTGGCAATCTCAACGAATTCTTTTTCTGACAACAAAGGATAAGTTGAGCGATCCATGTTTTTCCCTGTTTTTATTATTAAGTCTTGCTGTGTGTGAATACGTTATACAGTTTTTTATTTAATTTAACACCATGAGAAAATTCCTATAAACAAACTTTAGAAATTAATGGTTTCAGACTATGCATTAAAATAGTTAAGCAGCGATGTTTCTGACTAATTAATATTTTCAGGAAACTGTCTTATTTCTCTCAGCGCCTGACCTCCGAATGATATGAATATCTTTTTATATCAATACCTTTACAGGATTACGTTATGCGGTCAGCCAGGAATTTTCCTGTTAACAACGCTTTAGCCTGGCTGGGGATACGGTGCTGAAATCGGAGAAAAAACCACGAAACAGTTAAGGAGTACTGCGCAAAAAAAATGCAGTTTTTTTTGTAATTGCGCCCAGCAATGGCTGGGAAATCAGGATTTATGTAAGCGTTTGATTCTAGTGAGTTAAAAGATAAAGTAATCTTTCCATGTCGGCGCGCAGGGCCGCCACTTCCTGCACGAAGTGCGCATCGGAAGTAAAAGGCTGACAGTAGAGCACGGCCACAAGTTCAGCTCCCTGGCCATTAGCAATCACGCGCATCGGCATGTAGCGCTCTTTACCGCTGCCGTTATCTGTCCAGTAGTCCATAACGCCAAACGGATTATGCGGGGTAAAACGCAGTTTCAGCGAATTCTCTCCGCGCTTTGCCCGCCAGTATTGTCCCTCCTGCACCAGCGTTGCGCCGTTCAGGTCGCTTACCCATTTTGCAAAACAGGTGGGTTGCCAGATGGTTTCATACAGATCCAGCCAGTTACGCGGCACGGTAAGCGTGAGAGTCTGTGAGGGCAGCATAATGCCTCCTGAGGCAGTGTCATTCATAATGAACTCACCCTATCGGAAGCTGACCGGGCTGCCTATGACGCAACAGAAAAAGTGTGGTGCAGCAGAGGTTTTTTGCGCTATGGCCGGTGAAGCCGCGCCGCCGGCAGGAGGATGGCTGTTACGTGAGGGGGCAGGGCAGCCGGCAGCGGATGCTGCCAGCGGGTGGATCCTGATTACCGGAGCGGCAGTCCGCACGAAAGAGGAAATGCATGCGGACCGTTATTGCGCAGATCAGACGTAAAGAGAGGCTTCACCTGGCGGACGCGTTTTGAAACGACGATGCAGCCACAGGTACTGCTCCGGCGCGCGCAGGATCTCTTTTTCAATCACTCTGTTCATATAGGCAGCGGCAGCGGCTTCATCTTCATGCGGATAGCCTTCCAGTTCCGGCTGAATGATGAGCTGGTATCCGGTTTTATCCGGATTGCGGATCAGGACAATCGTCAGCATTGCGGGCCGCGCAAGACGCGACAGAACAAAAGTACCGTTCGTGGTAGCGGCTTTCTCTACTGCAAACAGCGGTGCAAATACGCTGCCTTTCGGACCGTAATCCTGATCGGGTGCAAACCAGACGGCTTCGCCCTGCTTCAGCGCCTGCACCATGCCGCGTAGATCGCGACGGTCAATCATCGCTTTATTGGAACGCATACGGCCTCTGGTCTGCGCCCACTCCATCGCCTGATTGTTATGCGGACGATACATGGCCATCATTGGCTGACAGAGACCGGTAATGCGGCCGCCCAGCTCCAGCGACATAAAGTGCACGCCGATAACCATCACGCCGCGCTGCTGATTCTGCGCATTCTGCAGGTTAGCAATGCCGCTGACGTCAAACAGACGACGAACCCGCGCATCTGACCAGAACCATGCGATACCGGTTTCTGCCAGCGCCATGCCGAGCGACTCAAAGTTGCCGGCAATCATGACCTCTTTCTCTTCTTCATTAATATGCGGGAAGCAGAGTTCAATATTGCGACGGGTGATGCGTTCGCGCCGCTTGAGGAAATGGCGCGAGAGTTTACCCGCCGTTGCCCCGAGACGGATCAGAACGGGATAGGGAAGCTGCACCAGCAGCCAGAGTACGGCCAGACCGAACCAGGTAAACCAGTAACGGGGATGCAGCAGTGTGGAGCGAAACTGTCCGGTTTTCTTCATAGCACCTTCATAGGTAGAGTAAATGTAACGCGCTAAGAAGTCGGTCCATGGTTCCTGGTGCGGTACAACTGTAGTAATTACGACCGGCACTTTAGCAAATAGTGCCTTAGGAATTCTGCTAACTTTAGTATCTTTAGGATTGATGGAATTTATGGAACCTGGGACATTACCGGCTGCAGGAAGGATGAGTTTTCTATTAATTAAGTAAAATCAATCAGATAAAATAGCAGTATTAATGCTGAAGATACCGCAGATATGTCAGGACAGGTCAGCAGCAGACACAGCTGTACATCATTGCACGCACAATGCTTACATTGCAAAAGATAAAAAATAGTCTAGCGAAAGGGTTGCTGCCTGAACCCGCTGCTGCGGGCTCAGGCAGAGATGCTGCTGAGGCTGGCAGATGAAACGTTATTCGATGTTCTGAATCTGCTCGCGCATCTGCTCAATCAGCACCTTCAGCTCAATGGCTGAAGCGGTGATATCTGCATTGATCGATTTAGAGGCTAAGGTGTTCGACTCGCGGTTAAACTCCTGCATCATAAAGTCGAGGCGACGGCCGACCGCTTCCTTCTTCTTCAGGATGTTGTAGGTCTCTTTAACATGCGCGTCGAGGCGATCCAGCTCCTCCGCCACGTCAACGCGCTGGGCCATCATGACCAGTTCCTGCTCCAGACGATTATTCTCCAGCTGAACTTCTGCCTCTTCCAGCCGGGTCACCAGGCGTTCGCGCTGCCATTTCAGCACGTCCGGCATTTGCGCACGTACTTTGCTGACTTCCTGCGATACGCACGCAAGACGCTGCTCAATCAGACTCTTCAGCGCGTTACCTTCACTTTCACGCGCTTCGATAAAGTCATCCAGCGCGCCATCCAGCGCCGTCAGCAACTCAGCATTAATGGCGTCCAGATCCTGCTCCGGTGCTGACATTACACCCGGCCAGCGCAGAATATCCAGCGGATTAATGGCACCCTCATCGCTCTGCATTTTTACCCAGTTGGCAGCCTGCACCAGCTGTTTTGCCAGCGCTTCGTTCAGTTGCAGCTCGCCCTGTGCGCCCGGATCGGCATCAAAACGCAGATGGCACTCAATTTTGCCGCGCGTCAGGCGGGTGCGGATGCGCTCGCGGATCACCGGCTCCAGGCCGCGGAACTGTTCCGGCAGGCGAATATAGGTTTCCAGATAGCGCTGGTTCACCGAGCGCAGTTCCCAGGTCGCGCTGCCCCAGCTGCCTTTGGCTTCGCGACGGGCGTAAGCGGTCATACTGCGGATCATAAGCTTGTACTCTTTCAGGGAATGTTCTGCGCATTATAGCGGCGTGCGGTGCGGCGGGATAGGGATAGCAAAACGCTGCTATGTTTAGAGCAGGCCTACTGATCCTGAGCGAGCATATTACCCGGCGATGATGATGTCCGATCTGTTTCGTACTCCGTATAAGTCTTTTTGCAGCCTGGTGGCACTGCTGCTGCTGGCCGGATGTCAGACTGCACCCGCGCGCCTGCAGCCGATCCCGCAGCACAACGCACCGGTGGCGCTGTGTGGTGCCGGAGAGATGATGATGCAGACCACGCTGTGGCTGAGTGCAGTGCCGGAGCGGGAATGGCAGCCGTTTCTGCGTGAGGAGCTGATGCCGCACTTTGGCGATACGCTGACAAGCTATGACGCCGCAGGAAAGGGAGAAGCGCGCCGGGTTGTAGTGCTGCTCTATCCGCCGGATGTCGCCTTTTCTGCCGTGATTGAGCGCGCGCGCGACCGGTATCGTACGCGCTTTAACGCCAAAACCACTACCCGCATCGATACGCTGGTCTGCGCCGCTGTCCGCTGAGCAGAAAGAGAATCGTCGATCTGCTCCACGCGCGCGGGACAGCTGCGGCTGAAGTCCGTATAATGCGCAGCCAAACTCAAGCAAGCCGGAGAGAACCTATGCGTCCTGCAGGCCGTAGCACTTCTGAAGTGCGTCCCGTTACCCTTACCCGTCACTACACCAGACACGCCGAAGGCTCGGTTCTGGTTGAATTTGGTGAAACCAAAGTGCTCTGCACCGCGACCGTCGAGGAAGGCGTGCCGCGTTTTCTTAAGGGTAAAGGTCAGGGCTGGGTAACCGCAGAATATGGCATGCTGCCGCGTTCAACCCACAGCCGCATGGCGCGCGAAGCGGCCAAAGGCAAGCAGGGTGGCCGTACGCTGGAGATCCAGCGTCTGATTGCCCGCTCGCTGCGTGCTGCGGTTGACCTCGCCGCGCTGGGGGAATACACCATCACGCTGGATTGCGATGTAATTCAGGCGGACGGCGGCACGCGTACCGCGTCAATTACCGGTGCCTGCGTGGCGCTGGCGGATGCGCTGAATGCGCTGGTTGCCGCAGGTAAACTGAAGAGCAGCCCGCTGAAAGGCATGGTAGCCGCTATCTCCGTCGGTATCGTTGGCAGCGAGGCGCTGTGCGATCTGGAGTATGTTGAAGATTCCGCAGCGGAAACGGATATGAACGTGGTGATGATGGAAGATGGCCGCATGATTGAGGTGCAGGGCACCGCAGAAGGCGAGCCGTTCAGCCACGAGGAGCTATTAACACTGCTGGCGCTGGCGCGAGGCGGGATTGAACAGTTGATTCAGGCGCAGAAGGCTGCGCTATCCAGTTGATGTACTAAGGCGACCCCCGGGTCGCCTTTTCTTTATTTGAGGAGTGAGAGATGAAAGCCTGGCAGCGTCAGTTTATTGAATTTGCCCTGAATAAAGGGGTGCTGAAATTTGGTGAGTTTACCCTGAAGTCGGGGCGAAAAAGCCCCTACTTTTTTAATGCCGGCCTGTTTAACAGCGGACGCGATCTGGCCCTGCTGGGGCGTTTCTATGCGCAGGCGCTGGTTGACGGCGGTGTCAGTTTCGACCTGCTGTTTGGCCCGGCGTATAAAGGTATTCCCATCGCCACGACCACCGCCGTGGCGCTGGCCGACCATCACGATCGCGACGTGCCCTACTGCTTTAACCGTAAAGAAGCAAAAGATCACGGTGAAGGCGGTTTGCTGGTGGGCAGCCCGCTGGAAGGCAAAGTGATGCTGGTTGATGATGTGATCACCGCCGGTACGGCGATTCGCGAATCGATGGACATTATCAGCGCGCATCATGCCACGCTGGCTGGCGTCCTGATTTCACTCGATCGCCAGGAGCGCGGGCGCGGGGAGATATCAGCGATTCAGGAAGTCGAGCGCGACTATCACTGTACGGTTACCGCCATTATTACCCTGAGCGATCTGATTGATTATCTGGCTGAGAAGCCGGAGATGGCAGACCATCTGGCGAAGGTACGCGCTTACCGTAACGAATACGGTATCTGAAACCGCGCTGCGGCCGCCATCAGTGACGGCCGCAGCATGCGCGCTGATGCACGCCTGGCCCGGCAGGCAAGAGGTTAAATCAGCTGCGCGGCTATCAGCGGCCAGCGGCTGTCAAACTCCGCGGTCGGACTGTAGCGAAACTCAGAACGGACAAAGCGCGACAGCAGGCCTTCACAAAACGCCAGCAGCTGGCTGGCCAGCAGGGCCTCATCTGTCCGGAACCCCTCTCCGTCGCGGATTTTCTTTTCGCGCATCACCTGACGCATCTGCGTTTCAATGCGCTCAAACAGCTGGTTGATACGTCCCTGCAGGCGATCCTGTTCAAACATCAGCGCGTGGCCGGTCAGAATACGCGTCAGCCCCGGATTACGCTCACCAAATCCCAGGATCAGCTGCACAATCAGACGCAATCGTGTCGTGGTCTCTTTTTCGTCATTCAGGATCAGATTGATGCGGGTAATCAGACTCTCTTCGATAAACTCAATCAGACTGTCAAACATCCGTGTTTTACTGGGGAAGTGGCGGTAGAGGGCCGCCTCGGAAACGCCTACGTTAGCGGCCAGCCGGGCGGTGGTAATTCGCTGGGTGCCATCCCCTGACTCCAGCATCTGCGCCAGCGTCTGCAAAATCTCTTCGCGACGATTCCTTTTCGCGACTTTTTTCTCTGCCATGACCTTCAACACCCCTGAAATTCATTAAATACAGGCAATACCTGCCTGTCTGCCACAGGTAATTACCTGCAGCGACATGCGTTAACAAGATGGCTAAATGAAGAGTGGTAACTTACTGACGGCCAGAGTGGCCAAACCCGCCTGCACCGCGATCGCTGGTGTCAAAATCTTCGACCAGGTTAAATTCCGCCTGTACTACCGGCACAAACACCAGTTGCGCCAGACGATCGCCCGGCTGCAGGGTAAAGTGCTCCTGACCGCGGTTCCAGACTGAAACCATAAGCTGTCCCTGGTAGTCAGAATCGATCAGGCCGACCAGATTACCAAGCACGATACCGTGCTTGTGGCCCAGGCCAGAGCGCGGCAGGATCACCGCGGCCAGCGTCGGGTCAGCGATGTGGATGGCGAGGCCGGTTGGTACCAGGGTAGTCATACCTGGCGCGATCTCCAGTGCCTCATCAAGGCAGGCGCGTAAGTCGAGACCTGCAGAACCAGAGGTGGCGTAAGCGGGCAGCGGAAAGTCGCTGCCAACGCGCGCATCAAGAATTTTAACGTCTATTTTTTTCATCATAACGGCTGACTATCTCGTCTATTAACTGTTGGCCAAGGAGCGACTTATCGCTGAGCGGTAAGCGTTTTTCTCCCTCCTGCCAGAAAAGGTGAAGCGCATTGGTGTCGCTGTTAAAACCCTGACCCGCCTGCGCAACATCGTTAGCGCAAATCAGATCCAGATTTTTCCGTACGCGTTTTTGCCGCGCGTATTCTTCCACATTCCGGGTTTCGGCGGCAAATCCCACCACGTAGGGACGATTCTCCTGCAGTGCCGCCACGCCGGCGACAATGTCCGGATTCTTCACCAGCTGCAGCGTGACGTTATCGTCGTCACCCTGTTTTTTCATTTTTTCAGCTGCAACGGTTGCCGCGCGATAGTCCGCCACGGCGGCACTGGCAATAAAGATATGCTGCTGGCCGATTTGCGCCATGACCGCCGCCTGCATCTCCAGCGCGGTCGTCACGTCGATACGCTGCACGCCGGCGGGGGCGGCCAGCGTGACCGGACCGGAGACCAGCGTGACGCGCGCACCGCGCCGGGCCGCGGCGGCGGCTATCGCGTAGCCCATTTTGCCTGAGCTATGGTTGCTGATATAGCGCACCGGATCCAGCGCTTCGCGGGTCGGACCCGCGGTAATCATGATACTGAGATGCTGCAGATCGCGGGCTGGCTCGGCCCACTCAAGCGCATGCGCCACAATCGCCAGCGGATCGAGCATACGGCCTGGTCCTGTGTCACCGCACGCCTGGCTGCCGCTATCCGGTCCCCAGATCATGACGCCGCGCTGCTGCAGGCGCTGCAGGTTCTCCTGCGTAATGGCGGCACGGTACATCTGCTGATTCATCGCCGGTACCAGCGCCAGCGGCGCGTCGCTGGCGAGACAGGCGGTAGTCACCAGATCGTTAGCCATCCCGGCAGTTATACGGGCGATTAAATCAGCCGAGGCGGGAGCCAGTACAATCAGGTCAGCCCATTTCGCCAGCTCAATATGGCCCATTGCGGCTTCGGCAGCGGGATCGAGCAGGTCATCAAACACCGGGTAGCCGGAGACCGCCTGCAGACTGAGCGGGGTAATAAAGGCGCGGGCTGCGGAGGTCATCATTACGCGCACCTCGGCGCCGCGATCGCGCAGACGTCGCACCAGCTCCGGCGCTTTGTATGCAGCGATACCGCCGCTGACGCCCAGCAGAATTTTTTTCCCGGCTAATCCAGTCATGTTGTTTGCCTCAACTTAACGCATGATGCCGCGCCCGGCGCAGCAGACAGGCCAACTTTATCATAAAACCGCCCGGCCGCCTGTTCACCGACCGTGCCCTTTGCGAGGCATCTCTGAAAAGAGAAATGCAGCACTGGCATCGCTGACCGCCAGCGCGCATCCTGACGCTCCGCCACAGGGAGTAGCGCAATGAAGAAACTGGCACCACGGGAAAAACTGATACAGGCGGGCGCAGAGTCGCTGGATGATGCCGAGCTGCTGGCGATTTTTCTGCGCACCGGTACGCGCGGCATCAGCGTTATGACGCTGGCGCGGCAGATGCTCAATGAGTTTGGCTCACTGTATCGCATCATGACCGCCAGCGAGCGAGAACTGAGCCTGATTAAAGGCGTTGGCCGGGCAAAGCTGACCCAGCTGCACGCGATAGCCGAGCTGGGACGGCGTTTTTTTGCCAGCCAGCTGGCGCGTGAAAATGTGATGGAGAATCCGCAGGTCACACGTCACTATCTGCAAAGCGTACTGGCGCATGAGAAGCGGGAAATTTTCATGGTGCTGTTTCTTGATAACCAGCATCGCGTATTGCAGGCGCAGAAGATGTTTTCCGGCTCAATCAGCAGCGTGGAGGTTCATCCGCGCGAAATTGTGCGGGAAGCGCTGAAAATTAACGCTGCAGCGGTGATTCTGGCGCACAATCACCCTTCGGGACACGCCGATCCGAGCCGTGCCGATCGGGAAATTACCACCAAAATTGCCCAGGCCTGCGCGCTGCTGAGTATTCGCCTGCTGGACCATCTGGTGATCGGTCACGGCGAGTTTACCTCATTCGCTGAGCGCGGCTGGCTATAGTTTTACGCCTCAATCGGGCAGAAATGCGGCGTTTTTGCGCGATCCGGAGGGATCTTTATCTGTTCGGGACTTGAGCACTTGAGCTGAGCGGCGTATACTACGCCACCTTTGAGAATCTCGGGTTTGGCGTTTGGGCCAGCTTAGCGGGTTCACATGGAACTCGCCTGGCGGGCTAAGGCCTGACGAGGCGGCCAAAACCTAGTTTTTAAAGCTCGAGCTGATTTGATTTTTGGAGAATAGAAATGTCACGAGTCTGCCAGGTAACTGGAAAGCGTCCGGTGACCGGTAACAACCGTTCCCACGCAATGAACGCGACGAAACGCCGTTTCCTGCCGAACCTGCACTCTCACCGTTTCTGGGTTGAGAGCGAGAAGCGCTTCGTTACTCTGCGTGTATCTGCTAAAGGTATGCGTGTTATTGATAAAAAGGGCATCGATACGGTTCTGGCCGAAATCCGCGCCCGTGGTGAGAAGTACTAAGGAACTGAATCATGGCTAAAGGTATTCGTGAGAAGATCAAGCTGGTTTCCTCTGCTGGTACAGGTCACTTCTATACCACCACGAAGAACAAACGTACTAAACCAGAGAAGCTGGAACTGAAAAAGTTCGATCCGGTTGTACGTCAGCATGTGATCTACAAAGAAGCTAAAATTAAGTAATTTTAGTGTTCTGCTAAAAACCCGGCTCCGGCCGGGTTTTTTGTTTGTGTAAAACGCTGAGGAGAGGGTATGCCAGAGTTGCCAGAGGTTGAAACCAGCCGCCGCGGTATCGAACCGCATTTGGTGGGTGAAACCATCCTTCACGCCGTGGTGCGTAATTCCCGTCTGCGCTGGCCTGTTTCACAGGAGATCCATGCGCTAAGCGATCAGCCGGTGCTCAGCGTGCAGCGCCGGGCGAAATATCTGCTGCTGGAGCTGCCGCATGGCTGGATCATTATCCACCTGGGCATGTCCGGCAGCCTGCGCGTGCTGCCGGAAGAGCGGCCTGCGGAGAAGCATGACCATGTTGATTTGGTGATGAGCAACGGCAAAGTGCTGCGCTACACCGATCCGCGGCGTTTTGGTGCCTGGCTCTGGAGCAGCGAACTGGCAGGCAGCAGCGTGCTGGCGCATCTGGGACCGGAGCCACTGAGCGACCAGTTTGACGCGGCTTACCTGTTTGAGAAGTCACGCGGCAAGCGAACGGTGATTAAGCAGTGGCTGATGGATAACAAAGTCGTGGTGGGGGTAGGCAACATCTACGCCAGCGAGTCACTGTTTACCGCCGGGATCCTGCCCGATCGTGCCGCCGGCAGTCTGTCGCAGACGGAAGCAGAGCTGCTGGTCAACACCATCAAGGCGGTGCTGTTACGTTCCATTGAGCAGGGCGGAACCACGCTGCGGGACTTCTTACAGAGCGACGGTAAACCGGGCTATTTTGCGCAGCAGCTGCAGGTCTATGGCCGGGCAGGTGAGCCCTGCCGGGCCTGCGGGACACCCATTATCAGCGGCAGGCATGGGCAGCGCAGCACCTACTGGTGCCCCCGCTGCCAGCACTAAGCCAGCTTAGCCAGCAATGCCTGATGGACGGGCGCGGACAGGAAGGCGGAGACATCACCGCCGTGACGCGCCACCTCTTTGACCAGCGAAGAGGAGATAAACGAGAAGCCCTCAGACGGCATCAGGAAAACGCTCTCCAGCGTCGGCAGCAGGTGACGATTCATCTGCGCCAGCTGCATTTCATACTCAAAGTCTGACACCGCACGCAATCCGCGCACCAGCACATTCGCCTGCTGGTCTCGCGCAAAATTGGCCATCAGGTCGCTGAATCCCACCACCTTAACGTTGGGCAGATGGGCCACCATCTCACTCGCCAGCGCCACGCGCTCCTCCAGACTGAACAGCGGCTTTTTGCTGGGGCTGGCGGCAACGGCCAGAATAACCTGATCAAACATCTGCGCGGCCCGCGTCACGATGTCGAGATGGCCAAGGGTGACAGGATCAAATGTTCCGGGATAGATGGCTTTCGTGCTCATACCTGCCCTTTTTTTGCAGCCTGATTCAGCGCCCAGAGGGCGGCATATTTGTTAAAGGTATATTGTGCGTTGACCACCGCCAGTATCCAGCCCTGCTTTCCGTCGAGAAAACCGGCGCGCAGCAGCAGCGTTTTCACAAACGCGCCCAGCGTATGACCGAACAGCGAGAACAGACCGCAACGCTTACCACGCTGGTGGCGTTCCGTGGCCCAGGCTTCGGCATAGGCCAGTTGCTTACGCTGAAAAGCGATCAGATCGCGGCAGGTCAGATGCTGTAAATCGCCGGGTAACGCCACCACCGGTGCGCCGTCACGCTGCAGCGATTCATGCACCAGATTATCATTGTAGCGGAAGGTGCGCGGATAGAGCCGCATCACGCGGTCAGGGTACCAGCCGCTGTGGCGCATAAAGCGCCCCAGAAACAGATTGCTGCGGCCCAGGCTGTAAATAGTGCGGCCCGGCGGCGCGATAAGCACCTGCTCAATCGCCGCGCGCAGTTCAGGTGTGACGCGCTCATCGGCATCGATCATCAGAATCATATCGCCGGTGGCATAGTGCTGCGCGCGCTGGCGCTGGATGCCATACCCCTGCCAGTCATCGCTGTGGTAGACCTTCGCGCCAGCCTGCGTGGCGATATCGGCACTGTTATCGTGACTGCCTGAATCCAGCACGATAATCTCATCCGCCCAGCTGACTGAAGCCAGACAGTCTGGCAGCAGTTCCGCTTCATTTTTGGCGATCATAACGACTGAAAGACGCTGGCGTGCTGACATCAGTGAGCCCGTGGAGGTAAATGCGGTTCAAGTAACTGGAGCAGACGCTGTAACGCACCCTGGTTCTGGTGCAGCACGTCCACGGCATGACGGCCGTAATAACGACGATAGTCATCATCCTGCAACAGGTTGGTGACCTCTTTTTCCAGCGAGAACACGTCGGTGACGGTAATCAGTCCCTGGCCTTCCTGCAATTTGCCGCAGATATCTTTGAAGTTCCAGATATGTGGCCCCATCAGAACCGGAATCGCGTGCGCTGCAGGCTCCAGCGGATTGTGTCCGCCGCGCTCCACCAGGCTGCCGCCGACAAACGCCAGATCGGCAATGCCGTAAAGCAGCATCAGTTCGCCCATCGAGTCGCCGATGACCACCTGGGTGGAGCCCGAAGGGATCTCGCCGCTGCTGCGCAGAATAAAGCTGAAGCCGCGCGACTGGGTCAGTTCACGCGCATCGTTAAAGCGCTCAGGATGACGCGGAACCAGAATCAGCAGCAGATCAGGGAACGTCTGCAGCAGGCGGCGGTGGGCATCCAGCACAATGGCCTCTTCGCCTTCGTGAGTGCTGGTGGCAATCCAGACCGGACGGCGTGGCGCCCACTGGCGACGCAGCGTAACGGCTCTAGCGGCCAGCTCTGGCGTGACAGAAATATCAAACTTCAGGCTGCCGGTGATCGCCAGCTGAGAACGTTTCAGGCCCAGCTCCAGGAAGCGGTCGCCATCTTCACTGTTCTGTGCTGCTATCAGCGTGATGCTCTGCAACAGCCTGCGCATGAATTTACCCAGCTTGCGATAGCCTTTGGCGGATCGGGCTGAGAGACGCGCGTTGGCGATCACCAGCGGAATGTTACGCTGATGCAGAATGCGGATGATGTTCGGCCACAGCTCGGTTTCCATGATGATCACCAGCCGGGGGTTGACCGTGTCCAGAAAACGATTAATCGATCCGGGCAGATCGTAAGGCAGATAGACGTGGTGCACATCTTTGCCAAAGGCTGACTGTGCACGCTCAGAGCCGGTTGGCGTCATGGTCGTGACGGTAATCGGCAGGGTCGGGTAACGATGACGCAGCGCGCGCACCAGCGGCACTGCGGCCAGGGTTTCCCCCACGGAAACCGAATGCAGCACAATGCCGTCGGGCTTCACTTTGCCGACGCAATAGCCATAGCGCTCCGCCCAGCGTTTGCGATACGCCGGTGCTTTACGACCGCGCAGCCACAGGCGCAGCCAAATCAGTGGCTGAATAAAGTAGAGCAATGCGGTGTAAATGGTCGTCATAGTTACCGTTACAGCAGGTTCGCGTCTAAAAACAGGTTAAAATCAGATGGCGGCATGTTATCAGAAACCCCGCATGCACTCATCCCGGATTGTCAGTTGGTACTCAATACCTGTTGATAAAGCGAAGTCAGCGCCTGTGCCAGCCGTTGCGGGCCATAGGGTTCAACTTTACGCCGGGCCGCATCACCCATGCGTGAATCTTCCGTCAGCCGCGGAATGGCGCAAACGGCCTGATTTAATCCGTTGATATCCAGCGCATCACAGACGAAGCCCTCCTGACCGGCGGTAATAAACTCAGCCCCCCCGCAGCCGGTGCTGGTAATAACCGGCAGGCCGCAGGCCATCGCCTCCAGCACCACGTTAGGAAAAGGATCGTAGAGTGTGGGCAGCAGCAGGCCGTCCGCCGCGTGATAAAACGGCTGCACATCCTGCTGTACACCAACAAAGCGCAGGCGATCCAGGCAGTTCAGCTGGTTAGCCAGCTGCTGATAACGCTGCAGCTGTTTATCCTGACCCACCACAATCAGGTAGCGGTCACTGGCGGCCAGCGCCTGAATCGCTGCTTTCAGCCCTTTGCGCTCAAAGCCGGAGCCGACGTAAATCAGTACGGTGGCCGCATCCGGCAGCCCCAGCTGCTGGCGGGTCGCATGGCGGGTCGCTTCCGTGGCGGGCTGAAAACGACGGGCATCGATAGCGTTATGGATGACGTGAATTTTTCCGGCGTCGAGTGAGAAACAGCGCAGGATATCGCGCTTAACCATCTCTGAATTGCAGATCACCGCTTTCAGCGTCGGCGAGTTAAACATCTCCGCTTCCGCTTGCAGAACGTAGCGATGATAGGGACTGAGGGTTGCGCTCAGTCGTTGCCACGGTGAGACGATGCGGGCGCGCTGCTCCAGCCAGACGCGATGCACGCCATCACCCGCGCGAAAGATGTCACAGCCAGCGATACGTTCATGACTCTGCACAATATCGAACTTTTCACGCTCCCAGCAGGCGCGTGCGGCACGGGCAAAGCCGCGCTCGCGGGAAACCCTGCCCAGCTTTGCAGGATTACAGATATGGAGATGCCAGTCCGGATTGGGCGTGCCCTGCCAGCTGCGGGTAATGATGTTGAGATCGAGCTGTTCGCTGCCCAGTGCTTCCAGCGCACGGGAGATAAAACGCTCAGCACCGCCATCCGGCCGGTATTTCTGCCGGACAATCGCCAGCCTTAACTTACTCATTCAGGAAGCTCCTCGCCGCCGCGACCACATCCTTCACCGGAATGGCTGACAGATAACGCTGATCCGTTCGGGTGTCGATAGAATCGGGTGAGGGCAGTGGGCCATAATCCCCCGCCCAGATGACATGGTTGTTGTTCCCCCATGGCCGCCAGTGCTGCAGCTTGGTCGGGCCAAACAGGGCGATACAGGGCGTTTCCAGCGCCGCCGCCATGTGCATCGGCGCGGAATCGACCCCGATAAACAGCGTGGCGTGATCGATAAGCGCCGCCAGCTGCGGCAGCGTAAACTGACCCGCCAGCGACACGACATCTGGTGAGGCGCACAGCGCGCGGATGCGGTTGATCATCGCCAGCTCCTGTTTGTCCGGCCCGGCGGTCAGCACCACCTTCCGTCCAGCCCGTGCCAGCTCATCGACCGTGGCGGCCACGCTCTCTTCTTCCCAGCATTTAAAGCCCCAGCGTGAGGTAGGCTGAACCACGATATAGGGAGTAGTCACCTGATGTTCTGACAGGCGGGTCAGCACGATCTGCTGGTCAGCGTCACTGTAGTGCATCGAAACGCGCGCATTGTCGCTGCTGATACCGAGCGGGGCCAGCGCGGACATGTTCTGCTCAACGGTATGCAGTCTGCTGTGATTATGCGTCGGGACCAGCCGGTTGTGACACCAGCGCCACAGGACGTTATCGCGTTTTTTAAAGGCGAAACCAATGCGCACCGGCGCAGCGGAGAGCCGGGTGATCAGCGCCGCACGCCACTGGTCTGCCAGATTAATCACCAGGTCATAATGGGCGTCACGGACGGCACGGATTAATGCCCGTTCATGGCCCAGCTTGCGCCGGGTGCCCTCCTGCTTCCATTTCCGGTCGATGACGTGCAGATGGCGGATAGCCGGATGCGCTTCCAGCATCGGGCGTGTCTCCTGATAGAGCAACACGTCGATACTGGCCTGCGGATAACGCGCATGCAGCGCATTGATGGCGGGCGTGGTGAGCAGCATGTCGCCATGATGGCGCAGCTTAATCAGTAAAATACGTTTTGGAGAGATGTTTGCTGGAGTCAGGCTGGCCATAAACAAAGGTTCTCAGATTTCAGTGAACCGATTGTAGGGCAAACGCTTTTTAGGATAAAGCCAGCCTCAGGGGTTATTTATCGCGCCAGCGATAGAGCCGTCCCAGCCACAGCAGCAACTGATACCACTGCTTAATGCCGCGGGCGTTGCGTAACATGCGCCGGTGTGTCCGGGTCGCGAACAGATCGGCGATGATCGCCTGGCGTGCGCGGGCATCAGGCTCACGTCTCACGCTATGGCAGACACTGAGCGCTTCATGCGTCACCTGAGCGTGAAACGACGGGTAGATCCGCACGCGGTCACGATAGCGGATATTAATCTCTTCCAGCAGCCGCGCAATCTTCAGGTAGTGGCGCTGATATTCGACGTTGCGCTCGCCGGTGCGTTTGCGGTTACTGATTGACGCGTCATGCATATAGTAGCGGTAGAGCACCGCATCGGTGTAACGCACGCGTTTTGCCAGCAGCATAAACTCGGTGGTCCAGGGAATATCCTGATGATGCAGGCCCGGCTCAAACTGCAACTGATGCTGCTCGATTAGCGACCGGCGATAGATGCCCAGCCAGACCACATGCATATAGCGGCGGGTTTTCAGCGCGGTATTGAGCCAGTCAGCGCCGCTCAGCACCGGCGTGCTGCGCAGGCGATCCAGTGGTATCAGGGGTTTTACCCGCTGGCTGTGTTTGAAAAACCATTCGGCGTTGCACTGTGCCGCATCCAGATTGTCCGTTTCCGCCAGCGTCACCAGCGTCTGGTACATCCCGGGCTGCATGGTGTCATCCGCATCCGGAAAGGTGACATATTTGCCGCGCGCTATCGCCAGCCCGGCGTTACGGGCGCGCGACACGCCGCCATTTTCCTGATGAATCACGCGAATGTGGGAGTGATGTTCTGCATAGTGGTCAGCGCGCTCGCCTGAGCCGTCAGTAGAACCATCATCGACGATGATGATCTCCAGCGAGGTCAGCGTCTGCGCCAGCAGTGCCTGCATGAACTCATCAAACATGCTGCCCGCATTGTACATCGGGGTAATGATACTCAGCAGAGGAGAAGTACTCATGACAATATCTGCACCAGCATTCTGTTCACTGTCAAAGGGCGTTGCCTCGTCATAAATCATTTCCAAATCAGCAGAATGGCATACATTAATCCACGATTATAAAACGGTGTCGCCTCCCTGCTTCACGAAAAACCACGCGCGCGCGTAATAATGCACTATCTGCCTCTTTTTTACGCAACGTGGCCGCGCCGGTAAACAGCATAGTGTGCCTGGGGTTTATCAGCAGCATTTCTAAAAGGATCTGGCAGACAGCGGTGGGGCACTGACGGAAAAGATGGCGCGGCAGTCACCGCGCCCGGAGCGGTTTGACAGGTGGAGAGCGCTGACTAAAAAAATTTGAGCCTGACGTAATGCATCATCCAGCTCACGCTTTGTGCATACTGCTTCTGATGCCACTTGATACGGGCAAAGCGCTTCATCTCTTTATAATGTCTGGGTAAATCAAGCGGCTGAGAAGCCCAGGGCGAGCGCTGGTAATAGCTGTAGTAGAGCAGGGACAGGTCGCTGCCGGCCCAGGCATGCCAGGGCTTACACTTACCGGTGTAGTGAATCATCACGGTGTCAGCGGGTACGCGGGAGTGGTCCCAGACCTTGTTCGCGATGATGTCGTAGATATAGTTGTAGCGATCCGGCAGGATCAGCACCTCATCCTCCAGCACAATATTCAGCGCATCCTGGTCAGGAAAACCGAAGGCTGCGCCCCGGGTCACCAGAACCTCAGTAATCCGCGCGGTAGTCTGCCTGGCGAGCCAGCGTGGAATATTGATCAGCATAAAGCCGGAGTTGAAATAGTCATGGCGCTGCAGCCCGAGTCGCGCGCACTGGTTATGACGCGCACGCGGAGTGTCGTTGCAGGCTGCCAGTGTGTAGTCCGTGATATCCAGCGTGAACAGGGGGGAGTAATCGCCGACGACCAGCGTGTCCGCATCGATGTAGATTACCCGGTCGCTGTAGCGCGCCACCGTTTCAGGGATCAGAAAGCGGTAATGGATACTTTTGGGATAGCGTCCGACCGCCGGCAACTGATCGACCCAGGCACTGTTAAAAATATGCAGGGTGATGGCCAGACGATAGCCCGTTGCCATTGAGCGCAGCTTTTCCACATCCTCTTCCTGCAGCGAGTCAGAGAAAATATGGGCATGGAAAGCGGTGTCGGGGTGATGGCTGAGAAGTGAAAACAACGTAATACCCAGACCACGCGCGTAAGCGTGGTTGATGCCAAACGCAACGTGAACCGGATTATCATCCGCATCCGCAAGCGTGTTGACCAGCAGCTGACTTTGCTGAACGGCATCAGCAAGAGGGGTAATTGCCATTACGCTTCACTATTCCAGATTATGAGTAATAAACGTTTGTATTCTAGTCAGTTTGTCGGCATCCAGCCCGAATAATTTTTCAGCGGGCTGATCAAACTTAAATCGCGTGGCAAAAACAAAGGTCGATGCGGCGATATTGTCTGGTCCGATAAACAGGACATTATTAACCGGGCGCTGTTCCCTGATCTCACAGGGGCCATAGAGCATAATGACCGGTATCTGTCGGGCGTCAGCAATATAAGCATTACCGGAATCCGATGAAATATAAAAATCCATCTGCGAGATGGCCCATGGCACCTCTTCCAGCTTCAGCGCGCCAATCAGGCTGACAATATTCTCCTGCGGGCCGGTCAGGCTCAGTAATTCATCCAGCCACGGCTGCTCGGCTGGTGGACCAAAGACATAAAAGGTGCAGGGCAGCTCAGCCAGCGACGCCATCAGCTGCTGCCAGATGGCGGCAGGAATGGTTTTGGCCCGATTCCCGGCAGAAATGCTGATGCCGATTTTAATCCCGCTGCGCGGATGCAGCAGCGCGGCGGGCGGCGCAGGCGGCTGCCAGAGCGGTGACGTGGCGTGCTTGGGAAAATCGGTGTAACGATAGTCCCGATTAATCAGCTTCAGATAGCTGTCGAGCGTCAAATCCGTTTTCGCGTGGTCGACGATGCCACTGGCGCTGCGATAGAAGATCGCATGATAGGATTTACGCACATAGGTGCGCAGAAACTGTTTGTTCGGTGCGTTGCACAGCGCCGCGAAAAAGAGATTAACGCTGTTGGGCTGAACCAGATAAACATGGTCATAACGGTTCATCAGCGTGAAGGCGAGTCTGAGTTTGGCAAAAAAGCTGCGCTTCGCCTCTTCAATCAGAAAATAGCGGCTGACCGTGTCATCGTGACGCGCCAGCGGCTCTACCGATTTGCTGATCAGCAGTTCAGACTGACCCAAGGCGCGCAGCATCGGGGTGATGTTAATAAAATCCCCGATCTTCGCCGTCTGAATCACCAGACTGCGGCCGGTGGGCCGGTAAAAGAGCCGCATCAGGGTGCGGAAAGGCAGCAGCAGCAGATAGATCAGCACATAGTTCATGGCAAATTTTTCCCGATAACGGCCTGCAGTTTCTCTGCCACGGCGTCAGCCGTCAGCTCCGCCAGATTGTGATTCGGGGCGCTCAGCGCCTGTTGGTTCTGCCCGTAGCCGCCAATCAGACCCGGATCGGTCGGGCCATACAGCGTGAGATTAGGACGATCCAGTGCGGCGGTCAGATGGCTTAAACCGGTATCCACAGAGACCACCGCGCGTGCACCTGCCAGCTGTCGGGCGATCGCTTCCAGCGTCAGCTTAGGCAGCACCTCGACATGCTCAAAACCTTCAGCCAGGCGCAGCGCACGCTGATGCTCATGCTCGGCACCCCAGGGCAGCTTCACCCGCAATCCGCTGGGCTGCATCTGCTCAATCAGCTGTCGCCAGTGGGATTCCGGCCAGTGCTTGTTGTCACGCGTTGTGGCATGCAGAAAGACCAGATAGTGATGCGCATCCGCGGGCAGATGATGCAGAAAATGTCCGGCAATCGCGTAGTCACCCTGCGTTTGCGGCTTTTCATAGCCCAGGCTTTTGGCGAACAGCTCGCGCGTCCGCTCAACGGCGTGCTGGCGTTTGCTGATCTCATGGCGGACGTCAAACCACCAGCTGGCAAAAGGTTCACGCGCGCTGCGGCTATCCTGCCCGTGCTTTATCCCTTTGGATAAACGGGTCACCAGCGCGGCGCTCTTAATCAGCCCCTGGGCATCAATCACGATATCGTACTCGCGCGACTGTAACGCGCGCTTAAACTGCACGCGCTCTTCACGCTGCTGACTGCCAAACCAGTGTTTGCGCCAGCGGCGAATCGCGACCGGCAACACCTGGTCCACGGCAGGGTGCCAGCCAGGGATCTGGGCGAAATTCTCTTCCACTACCCAGTCAAAACGGATGCCAGGAATGGCATGCATGGCATCGGTCAGAGCCGGCAGCGAATGCAGCACATCCCCCATTGAGGACGTTTTAACAATCAGGACGTGCATGGCACCTCCTGCGGCGCAAGGAGTTCATTCAGCGTCTGAAGAACGCGCTCAGGCTGAATATCAATCAGGCTCTGGTGATACCCCTGTTCGGCATCGCCCTTACGCACTTTGTGATAGCCGGTAATCAGGCGAATAATACGCGCCTGGCGGGCCAGCGGTGGCGTAAAGTCAGGGCTGCTGGGTCCATAGAGTGCCACCAGCGGACGATCCAGCGCGGCGGCGATGTGCATCAGGCCGGAGTCGTTACTGACCACGGCGCGGCATTGCGCCAGCAGGATGACCGCCTGCTCCAGCTGGGTTTCACCCGCCAGATTGCGGCAGTGGCTGCGACTCTCTTCCGGCAGTGCCGCGATGATCTCTTCACCGGTCGGGCGATCTTTGGCGGAACCAAACAGCAGGATCTGAAAGCCTTCGGCGATCAGCTGGCGGGCCAGGGCGGCGTAGTGGTAGTGGGGCCAGCGTTTAGCCGGGCCAAATTCCGCGCCCGGACAAAAACCGATGATCGGACGCGTTGCGGTGAGCTGAAACTGTGCGGCCGTTTCCCGCATCTCCCGCTCTTCAACCTGCAACTTTGGCCACAGGAGCGGCTGCGGCAGCTGCGCCGCCGAGGCGACAGGCGTGTCGTAGCCCAGCGCCACGTAGCGCTCAACCATCAGCGGGAACGCGGCTTTATCCAGCACCCGCAGATCGTTCAGCAGGCCATAGCGCATCTCCCCACGCCAGCCGACGCGGCGTGGGATGCCGGCAAAGAAGGGAACCAGCGCCGACTTAAAGGAGTTAGGCAGCACGTAGGCCCGGTCATAATGGCTGTCGCGCAGTGCCTTGCCCAGCCGGCGACGCTCGCCGAGTTCCAGCGCGCCATGGCCCAGGGGCATGGCCAGCGCCTGACTGACCTCCGGCATACGTGACAGCAGGGGACGACACCATGCCGGTGCCATCACGTCTATCACCGCATCGGGATGTTCGGCCTTGAGGGTGCGATAGAGACTTTGCGACATCATCATATCGCCGACCCACGACGGGCCGATTACCAGAATTTTCATCGCCGGAGCAGCTTCCTTTATGCGTTGCGATTCAGCCAGACCATATAGTCAGCGACGCCCTGCGCCACCGTTTTAAACGGCTTGTCATAGCCCGCGGCACGCAGCTTCGTGAGATCGGCCTGGGTGTAAGCCTGATAACGGCCTTTGAGTTTTTCCGGGAACGGGATGTACTCAATCTGCCCTTTCTGATGAAACTTCAGCACGGCGTCGGCCACTTCCTGGAACGATTCGGCGCGGCCTGTGCCGCAGTTGTAGATCCCGGAGACGCCGTTTTCCCAGCACCACAGGTTTACGGCTGCCACATCATCAACGTGGATGAAATCGCGTTTGAAGCCGTCACTGCCTTCAAACAGTTTTGGATTTTCATCGTTGCTGATCTGGGTGTTCAGATGAAACGCCACGCTTGCCATGCTGCCTTTATGGCCTTCGCGCGGTCCATAGACGTTGAAGTAGCGGAAGCCACACACCGGCGAGTTCGCTTCCGGCAGCATCTGACGAACATAGTGGTCGAACAGCATTTTGGAGTAGCCATACACATTCAGCGGCTGCTCATACTGACGCTCTTCGATGAAGTTTTCATTGCGGCCGCCGTAGGTCGCTGCAGAAGAGGCGTAAAGGAACGGGATCTCGCGCTCCAGGCAGTAGTGCAGCAGCTCTTTGGAGTACTGATAGTTGTTCTCCATCATGTACTTGCCATCCCACTCGGTCGTGGAGGAGCAGGCTCCCTGATGGAATACCGCTTCAATCGGGCCTAAATCATCGCCCGCGATCACGCTCATCAGAAACTCTTCTTTGTCCATGTAATCGACGATATCCAGGTCGACTAAATTGGCAAACTTAGTGCCATCCTTCAGATTATCCACCACCAGAATGTCGGTGTGACCGCGATCGTTCAGCGCTTTGACGATGTTGCTGCCAATCATTCCTGCGCCGCCAGTTACGATAATCATGTTGTTACCTTCAATGTTGTGGGGTGAAACAGGAGGTTTCACACACGAATACCTCACATCATAACATTTCATCAGGGTGCAGACAGCCAGATGACTCTGTAACGCCACAGGGCTGCCACCTCGTGGCGTGAACTATGCTGCAAAAATGACATTCTGTTGGGCGTTTTATCGTTAATAAGCGCCCTGTTCAGTAAGATATGCCAGGTTTTTGCCATCTGAGGAGAGCAATGATGCCTGCGCAATTTTATCAACAACTTCGTCAGCAACTGGATGATGCACGTCAGGAAGGGCTGTTTAAACAGGAGCGGATCCTCACCTCTGCCCAGCAGACAGAGATAGCGGTAGATCACGGTCCGGCAGTGATTAACTTTTGCGCCAATAACTATCTGGGTCTGGCCAATCATCCGGCGCTGATTCAGGCCGCGAAGGCGGGGATGGATTCGCACGGCTTTGGCATGGCGTCGGTGCGCTTTATCTGTGGCACGCAGGACAGCCATAAGCAGCTGGAAAAGCGGCTGGCCGCGTTTCTCGGTATGGAAGATGCCATTCTCTACTCCTCCTGCTTTGACGCCAACGGCGGCCTGTTTGAAACGCTGCTGGATGCAGAGGATGCCATTATTTCCGATGCGCTGAATCACGCCTCCATCATCGACGGCATCCGGCTCTGCAAAGCACAGCGCTACCGCTACGCGAACAACGACATGACGGCGCTGCGGGATTGCCTGCAACAGGCGCGCGATAAAGGCGCACGCCATATCCTGATCGCCACCGATGGCGTTTTCTCCATGGATGGGGTCATCGCCAATCTGCCCGCCATCTGCGACCTGGCTGAAGAGTTCTCTGCGCTGGTGATGGTGGATGATTCCCACGCGGTGGGTGTTGTCGGAAATGGCGGACGCGGCACCCACGAATATTGTGACGTGATGGGTCGGGTTGACATCATTACCGGCACGCTGGGCAAAGCGCTGGGCGGCGCCTCCGGTGGCTACACCGCAGCAAAAGCGGAAGTGGTGGAGTGGCTGCGCCAGCGTTCCCGTCCCTATCTCTTCTCCAACTCGCTGGCTCCGGCGATTGTGGCCGCCTCGCTGCGGGTGCTGGATCTGCTCAGCGAAGGCGATGGGCTGCGTCAGCGTCTCCGGGATAACGCCCGTTTCTTCCGGCAGCAGATGACCGCAGCGGGTTTTACGCTGGCCGGGGCCGATCACGCCATTATTCCGGTGATGCTGGGTGAGGCCAGCGTCGCTCAGCAGTTTGCCCACCTGCTGCAACAGGAAGGCATCTACGTTACCGGCTTCTTCTATCCGGTCGTGCCAAAAGGGCAGGCTCGTATTCGCACGCAAATCTCTGCGGCACATACCCAGCAGCAGCTGGAACGTGCGGTGGCCGCCTTTACCCGTATCGGCAAACAGCTGGGCGTCATCGCCTGAGGAGTCCGTTATGAAAGCACTCGCCAAACTGAAGAGGGAAGCGGGCATCTGGATGGTGACTGATGCGCCGGTTCCTGAGCCGGGCCACAACGACCTGCTGATTAAAATCCGTAAAACCGCTATCTGCGGCACCGATGTCCACATCTACAACTGGGATGACTGGTCGCGCAAAACCATTCCGGTGCCGATGATTGTCGGTCATGAATATGTGGGTGAAGTGGTGGCTACAGGTCAGGAGGTAAAGGGCTTTACGCCTGGCGATCGGGTGTCGGGAGAGGGGCATATCACCTGCGGGCATTGCCGCAACTGCCGCGCCGGGCGAACGCATCTGTGCCGGAACAGCATGGGCGTGGGCGTTAACCGTCAGGGCTGCTTTGCGGAATATCTGGTCATCCCGGCCTTTAACGCCTTCAGAATTCCCGACAACATTTCCGATGAGCTGGCCGCGATCTTTGACCCGTTTGGTAATGCCGTGCATACCGCGCTGTCGTTCGATCTGGTTGGCGAGGATGTGCTGATCTCCGGCGCGGGGCCTATCGGCATCATGGCCGCGGCGGTCTGCCGCCATGTCGGCGCGCGTAACGTCGTGATCACCGACATCAATGACTACCGACTGGCGCTGGCGCGAAAAATGGGCGTCACCCGCGCGGTCAATGTGGCCCATGAAAATCTGCGCGACGTCATGCATTCGCTGGGGATGACGGAAGGATTTGATGTCGGACTGGAGATGTCCGGTGCGCCTCCTGCGTTTCGCGCGCTGCTCGACGTAATGAACCACGGCGGGCGGATTGCCCTGCTGGGTATTCCGCCGGGTGAGATGGCTATCGACTGGAACCAAGTGATCTTCAAGGGGCTCTTTATCAAGGGCATTTATGGCCGGGAGATGTTTGAAACCTGGTACAAAATGGCGGCGCTGATCCAGTCCGGTCTCGACTTAACGCCGGTCATTACGCATCGCTATGGGATTGACGACTTCCAGCAGGGCTTTGATGAGATGCGTTCAGGACGCTCGGGAAAGGTAATACTGAGCTGGGATTAACACACCGGCCGCCGCAGCGGCCGGATAATCAGCGTTGCTTCTTCTCTTCGTCGGTCAGATAGCGCACCTTGCGCGTGTAATCCTGACCTTTAAAATGGAGCGGCTGTTGCGGATCGGCCAGATATTTTTGCCATTCCGACAGCGGAAAGCCGCCGTGTGCGCCGACCACTTCCGCCGGGATCACCGCAGACTGACCGCCGATTTTCTTGGAGACCGGCCAGTTAGCCCATTCGCCCAGATTGACAGTTTTAATGTCCAGCATATCCAGCAGCACCGCGAGCGGCAGCTGATCGGTCGGCGGCTGACTGTCGTTCATCAGATGCCAGGTGTCATTGAACAGCGTCAGCCACAGCGGTGAAATACGCTGCCAGACCTCACGGGTCGCCGCCAGATAGGCACCGTTAACGTGATCCACCAGATAAGGCCGGATACTGTGCGGGTAGTAGGCAGGAATCGCCTCCTGCGGCGCATCAGCCAGCTTGGCAATCATTTTCCCCTGACGAAAGCTGGAGTAGAGATGGCCAGGTTTCATCATGATCTCCGGCATCTTTAGCAGATTGAGGTCGGAATCGATCATCAGAATGCCGTCGCCTTTTGCCTGCAACGGGGCCTGCAGTTTGATTAAGCGACTGCGATAGATCTGCTTGTAGCGATAGTGCTCTTCGCGCTGCGGTACATCCAGCGTGGCCACGCGGGTTTTAGCGGGCAGGCTGCCAAAGGCGTCGGCAGGCTGATCGCTGACAATCACAATCTCCTCTGCCTGCGTGGCAAAGCGCGCCGCAAAATCGGCACTGAGCAGCGCCTCTTCGATATAGTCCGCGCCCGTGCAGGGGATCACAACAGAGGTAACCGGTACCGAGCCCTGAACTTCTTTTAGCGAATAAGGCAGGTTATGGCTCGCCCGGATATGGCGATAACGGGGATTTAAAAAATTAAGCATGAGGTTTCTTATTAGCGACACTTTGCAGAATATTTTCAACGCCGCTGATGTAGGTTTCAATGGCGTACTGTTCACGAACGCGTTTCGCTGCCGCATTGATCAGGCGCTGACGTAAGCCGGCATCCTGCCACAGCGCGGTTAAGTGCTGGGTCAGCTGCACCACGTTGCCATAATCGAACAGCAACCCGGTTTCGTCATGACTGATCAATTCGGCAGTACCGACCACACGGGAACCGATGACGGCGGTATTCACCAGCATCGCCTCCAGCACGACCCGAGGTAAGCCCTCACTGCGTGAGGCAAGAATAAACGCATCAAAGGCGGTGAGGTAATCCAGCGCATTGTTCTGAAAGCCCGTAAAGACCACATGCTGCTGGATATTCTCCGCCGTTGCGAGTTGCAGCAGGTGCTGGAGTTCCGGGCCGGCACCGACAATCACCATCCGCCAGTCCGCGTCGGGATGAGCCCGTTTGAAACGGCCCAGCGCCTGCAGAATGTGATGATTGGATTTACGTAATATCAGTGAGCCGATGGTGCCAAACACAAAGGTGGTCGGGGAGAGTTTAAAACGCTGGCGAACGTCGAGGCGGTCAGGTAAAGGCTGGTGGATGTCGATCGCATTGTTGACGGTAAA
>JAAIGE0101451430.1_pt1 | contig 27769 bp, 28 predicted proteins | sample 6487951 | NCBI WGS metagenome assembly JAAIGE01 (sample SAMN13974128, study PRJNA590717) | phyllosphere metagenome | biome: tomato field; feature: multiple bacterial spot infested tomato fields; material: tomato leaves; isolation source: leaves from tomato fields | host: Solanum lycopersicum ...
ATCCGATAGATCAGAGGCCTTCGCGAGAGGCAAAGCCGCTTCGAGGCTGTCGAGGAGGGTCAGGTAGCTTTCGTCATATTGCCACCTCGGGATTGCAACGAGGTCAAAGCGAGTTGCCATCTCGCTTGTGGCGTTGACAAAATCGTAGATGGCGACTTCGCCGATAAGCACGGGCGAGATATCATACTGCCGGCCGATCCGGCGGAGAAAGGCAAACACCCCTTCGACGTCGCGGGACCTTCCCCGTAGAGCATTGTGGAATTCGTCAAATATCAACACCCTGGGTTTGATGCTCGCCAGCAAGTGATCCAACTGCTCCGCCTTCCGGCTAACATTCCATATATCGCCACCAGGCGCATGAAACGCCTGAAGAATACTGCCATAGAAATGGCCAAGTCCTGCTCCTTCACGTGTCTGAACAATCCAAACTCGTTGGTTCGGCGATGCCCGAAGGTGCTCCACCGCGAACCGCTCCGCGATCATGGTCTTCCCATTTGCATAGGGGCCTATGAGCATTAGCCCTTGGGTCCGCAGTGACACAGGTCGGGCCAGCAAGTCGGCCAGTCGTTGTTGGGTGTCCTTCGCGATTTGATGGCCAATCCACCTCGGCGCCCGCATATAGGCTACGCGTTCGTCATCTCCGAGGTCGAGAATGGGACGTACGTGGTCAAATAAATGATCAGACATGCCGCTCACCAGTCTTCCACCGGCAGATGGTTCTTGTGTCTCTCGGGGTGAGCCCGGTTGTCCGGTGCTTCGCCTAGAGCGATTAAGGCATAGGGCTTTTTAGCTGCCGTGGCATGCGCTCTGCGAACCGCGTCGCGACGCTCCGTTTGGAGAGCTTGGCAGCATCAGCGATGGCAGATATCTCACGGCGTAGAGCCACTCTGTCTATGCTTGAGCGCTGGTTGATAGCGCGCAATTGAGCGCGTTCCGCATCATGCTCCCACAAGGTCACCGGTTCAATGCGGCCATCGCGGCGTCCGACGGGTCGAAACGATCGGGTATCTGGATCACGAACATAGATATGGCTGATATCACGGGGATCGTATCGAACCTCAAGCTTACCGAGCCGGTCGCGTTCTGGAACGAAAGACCCGAGCCAGGAGCAATAGTAATGCAATGCGAACATGCTCAATCCCTGTGGTGAAAGTTGTCGGTCAGCGCTGGGCAGGAATGACAGAAGTACTCGTTGCGGCTCGTCCTCGTGTTCGGGCGACCCCGCGCTACCGCGTAGCCATTCTGCGGCCGGCACTTTCAGCGTTTTGGAATTCTCCTGTCTATTATGATCAAGGATTGCCAACGCCAGGCAGCGTTCCAATTCAGAGAAGCTCAGGCAAGCGCGCTGATGTGACGGATATTCGTCGCGATCGGCCACAGAACTTCCTGACGAACCGGGATATGTGGACAGCACCCCATTGAGCTTGCCCAAAAGCCGCTCGACAACGCCGCCTTGATGAACTCTACCGCGGTCGCGATGGCGAATACGAATCCCGTAGTCGTCGCAACCATGCTGAAATGCATTTCCCTTGAATTCCTTGGCCGAGTCGGTGAGCAGAAGCTTCGGACGGCCGAACATTGGCCATGCATGGTGTATCGACCGAGCGGTAAGCCATTCGTCTTTCCGGCAGATCGCGTGTGCCAGACAAAGCGCAACAGACAAGACAGAGGGCTTTTCCAGGGTAAGGCAGAAGCCAAGAATGGCGCGTGTCGCGACATCGGTCACGATCGTCAGATACGGTCGACCGATGAATACGCCGCCGTTGTTGACCACCTCCACGAAATTGATGTCGGTCGGAGTATGGTCGATTTGGCAGACATCAAGCGGGTGCGGTGCGTGAATATAACCCGGCCGCGGCTTGAGCCGCATCAGATGCTTAGGATTGGCCGATCGTTTTTTGGCGATCTCTTCGACCGAGAATAATGACGGGATCCGCCGGGAAATTGTGACGTAGGAGGGGATGGTGAGGCCGGCCTCCTCACATCGGGCGCGGATTTCGGCAACAACCGGCGCAAGAGGCGGCGCTTCAAGTGTCATCCACTGCTCGCGCAATGTCACGAGGATAATTTCCTCCACCTTCTCCGATAGCCGCTTGCGCCGCTCGGAAGACAGCCGAGGTAGTAACGCTGTTATCGTTCGCTCAACCCGATACCGGGCAAGGAGATTATAGATTTGTCGGGATGTCAGCTGAAGTTCAGCCGCCGCGCTCGCAATCGCGTCTTTCTTGGCTCGTCCGGCATCCAAGATCCGATCAAGTTCTCGCGCGGTCCTGCGTGCTTTCAACCAGTCTGCCTCGGAAGGGACATCGCCGCCTCCACGATTTTGAAATGGCTTTGGCATGCCGGCCCCATCGAAATCGTTAGCGAAAATCTGGGCTATTTTTGCGCGCTAACTCTAACAGACGTATGACGTTTTGCCGTTTGAAATTCCAAAGTAAAAGCGACAACCACGCAAATCCTCAACACCGGTATCGCGCTCACCCGTCTCGACGAGCGCATTGCCCGCTCGCCGGTCGGCGCCGGCTTTCTCGAACGGCAAAATTTCGCGGATGCCTGCGCCTCCCTGTGGATCGACGGCGAGCTCGTCCATCTCGAAGACCTCGTCCTCCACGACGCCCTTCGCGATACCCGCACCCCCACCCACGAACTCACCATCGCCCGCGACGTGCTGCGCACCCGCCGGCGGATTTCTGGTCAGTTGCCGGACTGGGCGCTATCGCCGGAAGGCATTCGCACGCTCCGGCAGACATCGGAGATCGCACCGACCGGCACGGAGGTGATCAAACCGGCCGACGTCTCTCGGACCGCGGTCAGGATCGACGGGGAAGGGGAGGGGGACGATGTCGATGACGCCAAAGATCTGCCGGGCGTCGACTACGCCGCCATCGATGCGGTGCTGGCCCGCTCTGAGGCCGCGATCGAGCAAGCGAGGCGGCCAGGACGCGCCGACACCCGCGAACGAGACCCTCTCGTCTACGATCTCGACTGGGACGAGGATGCCCGGCTCGACGAATGGCGCGGTGTCTTGCGCCACGCCCAGGAGATGCCGGCTGTGCTGCAGGCGATCATTGCCCTCGATGCCTGGAACGAACTGTCGGTGCTGCAGCACGCGCCCTGGCTTGGCAGGCTGTTAGCTGCGTCGATCCTGCGGGAAGCCGGTATCACCACCGGTGGCCACCTCGCCGCCATCAATCTCGGCCTCAAAACCATCCCCGTCGATCGGCGCCGGCATCGCGATCGTGAAACCCGGCTGCTCGCCATCGCTCACGGGCTTTTGGCGGCCCCCGAGATCGGCATGAAAGAACACGACAGGCTTAGATTGGCGAAGACGATGTTTGAGCGAAAGCTTGAGGGGCGGCGGACGTCGTCAAAGCTGCCGGAACTAGTGGAACTGGTGATGGCAAAGCCATTGGTGTCGGCAAAAATGGTGGCGAAAACGCTCGAGGTGACGCCGCAGGCGGCGCGGCGGATCGTTTTGGAACTCGGCCTGCGCGAGATGACGGGGAGGGGGAGGTTTCGGGCATGGGGCTTGATCTGAGGGGCATCTCTGCCATGCCTATGCCGTTAGAGGCTATTTTCTTCGCTGCTTAGGAGTTACCTCACGACGTTTGGCGAACAGCCGAATGACCTGAGTCACCGAAACGATTGTAAGTAGAAGCATGAGTGCGAGAGTGAGAACGAACATCGCCTTAACATCATCGAATGACCATTCGGCGTGGTGGCGCCATATTTCAGCGATGATTGCGATGCCGCGTGGCGCAAGAATGGTCGTTGACGCAATCGTCGCAAAGGCGAGCGGCACGGCTTTGGTAGACAGCGCGTTCATGATTTGGGTTCTTTGAGGTCCACGATCGTCTACGTCGGTAGCGGGCTTGACGTTGAGCGCTGCTGTCACAGCTGGAAGCCAGAGGGTGTAAAAAGCCGCAAGGACAGCTAGCACGAGACTTGCTGCCGAAATCACGTCAGGTAAATGTTCTGACGGGTTCATGGGTAGAGGCTCTGGAGTTCGATAAAAGCCCCATTCGCGACCAGATATGTGTCGAACGTTCCTGGCTTGCGGCGAATTGGGCTACGAGGACTGCTTGCCGCAGACAGTTGCGCGTTGAGCATTTCGATCACGACTACGTTCGGGAATCGAGCATCGCGCTCGGCTCCGTCCTCGCCTTGACATGCGGCAATGAACCGTCGAGCCGCACCTTCCATTACTCCTTTGAGTCGAGCCCGATGTCGAGAGAGCGTGGCGCGCAACAGCGCGCGGCCCTGCGAGATGGTCAGATTGAACAAACGCGCGATCCGCTCGTCGGTCGGAAAATTTGCAGCTGGCAAAGCGAGAAGCATAGCGACAAGGCGGCGTTCGCGCATGTCCGAAACGTTGATCAATGCTTGTCCCGCAAACATATCGACATACTCATTCAGCGCTGCTTTGGCAAAAAGCTGAAGATTCTGGCCGACATCTTCCAGCGCGCAGCCAAACGTGTCCGCCAAAGCAGCAGCTTCGTCGTCAGACAGGTTGATACTATAGTTCAGAGGGATTTCCAGCATTGCTCATCGCTCCGGCCAGTTGTAGGGCACAAGCGCCTCCTCTCCACGCCATTCCCTGATGATAGCCTCCTCGAACCACTCATCAGCGAGGTGGGCATGATCGAGTACGATCAGCTGGAAGTCAGGTTTTATTTCCTGGCATGCATGCGCCATTAGTTTGAACAGCGACTTTACAGCGGCGCGGTCCGCATCCTTCTCGATTTGATCCAATCCACCTTCGGATATGTCCGGTGGATAATAGGCCTGTGTCGGCTGATCGAAAATAAGGAATGCAGGCACCGGACGGTCCCGCTCACGCAGCCACCAGTGAATGGCTAGGTGACTCAGAACGTGATATCCGACCCAGTTTTCACCACTCCCCATTCGATTGAGCGGGATCGGTCCATCGACGGTATTAGCCACCACGGTAAGCTTTTTTACGTCCAGGCGCAGCGAGCTACCGCTGTGTTCTAGGTCGAGTTGGCCAGAATAGTCCGTCATTTTCTGGCTGATGAAGCTCATTATTGTTTGCAGGCGCGATTCTATATCGTCACTGTTAATGCGTGAGCGAACAGCTGAGATCAGGCTCTTCACTTGCTCGATGTCTGAAGCGAGTTCGAGATCGTCTCGATCTGGCGTCATGGCTTCAAGAAATTCTGCAAGTCGTCCCAGAAACCGGCCGCGCGAGACGATCAGGTCCTGACGTGCTTTGGCGGCTTCATCATCGAGAATAGCGCGCTGAAGCTCTCTTTGAACCAGCCGTAAGCTGTCAGTAGCCTCGCCGATCTTTCCTTCGAGATCAGCGATGTGCCGTTGAATATGCGGATTGTCGCGATAGAGGCCTTCGAGCTGTGTGCCGACTCGTCGCAAAGACTCCCTGACTTGCGTAACGCGGGGAATAGGGGACTCCAAATGAGAGTCGCAGAAGGGGCATTGTTCCGGCGTTTCGATGTCGTTCTTAAACAGCTCGATGCTTTTTAAGCGGGATCTTTGTTCGGTCACCTCACGTGAATACTCGGTCTGGTCGGAGAAGAAGGCTCGCGCGGCGCGAATGTCTTGATTGAGATCGCCTAGTCGCTCCTGCAGCGTGCTTTGTTCACCGCGGAGGCGCGCGATAGTCTCGCCAAAATCGGAGGTAAGGTCGGGTTGATCAATAGCGCTTTCGCTCACCCTTGCGAGGAAGGCAAAAACACTGTCGTCCACGGGCTGATAGTCTTGGCGGATCAGTCCAACCTTCTTCCCTTCATTGAGGATTCTTGTCAAACGTGACCGGCTGACGTCTACGGCCTGTATATGCTTGGCTTGTTGCGCTTCGAGGAGCCGCAGCTTCTTCTGCAACTCGTCCAACTCCCCGAAGAGCCGGAAGTGGTCCTCATCAACGGCCCCTAAGAAGTACGGAAGGGTATCCTTCATGGCCTGGGGAAGGAACTGCTCATTCATTCGATGGAAGAGCTGATCTTGGCTGGCGATGGTGTTCTGTTTTTGAAAGCAGAGAAAAAGAGCGTGGCCGATATCAGCTTCCAATGGTGGGCGAGAGCCTGTGGTCGGCCGGTGCTCGTTCTCTTGAATACCTGCGAACCGTGTGACGAACTCCTTGAGACTTTCCTCAGTGGTGTTTTTCGAAATCTCATCGAGTGATGGATAAGTTAGGCTCCGGCCGCGCTGGAAGAAAACCTTAGACCCAGTGCTGGCCCCTGGACCCGGATTGTCGCGAGCGATGAACACTTCATCCTCACCCTTGGCTATGTGCAGGCCGAACCACGAGACTTTCTTCCGGATCGTCCCTTCGGCGACATTGTAGCTACCGCGGCCGAGACAATAATCGACGATGTCAATAATCGCCGATTTACCGGTCTTCGACTTGCCCGTGATAATGTTCAATCCAGATTCACGGAAAGTCACGATCTGCTGATCACCGGAATGGCTGTAAACGACGATTGCCTTAATGATGAAACTCATGGGCGAACTCCCAGCGCCGCGGCGACTGAGGTTTCAGATCCAGATTTTGCAAGCCATCTACCCATGAACTTCGATCTATCTATGATTTCTTTGGTTTCTGCGGTGGTGTCGTCCACGAATGATTTGGGAAATGTTGCTCGACGTTCCCCAGGGCGGAGATTTCCCATGTCATCGACACTGATCGTCTTTGTCGCGATTCCGAAGAGGATCGCTTCCTTGATATATGGCGTTAAGTTATTTGCTCTCGAGGCAAACCCGATGAGCAGATCCTCGTTTTCCTGCACCCAGGCATAAAGTGACGTCACCGTTGAATAGGGCAGCCGCTCCCGGCTGCTACGGTGCAGAGCAGTCGATAACGCAAGGATCAGCAAAAAGAGCGACGCGCCCTCGCGGCCATCTTTGGTCAAGTCGCGCAAAAATTCATGGGACAGCGCGCAGAGGAATGAAGGACCGAAGAGGTTTGCTTCTTCAGGCGGGCGCCTCATCCATGGGTCAAGCCGCGCCATCGTCAGCCCCAACCGTGAGATGGTCGAGGAAGTTGGGATGCCAGCCCACCTTCACCCGATCCGCCAAGCCATGGAACGATCCCGCAGTGATCCAAGTCTCGATCACGTTGCGAAATTCGATCTGCTGCTGGCTTGCCCAGTGGAAGACCTTGCGACCCATCGCGTTCTTAGAAGCATCGTCCGCTGTTTGAGCTTCACCGCACTCTTCTTCGAATTTGCGTTCCCAAGAATCCTGCAGCTTGCTCTCAAAGCGGGCAACATCACCGTCGAGCAGGAGGTTTTCTCGCGCCCACTTCGACCGTTGGGTATTCGACCGGTAGAAATCCTGGATACCGCGCTTTATCGCCCTGTCCGATAGCTGGATCAGACGCATTTGTTTGACGTAGGTCTCGCCCTCATCCTCGATTGAGTAGGGTCGCTCACCGAACTCGGTAGGATCGCTGACTGGCAGGCCGGCTGGCCCATAAAGTGCCGCGAATTCCTGTGCCTTTATTGCGATGTGCTGGACCGGGATATCCGAGGTCTCCACCCCTACGAGACGCTTCGCAACCACCCCCAGCCACCAACCTTCAAGCGATTGCGCGACCTTGTCAGCCGAGGTGGCCGACAGGATACGAAGCTCCCCTTCCACCTCATCGAAAACATTGTGCAGGTCCGGCGCGCCATCCAATACAACGATGGAGGCAAGCAGCACGTCCGCCTCTTCGTCGGTCAAGGACAGGAACTCGTGACGGCCCGGCTCCGATGTCTTGTTGGTCGATGCGCGGGCGGCAGCTGAGAGCCGCTCTCGTGCTACGTTGCGGTCATCAGGTCCGCTGCCATTTCGCAGCATTGCCAGCGCCCCCCCAGCAGGCGCCGTCGCAGTTGTGATCAGAAGCCGCCGAGTATCGGCATTTGAGAAGGAGCCTGCCTTCAGCTGCGAAATCCAGATCCGGAGGGTTTTCCAGATGTCGACGCTATTATCGGTAACATCCTTTGGACCGATATGGTGCTTAGCTTGAACGACACAGTGCGCCAGATCCTCTTCGTGAAACGCTATATCGTCAAACTTTTCGATCGAGACATGGCAATTCGGCTTGACCTTCATTTCGCGTATCGCAAGAAGTAATGCCAATCTGCACTGATAAAGATAACCGGCAAGAGAACCGGATGCATCGTACTGGTTGGCCAATTGCAAGCCTTTCTCCCCCGAATTTGTACTGCCAACCTAGTATTATTTATACAGTAATTTCCAGTGCAGAGAGTCGGATTTCCACGAGGTTAAGTTGAGGCGTTCCTGAGGCATCAAATATCGCAGGCGATTCGCATAAAAATTTCTACGGAATAGAAAAGCACCCGTGAAGGGACACAGGTCAGCTTCGAAGGTTGGAGTTAAACGCTCCGTCAACAAGAGTGAATCAGGTTCGACCCACGGCCGTCAAATCAGTCGCTTTCTTCTAAGAAGTTATACAATGCTTTTCCGCGCCTGACCCGGTCCCGCGTGTCGTCGAAATCTTCGAATGCGCCGCCATCTTCAATATACGGTCTACAGGCATGATAAAGTGCCATTGACCTTACCCGCGAAATGGTACGGCCCTCTTCCAGTCGACTTGCGAGGGAATCGGGACTGTCGCATCCCTCACGTACGATCGCAGCGAGTGTCGACAATACAGTTGGAATGGGAGTGGTCGGTTCTTCTGCGAGTTCACCAGCAACGTTTCGGGCGATCAGGATTCTGGCAGGAAGGCCCGCGATGAATGCCAAATCCTGGACAACCCTTAGCGCGAACTGCCGCGCAAACTTACAATTGCCGACGTCTTGGCTACCCGTGTAGTGCCGCTCGATTTCGCATAGAGGTCTCGCAGACATCCAGAGGGGCAAAATATTTAGAAGCGCAGATAGGCCTTGCTCCCCCCGCTCTTCGTCCGAGGGCAGTTTCTTGTAGGCCTCGCCAAAAAGCCCTTCGAGGTTTTCGGGCCTGACGAAGTCGAGCAGTCGATCCGGGATTTCCGCGATCCATTTGAGTAACTTCGTCATAATCTCGATCGCGCTTCCTTCGAGAATGCCGTTGTCGAGCAGTGTCTGGATCTCGCGCAGATTTTGCACAGAAACGCCGGTCGATCCAGAAACGAGGTCCATCCACCCTCGTACTGACGATTCGCCCATTAGAGCCTTGGCGTCTAGTGCTGCTTCGATACGGCTCTCGATCCATTGTTCGTTGCCGTCCCGGCGTGCCCTGTACGCCGCAAAAGAGCGAGAGAGCAATGTTCTCGCCCCCTCGAACTCGTCTTCACCAGAAGATAGAGGCAGCTTGCTCACTAGATAAGAAGCCATGCCACCTTCCACCGCACTGACATGAATTCGATCCAACAGCTCTGTTAGGGGGTCATTGATCTCGAGGCATTGATCCGACTGCTGGAAGATGTTTCGCAAAGTTTCCCAGTGATCGCCTATTTCGCCGGTCGCCTCGTCGAAGTCGATAACGCGACTAGGAACGACCAATACGAGCCCTTGAGAGCGCTCGCCGGCCCGTCCGGCCCGCCCAGCGGCGTTGAGCACCTCGTGCGCTTCCAAGACTTCCATCCTGTTAGCCGCCGGATCGAAGCGGCTATCGCCCGCGATTATCACGATTTCCGCAGGAAGATTCATACCCTGCGCAAGGGTCGAGGTAGCGAAAAGCACGCCGATGCCGTCTGGCCGTTTGAAGAGTGATTCATGCAGATGGCGTTCCTCCCTGAGAAGGAGGCCGTGATGGCTTGCCGCCCCGCCACTGAAGGTCCCGTCTTCGTCGAGACGCAGATAGCAGTATTCCGATCCGCCCATCTCCTCGACGGCAATAGTTCGCCATTTCCGCTCACTCTCAGTCAGCGTCACAGGCGGAGACTGATGGAGTTTGTGGAAATCGCGGCTTGCGGCATTCGCAAGTACAGTTGTCTGAACGAAAACCAAGGTCTTGATGCCGCTCGCCGAGGACGCCGCAGCGATGGTAGCACTCAGCTTATTGCCGTTGGGTGTGAGTCGCCATTGGCGTTGCCTGCCCACTGCCGTACTGAAATGCGGCGCATTGTCGATCAATTTCAATAAGGTGTAGTCTTCCGTATCCGTACTGGCCCAAGTCTGGTGCAAGGAGAAGAGGCCGACTGGCGGCGCGTTCAGCTGTCGCTCTATTTTTGCCGGCGCGCCGTTTTTTTTCTGCGGATAGTCCTGCCGCGCCTGGATCAAAATCGCCAATAGCTCGGATATGCGGTTCGCGGGATAAACGACGGTCCCTCGGATCTGGCGTGTCGGCTTCCACGTCAAATCCAGAGCAAGGCAATCGCGGCCGGTCAGTTTCTGCACCCACGACGCTATTTCGCCTGCGTTTTTCATCATCGCAGAGAGCAGCAGAACGTCGGCAGATGGTGCTGTCGCCGTTAGATTGAGGACGGTCAGCATCGCGTCTACAGCGCGTCGGCTTCTGTCGTCATCTCTTGGATGGAGCAAATGGCATTCGTCGAAAACAATGAGGCCGAGGTCTTCAAATGCCTCGGGCTGGACCGAATGGAGAAGGAGGCATCTTTCTGGCGTGGTGACTATCACGGAGGGTAGCACCACGACGTCAGCGAAAGTGACCTCGTCCTCAAGTTCGCTGACAACCTCGTAATCCTGGAATGTCTTTGCAAGCGCCGTTGCAGTCTGGTCGACCAGAGCGTTGGTAGGCGCGAGGAAGACCACCTGCTCGCCGCGTAAAAGAGCTGCCGCGATCTTCAATTCGGCCAGCGTGGACTTCCCGCCGCCTGTCGGGAAGCTGATCGCGGCCGAAACCCCCTGTTCGAGATAGCCCTTATCAATCGCATCCCGGTGGTTTCGCCAGAGATATGGGCGCTTCGCCGCCATTCTCTTAACTATTTTCCGCCAAGCCGGCTCTCCGACGCCGCCTGGGGTCGGAGTGCGGGCGATCGCTGTAACCATAAGATCCCGCTCAACGGCAAGGAGGAGGTTTGCAAGGTGAAGAGGGCCGGAGAAAAGACTATAGACCGCGTTGTCCGCAATTTCATCAACGCTTAAGGCTTTTACTTTTGCGAATGTCGCCTGAGCAGTTTCTCCCTCGGTTAAATCTTCATCATCGGTTCTCAAGAGGAGCTGCCTGGCTAGCTTCCTAACTCCAATGAACAGATGGAGAAGGAGTGCCTGTTGTGCCTGGTCATCGAGTGGCGCATCTTCGTCAAACGCTGGGTCGTCCATATCCAGAATATTGTTCAGCTCACCCTTAGCAAGGCAACGGATGGAGAGAAGCAGAGCATCCTCGATTTTGGTAGCTCTTATCTGATCAGGGAGGATCGCTTTGGAAGCCTCGGCCGCGTCCGCGAAAGAGTCAGCGATCATGAAGAGAAGCGTTGCGCAAACTTCGGGCGAAACAGAGGATCTGGTGATGAAGCTCTGCCGAGGTCGACTCTGCCGTAGTGCAATACCTTGGGCATAAACTTGGTGCGCCGTTCCCGAAATGAATGCCGCTGCGGCCCGATTTTCACGGTCCGGAAGTAACGCGACCAGGGCTTCATGTGTTGCTGAGAGACGTCTCATCCGGCGAAGCGTGGTTATTAATGCTGAAGGAAGATTCTCATCCTGATTGCCTCTAAAACGCAATCTCGCCGCGACTATCTCCGCATACGCCTTGGTAAATTCCTTAGGGAGCTCTTCAAGATTGACGCCCGCCAGTTCCGGGCCTGACGCGATTAGAGAGACAGTCGAGGCATCAAACATGGGGAGCGAGCTCGGATATGCGAGTTTCGACCTTGTCTGTGAAAGCCTCCATCCAACCCCTCATATTCGGGATAAAGATTGTTTCTGCACGACGACGGTTTACATTGCCGGTCACAAGATCATTGTAGCCCTTAAAAAGTCCCTTGCGGACGTTGTCATCGAGATGCTTGTCTTTGACGGTTATGCTTATCCGGTAGCGTCTTGCGTCTTTCCAGATTATCTTTTCGATGGCTTCCTCGATCGCGAAATCGGATGCGGATCCATGGAGGGCCTCAAGCATCGACGTCGCTTCATGCGTCAGTTCCGTGATCCGCTGTCCGATTTCGAGCTTTTGAACCTCAGGCCAGACCTTGTTGCGTACCGTGTCTCGAGGTGATGTCGTGGCCTTGTCCTCGAAAATCACGATCGCCGACACCGTGCTACCGTCTGGCGACATCTCCAGCTGCATGCCGTCGAAACCGTGGTCAGCCTTGCGAATATGGGGGGCTCGAATGAACGCGTTGCCGCGGTTAGCATTGGCAGCGATCCAAGAGATTACTTGGAAAATCCAACCATCGCGCTTCGATGACGAGCCATCTGCGTCCAGTGCGAGCTTGTCAAGCGCGTCCGCAACGTGCTCGGCGGTCGTCGTTGGCGGCCTTGGGGCCAGTCGCTGCAGGACCTTGGAGATGTGTCGATACTGTCCGAGCGTGACGCGGGCTACCTGATCGACAAGCTCGTCCTCGTCTTCGATCTCCCAAGACCACCCATGACATAGTTGGTCATGATCCGTCGCCGCCAAACTGAGTGTCATTTTCGATGCGCATCCCCACGAACGCCGATTCGCCGACCCCATGCATATGGTTGCATTTTTCGTTCACGCGCGACACGGCATGTTTAAATGCTGGTGTGAAAAAAGTGACGCGTTTACCTTTGTGGATGCCGTCAAGCCATGACCATTGGTTCTGCTCGGCAAACAGAGATAAGATCAGTTTGGATTTTTGATAATCAATGACTTACGTGGAGTTATTTGACGGTCGATGGTTCACATCCCATCAAGACCTCACTTGTATCTATGACGAGATATTCTCAGCCTACGAGCGCCATAAGCGCGCGAACTTCTCTGCGGCGCATGTTTCGTGCGAGACACGCGACATGTTCTACAAATGTCTCCTCGATCTCAACGATGGGAAGGCGCAAGACGGCGGGGTCGTCGCGAGTCACGGCGAGTTCGAACATGAAACCGATACCCAGGCCTTGCAGTACGGCCTCATAGACAGCCTCGCGTTCACCAAGACGTAACGCCGGCTCCAGATCAAGACCGGCAACCTTCATCGCGCGGTTCACCGCCGTCTGTGTCAGAGAATGTTCCGTGCGGAATATCAGCGACTGATCGGCCAGTTCATGCAACGATATCGGTTTGCCGCGAACCGCGAGCGCATGTCTGGCGGGAACGAGTGCGATGGGGCGCTGCTCCATATAGGCCACCCGGTTAAGCGCCTCATCCTCCGGGACGCCAGTCAGGATGATCGCATCGCAACGCTGTTCGTAAAGCGCCGTCGTCACCTGATGCCAGTTGCCGAAGCTCGCATTGATCCTGACACCGGGATAGTGGCGACGGAATTCCGAGAGAAGAGCCATGGCCGGATTGGGGGCGCCACACATGACATTGAGCTCCCCTGTTTTCAGCGCACTCGACGAACCGAGGATGTCGGCAGCAACCTCCTCGATGACGTTCAGCTCCCGAGTTTCCTGGAACAGCGATTTGGCCAGCGACGTCATTCTCGCGCCGTCGCCTCTGCGCTCGAACAGAAGCACGCCGTAGCTCTGTTCCATCGCCTTCACCTGTGCCGTGACAGCGGGCTGGCTGAGCCCGAGGCGGCGGGCGGCAGACGAAAAACTGCCTTCCTTTGCCACGGCGTTGAACGCACGCAACTGGGCGTAACTGAGCTTGGAGCGCATGGCAGACGGTTGCTTCCGATGAATGGTAATCTGATGGGCGGTATAAATTGAATTTATAATGCGTCATTCGGATGTAAAATTTATGAAATACCTCCCCGGCCATCGAATGAACTTTCAGGACTTCAATCATGGCCGGCGTAAACATCAGATCTGTCGCGAAGACATTCGGGGAAACCCAGGTTCTCAAGGGCGTCGATCTGGATATCCGCGATGGCGAATTCATCTCTCTGGTCGGCCCGTCCGGCTGCGGCAAGTCCACATTGCTGCGTATTATCGCGGGGCTGGAACAACAGAGCGATGGCAATATTCTGCTCGATGGCACCGTTGTCGACCGGATGCGACCACGCGACCGCGATCTCGCCATGGTCTTTCAGTCCTACGCTCTCTATCCGCATCTGACGGTGGCAGAAAACATTGCCGTGCCATTGCTCATGCGGCGCCTCAATACGACCGAGCGTTCGTTGGTCGGAGGACTTCTCCCGTCCGGCAGGGCAAAACGCGAGGAAATTGCCGAAGAGGTGGCGAAGGTATGCGATGCGCTGTCCATCTCCATGCTGAAGGACCGCAAACCGGCGGCACTTTCCGGCGGACAGCGCCAGCGTGTAGCGCTTGCCCGCGCCATGGTTCGCAAGCCGAGCGCCTTCCTGATGGACGAGCCGCTTTCCAATCTCGACGCCAAGATGCGTGTGCAGGCGAGGGGCGAGATCGCTGCGCTTCACCGCCAGTTGGGCTCCACCTTCATCTATGTCACGCACGATCAGGCCGAGGCGATGACGATGTCGGATCGCATTGCGGTGATGATGGGCGGTGAAATCCTTCAGGTCGATACGCCAGACCAGATCTATCAGATGCCGCAGGATCTGCGTGTCGCCGAGTTCATCGGCAGCCCGAAAATCAACGTCCTGCAGGCGGCGATGTCAGAAAATGGCGCTCTGTCGCTCACCTCCGCAGATACCGCCAGCAATCACGTGCATGCAGCTTTTAGGCCGGAAGCGGCGCGGCTTGCAGGTGAGGTTGAGGCTCCGCTTGGCGGCACCATCCACCATATCGAGAATCTCGGCGCCGACCTGTTCGTTCAGGTGACGACAGCGAACGGTGATCTCGTCATCGTGCGTTGCGATCCGGCCGGCATTCGCCCGGCGATTGGTGACAAGGTCGGCATCCGCGTGGACGAGACGCGTCTGCATGTTTTCGGCACCGACAACAGACGCATCGCCGGTGCCTTTCGGCTGGAGGGCGGCCGATGAGCCTTTCCGCCAGCCAGAGCCGCGCCGGCCTCGCCCTCATCGCGCCCGCATCCGTGTTGGCGCTCCTTTTCCTGATCGCGCCGCTCTCCTCGATCTTCGTGCTGGCCTTTACCGACTACCAGCTAGGCGACCGCAGCCTGCGGTTCGTCGGGCTTGGGAATTTCAGGGCGTTGGCAGGCGATTCAACCTTCTGGAAGTCTTTGAGCAACACGCTGATCTATTCAGCCGTCGTGGTGCCGGGCTCGATGTTGCTCGGCCTTGTCAGCGCGCTTCTGATCGATGCCGGCACTTCGCTGCGATCCTTCTATCGCACCGCTTTCTTCCTACCCGTCATGGCGAGCCTTCTTGCCATGGCCGTGGTCTGGGAATTCATGCTGCATCCGAGCTTCGGTATCGTCAACGCTACGATGAAGGCGCTGGGGTTTGCTCCGCATAACTGGCTGAAGGACGGCGGGATCGCGCTCTACGTGCTCGCGATCATCGGCATCTGGCAGAGTTTTGGTTTCAACATGGTCCTGTTTATGGCCGGTCTCTCCGCCATCCCGCGCGATCTCTATGACGCGGCCGAAATGGATGGCACGCCGAATGCTTGGGCGAGGTTCAAGCTGATCACATGGCCGCTGCTGGCACCCGTGACCATCTTCGTCGCCGTCACCTCCGTTATCCGCTCGTTCCAGGTCTTCGACACGGTGCATGCGCTGACCCAAGGCGGTCCCAACAAGGCGACCGAAGTGCTGCTCTACACGATCTACGCAGAAGGCTTCGAGTTCTTCCGCAGCGGTCATGCAGCGGCCATCACCATCGTCTTCATCATGCTCGTTGTCGGTGTCAGCCTACTGCGCTTCGTGTCCCTCAAGAAAAATGGAGCAAGCGCATGACGGCCCGTTCCTTCGCGACCTCGGCCTTTCGCCATGCAGCCCTGCTTTCGATCGCCACTTTTGCGCTTCTGCCTTTTGCGGTGATGGTCTCGACCTCGATCAAGCCGGCCAACGAGATTTTTTCCGATACGGTGCGTTGGTGGCCGCAAAAGCCCGCGATCATCGAGAACTATTCGGAAGCGTTTTCTGCTGCCCCGCTGCTGCTCTATTTGGTCAATGGCGTTGTCGTCACGGCGGCGATCTTTTTCCTGCAGGTGCTGGTCGCTTTGCCGGCCGCCTACGCGCTCGCCAAACTGCGCTTTTTCGGTCGCCATGTCGCCTTCGGTTTCGTGCTCTTCTGCCTGCTGATCCCCTATCAGGCGATCGCCGTTCCGCTGTTCATCCTGCTTTATTATGTCGGTCTGCTCGACAGCTACAGCGCGCTGGTCCTGCCCTTCACCATCTCCGTCTTCGGTATTTTCCTGATGCGGCAGTTCTTCATGGGCGTACCAGATGATCTGGTCGATGCGGCCCGCATGGACGGCATGTCCGAATTGTCGATCGTCTGGCGCGTCATGCTGCCGGCAGCGGTTCCCGCACTCACGGCTTTCGGCGTCTTCTCGGTCGTTGCCCACTGGAACGATTATTTCTGGCCGCTGGTCGCCGTATCGAGCGACAGCTATTTCACGCCGCCGCTCGGCATCGTGGCCTTCCGCAATGCAGAAGCCGGCAACGATTTTGGCCCGCTCATGGCGGCCGCGACCATCATCGTCGCTCCGCTTCTCGCCCTGTTCCTCCTGGCGCAACGGCGCTTCATCGAAGGCATCGCCTTCACCGGTATCAAATAACCGCAACCCAACATCCATCCACGACTGGAGAATATGAATGAGAATGATCCTGACCGCCGCAGCGTTGTCGCTGACGGCTTCCATGGCGCTTGCCCAGACCACGATCACCGTGCAGTATCCCTATCCCGAACTGTTCGACGAGACCCAGAAGCAGCTCGCCGAAGCGTTCAGCAAGAAGCATCCTGACATCAAGGTCGAATTCCGCACGCCCTACAAGGAATACGAGGATGCCGCACAGCGCGTGTTGCGCGAAGGCATCACCGGCAATGTGCCGGACGTCACCTTCCAGGGCCTGAACCGTGTTCGCGTGCTGGCAGACAAGGAAATCGCCGTCTCGCTCGATGACTTCATCGCCAACGAGAAGGATTTTGACGCCGCCGGTTACCACGAAGGCATGCGTCAGGCCGGCGCCGTCAACGGCAAGGTCTATGGCCTTCCTTTCGCGATCTCGCTGCCGATCGTCTATTACAACATGGATCTGGTGAAGAAGGCCGGTCTCGACGAAAACAGCCTGCCGAAGAGCTGGGACGAAATCATCGCGCTTGCCAAGAAGATCAATGCTCAGGGCGAAGCCAACGGTGTGATGGCCGAATGGTCGATCACCGGCAACTGGCTGTGGCAGGCCATGGTCTTCGCCAATGGCGGCGCGATGCTGAACGCCGACGAAACCAAGGTTGCCTTTGATGGCGATGCCGGCAAGCAGGCGATCGAAACGCTGGCACGTCTTGCCACTGAAGCCAAGTCGCCAAACATGACGGCCAACGACATGCTGGCCGCATTCTCGGCCGGCAAGATCGGTGTCATGGTCACCACCACCTCGCGCGTCAACGCCGTCACCAGGCAGGTCGGTGAGAAATTCGAACTGAAGACCGGCACCTATCCGGATATCAAGGACGGTGTCACGCGTCTGCCGGCCGGCGGCAATGTCGCCATCATCACGGCGAAGTCCGAGGAGAAGCAGAAGGCGGCGTGGGAATTCTTGAAATTCGCCACCGGCCCGGAAGGCGGCGCGATCATGGTCCGGACCACCGGCTACATGGCGCCCAACACCAAGGCCGCTGACCTGCTGAGGGATTTTTACACCCAGAATCCGAACCAGGCCGTCGCTCTTTCCGAGCTTCCTTACCTGACCGGCTGGTACGCTTTCCCGGGCGATAACGGCCTGAAAATCACCGACGTGATCAAGGATCACATGCAGTCGATCATGGATGGCACCCGCGCCAAGGAAGCCCAGTCCGTACTTGCCGAGATGGCTGCCGACACCCAGGCGCTTCTGCCGCGTCGCTGATTACCGCCAGCCCGCCGCGTGGCCGCCCAAGCCGGCCACGCGGCGATCGTTCAAAAAAGGATATCCGTTATGAAGCTCATTCACCTGACCGACACGCATTTCGTCCCACAACCCGCAACGCTCTTCGGCCTCGATCCGCGCGAGCGTTTCGATGCGGCACTGAAGAGCATCACGATGGAACATTCCGACGCCGACCTGCTCGTCATCACCGGCGATCTCGCCCATTGGGGTGAAATCCCGGCCTATGAAGAGCTTCAGAAGCATCTCGCGACAAGCCCGATCGCAAAGGTGCTGCTTATCGGTAATCACGACGAACGGACGGCATTCCGCAGCGTCTTTCCGCATGCCATGGACGACGGCAACGGCTTCGTGCAGGGCAGCCGCGTCGTGGATGGTCATCGGCTGATATTCCTCGACACCAAGCAGGAGGGAACCCATGCCGGTGCCTATTGCGAGGCCCGGTGCGCCTGGCTCGAAAAGGAGCTCGCCGAAAGCCAGGAACCGGTCCTGCTGTTCATGCATCATCCCGCCTTTCCGGTCGGCATTTCCTCTATGGACATGCTTGCCCAGCAGGATGCCGACGCGCTTTGGCTGGTACTTGAGCCGCACGCCACACGCATCCGCCACATCTTCCTCGGTCACATCCACCGGCCGATCTTCGGCAATTGGCACGGCATTTCCTTCTCGCTCATTCCCGGCCTCAACCATCAGGTTCCGCTCGCGCTTTATCCGCATGGCGACGATATTCCTGGAAGCCATGAGCCGCCGGCCTATGCCGTCGTCTCGGTGAATGAGGATAGTCTCGTCGTGCACCTGAATTACTTTCTCGATGCCACCCGGCGCTTCCCGCTCGATGGTGACGAGATCAAGGGGCGCGAATACGCGTTGGGCTTTCCCATTTCGAACGACTGACGTCGAGATCCTGTTTTTCAAGACGAAACCGCAGGCAGATCACTGCCTGCGGCTTGGCGTCCTGCAACTTTGAAACTAATCGACATGCACGAATTTCACGACGCTGACGGCGTCCTCTTCGATCTCGACGGAACGCTCGTTAGTGGCGGCAAGGTTCTGCCTTGGGCGCACGGGCTGATCGAGCAAAGCCGCGGACGATTTGCCATTGTAACCAATGATGCAGAGCATACTGCGGTCCAGATTGCCGCCCTGTTGCAGTCCCTCGGCATTCCTGTGTCGCAAGACCGCATCGTGGCTGCCGGAATGGAGGCCCTCCGTCAGGTTTCAGTGGACATGCCCGGCGCCCGCCTGCTCATTGCGGCAAGCCGCTCATTGCAGGACTATGCGACAGATCTTGGACTTGAGGTGACGGACGTCGAGCCCGATGTGGTGTTGATTGGTCGTGACCGTGCCTTTTCCTACGACAAGATCAGGACACTATCGAATGCTGTATTGGCTGGTGCACAACTGGTTGTCTGCAATCCAGATAAAACCCATCCAGCAGCCGACGGATCTGTCGTGCCGGAGACCGGCGCCCTCGCCGCTTCAGTTCTTGCATGTACCGGTCCGGTTCCACATCATGTCATTGGCAAGCCCCAGCCGGGATTGTTTCTGTCTGGAATGGCTTTGATTGGCAGCACTCCGACAAGAACACTCATGGTCGGCGATAATCCGGAAACCGATGGGAAAGGAGCAGCGGGTGTTGGTATCCGCTTTGTTCGAGTAGGTTTTGAGCATGGCGAAGAAGATTGGCTTCCGTAGGGTATCTTGATCGAGCCGGGAAACGCTGCAGGCTGCCAAGGTTCGATCGAACCAAAAGCCAAACTCGAAGCGTCGTTGACAGCGGGTCGACGGTTCGTGTCCTTTCAAGAGCTTTACGGAGATTTTGTCGTGCCAGACCATGACTTGGGTGCCACGGGACTATACGACTTGGTCCTTCAGCCGCCGAAATCGTTCGAGGGTGGAAGTGGGAACTGCCGGACTTATTCCCGCTGACTATCTCGTCCGGCAATGGCCCCGCGCCGAACGATGCGCGCGCCATGACCATGAAACAGGTGCATTAGCGTGCAGGCGAGCAGCAGGAGATACGGCGCCAGCCCGAGCGCATACGCCCAGTGTTCGCGCAGAATGAAGAAGGCAACGACGATGACGAGCGAGGCAGCCATCAGAATCCATGTGCGAGACGAGTTCATAGATTCATGCTCCTCAGTCTGAGTGAGTTGGCGATCACGCTGACCGATGAAAGGGCCATTGCCGCGGCGGCGATGATCGGCGACAGAAGAAGCCCGAACGTCGGGTATAAGACACCCGCCGCGACTGGAATTCCGGCGGCGTTGTATATGAACGCGAAGAACAGGTTCTGGCGGATGTTCCGCATCGTCATCCGGCTCAACTGCCGGGCGCGGGCGATGCCCTGCAGGTCGCCCTTCAGAAGGGTCACCCCGGCGCTTTCGATCGCAACGTCGGTGCCTGTCCCCATGGCAATGCCGACATCCGCTGCCGCCAGTGCGGGAGCGTCGTTCACGCCGTCCCCGGCCATGGCGACGATGCGCCCCTCTTTCCGGAGTCGGGCGACGATCTTGCTCTTGTCCTCCGGCAGGACTTCGGCCTCGACTTCGGTAATGTCAAGCTTCCGCGCCACAGCCTCGGCGGTCGTCCGGTTGTCACCAGTCAGCATGACCACCCGAACGTTTTCATTCACCAGCGTCCTGACTGCGTCAGACGTGGTCGCCTTGATCGGATCTGCTATGGCGAACAGGCCTACCACAACGTTGTCAGCCGCCATGAAGATGACAGTCGCGCCTTCGCCGCGCAGCTCTTCGGCCGTCGATGCCATCGCTGACACATCGACACTGGCCTCCCCCATGATCCGGTGGCTGCCCAGAATTAGCTTCCTGTCTTCGACCGTGCCCGTCACACCCTTACCCACCGGGCTGTCGAAGTCCTGTGCGTCGCCGAGCGGGATTTTGCGCTCATTGGCCGCGTTTACGATCGCCAACGCCAGCGGGTGCTCGCTCGACCGCTCCAAGGTGGCAGCGAGCCTGAGAAGGTCCACTTCGGAAATGCCCTCGCGGGGTGCAATCGCGGTAACTTTGGGGTGGCCTTCGGTCAGAGTTCCGGTCTTGTCGACGACCAAGGTGTCGATCTTTTCGAAGCGTTCAAGAGCCTCGGCGTTCTTTATGAGCACGCCGAGCCTTGCGCCTCGGCCCACTCCCACCATGATGGACATCGGAGTTGCTAGACCCAGTGCACAGGGGCAGGCGATGATTAGGACCGCCACCGCCGCTATGAGGCCATGCGCAAACCGCGGCTCCGGCCCGACAAGCATCCAGATAATGAAGGACAAGACGGCGACCGCGATCACCACGGGGACGAACCAGCCGGACACTTCGTCCGCAAGCCGCTGAATGGGAGCGCGGGACCGTTGCGCTTCAGCCACCATCCTGACGATCTGGGACAGCATGGTGTCGCGCCCGACCTTGCCTGCCTCCATGATGAAGCCGCCAGTCTGGTTCATGGTACCCCCGATCAGGTTGGCTCCGACCGCCTTGGTCACAGGCATCGACTCCCCCGTGATCATAGACTCATCGACGGAGCTTCGACCCTCAAGCAGTGTGCCGTCGACGGGCACCTTCTCCCCCGGACGTACCCGCAGCCTGTCTCCCACGGCGACCGCGTCAAGTCCGATGTCCTCGTCGGTTCCGTCTGCTTTCACGCGTCGCGCGACTTTCGGTGCCAGATCAAGCAGCGCCCGGATTGCGCCACCCGTCTGCTCGCGCGCCCGAAGCTCGAGCACCTGGCCGAGCAGCACCAGAACCGTGATGACGGCGGCCGCCTCGAAATAGACCGCGACCGTGCCCTCGGCCGAGCGCAGGCTTTCCGGAAACGCCCCTGGCAGGACCGTCCCGACGACGCTGTAGATCCACGCGACACCCGTACCCATCGCGATGAGGGTGAACATATTCAGATGGCGCGTCACCAGGGACTGCCAGCCGCGCTCGAAGAAAGGCCAGCCCGCCCATAGAACGACGGGAGTGGCCAGAACCATCTGAATCCAGTTGGATGTCTGCGGCCCGAGCAGCATGTGCAGGTTCGTCAGGTGCCCGCCCATTTCCAACGCGAGGACGGGAAGCGCCAGCACGAGGCCGATCCAGAACCTGCGTCGCATGTCGAGAAGTTCGGGGCTTGGGCCGGAACCGATCGTCGGTGATTCCGGTTCGAGTGTCATTCCGCAGATCGGGCAATTGCCTGGCCCGGTCTGCCTGACCTGTGGGTGCATCGGGCACGTGAAGATTGTTCCTTGCCCGGTGGGCGGCTGATGCCCCTTGAGAGGAACCACATTGTCCTCGTGGTGCCCATTCTCGCGATCGTGGTGGTGAGGATGTCCATGATGGTCGTGTGCCATGTCGGTCTCCTGATCAGATCGCGCCGTTGTAGGAAACATAGGTCATCATCCCCGTCGCCATGTGATACAGATGGTGGCAGTGCAGTGGCCAGTTGCCGGGATTGCCCGTATCGAACTCCACCGCGACCTCTGCCATCGGGGGCAGGAGGACGGTGTCCCGGACAGCCCCGCTGATATCACGGCCGTTGACGCGCAAGACCTGGAAGTGGTGCCCGTGCAGGTGCATGGGGTGCGCCATCATCGACATGTTCCGCATCGTCAGGCGAACTCGCTTGTCCTTGGAAACTTTCAGCGGTGCACCCGGCGATATGCTCCAAGTGTATGCGGCCATGTCACCTCCCAGTGTCAGTGTGAACTGATGGTCGGGCACGCGCGGGGAAATAGGTCTCGTTGCGCGGAGCTGCTGCTCGAGACCGAGATCGAGAACAGGCCCTGGGCCTGAAGAGGTGGTGCCGATCTTCGCGACAGTCGCGCCGCTGGTTGCGAGGACAATTCCGCTCTGCTCCGTCGCGCCTTCGCGGAGAGCGAGGATCGGATATGAACCGGAACCTGCTGGAAGCTCGAGCCGGATGTCCAGGCGCTGGCCCATTGAGATCGGGAAGCGGCTTCCCGCCACGGGCTCGACATCGATGCCGTCCACGGCGATCAGATTGCCGACGATCGCTCCCGTATCGACCGTGAATGCAGTGGCAGTCGCTCCGTTGATGATGCGAAGCCGAACGCGCCCCCCTTTCTCGGTTCTGATGACCTCGGGATCGTCCAGCGTGCGGTCGTTGGCGAGATATGCGTCGTATTCGATGTCGTTCAGGTCTGGTGACGACATCCCTTTCATCGGCATACTCATCGTCGACATGCCTGTCATCGGCATCTGGTGCCCCTGCATGTTCGTCATAGTCTGCATCATGTTCTGTTGGCCCGACTGCATCCCTCCGTGGCCGGAACTGCCGCCCTTCAAGGTTTCCAACAGCTCCTCGGGTGACTTGAAGGAAAAGTCATGTAGCAGGACCACGACTTCCTGTTCGTCCCGGCTTCTGTCTTCGGCCGTCCGGACGATGAGCGGTGCCGCAAGCAGGCTCTGCTCCTGAAGCGTATGGGCATGCATCCAGTGTGTGCCGCCGGGTCCGACAGGGAAGGCGTATTCCCGACTCTGTCCGGCAGGGAGCGGCGCGGCCGGATTTTCCGGTACGCCGTCCATGTCCCACGGCGGTGTCAAGCCGTGCCAGTGGATGAGCGTGTCCTCCTTGGACTCGTTGATAAGGCGGACATTGAAGTCCGAGCCTGCATCAAGGACCAGACCGGGCCTGCTGTTGCGGTCGGCCAGCCCGTAGACGGTGGCGGCCTTGCCGTTCACCTCCAGGGTTCTGGTTCCGATGATGAGATCCACGGCGGCTGGATTCGCAAACGCACTTCTGGAATTGAGGATGGGAGAGACGGCTGCCGCCCCTGCGGCCAGCGTCTTCAGAAATTGACGGCGATACATGATATGCCTCTTTGTCCTTGTCGGCATGCCGACATTGCTGATGATGGTTTTCCGCTGGAAGGCGGACGGATTCATCAGGCGGCGGACTGCGGGGGCTTAAGGGCAGGCGAGGGGGCTACCCCGGTCAGATGATCCTGCAGATCCGAGGTTCGGGTGAGCAGCATCGACACGGACGACAACTCGGTCGGCGTGGGAAGGATAAGCAGACAAACGGCGCAGATTGTGCTGCAGCAAGCCTGATCGGCAAGCACGGTCTTCGTTTTCGAATCATGGTCGCCGCTATGCTGATATCCGACGGAAACACTGGTCTCGGTAGAGCAGGTGTGATGAGCAGCCGCTTGGGAAGCGGGCGCGCTGAAGAGGACGGCGACGGCAACAAAGACCACGCAAATCCTCAACATCAGCGGTGAAAGCTTCCGCAGGTTCATCTTGTTCTGCCCAGTTTCGCACGGGAACAATCTACCGCGCTAGGATACGCTTGCGTTGATCTTCATCAAGTGGGTCGGAGATGCATCACGGCATCTCCGATTGGCATCAGTTAACAGCACGGGTCACATTGCGTGGCCGCCAATGAAGCCCAGGGTGGCCGCCGCCATCCAGATCGCCATAGCGATCATCATCAAGTTCTCGGTGAGCGAGATGAAACCCAGCGGGACATTGCTGGATCCGCCCACGCATGCGCATTTCAGCTCCCTCTTGTCGATGTAGACGGCCTTGAAGACCGACACTGCGCCAATGGTGCCGATGAAAAGGGCGACGGGGATGGAGATCCAGTTGAGGGCGCCCGCCACCATAAGAATGCCCGCGAGACCTTCCGCATAAGGGTAGACGTAGCCATAGGGAACCCACCGTTTCGCGAGCAGATCATAGTTCAGGAACATGGTGGCGAAGGTCTCGACGTTCTGGAGCTTCAGAAGCGCGAGCACGACCATCGAGAAGGCGATGAACCATTCAGCCGCTCTCAGCGTGAAAGGATCGCCGCTGACCGCATAGCTTGTCGCCATCGCTGTCAGCGCGGTCATGGCAAAGAGCACGATGACTGGGCGGTAGGTCGTCGCCTTGGGATCGGCAACCTTCTTGCCCAGAAACCTGCGCAGGTCATCATGTCCGCCGACGCGCCTGCCGTCGATGAACACTTGCGGTGTGGTTGCGACATCGTGCTCCTTCTTGAACGCGTCGGTCTCCTCGCGCGTCTCTAGGTGATGGTCTTCGACCTCGTAGCCGGAACGCTCGAGCAGATATTTGGCCTTCAAGCCGTAAGGGCACGTATGGCCCGGCATCACCATGCGGTAGATGGCCGCCTTCTTCGTGTTCTGGACCTTGTCCAACATTTCACGTCTCCTTTGTCTTGTGAGACCGTTGGTATGACCATACTTTGCGTACCGTGGTACGGAGTCAACAGCCAATGGACATGACGATTGGAAAACTCGCTGCGGCCGGAAACGTAGGGGTCGAGACGATTCGCTTCTATCAGCGGCGAGGGCTGTTGACGACACCGAAGAAGCACGTGGGTGTCCGGCACTACGGGGAGGATGATCTCCGCCGCCTCAGGTTCGTCAGACAGGCGCAGACCGCGGGGTTCACGCTTGAGGAAATCAAGGAACTCATGGATCTTGATGCCGGAGACGATCGGGAAACCGCGCGCAGGCTTGCGAAAGTTCGGCTCGAGGCCCTCGAAGCCCGCATCGCCGAACTGGATCAGGCGAGGAATGCGCTCAAACGGCTCGTCGGAGAGTGCGCCTCCGAAAAGACCGGGCCATGCCCGATCCTGTCATCGTTCGGAATCTAAGAGGCTCGGTCACTTCGGCCTGATGGCGAGGTAGACATAAGGCGCACCGCCATTCTTCGGTATCGCCATGACTTCGTAGGATGCACCAGGATCAGTGCCCATGCCAAGGGATCCCTTCGGCATGCCTGCGACAGCCAGACCTGCGAGCGCTGGCCTTTCCGCGAGCAGTCGTTGCGCGGCCTCCAGAGGAACGTGTCCTTCGAGGAAGTATCCGTTCACGGTCGCGGTATGGCATCCCTGCATGGATGCGGGGATTTTCAGCCTCGCCCTGATTGCGTCCATGTCGTTCTCATTTCTGAGATCGACTTCGAAGCCCGCATCGGCAAACGCAGAAGCCCACGCCTCGCAACAGCCGCAGTAGGGATCCTTATGGACAACCAGTTTTGGCATGCTTGCCACGGCCGCGCCAGGGAGAAGCACCGCCGACGCTGCCATGCAGATGAATTGCCTACGTTTCATCGTCTCTTCCTTTCCTAGTGCCCGCACCATGCAGACCCACCGTATTCTAACGGATAATCTGTCGCGTACGCATTCGCTGTGTTATACTGGCGTGATAGTACCGGGAGGTGCTCATGTGCCGCATCAGTATTCTTGTCGCAGCATCCGCAGTCCTATTTTCAAGCGCTCAAGCCGAAGAACGCCAGCCCTTCCACATTGCCCGTTTTTCCGACAGCCGAACCATCAGCCTCGCCATAACATCGTCCATGAGGCCAGATGACATGCAGTACGACTACGAAGTCGGAATCGGCCTAACGGAGATGTCGCCGGGCGGGGATACCCTCTTCGTGGACCATAGCGCGCATGCCGTCCGGGTAAGATGCGAAGCACCTGGAGCAGTGAAGGTCGGCCGCTTCACCCATCTCATGCCCCAGCCATCTTTCTCTGGGGACTGGATGCAGGACTTGTGGAAGGTCCTATGCCAGCAGCCCACTTCCTGAGGCTGGCGGCCGCGCCCCCAATCGGCGAGCGCGGCCGCCTCAGCGTCACTTGACCTGGGTGACGGTAAGCTTGCCGTTGACGCGCTCGGCAACGAACTGGACCTTCGCGCCTTCCTTGAGCTTTGTCAGGAGGGCATCGTCCTTGACCTCGAAGACCATGGTCATCGCAGGCATCTCGAGACCCTTGAGCTCTTCATGGATCAGGGTGACCTTCTTTGCCTTTGCGTCGAGCTTCTTCACGGTGCCGTTGGTGAACTCCTGGGCGAACGCGCCGGCTGCAGAGGAGAGGGCGATCGCCGCTGCGAGACCCAGCTTGATGATGTTTTTCATTTTCGAGTTCCTTTCAGGTTACTTGGCGACAGCAACGTCGCCGTGCATGCCAGCGTCGTAGTGGCCGGGAACAAGGCAGGCGATCTTGAACACTCCGTCGTTGGTGAACTTCCAGACGATCTCGCCGGACTTGCCGGACGCGAGCCGGATGGCATTGGGGTCGTCATGTTCCATGTCTGGGAACTTCTCCATGACAGCCTTGTGCTCCATGACCTTGTCTTCCTGGTCGAGAACGAACTCGTGATCGAGCTCGCCTTCGTTCTTGATCGTGAAGCGTACGGTCTGACCCTTGCGGACTTTGAAGTTGTTCGGGGTGAAAACCATCTTGCCGTCCGGTGTCTCCTTCATGCTGACGCGGATGGTCTGCGTGACCTTGGACTTGTCGCCCGGCTCGCCAACGGCCATGGCCTCGCCATGTCCTCCTGCGTGGCTGCCCGATGCGAGAGCAGGAGTAGTGAGGGCGGTTGCCAGAAGCATGCCGATGATTGCATTTCTCATATTTGTTTCCTTTTTGGTTGTTCAGGAGGGGGTGTCAGCCGTGGTTCGAATGCTTCGAAGGTAGCTGCGTCTTCGCGTCTTTTGCCTTAGTCGCGTCGGGCAGGCTGCCCGTCCACTCCCAGGCCTGCGTGCCGGGCGGGTTCTCGTACCAGCCCGGATCGGTGTAATCGCCCGCCGAGATGCCCTCGCGGACCTTCACCACGGAGAACATGCCGCCCATCTCGATGGGGCCATGGGGACCCCAGCCGGTCATCATGGGAACGGTGTTCTCTGGGATTTCCATCGACATCTCGCCCATGTCGGCCATGCCGGCCGTGCCCATCGGCATGTATTCCGGGCGGAACTGTCGGATCTTCTTCGCGACCTCCTTCTTGTCGACCCCGATGAAGGTCGGAATCTCGTGGCCCATCGCGTTCATCGTGTTCCTGATGAAGCTTGAGCCCGGTGGTGATGACATCAAGCGCACCAAGCCCGAGCAGCAGAAGCCG
>JAAIGE0100024450.1_pt1 | contig 27706 bp, 29 predicted proteins | sample 6487951 | NCBI WGS metagenome assembly JAAIGE01 (sample SAMN13974128, study PRJNA590717) | phyllosphere metagenome | biome: tomato field; feature: multiple bacterial spot infested tomato fields; material: tomato leaves; isolation source: leaves from tomato fields | host: Solanum lycopersicum ...
ACCGCCAGCACTGCACCGAAGAGCATGGCGGCTGCCGGATGATCGCCCAGCAGGTCGATGGCACGCTTGAGCCAGCCACTGGCCGCATCGCCACCGCGATAGACCACGGTGTCGATGAAGTTCTTGGCCTTGTACTTCTGCTCGGCAGGCACGACGGCGTAGAGCATCTCGCGTCCCGGCCTGACCAGCGCATATTCGCCCACCCGGCGGATGACCATGACCACCACAAATATCGAGAACAGAGGCGCGAACGCCAGCGCCAGGAAGCCCGGCACCATCAACAGCGGCACAGCCACCAGCAACACGCCGACACCAAAGCGCCTGGCAATATGCCCGGTGAGGAAAACCTGAACGATCAGGGACAATGCCTGCACAGTAGCGTCGATCAGGCCGAAGATCCGCGTCTGCTCGGTGCGATCCGGAAAATACTCGGCCACCAGCCGTGCCTGCTCGAAATACAGAAATGTGTTGATGCTCGCCAGCATCAACACAAATAGCGTGATGCCCATCAGATAGGGCGAACGAAAGGTCTGAGTAGCACCGGCGAATGGATTGCCGCCCAAGACCTTGTGCCTGGGAGCCGGCTCGTCGGCAAGGGACAGCGGCCTCGCATCCCGCCAGCGATGCAAACCCGTTGCCGCCGCGGCGCAGGCCAGGAGCAGCAAGGCGCTGATGATCAGCAGTCCGGCATGGCCTACCGGTCGCACCAGCAAAGCCCCCAGAACCGGACCGGCCAGGCCGCCCACGCTTGCCCCTGCGGCGATCAGCGCAAAGGTCCGCCGGGCCTGTGACGCCACCATCACATCGGTCAGTACGCTCCAGGCCAGGGATATGGCGATCAGGTTGAATACCGACAGCCAGATATAAAAGGCTCGTGCCGCCCAGACGTTGTCCGGCTCCAACCGGAAAACGGCGGCAAACACCAGCAGAATGCAGGCGCAACCCACATAGACCCACAGCGCCAGCACCCGACGCGGCAGCCGTGAAGCCAGCCAGCCGAACACCGGCAGCATGACCAGCGTCGCAAGAAAGGTTCCGGTGAACAGCCATTGCAGGTTGTCCACGCCACCGGCAATCCCCATGGTTTCCCGCACGGGCCGCAACATGAAATAGCCGGTAAACAGCGTGAAGAACATCAGCAGGCCGACAATGACCGGCTGCACCTCATCCTGCCCGACATTGAACAGCCGGGAGACAGTGCGCATCAGCGGCGTAGCGGGCTTGCCCGGCATGGTGGCTCCTGGTGAGGTGAACCGCATACGACCCTTGGAGTAAAGCCTATTTCAATCCCTGGACCGCAAATACTCTGCCATCGCAGCAAAACGCCGACGGGTTTCGTATTCGAACAGGCGGTTGACCAGCGGATCGAGCACTCGCCCCAACCAGCGTGGACGCATCTGGAGACGGAAGGTGTAAATCAGCTCCGAGCGAGAATCATCAAGGTCGCGGTGCTGCATCGATGCGGCCCAGCTCTCGAACCAGCCAGCAGGCTCCACCAGCACGGCAGCCGCAACCCTGCCCGGCTGATAATTCACAAATCGGGTGCGCATGACAAACATGCGTTTCCAGCCACGCCCCTGATTGAAAGTGATCGCCCCGACATAAGGGTGACTGCCGCCGCCCTCCACTTCAGCCCGCGACAACAAACTGTCCCAGCGCATGCGCACGTCGTGATCGTGAAAGGCCTCAAAGGCGTCGGCGGCGCTGGCCGGCATGATCATCCTGATTCGGTTTTGCCGCATTTTCTGCTCCTGCATAAAGGCCGATTACAGTTTGTTCACCCGATCAGGCGCTGAACGATGATCACCAATCGTTCACCAACTTTCTGGGCATCACCTCGACTCTGCGCCGCCAACTGCGCACCACCGAGCACAAACAGGATTTCGCTGGCGGTGCCTTCAGGGTCCGTCATGCCGGCCTCGGTGCACAACGCAATCAAACGCTCGCTCAAGTCGCGGGAGTGAGCCTCGATAACCGCTCGCGCCGGGTGCTCCTTGTCCGGCAACTCGGCGACCGAGTTGGCGAAACAGCAGCCCCGGTCCGCATCGGCGGCCAAACGACTGGCAATGAACCGCGCCCAACCCAGCAACTGAGCCTTGGGGTCATCGGGGTGTTGCACCTTGAGTTGGTCCAGCACATCGGCATAAGCCAGGGATTCCAGCCGCAACCATTCGGCAACCAGCGCATCCTTGTTCGCGAAGTGTCGATAGATCCCCATTTTGGTGGTGCCCGCATGGGCCGCAATGGCTTCTACACCGACGCCACGAATCCCGTCCCGATAAAAAAGCTCGTCGGCTGCAAGCAGAATTCTCTCCCGCAGCGGCAATGTCTGGCTGTCTCTGTTCATGAATCACCCTTGACTATGATACCGCTCGGTATCAACATGATACCGATCAGTATCAGCGAGATATTAACATGAACGATCGGCACTACACCCTTGGCTCGGCCCACATCACTCGCGTCAGCGAAAAACTGTTCGACAACTTTGCACCCAACGCACTGTTGCCGGGCTGGGACAACAACGCCGTGGAATCACAACGTTCATGGCTGATTCCCGACAGCCTCGACAACTCAGGCCAGAAGGTAATCATCAGCGTACACACCTGGGTCATCAAGACGCCGCAGCATACGGTGCTGGTCGATACCGGCGTCGGCAATGCCAAACACCGCCCGGCAATGCCCATCTTTCACCAGTTGAACGAGCCTTGGCTGGAGCGTCTGGCCACTGCCGGAGTAACGCCTGAAGAGGTCGACTATGTGCTGCTCACTCATTTGCACACCGACCATATCGGCTGGAACACCCAACTGGTGGATGGCCAATGGGTGCCGACCTTTCCCAACGCCAAATACGTCTTCCCGGAAGTCGAGTATCAACACTTCGTCAATGGACCAGGTCGTGAAAGCAGGGGCTATCAGGCCTTTGTCGACAGCGTGCTACCGGTGGTCGAAGCCGGTCAGGCACTGATGATAGGGGCCGAAGGCGGGCCGTTTCTGGAAGGCTTCCACTTCCATCCAACCAAGGGCCATAGCGTGGGCCACATGTCCATCAGCTACCAAAACAACGGCAAAACGGCCATGTTTGGCGGCGACGTCATGCATCACCCCATACAGGTTTCGCAGCCGCTCTGGTCTTCATGCTTCTGCAATCAGCCAGAAACCGCCAGTCGCTCAAGGCAATGGCTGCTGGCGTTTCTGGTTGAACACAACGCCCTGTATTTCAGCTCCCATTTCGCTGGCACCTCGGCCGGGCGGGTCAAGCGCAAGGGCGATGGTTACAGCTGGCATTTTGAATAATCCGCTCTTCATTCATTGCCCAAGGATACTGCCATGACTGCACCTCATCTCGCGCCGACCCTGCGTGTCAGGATGTTGGACCCTGGCGCTGCACGCGTGATTGCGCTGATGCGTCAGGCTCCTGTTGCCAGCGGAGAACCGACTCCCGAACAGGCGCGAACCGCCTTTCGCAATAGTCGCCTGGCCCTTGCGGCGGCACCTGTGAACATCGCTGCCGTTGAAAGCCTGAGCGCATCTGGACCGGGCGGCGAGATACCTTTACGTCTCTATCGCGGAATCGAAACAGCCGATGGCGAAACCCTCCCTGCCCTGCTGTTCTTCCACTCGGGCGGCTGGGTCGTCGGCGATCTGGATACCCATGATGGCGTCTGTCGTCAGTTGGCCCTGCTGGCTCGCTGCATCGTGATCGCGGTGGATTACCGCCTGGCCCCGGAGCACAAGTTTCCGGCGGCCACCGAAGATGCTCTTGCCGCTCTGGGTTATGTCCGGGCACAGGCTACGCAACTGGGCATCGACGCCGAACGCATTGCCGTCGGTGGCGACAGCGCCGGAGGCAATCTCGCCGCTGTCCTCGCCTTGATGGCGCGGGATGCAGGCTACCCGCCGCTGGCATTGCAGGCACTGATCTACCCGGCAACCGACTTCCATGGCGCACATCGCTCCCGGCAACAATTGGCTCTGGAACCGCCACTGACAGCCGCGACACTGGACTGGACCAAGGCTCAATACCTGCGCAACGATGCCGACCGCCTGGACTGGCGTGCGTCCCCGTTATTGGCCCAAGACCTCAGCGGTCTGCCGCCCACCTTTATAGTGACCTGTGGCTGTGATCCCCTCGAAGACGAAGGCCGCGCCTACAGCAAGCGCCTGCAAGAAGCGGGCGTCACGGTAACTCACAGCCACTTTGCGGGGCAGATCCACGGTTTTATCACCATGGGCCGACTGATCCCGCAAACCACCGAACTGCTGGCACAGATCGCAGGCGCGCTGGATGCTGCGTTTCATCGGGATAACGAGCAGAGCTTTGGTCCGCAGGAGTAGCAGCGGATTCATCCGGGAAGGCTGCCAACCCTTCCAGCCAGGAGGCCTCCCATCAAGCAAAAAACGACCGACGCCCCAGCAATCGCCTCCACCAAGAGCCGGTCATACCCTCGGACCGCACCTGAACCAGCTCCGGTAAATCCCGCAATTTCACCCAAAGCTCGCCATGCCATTGCAGCGAACTCAGGGTATTGCCCTGCCAGCGCATCTGGTACAGCAAGGGCTGATCGGCTACCTCTGCATGACGAACATCCAGCGCAGGCAATACTTCCTGCGCGAGCTAGCGGCGCAGTGCGCGGTTTTCCGGGACGTAGTGATGGACGAGCATCGCGAAGACGCCCGACTCGCTGATCATCAGGCATTTTTCCCAGTTGCCGTGGGTCAGCAGCCAGACGGTGCGGCGTTGGTCGATATCGAGTTTGAGAGTGGCGCGTTCGTCCAGTTGCTTGCCCATCAGCCGGGCCAGATCCTGCAAGGGAAACCAGACCTGGGCGTCCAGCATCACGGCGCGCAGCATGCGGTGATGGCGGATGAAGATGGTGGGTTCGAGGTGGTCGGTGCAGGATGACGAGGGGTATGGAAGGTCCATGGGGGTAAAACTCCTTTGGGGAATTAACCACCCGATACGTCGCTAAACGCATGTGGGTGGCGACTGTACGACGGTTAGCGAACCGGCCCCAAAGGCACACCGGCAGACCCGAAGGTCTCCGACGCACAGTCGCCATAACGCATGCCTCAAGCATAGAGTTCGCTTGAAGCAGGTTGTGTAGCACTGCTGTGCCTTGGGGTTCGGATCGCTAAACCCGGTCGCTGATTTTGCAGCGACGCCGCACCTTAAATCCCCGAATCGACACATACAAGCGGCCGGGATTTTCTAGGAAATTTCACTCAAGGGAAAGGGAAGATGCCAGGCGGCAGCTTCCTTTCGGACTGCATAACAACCTATCACTGTGGCAGCAGGCAGCCTTTTTTCTTCAGAGACTCCAGCACCCAGGTACGGTCATTGGTGCCTTGGGCGATGTGCTCCATCTGCTTGCTCTCTGCGGTGTGCTTGGCCACTGCGCGCTCATACACTTCCGCGACCTGATCATAGGGCACACACAGCAGACCATCGTCATCGCCAATTACCAGGTCGCCCGGCTCAATCACCATGCCATCGATTGCGATCGGCACATTGATCTCGCCCGGGCCATCCTTGTATGGCCCCCGGTGTGAAATACCCGCCGCAAACATCGGGAAATCACCCTGGCCGATGGCACCGGCATCGCGAATTGCACCATTGATCACGATCCCTGCCACACCACGCTTGACGGCGTAGGCGACCATCATTTCGCCGATCAGCGCATTGGACAGGTCACCGCCGGCATCCACGACAATCACGTCGCCTGGCTGGGCAATATCCAGTGCGTAGTGAAGCATGAGGTTGTCCCCCGGACGGGCCTTGACCGTTATCGCCGGACCAGCCAGCACGCCAGCGCGATGCATGGGGCGCAACCTTGCCCCGCCTGCGGTCATGCGGTTCATCGAGTCACTGACGTTAGCGACCGGCACCTCGCGGTAGCGCGAAACCCAGCCTGCATCGACCGTGCGTGCGCGCTCCAGAACCCTGAATCCAATGCTCATGTGACGTACCCCTGTTATTGATGTTGTTCGATGTCGTCGGTTGTGCGGAAACCAAACAAAACAGAATTGAATTTCATTATTTAAAAAAACAACCCCATTGAACCCCATCCACCTCACCAAAAACAAGAATCAAAATCTTAATATTGCAACAACGTTTCAATATGCTAGTGTTGGGCACAAGCAAAACCTGCTCATCACATCTGAAGCGACCATAACAAGAAGGTGTCTGACATGACCCGAACCATCCTGCTCACCGGCACCGAACTCGCAGCGGACGCCATGCACCTGGCTGTAAGCCAGGGCATCAGGGTGATCCCTACAACGCCTTATCTCCCCGCCGAGGAACTGGAAGCGATCATCCGCGCCGAGCAGCCCGATGCGATCATCGTTCGTCAGGGTCAACTGACCCGCGCCATGATCGAGGCATCACCCGGGCTCAAGGTGATCGCCAAGCATGGCGTGGGTTTCAACACCATCGATATTCAGGCGGCCGCCGCTCTGGGCGTGCCGGTTTGCATTGCAGTGGGTGCCAACGCGCAGTCCGTTGCCGAGCACGCCTTTGCACTCATGTTCAGCGTGGCCCGCCAGACCGCTCTTCTGGACGCACGTATGCGTGACGGGCACTGGGACAAGTCTTCGGCGAACGGTATTGAATTGTCTGGCAAGACCCTTGGCCTGGTAGGACTGGGTTCGATCGGCAGCATCCTGATGGACCTGGTGGCACCGCTGCAGATGAAGGTGAAGGTCTATGACCCCTATCTGCAGCAATTGCCCGAGCGGGCTCATGTAACGCGCGAAGAGGACTTCGATCGCCTCCTGGCCGAGAGCGATGTCATCAGCCTGCATTGCCCGCTGACCGACGCCAATTACAACCTGATCGGTGCTGCGCAATTCCAGCGCATGCGCCCTGGCTGCATTCTCATCAATACAGCCCGCGGCGAGCTGATCGATACCCAGGCTCTGGTTGACGCACTGAGCGAACGCAAGATAGCGGGTGCCGGCCTGGACACCTTCAACCCTGAACCGCCACCGGCCGACAGTCCGCTCTGGGGGCTGCCGACGCTGGTCGCTACCCCGCATGTGGGCGCAAACACCTCCGAGGCGCGGGATCGCGTGGGGCTCGTCGCACTCCGCCAGATCATCGATGTCTGGGAGGGCACGCCTCTGGACCCTCGGTGCGTGGTCAACCGCCACCTGCTCGACCGTTGATCCCATGATCCCGAGCTTCCCTCAAGGGAGGGAAGCTCTGCTCATTGAAACACTCCAGAAAAACAAGAACCGGAGAGTCACATGACATCAACAACCTCAAGCGTCAGCGAACTTGAACGCAGCACCATGCACCGGGTGGCCTGGCGCATATTGCCCTTTCTCATCGTCTGCTACCTGATTGCGATCATTGACCGTGGCAACATCGGCATGGCTTCGCTGCAGATGAATGAAGACCTGGGCCTGACCGCCAAAGTATTCGGCTTTGCCAGCAGTCTGTTTTTCTTTTCCTACTTTCTTCTGGAAGTCCCCAGCAATCTGGCCATGCAAAAGTATGGCGCGCGTATCTGGATAGCCCGGATCATGATTACCTGGGGATTGATTTCTGCAGGGACGGCCTTCGTGCAGGGAGCCAACTCGCTCTACGTGATGCGTTTCCTGCTCGGCGCTGCCGAGGCCGGCTTTTTCCCCGGCGTGCTGCTGTATCTCACCTACTGGCTGCCTTCCGCTTATCGTGCCCGCATGGTTGCCATCTTCATGGTTGCCATTCCCGCCGCCAATTTCATTGGCTCTCCTCTGTCGGGGCTGTTACTGAGCCTGGATGGCTGGATGGGCATGCGCGGCTGGCACTGGCTGTTCATCATCGAAGGCATTCCGGCCGTATTGCTGGGGATCGCCTGTCTGTTCGTCCTGACCGACCGCCCCGAGCAAGCCACATGGCTCAGCAACGAGCAACGCAATTGGTTGACCCGGCGTCTGGCAGAAGAAGCCTCGAAAAAAACCACCATCGGGCACATTTCCTTGTGGAAGCTGCTTCGCCACAAGGATATCTGGGTACTGGCACTGATCTACTCGGGTGCCTCTGCCGCTGGCAGCACCATGAGCGTCTGGGCCCCGCAACTGCTCAAGACCTTTGGCTTGAGTGCCATGGAGATCGGTCTGGTCAACGCCATTCCCTATGGCCTCGCTTCGGTGCTGATGATTGTGTGGGGACGTAGCTCGGATCGCACCGGCGAACGTCGCTGGCATACGGCAATGACCATGCTGATGATCGCGGGCGGCCTGCTGCTGACCCTGTTCACTTCATCGCTGGTGGCCACGGTGATCATGCTGAGCCTGGTGCTGATTGGGGCCTACTCGATGAAGGGTCCGTTCTGGGCACTGGTTTCCGGCTGGCTTTCGTCTTCTACTGCCGCGGCGGGGCTCGCAGCTGTAGGCGCACTGGCCAACCTGATCGGCGGCGGCATCATGGTAAATGCCTATGGCGCGATTCATGACGCAACAGACAGCCATGCCCTGGCACTGATGCCCCTGGCGGCGCTGTGCACGCTTGCAGGCGTCATGGTTCTGGTCATCGGTCGCAAGCGCGAACGCGAGCAAGCAGAGCTGGCCGGGGCTGCCGCGACCAAGAGCTGAGGAAGGTGCAAGTCGCCCCGGCCCTCATCTGGTGGAACCGGAACCACGCCTGGCCAGATGAACCTGCTGTGGGCCTGGGCTGGCGACGAGCAAAAGCGCACATTGATTCTGCGCGATAACCTCGTATCACTTTACGGATTCTGAATCGACAGCACCGGAGTGACTTGCCGCCTTGCAACCCAGGCTGCGCATCAGGTCGCGGGCGGCGTCAAAAAAGACGGCCCTGAAACTCTCGGCAGCCTCTTGCGTCAAGCGGCTTGCAGGTCCTGAAATGACCAGAGCGCCCATCAGTTCCTGCTGGGCGCCATAAATCGGCAGTGCAACAGAGGCGGCATGAGGGTCGGTCGCGCCACAGGAATAAAACGGTTTTTCCAGCGCCATTGCGGTCTGGAAAGAAGCGCGCAACGCCTGGGCTCCGGCAGCCTCATCCATTGGACGCATGTCACCCGGCTGCATATTGAGCCGCAGCCGATGCACAGAATTCACCCGGTACTGACACATGCGGTAGGCACCATGGCGAACATAGAAGGATACGGTTTCACCCGTCCGCTCAGACAAGTAATGCAGTTTGGGCATTACATGGCCTTCCAGATCGAGCGACTCCTGGTAAACGGCATTGAGCCTCATGACTTCACTGGCCAACTGATAGCGCCCGTCAGCCATTCGCGTGATGAACCCATGATTTTCCAGTGAAACCATCAGGCGCATGATCGTGCTTTTGATAAGCCCCGTACGCTCGACCAACTCGACCAGACTCAGCGCCTTATCGCCAACCTGAAATGCCGTGAGCACCGTCAAGACCCTGTCGGCCGAAGCCACACCATTCACCGCAGGGCGCGGCCGCGCTTTTACCATTACAGACACCTCGACTTGTGGAGCCCATCAGCAGGCTTGACCGGGCATTATCCGACAACGAGGTCATCCTCGCCATCGTTGCAGGCATGCCCCACCACCCGCAGAGCCCGCCTCGCCTGCCGCACAAGCGAAAGCAAAAAAATCAGAACAACATTTCAATAAAATTCAATTTTCAAGAATTAAATGTCGATCAACGACATAAAATGCATTATTTTGAAATCAGGTTTTATTTTACTCATAACAATTCAAACCTCAGGAGCGACCATGAGCTTCTTTCCCGCACCCTCCATCGTCGAAACCACTGTTTTCACGCGCCTGCCGGACCACTTCCGCAAACCACGTCGCACCGCGTGGGCGGATGCCAACCGTCAGGGTCGTGAAATCGATTCGTTTCTGGAAGGCCCGTCTTTCGACCGCAACGGCAACCTCTATGTGACCGATATCCCTTATGGCCGGATTTTCAGGGTTTCCCCACAAGGTGAATGGGAGCTGGTATGCGAATACGACGGCTGGCCCAATGGCCTGAAGATCCATCGCGACGGGCGAATCTTCATCACCGATTACAAACGCGGAATCATGGTGCTTGAGCCTCAGAGCGGGTATATCGAGCCACTTCTGGAATCGGCAGGCTCCGAAGGCTTCAAGGGGGTCAACGATCTGGTCTTCGCCCCCAACGGCGACCTGTATTTCACCGATCAGGGCCAGACCGGTCTGCAGGATCCTAGCGGGCGAGTCTACAAACTGAGCAGTGACAACAACCTGTCCTGCCTGATCAACACCATCCCCAGCCCGAACGGCATCGTTTTCGACCCACACCTCAATCACCTGCTGATAGCGGTGACCCGCGCCCAGCAGATCTGGCGCATTCCACTGGGCAACGGTTCGATCATTGGCAAGGTCGGAGTCTTCGCTCAATTGCACGGCGGGCTGGGCGGGCCGGATGGTCTGGCGCTGGACAACGAAAGCAACCTGTACATCGCACACACCGGTTTCGGCTCGGTGTGGAAACTGTCGAAAGTCGGCGAACCGCTGCAACGCATCGTCTCCTGCCGGGGCATCAGCAACACGAACCTGGCCTTTGGCGGTCAGGACAACCGCAACCTTTACATCACCGAGTCGGAGTCGGGCTCGATCCTGCAAGTGACCACAACAACGCCGGGGCTGGCCATGTATTCGCATGGCTGACTCGCGCGCCTCGCCATGTCTTCAAAACAATTACAAAAGAAGTGACGCCATGACCCAGAACATTCCCGATCCGCTCCCTCCTCTGTCCGATGAAGAAGGCGAGAAACTGCTGCGCCGCGTGATGCTGCGTATCCTGCCCTTCATATTCCTGTGCTACGTCATCAGCTACCTGGACCGCACCAACGTCGGTTTTGCCGCCATCAGCATGAACAAGGATCTGGGCCTGACCGCCACCATGTTCGGCTGGGCAGCAGGCCTGTTTTTCTTTGGTTATTTCATTTTCGAGATCCCCAGCAACCTGCTCATGCAACGCTTCGGTGCCCGGGTCTGGATTGCCCGGATCATGATCACCTGGGGCCTGATTTCCATGGCCACAGCCTTCGCCACCGGGCCGATCAGCTTCAGCCTCCTGCGCTTTTTGCTGGGCGTGGCAGAAGCCGGCTTCACGCCCGGGGTCTATCTGTATTTCACCTACTGGTTTCCCGGTAAATGGCGTGCCAAGGCTATCGCGGCCTTCCTGCTGGGTATTCCCACCGCCAACATCATCGGTTCGCCATTGTCGGGCTGGCTGATGGAAATGCACGGCATCATGGGGTTGAAAAACTGGCAGTTCCTGCTGGTCGCCGAAGCCTTGCCAGCGGTGCTGCTGGGCATTGCCTGCCTGTTCGTGCTGGTGGACACCCCGGCCAAGGCGCGCTGGATGAATGATCGGGAAAAAACCTGGCTGGGCGAGCGCCTCAAGCAAGAGCAGCAGGCCATCGGCTCTTCCCACGGCAACACCTTGCGCAGCGCACTGACCAACCCCAAGGTCTTCACACTGGCCGCGATCAACTTCTGTTGCATCGTCGGCTCTGTCGGCATCGGCCTGTGGATGCCACAGATCATCAAAAGCCTGGGCATGACCAACACGACTGTCGGTCTGGTCACCGCACTGCCTTATGTTCTCGGTGCAATATCCATGACGATCTGGGCACGCCTGGCCAACCGCAGCCAGCAACGCCTGCCCTATGTGGCCGGCGCACTCGCCTTTGCGGCCGTGGCTCTGGTGGGTGCTGCGCTCACTGACGAGCCGATAATGAAAGTCACCTGCCTGGCGTTGACCGTATCCGGCATCCTGTCATTCCAGGCGACCTTCTGGGCCATTCCGTCCACCATCCTGACCGGGCGCGCCGCAGCAGGCGGGCTGGCGCTGATCGTCTCCATCGGCAACCTTGGAGGCTTTGCCGGTCCCTTCCTGATCGGCCTGATCAAGGACGCCACCCAGTCCTTCGCCGTCCCGTTCTACGTGGTCGCCTCGATCCTGATGCTCGGCACCTGCCTGATGCTCTGGCTCGGCGACCCGGCACGCCGCAAGGACGCCGACGCCGGGCAGGCCGCTTACGACAGCGGCTCTCGGTAAACGCCTTCCGGCCGGCCCTGCTCAGAGGGCCGGCCCTCCATCAACCAAGAGTTGTTTCAAGAACCGTGGCCGCAGGCGCATAAGGCGACTGCAGGTCACGAACAGCGTTTTGCGTTGAGAAGGAGGCAATCAGAAAAATGAGGCCCAAGGCCGCAGGCAGTGCGCTTTTGGGATTGCGGACACCCAGGTGAGCCATCCCGGACAATATCAGGTGATAGAACATGCCAGCGTAGGCAAGATCACTCAGCGCTACATTGAAATGCCAGAGAATGGCGAGGGGGCCGAGTACCTTGACGACGATCATGAACGGCACAAGCCACGGGGCCGAATATCCCAGCTCCGCCTGAGCCTTTCGCACAAAGTCGCCCTTGGCGATATAAAGTCCTGCTGATGTGAAATAAAGCAGCGACAACAATACAGTGCTGATCCAGTAGAGGTAATAAGTGGTCATTTTTTCTCTCTGACTTGAAAGTAAGTTCAATAAGTGGCGAGGATGTCGCCTCACATGAACTTCAACAAGTAGGATGAATTAATGGTGGCTAGTATGGAAAACCAGACTATTGAGGAAACTACAGTCAATATGCATGAAGAAATGCGTCGTGCATTTGCTCTGCTTTCAGGTAAATGGAAACTGGAAATCATGTGGCTGCTCAATCAGCGAATCTATCGCTTTGGTGAGTTGCGCAAAGCCATTCCCGGTATTACTCAGCACATGCTTACAGCACAACTGCGAGAACTGGAGGCCGACGGCCTGGTATCGCGCACCGTATTTGCGGAAGTACCACCGCGCGTCGAATATGAAATCACCCGGAAGGCTCGCGGCCTTGGGCCAACAATGGAAGCGCTCGCTGCCTGGTGGAGCGAATATGGAGCAAGCGTGCCGGTCAAGCCCGCCGCACGCGGGCGCAAGGCCAACTGACATGTCGCGGGCAAGCCCCCTCCCACAAGGTGTTCATCCTGTGAGAGGGTCGCGACAGCTTCATTTCAAATGACGTATCGCTATACCGCCTTCGCCCGTGCCGCATGCAGTTTCTTGTAGCTGTCGATCAGGCGCAGGTGTCTGTCGAGGCCTTCGAGCTTCATGCTGGTCGGCGTCAGGCCGTAGAAGCGAACGCTGCCGTCCATTGAGCCCAGCACCGCGTCCATTCGCTCGTTGCCGAACATGCGGCGGAAGTTGACTTCGTAGTCTTCAAGCGCCAGTTCTTCGTCCAGTTCGACTTCCAGCACCACGTTCAAGGCCTGATAGAACAGGCCGCGCTCGACGGTGTTGTCGTTGAATTGCAGAAAGGCTTCTACCAACTCTTTCGCCTCTTCAAACTTCTGCAGGGCGAGGTAGATCAGCAGTTTCAGCTCAAGGATCGTCAACTGGCCCCAGGCCGTGTTGTCATCGAACTCGATGCCGATCAAGGTGGTAATGTCGGTGTAGTCATCCAGCTCGCTGTCTTCCAGACGCTTGACCAGTTTTTTCAGGCTGGCGGCGTTCAGGCTGTGCAGGTTCAGGATGTCGGCACGGAACAGCAGCGCCTTGTTGGTGTTGTCCCAGATGAGGTCTTCCAGCGGGTAGATCTCGGAATAACCCGGCACCAGAATGCGGCAGGCCGACGCACCCAGGTGCTCATACACCGCCATGTACACTTCCTTGCCCATGTCTTCGAGAATGCCGAACAGCGTTGCGGCTTCTTCGGCGTTGGAGTTTTCGCCCTGGCCGGAGAAATCCCACTCGACAAACTCGAAGTCGGATCTGGCACTGAAGAAGCGCCACGACACCACACCGCTGGAGTCGATAAAGTGCTCGACGAAGTTATTGGGCTCGGTCACCGCATGGCTTTCAAAGGTCGGTTGCGGCAAGTCGTTCAGGCCTTCGAAGCTGCGGCCCTGCAGCAATTCGGTCAAGCTGCGCTCCAGCGCCACTTCAAAGCTCGGATGCGCGCCGAACGAGGCGAACACGCCACCGGTACGCGGGTTCATCAGGGTGACGCACATCACCGGGAATTCGCCGCCCAAGGACGCATCCTTCACCAGAACGGGAAAGCCCTGCTCTTCCAGGCCCTGAATGCCGGCCAGGATGCCGGGGTATTTCGCCAACACGTCCTGCGGCACATCCGGCAAGGCGATTTCACCTTCCAGAATTTCGCGCTTCACCGCCCGCTCGAAGATTTCCGACAGGCATTGAACCTGTGCTTCGGCCAGTGTGTTGCCAGCACTCATGCCATTGCTGAGGAACAGGTTTTCGATCAGGTTGGACGGGAAGTACACCACCTCGCCATCCGACTGGCGCACATACGGCAGCGAGCAGATGCCACGCTCGACATTCCCGGAGTTGGTGTCGTAAAGATGCGAGCCGCGCAGTTCGCCATCGGGGTTGTAGATGTCCAGGCAGTATTCGTCGAGGATTTCTTCCGGCAGCGCGTCTTTACGACCCGGCTTGAACCAGCGCTCGTCCGGGTAGTGCACGAACTCGGCATTGGCGATGTCTTCGCCCCAGAACTGATCGTTGTAGAAGAAGTTGCAGTTGAGCCGTTCGATGAACTCGCCCAGCGCCGACGCCAGTGCGCCTTCCTTGGTCGCGCCCTTGCCATTGGTAAAACACATCGGCGATTGCGCGTCGCGGATATGCAGCGACCAGACATTGGGAACGATATTGCGCCACGAGGCGATTTCGATCTTCATGCCAAGGCCCGCGAGGATGCCCGACATATTGGCAATGGTCTGCTCCAGCGGCAGATCCTTGCCGACAATGCAGGTGCCCTCTCCCGAGGACAGACTCGGCATCAGCAACGCCTGAGCATCGGCGTCCAGATTCTCCACTTCTTCGATCACGAACTCAGGTCCGGCCTGCACCACCTTTTTTACCGTACAACGGTCGATGGAGCGCAGGATGCCCTGACGATCCTTGGCGGAGATATCGGCAGGCAGTTCGACCTGGATCTTGAAGATCTGGTTGTAGCGGTTTTCCGGATCGACAATGTTGTTCTGCGACAAGCGAATGTTGTCGGTGGGGATATTGCGGGTTTCGCAGTACAACTTCACAAAGTAAGCCGCGCACAAGGCCGATGAAGCCAGGAAATAGTCGAACGGTCCCGGTGCCGAACCATCGCCCTTGTAGCGGATAGGTTGATCGGCAACCACCGTGAAGTCATCGAACTTGGCTTCAAGTCGGAGGTTGTCGAGAAAGTTGACCTTGATTTCCATGCGGGATTACCAGAATAGCGAGCAAACGATTGGCGCCCATTATCCGGTTTTTCAGCTGGAAGTCTTGCGCTTTGCGGACGGCTCCGACTCAGGCCATGGCATCGAGCTCGGCCAGCAGCTCTGGCGCAAGGTTCAATTCGCTGGCTGTCAGGTTCTCTCGCAGATGAGCCACAGACGATGTGCCGGGAATCAGCAGGACATTGGGAGAGCGCTTGAGCAGCCACGCCAGCGCCACACAAAGCTGTGATGCACCTGCACGCCGGGCAACGCTCGCCAGGACTTCGGACTGCAGCGGCGTGAAACCACCCAGAGGAAAGAACGGCACATAGGCGATGCCTTGGGCCTCCAGATCGGCAATCAGAGACTCGTCATTGCGATGCGACAGGTTGTAGTGGTTCTGCACGCAGGCGACCCTGGCGATACCTTGCGCCTGCTTGACTTGAGAGGCCGTGACGTTGCTCAGCCCAAGGTGCCGGATCAATCCCTGCTGTTGCAGTTCGGCCAGTACCGTGAACGGCTCTTCGATAGAGCCTTCGGCGGGCGCGTTTTGAGTACCCCAGGCCCTGAAGTTCACGACATCCAGCACGTCCAGTTGCAGATAGCGCAAGTTGTCGTGTACGGCACGAATCAGATCGTCCGGATCATGGGCCGGCAGCCATGAAGCATCGCTGCCACGCTGGACACCCACCTTGGTGGCAATCACCAGGTTATCGGCGTAAGGGTGCAGAGCCTGACGAATCAACTGGTTGGTGATGTTCGGCCCGTAGAAGTCGGCGGTGTCGATATGGTTGACACCGGCCTCCAGCGCGCCACGCAGCACTGCGATTGCCGCGTCCGGGTCCTTGGGTGGACCAAAGACATGAGGACCTGCCAACTGCATCGCGCCGTAGCCCATGCGATTGATTGTGCGGTCACCCAGTAGAAATGTACCTGCCTTGCTGGCGTCGCTCATGTGATCTGCCTCTGTCCAATAGTGATGTGCAGCCACTATAGGCATTGACGACTGATCTGATAATCCATTGCAATCAGCACAGCTTGTACGGGAGAGCGAACAGTGACAACAGACATTCAGGACTTGCTGGCATTCGTGGCGGTGGTCAACGCTGCGGGTTTTCGTGAAGGTGCCAGGATCAGCGGCAAGTCCGCATCGAGCCTCAGCGATGCAGTACGCCGCATGGAAGCACGCCTGGGAGTGCGTCTGCTCAATCGCACCACGCGCAGCGTGACACCGACCGAGGCCGGCAGAAAACTGATGGAACGCATCGTACCGGCACTGGGCGAAGTCGAGGCGGCACTGGATGTGGTGAACGACTTTCGCGACAGACCTTCCGGCACGCTCAGGCTGAACGTACCCCTGAGTGCCGCGCGGGTGGTGTTGCCTTCGATCATCACGCCATTCCTGCAAGCCTATCCCGAGATCCGCCTGGAAGTGATTGCCGAGGAAAGCTTCGTCGATGTGCTCGCGGCGGGCTGCGACGCGGGTATTCGTTACGATGAGCGTCTGGAACAGGACATGATTGCGATCCCCATCGGGCCGCGTATCCAGCGTTGTGCTACGGCTGCCTCACCGGCTTATCTGGACGCACGGGGGCGTCCCGAGCATCCACGCGACCTGCTTGAGCATGCCTGTCTGCGGGGCAGATTTCCCAGCGGCGCAATGCCTGCCTGGGAATACGAGCGCAATGGCGAAGTGATCTGCGTCGAGCCCAGTGGCCCGCTGGTAGTCAGGATAGGCGGCGCAATGGATATGGCCATACAGACGGCCATCGATGGCCTGGGGATTATCCATCTGTTCGAAGACTGGTTACGGCCTCATCTGGACAGTGGCGCCCTCGAACCGGTACTCGAACCCTGGTGGCAGAACTTTTCGGGGCCGTTTCTCTATTACCCCGGGCGTCGTTACCTGCCCTCGCCCTTGCGGGCCTTCATTGATTTCATCAAGGCAGGCTGAACCGCCCCGACCTCATCGGGCAGGGCGACGAGCGCTTCTGCAGGACTCAACCCTCAGGTTCGGCAATAACGATCTTGCCCCGCGCCCGCCCGGACAACTGACGCGCCCAGGCTTCGTCGAACGCCTCGAAAGGCCGCTCAAGATCAATCACCACCCGCACGTTGTTTTCGGCGATGTATGACACCAGCTCGCCCAGTTGCTCGGCGTAAGGCTTGGCGTAGAACATGCTTGCCGTCACCTTGTAGACCCCGGCTGCGGCCTGATCCGGCGGCATCACTGTGGATACCAGCCGTCCCCATTTGCGCAGTACCTTATAGGAATGCAACTGAGTGTCGCCCCCGACCAGATCAAGCACGACATCGACCTCGGAAACGACAGCGGTGAAGTCCTGCGATCTGTAATCGATGACATGTTCCGCACCGAGACTGCGCGCCAGTTCCAGACCTTCTCCCGACGCCGTGGCGATCACCCGCGCACCGGCCTTGTGGGCGAACTGAACGGCGAATGTGCCAACGCCACCCGCCCCCGCATGAATCAAGACGGTTTCGCCGCGCTTCAGACCTGCTCCCGCAAACAGCGCATACCAGGCCGTTACCGCTGCGGTGGGAATTGCGGCACCTTCGACATACGACAGGTTTCCGGGCAAACACACACACGCACTGGCGGGTATCGCGGCGAACTCCGCCAGGCCGCCACATTTGCCTGCGTCGGCCCAGGCAATCACTTGGTCGCCTGGCTGCCATTGCCTGACCGCCGAGCCGACCCGCTCCACGGTGCCCGCAAAGTCAGTGGCGAGGGTCAACGGCAGCGCGATATCAAAGAACCGGGTTGCGACGCCTGACACCACCAGAGCATCCAGAGGATTGAGCGCCGCGGCCTGGACACGGACCAGCACCTCATCCGGCGCAATAACGGGAACAGGTACCTCCTTTTGACTGGGGATATCGTTGAAGGCATCGATGCGAATGGCTTTCATGGTGCAACTCTCCTGATGGAACACAAGTGCATCCAGCAGCCAGTCACGGCTGACGGGGCGATAGCCCGGCACGGTCCACTCGACCGGTTGCCGCGCCATAAAGAAAGGTGTGCACGGCGCTGGCGACAATGCTGTCGACCTTCTCGGCAGAAAGCTCTGTGGGGATCAGCCCGACGATGGCGCGTAACTTGAGATCACTGGAAATCATGCTGACAAATTGCACAGCCAGCGCATCGGCCGGAATCGCGCTTGAGAAAGCGGGTTCTGCCTGGGCCTGCTGCTCGGCAATCCAGCGCGCCAGGATCGCGATGACTTTCTGGTAGCTGCACGCAAGCATGGCCTGTGCAATTTCCGGGAAGCGCTTGCCTTCGGTGGTCAGCAGGCGGTGAACGGCCAGGGTTCGCGGCGACAGTGCGATTCGTACCAGTTCAATCCCGAAGCCCGAGAGAACCCGCTCGACTTCAAGCCCTTGAATGTTCATTTCTTCCAGGGGTTTGGCCATCTCGGCACAGATATGCATCATCGCGGCCTCGAACAGGCCTTCCTTGCCGCCAAAATGGCTGTACACATTGCGTCGCGAGCCCCCCACGCGAGCAATCAGATCGTCGACAGCCACAGCGTCGAAACCACGCTCCAGAAACAGTTGCGCCGCAACCACCGTCAGGTTGTCGACCCGCTGCGCGCCTTTTGTGGTGCGATGCGCACTGGAGGCCGTGCTGCGCTGTATAGCCATGGAATGGGTGCCTTTGAACAGATTTGGTACGGTACAGTACCACACCAGAATAGTTTGAAAAGCCCCACATGACTCTTTGAAGTCACGTCGAAGTGAGAGGTGCTTGAACGGCTCCACGCAAGCGACCGGCATCCCTGGCCGGTGGCAACCCGAACATGCGGGCGTAATCCCGACTGAACTGCGAAGGGCTTTCGTAGCCCACCCGGTAACCGGCACCTGCCGCATCCAGCGCTTCGGCCACCATCAACCGACGGGCCTCCTGGAGCCGCAACTGGCTGCGAAACTCCAGCGGACTCATGGAGGTGACCGCCTTGAAGTGCGCGTGAAAGGTGGAACGGCTCATGCCTGCGATATCGGCGATGTCATCGATGCGGCAGGTTTCGCTGTAATGGCTGCGCAGCCAGGCAATGGCCCTGGCGATCTGGCTAAGGCGACTGTCTGCCCTGGCCATTTGCCGAACCACGCCGTTACCGCTGCTGATCAGCAACCGGTAAAGAATCTCGCGAATCGTCAGCGGGGCCAGGGCTTCGATATCGTCCGGCGTATCCAGCAGTCTGGCCAGCCTTGCAACGGCGCCCAGCAGTTCGGGGGTCGTGTCGTTGAGTTCGATGCCGGCAGCGGGCAGGTCATTCGTCTCGTCCGGGGCCGGATAGCGCAGGACAAGCTCGCTCAACACCGTCATATCCAGATCGAGCACAAGGCACAGATACGGCTCTGCCTCGCTCGCTTCGATCACCGAGCCAGTCACGGGAATGTCCACGGACGCCACCAGGTATTTGGCTGCGTCGTAGATATAGGACGTAGTCCCGACCATGACCTGCTTGCGGCCCTGGGCAATCAGGCAAAGAGTCGGTTCATAGACCACAGGCATCGGAACGGTCGGCGAATCCGAGCGAACCAGACTGACACCGGCAATCGGTGTCGGGTGTATGCCGTCAGTCGGAGCGTGACGGCTGATGAGATCGACCAGCGTTTCCAGAGAGCCCATGTTTGCTCCTTTGAGGGTCAGGCCTGTTGCGCTCCCGGATAATCGTGCAAGGACACCGGACGATCCGGCTACAGGCAGGCGCACCACTGAATGCAGACTGATGCCTACGGATTTCAGGTTCCACTTTCTGTCAGGAGTTCAGTATGTCCACTCTTTCAGCACTCGACCAATACCGCCTGCTCGGACGATCAGGCATGCGCGTCTCGCCACTCGCCCTTGGCACCATGACCTTCGGCTCCGACTGGGGCTGGGGCGCGGATGAAGCCCAGGCGCGGCAGATCTTCGATACCTATGTCGATCACGGCGGCAACTTCATCGATACCGCGGTCAACTACACCAACGGTGCTTCGGAGCGCATCCTGGGTCAGTTCCTCAAGGGCAAGCGTGATCGTCTGGTGGTCTCGACCAAATACACCATGGCCCGCGACCCCGGTGACCCCAACTCGGGCGGCAACCACCGCATGAATTTGCTTCGCTCGGTGGAAACCAGCCTCAGGCAACTCGATACGGATCGCATCGAATTGCTGTACCTGCATGCCTGGGATTTCACCACCTCTGCCGACGAAGTGATGCGGGCGCTGGACGATCTGGTGCGCAGCGGCAAGGTGCTCTACCTCGGCATCTGCAACACTCCGGCGTGGAAGGTCGCGCAGTTGCAAACCCTCGCCGACCTTCGCGGCTGGTCGCCTCTGGTGGCCTTGCAGATCGAATACAGCCTGGTCGAGCGCAGCGTCGAGCACGAACTGATCCCGATGGCACAGGCAATGGGCCTTGGCGTGCTGCCGTGGTCGCCGCTGGGTGGCGGCATTCTGACCGGCAAATACAGCCGCGACGATCTGAGTCAGGCCAGCGAAGCGAATGTTTCTCCGACCCGCAAGGGCGTGATCAGCTCATCCGGCCACATGAATGAACGCGCTCTGGAAATCGCCAGCGTTGTCGGCGATATCGCCAGAGAAACCGATACGACGCCTTCCCGGGTGGCGCTGGCGTGGACGCTGCGCAATCCCGCCGTCGTCGCGCCGGTCATGGGTGCCAGAACCCTGGCTCAGGTGCTGGACAATCTGGGCGCGCTCAGCCTGCAACTGGACGACGAACATATGGCGCGCCTGGATCGGGCCAGTGCGCCCGAGCCGATCTTCCCGGCCCGTTTCGTATCAAGGCCGATGGTGCAACAACTGATATTTGGTGGGGCTCGTGGACCGCTCTCTGGTTCGTGGCAAGGGCGGTAAAACCATCTGACAGTCGCCGGCAAGCCGCCTCCCGCAGGCGGCTTCTTCAAAAGGGAGTCTTTGCCATGAGCCTTTCAAACGCTGGAAAAGTCCTGGCGCTCGTTGCGCTGATCATGTCGAGCATGGTTGCTGCTTCGGAGCCAGACGTTGCGGCACGCAACAAGCAAATCGTCAGCGAGGCATTCGATCGCTGGGCCGCGGGTGGCAACCGTTTTTTCGGTGAAATGCTGGCACCGGACATCGTCTGGACGATCAAGGGTTCGGGGCCGAGTGCCGGGGTCTACCGAGGTCTCGAGCCGTTTATCGAGCAGGCGATCCGGCCATTCGTATCCCGGCTGTCCAGACCGGTCAGGCCCGTCAGCAAGCAGGTCTGGGCGGATGGCGATCACGTCATCATCCAGTGGGACGGTACCGGCATGGCCCGTGACGGACAGGCTTACAACAACAGCTATGCCTGGATCTTTCATATGCGCAACGGCAAGGCAGTGGAAGTCACTGCCTTTCTCGACCTTGCGCCTTATGACGATGTCTTGCGGCGCATTCCCGAGGCTACGGCGTCACGCCAGCCAGTGCCATAACAGCAGCGTGCCAACCAGCCCGACCACCGAAACGATGGTCTGCAGCACTGACCAGACCCAGATCGTCTGCTTCAGTTGCAGTCCGAAGTATTCGCGGACCATCCAGAAGCCGGCATCGTTGACATGGCAGAAGAACACCGAGCCCGCACCGATCACCAAGGCCACCAGCGATGCCTCGACCGGTGCAAGGCCAGCCATCATCGGTGCCAGGATGCCAGCGGTCGTGGTGGTCGCCACGGTGGCAGAACCGGTTGCCTGCCGCAGCGCCACGGCAATCAGCCAGGCCAGCAGCAGATAGGGCATGTGTGCGCCCTCCGCCACTTTACTGATCGTCTGACTGACACCCGCATCCAGCAGGGTCTGCTTCAAACCGCCACCGGCACCGATGGTCAGCAACAGCACGGCGATCGGTGCCAGGCTTTTACGCAAGGTCCCGCCCACATGTTCCCGGGAAAGACCGTTGGCCCAGCCCAGACACACCGTTGCAGCCAGCACCGCAATCCCCAGGGCAACCAGCGGCTCGCCGAGAAACTTCAAGGTCAGCGCCAGACTGCTTTCAGGCTCCATGAGCACCTTGGCCAGGGTGCTGCCGAGCATCAGAATCACCGGCAAAAGAATGATCAGCAGCGAAATGGCAAAACTCGGTCGGCGGCTGACATTGGCCCTGGCACTGAACAGCTCACCCAATTCGGCAGGCTCTGTGATGTGCATGCGTTTCGACAACCAGTTGCCATAAAGAGGACCAGCGAGAATCACCGCCGGAACCGCAATACACAGCCCCAACAACATGGTCAGCCCCAGATCGGCGTGCAAGGCACTGACCGCAATCAGCGGCCCCGGATGCGGAGGCATCAAGGCATGCAGCGTGGTCATGCCCGCCAGTGCCGGAATGGCAATCTTCAGCAGCGGCTGATTGGACTGGCGCGCCATCACAAAAATGATCGGCACCATCATCACCAGCCCGACCTCGAAGAACAGCGGCAGGCCAATGACCATCGCCACCAGCGCCATGACCCAGGGCAACGTCTTGCCCTTGCCCAGCCCGAGCAAAGTGGTAGCAATCCGGTCTGCGGCCCCCGACTCGGCCATCAACGCACCGAGCATCGCCCCCAAGGCAATGATGATCCCCGCCTCCCCGAGAATACCGCCTGCGCCTTTACTGAACGCTTTGGCAACGGCTTCCGGCGGCAACCCCGCACCGATCCCGGCAATGAAAGCCCCCACCAGAATCGACAGAAACGGAGGAAGCCTGGTGACACTGATCAAAACGATGATCGTGGCAATCGCAATCAGGCAGCAGATAATCAGGCGGGTGTCATGCAACACCCATGCAGCAGACGACAGATCCAACGTAAACCCCTTCTCGACACGGTTTCATCACGAAATAACTGAAACAATTTGTCTCAATTTTTCAGAACCATACCGGAATGCGGCATTGTGCCGCAGTTAAATTTTCACAGAAGGTCGCTGTCGTGCGGCAAACAGGCAGGAGTCCTGCCGAGCGGTTGAGGTCGATGGATTATTTTGTGAGAGGCAGCTTGCTGGCGACTGAGACGCAAAATATCTGCCGGTGACTGTCCGGATGCCCAATACCTACCAGGCAATCCGATCAATTTCTTCCCGGCTCATCGCACGCCAATCGGTTTGAAGAATTCCGTAATCATCACGAGCATGCTCAAGTGCCTCTTCCAGAGACAACATCAAGTGCTCGCCCTCAACCTGCTGACTGCCGTAGTCAATAAAACGAATCTCCATATAAACCGGTGATTCGCCCTCCCCCTCGACCTTGAGACCAAACAGCACAATGGCGGTTACGGCAGGACGATACTCGCAGCGTTGCCGTACGCAGGCGAACAGGTGTTGGGGTGCTTGCGTCATTTGTGTTCTGCCATCGTTCATTAATTGTCGTGGACGTCTGGGAGAGATAAAGAAGGACTGATGGTTGTCCACCATCAAAAGATGGATATCCCACCTGTCAGGAGCTTCTGTGCCAGCGCTTGAACGCCTTGCGCCCTCGCAACACACCCCACGACATCGCAAGCCCTGCACCGCCAAGAAGAATAAAAATCACCAGAGTTTTCAGCAGATACAAGAGAAAACGCACTGGCTGCTCGTCGAAGATGAGGTGTTCTTTGACTCTCTGGCTACGCGGTCCCGTGAAGACATCGAATTGCCAAAGTGTAAATGCGTCATAGAGCTCGTCAGTCATCATCGCCCACGCAATACCCAGGCAGAAAAAGGCACCGATGAAACAGTAAATGCGTACGCGATATCCAGGTATCACAAAGGCTACATTATCTTTGAGAAGGCAGCTACCCTGGCTGCCGGACACGCACGCCAGCAAGTCGGCATACCGAAGTCATCAAGATCGATTCGACATCGGTAGCCGTTCTGAAATACATGATCGACGGCCATATGCGCTTAAAGAAGCATACCCACCGCCAGCCGGTTGAAGGCATTCATCAAGGCTGCGGCCAGGGTCAGATCGGAAATCTCTGCATCGGAGAAGTGCGCCTTTAAAGGATCATACAACTCGTCGGGCGCGCCCCTCTCGCTAACGTATGTGAGCGTCTCTACCCATGCGAGTGCAGCGCGTTCACGCTTGTCGAAGAGTTCGCTGATTCGCCAGCCAGCCAGGCAATCCAGTTTCTCTTGCGGCACTTCACATTCGCGCAGGGTCTGCGAATGTTTGCTCAGGCAAAAAGCGCAGCCATTGATCTGCGAGATACGCAAGTACACCAGTTCGAGCAGCGGCAAACCTAACGGGCTCGCAGCCAGTGCGTTGTTGGTGGCAAGCAGGCCTTGGTACGCAGCAGGCGACAAGCTGGTGAATGGCAGTCTGAGTTGGCTCATAGTGAAGGTCCCATGCAGGAGAAGTGATCAGGTTTAAACAAGGCCGTTGAACTGTGATTCCAGTGAAAGCATGGCCTTGGCATCTGCAATCGTTGCGCGAATGGCTTCGTCACCGAATACCAACCCCTGGAGATAGATAAAGGAAACGTTGAACAGCCCAAGGGTGTTAAGCACTTGGCGCAAGTAAGGCGTCAAGAAGTCCGGTTGACGTGCTAGCTCGCCGCGGTGAAAGCCACCCGATCCAACTAATACGTACACAGGACGGTCAGTCAGCAGACCGGTCTTACCCTCTGAATTTGAGCTGAATGTCCGGTGAATACGCAGGACGTAGTCGATCCAGAGCTTGAGAGCGGCAGGTAGCGTGAAGTTGTGCATCGGGGTAGCGATAATCAGGATATCGCTTCGCTCCAACTCTGCGATCAGCACCTCAGAGAGGTCGAACACCGGCGAGTCGAAAGGCGTGATCGTGGTCAGAGCATGGGCATAGCCCGCGCCGAGCGGTGGCAACACATCCACTCCCAGTTCGCGCTCCAACAGCTCAAGCTTCGGATAGCGGTTGCGCAAGAACATCACCAGTTCCAGCGCCAACTGGTTCGCATGGGAATCTCGGCCACGAGGACTGGCATTGATCAGCAGGACATTGTTCATACCTGGCGCTCTGCCCGAAGGCTCTTGGTAAAATGCATGCCACGGGCCAGCAGCCCCTGGCGAAAATAGAAGCGCTGGGCCAGCGCCATGTGCAAGCCAGTATCCAGCACAAGGTGATCACAGCCGCGGCTCACAGCCTGATCGCAAATAGTCGTCAACAGCCGCCCGCCCAAACCGGTGCACTGAAGGTCTGGGCTCACCACGAGATCGTCAACGTAGGTAAAACGCCCGTAGAGCAGGTTTTCCAACTCGCGGTAACCCACCAGGCCGACTATGTCCTCGCCATCGTACGCTGCCAGTAAACGGTAGCCCTGCTCGGTCTGCCGAACCAACTGCGCCACATAGGTAGTCGGGGCAACAATATGCGGTCGCAAGACCTGCATCAGACCGAGACTGGCCTGAAAGTCCTTCTCGCTTTTGAGATGTTCGAATGTGTAAGGCATTACGCCGTCCGTTAAATAGAGATGGGCCACTCTATCGTCGGGATGGCTTATTCTGTAGAGCCAAATAATGCATAAACGACTAGGCCATGATTACTCCTCTTGATGTAGCTCCAGGCCAGACAGCGCCGATCTATCGCCAGATCTATCAAAGGTTTCGTGAATCTATTGCAGACGGACGCCTGCGCCCGGGAGACCGGGTACCAGCCGTTCGTGCGCTGGCTGCGGAGCTGAATCTCGCCCGCGGCACTGTGGAGGCGGCCTATCAGTTGCTGATTGGCGAGGGTTACCTGACCGCTCGCGGAGCAGTTGGAACATTTGTTACACCGCACCTGATGCCCGCTTGCTCATCGATGCTCCGCACGCCGATCGTTTCGACGAAGTACCAGGTCAACCACGCAGGAACATTGCCGCTAGCCCTGCAGATGGGGATTCCCGCACTGGATGCTTTTCCACGAAAGCTCTGGACAAGACTCGTGGGTCGTCAACTTCGACAAGCCGGGCTGGAAGGCCTTGTCTACCCAGACTCGCAAGGCTACGCACCGTTGCGCTCTGCCATCGCGGCCTACCTGGGGATTTCACGGGGTATCTCCTGCCACCCGGATCAGGTCTTCGTGTGTGCTGGCTATCGCGCCTGCCTTGACCTGATCAGCCGCACGTTGATGCGTCCTGACGATAAATGCTGGATGGAAGAGCCCGGCTACTTCATGGCCAGAAACGCCCTGCTGGACGCTGGCGCAGAGCTGGTGCCGGTTCCAGTAGATGAAGAGGGCCTGGACGTCGCGCATGGCATCGCCAGTTGCCCGGATGCGAGCTTCGCAGTGGTCACTCCGACCCACCAGAGCCCGCTGGGTATGTCTCTATCACTGCCGCGCCGTCTGGCCTTGCTGGACTGGGCAAACCGCCAGGGTAGCTGGATCATCGAGGACGACTACGACAGCGAATACCGCTATCAGGGCAAGCCCTTGCCATCCCTTAAAAGCCTCGACCAGCAAGGCCGCGTTCTCTATACCGGGACCTTCAGCAAGGTTCTGTTCCCCGGCCTGCGCCTGGCTTATCTGGTTGTGCCAGCCGAACAGACCCTGGCATTCGCCCGTCAGGCCGATCGTCTGCATAATCACTGCCCACACTTGCTTCAGGCAACGGTCGCGGCGTTCCTTAACGAGGGGCACTTCGCCAGACATTTAAAGAAAATGCGCTCGCTATACGCACGCCGCCGTCAATGGCTGGTCGATGCATTGCAACAACAGTTCGGCGACCGCCTGCTGGTCAACCATCAAGTGAGTGGTATGCATCTGGTCGCAGGGCTTCGGGAAGGTAATGATGCAGAGCTCGCTCTGCGCGCCCAGTCCGTTGGCATCGCGGTCGAACCGCTGTCACAGTGGTACTTGAAAGCCAAACCCAGGCACGGTCTGATACTGGGCTTCACGAACATCGTCAGCGTCGAACAGGCATCGGCTGTAGCACTTCGCCTGGCTAACGTAATGCAACTGAAATGATTCAAAACAGGGATTCAATCGCCTCCTTTATGCTGCGGAACTTGCAGTCTCGACACAGACCAAAGACACCAAACCCAAGACCTCGCGCACGCGACGGTTAATAGTCGTTCTGTAAAAGCGACGGCGGTGACATATGACAGACAAGGCGCAGTTGATGAAGCAGGCAGAACGGGCATCCGAGGATCTGTTTGCCTGGACCGACTTTGTCGCAAAAACCGAGTTTCTGTGGCAGGACAACACACTGATTGAGGATGCAGAAGCCTGGCAAAGCCTATGGTTCGAGCTGGAGATCCTGAATGGCCTGGCGCTGGCAGAGTGGGAGGAGCAAGGTCGGCCAGCCGACTGGTCTGCCGCCTGGCACAACGCCTATCAGCAGGACGCACGTGAGCTGGCGGCTGAACTGATGGCATTGATTGCCTGATTGTTGATTTACCGGGAAAGGTGTCTATTGCGCGCCAGCATGTCGTGTACTGGCAGTCATACAGGGACCTTGGCATCCAGAACAGCCACGCCTTGACGGGGATACCCCGAGACATTCACCGCAACGATCTTCGTAACCTGACTCCAGCCGATATTCCAGACTGTCGGTTCATACGCACC